>Ga0181389_1000014_pt1 | contig 55393 bp, 52 predicted proteins | sample 12SPOviralmetaG_FD_130121 | JGI IMG/M metagenome (GOLD analysis project Ga0181389, IMG submission 130121) | Marine viral communities from the oligotrophic San Pedro Time Series (SPOT) site, San Pedro Channel, CA, USA - 12 SPOT_SRF_2010-06-29 | ecosystem: Environmental > Aquatic > Marine > Strait...
ATCGCGCTAGCTTGTCCCGACGTAATTCCGGTCTTAAGTGTGTTGGCTTCAATCGCGCTAGATTGACTTGCAGTAATTCCAACCTTAGCTGTGTTCGCTGTAATCGCGCTAGCTTGTCCTGAAGTGATTCCGGTCTTAGCTGTGTTCGCGGTAATCGCGCTAGCTTGTCCCGACGTAATCCCAGTCTTAAGTGTGTTCGCCTCAATCGCGCTAGATTGACTTGGCGTAATCCCAACCTTAGCTGTGTTCGCTGTAATCGCGCTAGCTTGTCCCGACGTAATTCCGGTCTTATTTGTGTTCGCGGTAATCGCGCTAGCTTGGGCCGAAGTAATTCCGGTCTTAAGTGTGTTGGCTTCAATCGCGCTAGCTTGAGCAGAAGTAATTCCGGTCTTAGCTGTGTTCAACGCTACTGCCGAGTTATTAGACGTAACATATCCAGCAAATGCTGAGTCGTTGGCAGTATCAACGGAGTTAATTAAAGTTACTATTTCAGCGAACGAATCTTTGTCTGCATCTGCGGAGTCCAGAATTGCAGTAATGTTAGAAGTGTTCGCGGTAATCGCGCTAGCTTGTCCCGACGTAATCCCAGTCTTAAGTGTGTTAGCCTCAATCGCGCTAGATTGACTTGGCGTAATCCCAACCTTAGCTGTGTTCGCTTGAATTGCACTAGCTTGTCCAGAAGTAATTCCAGTCTTAGCTGTATTCGCTTGAATTGCACTAGCTTGTCCAGAAGTAATTCCAGTCTTAGCTGTATTCGCTTGAATTGCACTAGCTTGTCCAGAAGTGATTCCAGTCTTAAGTGTGTTCGCCTCAATCGCACTAGCTTGCCCAGAAGTAATTCCAGTCTTAAGTGTGTTTGCTGAAATCGCACTAGCTTGCCCAGAAGTAATTCCAGTCTTAAGTGTGTTCGCTGAAATCGCACTAGCTTGAGCAGAAGTAATTCCGGTCTTAGCTGTGTTCGCTTCAATCTCGCTAACTGCAAACGACTCAAGTTTTTCTTTAAGGGCAGTAGTAAAGTTTTCGTCGGTTTGTGCGGATACAATAAAATTAATTTTATTTGCAGCATCATCATACGTCACAGTTATGCCAGTTTCAGTATTTCCTGAAAGCATTGAACCTACTGAATCTTGCACCTGCTCATCCCCTGTAGCAGATACTGCAAAATCTAAAGTCCCATCTGAATCCTGATACGTAACCGTGATCCCTGTTTCAGTGTTCCCAGTGACCATACCACCCACGGCATCCTGAATTGCCTCCAATAAGGGAACACCATTAATGGTTAAGGCATCTGTTTCTAACGAACCGTCTACATCTAGGTTCTGTGAAATGTCCAGACTCCCGTTAATTGACCCACCACCACCAAAAGATGCTGCTGGGTTCGCTGATGTAACAGTCACAGTATTCGGTGACTGAACTATAGTTACTGTTTCGTTAGCCATTTTATGAAGTTATTTCGGTCTTAATATCAAAGGTTAATCTTATGTGGTGGGCTGTCTGCTCTCTTACGCCCCCATCACTAAGTGTAAAAATTTTTAGGTCACCATACACAGTGACATCTTCGTTAGGTAATAAAGACGCTTGAGCAGTTGACCATTTTAACTGGATGTTTGTGCCATCTGAAGGCGGGTTGGTGGATGAGGCCGTGTAACCAAATAGTATTCTACTATCGGATTCTGATGATGCCGGAGTAGTAGCTCCATGACGAAGGACATCAATTATCTGACCCATGAAACTGTCCCCACGTTTTTTGCGAATCACTAATTCAGCATCAAAGCTAGGCGCACCGTTACTATGAGTCGTATTTAATGGTAGAGGATTCGTTGCATTAGCGAGTTTGTAAGCGACATCAATCTGTTGATTTTGCCCCCGTTGTAATTGTATATTAGCCATTATTACGCTTCTGTTAAAGTGAATCTGTAGTCCACAATGCTATCTAACGTCACTACAGTAGAAGCGGTGAACACAGTTCCTGTAGCCAAATCTTTAATAGTTGAACCATCTAAGTCATATACTATTCCTGCCGTTGCTCCATCTGCCGTGGTCTTGACAATATATAAGTCCCCAGATGAAGAGCGATCAGGGGATGCTGTTGCGGTCATCAAATATGTTCCCGCAGTAGTTACCGCTGCATCAAAAGTAATTACCCCCGCTGTTGTCACCGATGCCACCCCCAAACTAGTCTGAGAAGCTACGCCAGTCTTGACTTTAAGAATGTTACTGGGGTCAGCCCCCACTGAAATTAAATTCACAAACCCTGCTGGAATCTTAATGTCCCAGTTGGTTCCCCCATCAAGACTCACGAACAAGGAACCAGATGTATTAACATTCTTTATCATCAAAAATCCTTGAGGGTCAGTGGACCCCATCGTTCCCGTATCAATAGATGTCGCAGCATATACTGCTCGCGCACCCCCAGCAGCATATTGTGATGTCGTGTTAGTTCTAGAGTAACCACTTGAGTCACCCTCAAAAGTCTCATTATGGTTGTGGTTACCATACGTAAGCCTCACATTCCCATTTATTGAAGTTGGCATTCTTAAAATATACCTCGAAGTCAAACTTATTACAAGCCTGTGTATATTCTAGTATCCATGTTGACTTGAAAATTCCTTTAGATATATTTCGCACATGACTGAACCCAAACATCATAACGTATTTATAGCGACCCCAGCATTTGGTTATCAAACATTCGTGAACTACACGAACTCTTTAATCAAATTGTTATCGACTCCCCCTCCAGCCGATATTAAATTTTCGACTACAATCCACCTACACTCTGGGAGTGCCATGATAAGCCACGCAAGAAATGACTGTGTAAAACACTTTCTTGATGGAACATACACGAAAATGTTGTTCATTGACGCAGATATTGGCTTTGAACCAAATGATTTTTGGCGTCTTCTTAGAAGAGATGAAGATATTGCCTTCGCACCTTACATAACCAAAAATATATCTGGCCCAGCAAATTCTAAGTTTGTCCTAAAATTTAAAGACCCCGACAATAAGGTGGTTCAATCCGACGGTTTTATCGAAGCTCTATCCGGCCCAACAGGTTTTATGATGATTGATCGTAAAGTCTTTGCCAAATTAGACGAGGCATACCCCAACTCAGCTACTAGAATGACCCAAATTAAAAATGGTGAAGTAGTAGAAGATCTAAATTATCCATCTTACTTTGATTGTATTACACACGAAACAGAAGGCGCACTCGGAGAAGATATCTCGTTCTGCAAGAAATGGGAAGATATGGGTGGGACTATGTGGGCCGACACGGAAGCAGCACTAACACACTATGGGACATACTCTTTTCAGTCTCAATTAGGACTGGCTTTGCGGAGCGAAAAGGGCTTAAAACAATAGTGAATTCACAGGCATAAAAAGACCCTGAAGCAATTTGCCGCAGGGTCTTTTATGCTATAAGTAAGTAACTAACTACCTACCCGATGGTAGAATTTCTACCATACATATACAAGGCAAATTTTGTAGGGTCGGAAACTGCCATTTCCATAACTTTTGGGTCACTTTTAATGGCTTCTTTCATTAGTCGCATTTTTGACTCACTTGATTCAGAACTCTGATCATATGACTCATCATATACAATTTCATACAGTTGTTTCATATCTGGACCCCCAGATTCTTCTTCGGAATTCTCCATAGCTTCTTCTAATTGAGGTGTTGTTTCCTCAGAAGAGACTTCTTCCGCAGGACTCATTCTGCCTTCAACACTATCAGAAAAAGAAAGCGGGGCTTCTACAGGTTCCACTTCACGCATTTTACCGAGTTCATTTTCTAAACTCTGCAACATGCCTTTTGTTTCTTTGATCTTTTCCTCTATCTGTTCTTGTTCGATCATTTATTAGTAAAGTAAAGCGGGGGTGAAGGATTTTTACCCCCACCCCCGCTGGTTATTGTTACGTATGAATCAATTAAACTACAGCGACATCGGCTGCTGCTGCATCGCGCTTGAAGATGACGACATAACCGAAGTCAGTTTTAATTGGCTTCGAAGCGGCTGCAAGAACACCACGGAAGAAACCTACGGTTCCATCTGGGTTAGTTGCTTCGCTTAGGATGTTAGTCCACTTGAAATCACCAGAGTAATTAACTGGGTTGAAGGATACACCGTTAGAACCACTGAATGGGGCAGGAATCTGAGACTCCATTACTTCAGGGTGGATAACGTAAGCTACTTCGTAAGGTGCGCTATCATAAGATCCGTTAACGGTAGTAAGACCATTCTCAACGTCATATGGCTCAACACGCTCAAGGAGTCCGGCTCCACCCGCTGCGTCTTTGAATCGTGGGGCAAGATCGTCAACCAAGTGGTAGAAACCACGGTATGAACGCTCAACACCAAGAGGCTCAACTAGCTCACCAACCCGTGCGCTGTTGTAGCGGAGGTTGTCGCGGAACACTTCAGACTCAGTAATAAGCTGATTAGATGCTTCCGAAGAGCAAACAAGTCCAAACACTGGGCGACCGTTTTCACGACCGTAAGCGCCTTGGGAAGCTCCTTTGCGGATCAACTGGAAGTAGATCTTGTCGAGAAGAGCGTTCGAGATGTTGCCATCAACAGCAGATGCTGAACCCGCATCAGCAGGGCCAGTGTTAAATGCACCAATTTCTGCGGTATCTTGACCTTCAACAGGCTTACTGTTAACTACGGTGTTGAACGTCGAAGAGTTCCCAGATTTCCTACAAACAACAAAAGTTCCTGCAAGACGGTCAAACTCATCACGATAACGCTGCTCCCAAATGTGGCGGGTAGACTCAGAAAGAGTATCAATCACAGCGCGAAGTTGCTCTTGGCGGTGTGCTGCGTAACGAAGGTCATCAACGCTGATGCGTGGTGACTCAACAATTGAACGCTCGATGCTATACTTCTTGAGTTGCTTGCTGAAGTGAACGTAGTTACGACGATCTCCAGAGGTTCCAAGGTTAGTTCCCCCCGGACCATTTGGTCCCTGAACACTGTTGGCAGTGTCATCAAGAGGCTGATCCAAAAGAGAAGTGTTGAATACATTGCCACCTGAGTCGAGTGCGCCCACAGAATCCCAATTGGTTCCGTAGGTGTCTCCCCCTGCATCAGTCGTAGGGACTGAACGATCATAGATCAGAGTGGTAAGTTGGTATCCCATTCCTTCTGGGAAAGTTGATTTCTTAACAAGGTCAATCCAAGGAGAGGTGTGCATCATACGCTGATGGACATCTGATCCAATGCGGTTTGCTTCCTCGGCGAGGATTGTGTTAATTGCGGTTGCACTTCCTTGGAGGAAGTCCGTTGTTGCTGGAACTCGTGCCATAATAAATAATAAGTAAGGGTGTTAATAGAAATGCCTCCTCGTCGTGAGGGACACAATTGTTTTAGTATCTGTAAACCGCATTTAGAACTAGTTAAAGGTTAGAGCAACCTATGCGGGTTCGACGAGACATGCTCAATCTGTTAAGACCAACTCATTAGAACTATTTATATAGGCTAGAGCAACCAAGTCAGCACTTAGTCGTAGAATAATTTAACCTAAGTTATATGTCAACACCTAGATTATTGCCCAGCAAATGCGGCTTCAATACGCTCAGTGAATGATAGGTCTTCTCCTTTTGCGGAAGATGATGGTGCTGACCCAGACATTGTAGGCTCTGCTCCTTCAAACTCTGCAAGACGGTCTGTCAGTGTTTCATTCTCTTTCCGCATCCCCATATACTCTTTAATTATAGAGGGTAAAATTTGTGCACTAACAGAATTATATGTGTAGTCTACAGGATGAATTACACTCGGATCTACTTCCGCTGCTTTAGCTTGAATAGCTGCCATATCTAATCCTTCAATCCCACTCAAGAATGGGAGTTTTTTCTGAACCCGTGCTACAACATTTTTAGCTGCACTATTTCTTTCTCTAGCTCTTTCAGCTAGTTCCATTTCTTCTTTTTGTTCTTTCGCAAGGTTAGCTTCCCCCAATGCTTCTGAAGCATTTTCAAGCATAGCTTCTCGTTTTTGTAGAATAGGAACAAGATCTTCAATTGTTCTATAAATCCGCGCCCTATCTCTATCCGTTGCATCAACTAGTAACTCAGATATACGCTCGTCCTGCTCTGTCGTATCTTGGATAGCGAGAGCTTCTACCAAATCATCTGGGGAAACATCATATTTTTCTGCTAGTTCCCTAGTGTTATCAATAATCGTATCTAAAGGTTTAGTGATAGCGTCTTTATACACTTGTGTATCTTCAAGATCAGTGAACATTTTTTCGCGCTCATATTCTGCTAACTTCTCTTGCAGTGATTCAATGTCCGTGCTGGCAACTTCACCAGATAGTTCTTTGACTTTGACATCATTTTCTGATGCCTGTTGGCGTAATGTTTCAAGCTCATCTGTTGCAGTTTTAAGTTCACTCTTTAATTGCTTGAATCGAGACGCAGCTTTCGGGGTCCAGTCATCTCCAATGTCCTCATTTAGGTCATCTGTAGGATCAAAACTTTCTTCCTTGGCTTCTGGCTCAGTTTCTGTAGGCTCTTCGGTCGCTTCTTCTGTGACCTCTTCAGCTTCCGCTTCTACCTCTTCAACTTCCTCTTCGACGGGTTCTGGCTCTGATTCAGCCTCTGGATTATCCAATCGGGCGAATGCTGCGTCTAGGGCAGACCCAAAATCTAACTGGGCTTCTGCGGCTTCTGGTAAAGCTTCTACTGGGTCAGCTACTTCAATTTCTTCACTCATATTATTCTATGTGGGTCCACTCGTTAAGAGTTGTTGCATTGTTTTTGATTGTTTCAGGTAATTTTGTCAACTTCTGAAGATCATTAAATGCATCGCGGTATCCGGCATACCAAGCCAAACGCTGCGAGTTGTCCTCAATTGATTGCAAATTCCCAAAGGATGGGCCAGCTACTTCCTTCAAAATAGCAGTCGCTTGTCTAAAACTGTCAGATTTAAGGAGGTTTCTAAGTTCCTCAACGGATGCTAAGTCGTTAAACCAGCGGTCAATAGGTATGGGTGGGGTCGGATGTTTCGGCATTACTTATGAGTTCTGCCGGAACTCTAGAGCAGCTTTGGCGTCGCGTATAGCCATTTCTTGCTCATGTTTTTTCTGCTTGATAGCCATATCCAACTCAGCCTTCTCCTGTGCAATTTGCATCTTAACCTGATGCTCTTGCACTTTAGAATCTTGTTCAACCTGTTCCACTTCTTCTTCACCACCTTGCTGCATCGCCTGATCACGCTGGATCTTCTGGGCAGCTTTCATAGTGTTGTTGATCGCTTCCTCTGCATATTGCAGCACTTGTTTAGTCTGACCAACCAAACCTTCGAGGGCGGGGTCTCCCGCAGCTAACTGAGCAGTGTCACTAATATGTTGGTAGAATGATTGAAGCATAGGCAACACCTGCATTGGGTCTGCTTGGCCCTCATTGATCGCCTGAATCAGTTGATTCAATACTGGAACATGAACCTCCAAATGTGTTCCATGTAGCTCACTCGCAATCACAGGGACATTCTCGCCTTGTTGCAATTGCTGGTTCTCAAAGAATGCAATCTTAACATCCACCGTAGGACGTTTTTCAACGTCAGGTGCAATATACCTGTTAGCCAAATCATGGCCCACACGGGTCGATACAATGTCCCTAGTCAAGTTCTTACGTCCAACCTCATCAAACTGACCACTAATCCCCTGTAACTCTTTCAGGGCCACCATACGGTTAGCATGCGAACCATTACCAATCGAACGCACCGCCTTAGTCCGGTTTACATCCAAAGTCTCAATAAACTGTGCAGGGACTCCACGCTTCGCACAACGCTCAAAGAAATCTTTAATCGCTCCATCACGCTTCTTAGTCGTAACCACCCGACGAACCACTTCACGCAGTAACCTTGTCCACGATGAATAAAACAGGTTCAAGGATGCACCAGACAAACGTGTCGTAACATCCATGTCAGCAGTAATTTGCATCTGATTCCTGTATGGTGAACTCTGATTCGCTCCATACGTGCTAACCGTATCAGTATTCAACTGCAACTGCTGTGTCAAATCTTGCAATGCTGGCTGAACCGCTGTTCCCAAGTTAGGAATCGCCTTCTCAACGATCTTAACATTCGGACTCATCACCGCATACGCACCATAGTATGTAAACTGTAACTCATCCAACGAACGCTGGTTCTCCGGCTGAATCATTACCGCCGATGCCAACATAGCCCCATCAATCTGCTGACAACGCAACCTGTTACTAGTCTGAACGTGTGCAAAAATTCGCTGACCCAAACCACGAATCGAATGATACGTCCCGTTCGATCCCACACCATACGTAAACATCACATACGCTTGCTCCGCATTATCATAGCGAGACACTTTCTTATACAAAAACTCTTTGGGATTGTCCTCCGCGCACATGTAGTGACTCACAGAACCATCCATCTCCTTCACCCAGTAATGTAACACCGAAACAGTAGGATTCTGAATCCCCTGATAGATGTCGTTGTTCTTCATCTCCTGTTGGAGAATCTCAAAGTTCTCTAAGTTACTACTACGATTCCTACCCTTAGTCGAGGCGTTCTTAGATATAACTCGCTTTACCTCCTCCACATCCCAACCAATCTTGGCCGCTGCTTCAGGATTCTTGATGAATGCATATAGCTCATGCAACAAGTAACTCCTACGACCTACAGCTACATCGATACAGGATTCAGATGCAGCGGTTTGTCTCGGGATTAATATATCGCTAAACCCACCAACGCGAAACTTCCAATCTTCAGGTGTGTCAAAGTAAGCGATGGAAACCCCATGCTTAATAAACGTGGTGCAGAGTCTTAGGTATGCGCTGTGAAACTCAGGCCAAGATCGCATCAAGTGTGTAAGCTCATCGGAAACGATGCTTTCCATCGGCTCCATCTCACTACGCTCCCCCATAGTTCCCTTGACTTCAACGAGTGATTCTAGACTCGAATAGAGATCAACGTATGCGGATAGCGCAATGTCTAGTAAGCGTTGTGCTTCCCCGAAGTTTAAGTTTGTTTTGAGCGGTTGACCACTCGTCGCGAGACTTCCCTGATTATAAGGGGCCGAGCCGTCGAACATCGCGTCGATTCTGGCTCTGTTGACCGCAGACTTCTCATCTGCTTTCGCAAGTGTATTAAAAATAGATATAGCGCACTTAACATCTTTGAGTCGTGTTTCAACGGGTTTACCTTTTTCCGTCAGAGCATCGAGTTCTAATCCGTCAATTTCTAAAGGATAATCTGTAGCCATTGTCGTTCTAGATTACTTTGTTCTTTTTAACTAGTCAATGGTTTAGAAGTTGACATGAAAATCGTGTTTAATATCGTTGAGGGGTATGAAACGTGTAATCGAATTATTAGTCGTCGTAGCCTGTATCTTTTTTAGTGTCTCTTGTGCATCGACTGGTGTGACGGGTAGTCTCCCTATTCCGTTCACAGACCCCGCTGAAGATGTTCGAGCGGTTGTTAATTTTCGACCAATCCCACCGAAAGTATGTATCGGACTCGATGTTATCCCTAGACCCCCCAAATACGAAGAACTACCAGTTCTTGAAGAAGTGGTAGTTATTGCTGAAGAGCAGGACTAACTAAGAGTAGACTCACCACCCCAAATTCGTTCCGTTAGCAAGTCTGACCGAACGAATTTTCTTTTGTTGTTGTCTAGCCTCAATCGAACATATGGGAAGCCGTTCTTGGTGTGTTGCTTAATCATGAATACTTCCCCCGCTCTCGGACCCGTATTCTTCGGGGTTATCCGATAAACTGCACCATAGTGTGATACAGCGTAATCGGGGTATTCGGGTATTATCTTTGCTTTATCTACATTTAGAACCCAATCTCTAGTAAACGGCGTGTATTTAGGATCATCAATTGTAGATGGGTCAAATCGAAACTGCCGCCCTTCGGGATCTTTGATTGTAGTGTAAGACCTATAGCCATTCCACTGTTGTTTTAAAGGCTTCTTGGTCTTTAAATTCCACACCGTTCCGTTATCTGAAAGAGCATATTTAGCATCTGCTCTCGGTATCTTTCGGAACCCTACAGGCATTATGTAATCTGAAGACATGCCCCCACTATAACTCTCCAATTGTAAATTACAACTGAAGAGTTACTATTTCTTCTTACTTTTTTTAGCCCTCTTCCGGCTAGTCGCTCTCAGGAAAGCCTTTCTCTCTGCTTCGGTGTAGCTTGCTCGCTTTTTCCCCGATGCCGTAGCCTTTCTTTTTTTACGGTTCCCCGCAGCTTTTTGAGCGGAAGTTAGTTTCTTCCGTGCTTTTTTTGGTAAGTAGCGACCGCCCTTAGAATCTGAACCCCAATCTTCTTTAGTCCACTTATCTAAGTCTTTTTGTGATTTCTTCTTTGGCATTACTTGTATCCTCCCCCTTTAGATTTGTATTCCCGCGCAAGCATCTGGGCTTTTCTCGCAGACCATACACCAGCGGGACCGCCTTTAGAGCCAGCTTTAATGCGCTCAAACAATCTTTTACGCATCGTAGGCTTGGTATAGTTACCCGCACTGTTTACTGTGGATTTCTTTTTCTTCATTTAAACTCAAGTTTTATTGCTCTTGATGTTCCTGCTAACCCTAAATAAGCACTGTCACCCTTAACCACTGCCGCCGTCGAGTAACCTGTTCCGAGGCTCATTATACCAGAACCTTCTTTAACTGTGGGCTTACCACCCATAAACCCATACTCATAATCTTTCCACTGACACTCAAGCGTGGCGGGGTTGATTCGAAAGCATTTCGTGTCTGCCCAGAAAGCACTATATAGCCAACCATCAGGTCCGAGGTAGCCGTGGAAGTTTTTGTTTTTATTTGCAACTGACAAATATTCTTTAGGTAGACCTACTTCTCGGTAAGAGTCGTCTGAACAGTTTATTACTAGGAACTTTTTACCTTGGCGGGGTAAGCAGAAAATCTTATCGACTGACTCAACATAAGTGGCCCCGACATACTTTACTGAAAAGCCGGACACTCCTGACGTGACTGGAGGCCCATCTAAATATTTAAATACGCCATCTTTATCAATCTTTGCAACACTCGTTCCAAGTGCGGGGGGCATATAAACCTCTCCTTTCTTATCGGAAGCCGCTCCCCAGATATGATTAAACATTGTAAATCTCTTTGGTTTGGGCGGTCTGAACGAGGATACTTCTTCTGTCTTTGTATCGTAGGTGTAAATCTGAAGCGTCTTTGTATATGATGGCATGTAGATTATTCCGTTGGTCCCTTCTGCCCCCGACCTAACTTGAGGACTCATCCTAAATTTCTTATCTACAGAAATTGAACCTGTCTTTCTACCTAGTCGTGCTATCGAACTTGCATAGGCGGGTAAGAAATAAGTGTAACCGTCTGACGCTTTTACATTTCCAATGAAACCTTTGTATCCTGTATCCTGTCTTTCGATACTGTCTTCGGCAGTATTTGTTTTAATATATACATCGGATTTATACCCCAATGAGTGAATCGTTCCATCATCACTTAGAGCCATTGTTCGCGTCTTTGTTAGGTTCCCCTTGAACTCTCCTTCTAGATACTTGAAGCGGGGCCAAGGTGTGTAATTATTTGTGGAGACACTTGATGTCACACTTGATGTCACACTTGATGTCACACTTGATGTCACACTTGATGTCACACTTGATGTCACACTTGATGTCACACTTGATGTCACACTTGATGTGACGGAAACGGCAGGGGTGACAAATACACTTGAAGTAACAGATACTGATGAAGTAACCGATGGATCTTTCTTAACGGTTGGTTTGGACTCACCAAATTCGTCAAGCTCTTTTAAAGCTTCTTGAAGAGCCTTGATTAAATCGGATATTAATTTGTATAACATATTCCCTTACCACTTTACTTTGTTTGCCCAGTAAGCTGCGGAGCATGGACCTTTTGCTATGTTCTTGCGATGTCTGCTCTTAAACGCTTTTCGCTGCTTGGCACTCTGATTAGTCTTTGCACCCTGTTCCCCGAACCTGATTAACTTAGGTTTTCCGTTGCAGTTAGCGACTACAACATGGGATTTAGTTTTATGGCTGGGTGTGCGCTTTGCTTTGCCCATACCGGAAACCCCTGCTCGTTTTAGTAAGCTTTTGCGTAAGTCGGCATTTGACATGACCAGACAATATCATTTCTAGCGGGGCAGTCAATAACGTGGGTTGGGGCGGTGTTTCAATTCAATTTTTGTGCGTATTCCTTAATTAGTTCCTCTCTGATTTCTGAAGATAAGTTGCCTGAGAAGTGACATATGAAGTCGCCTTCAATGTAATTATAGTAAAAGCTGTTGAACTTACTTGTTACGTATTCGACATCTACTTTGGTGGAGAAATCTAGGATGTCTTTTTTCCAAAAGTAATTCATTGCATCGTTATCCCACCACACATCCCACAAATATTTTGGGTTTTTTTCACCCCACTCCCACCACAGTTTAAGGAGTTCAATTGACCATTCAGTATTCTTTATAAAAAACTGACCAGTGTTCAAAACGTGCTGACACTGTTCCCCGCAATATTCGCCACGGCCCTGACTCGCTATTACTAAATCCTTATCGCCTTTAATAAAATCCTCTATGCGAATAGAGTGATTCATAATCAATGAGTCGATGTCAGACCAAAACACCCAATCCACATTTTCTTTCTCGAAAATATCAAGAATGAAAGGGATTCTATACCAAGCGGGATGCCTGTCTTTAGGATATTCAATCCTTTTGTGAAAAAATTGATATGCCTGATCGTCGCAATAAGATTTGGTATTGTTGGTTACAGTTGATGACCAAGAGTCGTAATTGGGAGTATATAACTGAGCGATCGCTATCTTCATAGTTTTACCCCCTTCATAGTTTTGGCGCTTCATGCCCATAAAATTTTAAGCGCATTAGATCCTCAATGGTGTTATTCAAACCATGTGTTTCCCAATAATTACGCTGCTTCTCGTAATTCTCCCTATGGAGACTATCAACATTTTGAGGGTTTATTTCAGACCCAAAAGAATTTTTGTAGAGTAAGAGGGGTATCGTGTAAGTGTTTCCTGAGTTGTAAACTAATTCATCTGCCACCGCCCTCGGTAATACTCCATTGTCTAACTTGAATTTTTCATCGGGGCAATGTAGCCGAATAAGTTTCTCTGCATGGTTTCTATTTATAAGGTAACACGCCGTGGAATACTCATTTATAAATCTTTTGTGGATGTGGTAGTAGACACAAGTAGTGCATATTACGCTAATCTGACACACATCCCAATCATACGGGAGCTTCTTGAAAAAATCCCCCCAAGAAAAGTTCCAGTAATTAACTAAGTCTAACTCACAGTCATCTTCCATAATTACAGCATATGGTTCTCCCGTGGCGTAGAACTGCTTTATCGCATCTAAATGTGAAGCCACGCAACCAACTTCAGGAGATGACATGTTTGGGGGGTATTCTCCTTCAAGGATATGCCTCAAGTCGTTTTTCCCATCGTGAGCGGATACTCTGTTGTAATCGCTTACGCCCCATTTTCTGAATTGATCTTCCATGAAAGTCCATCTGTCCTTTCGGTGATCTAGGTTGATGCAGTATATCTTTCCTATCCCATTTAATTTATTCTTCATCTTTAGCGGAGGTTTTGCACAAGTTCATTTCAAAAGTATTCTAGATTTACTACTCTCCAATTGTAAATTACAACTGTAGATATGAGCTACAGAAATACTTTTGATTTCATTTTCTGCGGGAAGCGACTTTCGCTGCGTATATTTCCGCTCTCCTTTTGAGAATCCTCTCCTTGTTCTTGAGGTAGTAACTTTTGTTATAGTCTTTTCTCTGCTCGAACTTTTCTGGGTCAGCAAGTTCCTCCACTCGACGCTTACTCATTATCCGATCCTTGTTGTTTAGGTAATACTGACGCTGGTAATCCTTCCGTGCATCCTGATTCCTAACGTAATAGCTATCTTCTTTGTCCATATTTCGCCCCATTTCAGGTTCGTGCAGGGTTTTAGTCAAGTTTTTTCCTGTAAGGGTATATATACATACATCTCACCACCCAAAAACCTGCCAGTGACGGGTGGCGTCCCATGTCAAATCGACACGTAATCCCTCCAGTGCGGAGAGGTGTCTAGTGGCTGACGCCAAGTGAGTTATGAATCCCGAACAGTGACTGCTCCAGAGTCGCAGTATCGAGAAAAAACAAAGCGAAATTTGAATCATGAACCATGGATCATGGTCCCCGTATCATTTTTCAAGGTGCACGATGCAGGATCGCGCTGGTCATTTCGAAGTGGCGGGTTTCATTTTGAGGTGCTCTCGATCTCGGCAGAATTCTAATCTGAGAAATGGATTCATTTATCAAAATGCAAATCTGATTCTTGAACCATGAATCTTGGATCATGAATCTTGAATAATTAAGTGGGAGAAATCAGGCGAGAAAATCTCACTAATGAATCTTGGATCATAGTCCATGTAAAATGGGGTCGGATGTGAGAGAGTGATTGAGGTTCAAGGTGGGCGGTTCATGGAACAAGTCTAGAAATTATTGATGTGAGAGCATGGTCACAATTGCGCGAGGTTGCGATCTGACAGGGGGGACATCAAAATGGGCTGTGTGTAGGCTGAGATGCTGCAACGACATTTGCATATTTGTTGCAATAGTCTTAACTCATTGAAACACAATGACTTATGTTTTTGAGTGTCTGTTAGATCTGTTAGAGCTTAACTCCTTATTGTTCAATGCTTTGCAACGATTCTTCATGTATTTTGAGTGGCTAAAAAACGTGTGTATTTGACGGTCGAACAGACCCCATAAAATCTTTTTTCAATTATTTTATCGACAATCAAGAGGGTTTCGCCTTTAATAGTGCCACGGTCGGTTCCGACCATTGAATACCATGAACATTACAACAATGATCCAAGTCACTGAGATTTTCAAATCTCTTCCTACATTCGAAACATTCGCCTACTATAACGAGTCGATAAAAGATGTCGATTTTGACGAAGACGGCAATGTCGAAAAGATCCATTTCTATTCCGGTGACTATCTTAAGAAGATCGACATCCGCACCATCGGAGGCGCACAAGTCTCTTGGATCTTATTTAATTCTATCGAGGTGATCGCCTCGTTCTTCCCCACCAGCGTTTAAAATCTACCTAATTGAATACCATGACAAAACAGCAGCAGATAATCACGGTCCATGGGACCATCGCAATCCTTGAAGGCACACTGATGGGAGACTGGCTCGCAGACAACATCGCCCCCGCAGCCGAGGCGATCAAATCAGACTACAACCCGTCCGTATGGGCGAACGGGATTGACAAGTGGGTTGACTATAAAGTCGATGCAGCTTGTGCGGCCCGTGAAGCCGAGCTTGATGAGCGGGAGAAGAGTTTGGCTGCGCGTGAAGCGGCCCTTGCCAAAGGTATAAAGGATCATAGTCATTGGAGTGATGAGTTCTATCAAACGGCCCGTAAGGCTCACACCGAGCTAGGGATAATGATGGATAACCTTTAGCCTTGAACCTGCCTCCTGACTCTCGGGTCAGGGTGCAGCCATCAGTGCTAAAACTGAAATTGAATACCATGAAAACTACTACTAAAAAGAAAGGCCCTAAGAAAACCGCCCAAGAGGTCATCACTGATCAGATGATCGCATTGATTGAAGAGCGGGGGGCGATGCCATGGCAAAAAGAATGGTGCTCCAATGGAGTTACCCTAGCTGGCCCAAACAGCCCCCGCAACCATGTGTCACCCACCGTCTACAAAGGCGTCAACGTATTCACCTTAGCTGGTCGCGGGTTTAGCAGCCCCTACTGGCTCTCATTTAAACAGCTTGCAAAACTTGGTGGCAATGTCAAAGGTGAGAAGGGGACCAAGATCCTATTCTTCAATTGGCTTCTCAAAGATGCCAATGATAGGGTCACTAAGAATCCAGAAGAGGCGGTCAAGAAAATCCCCGTTTGGACTCATAGCACGGTTTTCAATCAAGAACAGATCTCCGGCGTCACTTTCCCTGAGATCCCCGCACAAGCATCTGACAAGCCCCAGCATGAGAAGATCGCAGCAGCCGAGGCACTCCTCGACGGTTACAAGAATGGTCCATCGACCGTCTTTGGTGGTGACCGTGCATGCTACTGGCCCGACAAGGACCGAGTAAACGTCCCAAGGTTCGAAGACTTCACCTCGCCCGAGGCAGCATATGCGACCCGCTTGCATGAGGAGATCCATGGAACTGGCCACACGTCCCGCCTCAACCGCCCTGAGGTGATGACCCCTACCTCGTATGGGACCGACATGTATTCCCGCGAGGAGTTAGTCGCAGAGCTTGGTGCGAGTTACCTCTCCTCCATCACTGGCTGTTGGACCGACAAGGTGAAGCTCAACTCAGCAGCTTACCTGCAGCATTGGCTCGATGCCCTCAAAGCCGATCCGAAGCTTTTGATCACTGCCGGCAGTAAAGCTAATAAAGCTGCTGAATATATCACCGGATGCCCTCTCGATGAATGGAAGGCTGTATCTTGAATCCTGAGCCATGGTCCCTTGTCCAATGAGGCAGGGGGCCACACTCAGCATTCAAGCTGAATCCAAAATAATGAATACCATGACCAAAATTCAATTCGAATCCATCAGATCATCAACAGGCAAGGTCCATCCGGCCTTCACCTCAGACCATGAGACTGACCGCGCTGCAGGTAAATGGCTCTACCTCAACTCCAAATTTGGGGACTTCGAGATGAGCCTGTGCGAGGCAGAGAGACGCTCTTTTGATGAAGACCGCCCAATGAGTCCGGCCCAACGGTATTGGCTCCACAAGCTGGCCACTCAGACTAGATCCAGCCATGCCCCATCAAAGGTCACCATCGCCACTGGAAAGATTGATGCTATGCTTAATCACGCGAAGACCCGCCTCAAATATCCTAAGTTCCAATCGACCACCGCTGATGGGAAGCACTCGATAAAGGTTGCCCAAGCATCACCCACTTCTAAATTCGCTGGATCATTCACCGTTGCTCACCCCACCTTCGGTCAGGGATTCTATGGAACCATCTCCAATGGTGAGTTCCGACCAACTCGGCAATGCACCCCTGAGATCGAGTCCCTAGTGCTCGAATTCGCAGACGATCCAGCCGCAGCAGCCGCTAGTTACGGTCGTCTGACGGGGAACTGTTGCTTCTGTATGCGAGCATTATCCACCGACTCATCTGTTGCAGCGGGTTATGGTCCGGTATGCGCCGAGCATTTTGGGTTGCCTTGGGGGTCCATCAATCGTTCCGATCTTCCCGAAGAGGAGGAGTTTGATGGTGCGCCTAATATCACCGAGGACCAGCTATGTGAGATGGCTTACGAATGCGGCCTGTCTGGCGAGCAGTCATCAGAATGCCCTCAGCGCATCGATGGCCTCAGAATCCCGCAGACAATCGAGAATGCCAAGCTGTGGCGCATGTGTTGGCGTGATGGCCAAGAGGAGGCAGGAGCGCAACAGGCAGACGCCGAGTTCATGGCTATCGTTGATCCCGAAGACTGAGCCTTGATCGTGAACCTCGAATCATTAGTCGGGGTTCACCAGTCAGGACTCAATCCTTCTATAAACTCTATGAATACAAACAATACAATAGCCGCCATTGATCATCAGATCACCACGCTGGAATCAGAACTAGCTCTACTCCATCACCAATACGATGAACTGGTCTCCTCAAAACAGGAGCCAAGAACACGGAGAGGCGTAGTCGTTCAAACGAATTACTCGCCATGCAAGTGCGCGGTGGGTAGCTCGCGAGCGTATAACGTCTTCGAGGATGTATATTATGGCCTAGACTGGTTCCAATGGGCGACCGAAATGGTCGATGAAAACTCATGTCAGAAAAGCTGGCTGTTGGAAAATCGCGACGGGGTGTGTCCTAGGTGTGGGTCTTCGACAACCTATGATGAGCACTACATTGTGACCCACATGGACCATACCCATGTTGAGGGTTGGTAATAAAAGAATTGACAACAGATGGTAAATGATTGAATCTTGAACCATGATCCCTGAGCCAAAGCGCGGGGGTCATTCTCAGGAATTAACCTGACTCAAAGTAAATACAATGAAGAAGACAGAACTAGAACCATACGTGGTGCTCTTGAACGAGTGCTATTCGCAGCCCTTAATCTCAATGGCAGAACTTAAACGGTTCGCCAAGAAGAATGGCTTCACGGCTAAGAAAGTGGGCGATGAGATCCACACTGGCCCGTCCGGTTGCCGCCGTAAGAGCATCGCAATGACTACGAACGAGGCGAAGTTGGACATCAAGGATTGGATCACCTCTTCCTTCGAGGAGGCCATGAACGTGTCCATGAGGGCAATGTCTATGAATCAATTCCTCGAAAACTGCGAGGAAGAAATCAAAGACGCCTTACGCGCACTGGTAGCCGCGAACCACGGCGTTTGGTATGAGAAGATCACCGAGGCGTGGATGACTGGGAGACGTGCTGGTCTCTCAGGAGAACACCGTGCCTTGCTACAGCGGGTGAGGAACTATGGGGATGGGTTCCAACTGGCTCACCTAATTTATAAACACATGGAACTCTCGAACAAATGATCCCGACCATAATAGCAATAGCCCTACTTATTGTAGGGTGCGGCATTCTATGCCTGTTCCGTTCCGGCTCATCCCATGATTCAGAACTCCACCAATACGCTTACCGTATTAGGATTCAAACCCTGATAGAAGAGATCGCTGATGAGGCGATAGCAGCGAACCTATCCGCTTGGAAGAGGACATGTCTCATCGACGATCTAGTGATGAAGCGATTCAACCTTCGCCCTGTCAATCAGGTTGATGGAGACTATCTTTTGCTAGTCGATTACGCATCGCGTGTTTTTGAAGAGATCAAGTCACGACAGTCTGAGGTTGATGTTGTAGTTTTCCCACACACCATAAAATAATGACTAATCTAGAAGTGCCTGTTCATCGGGCCATAAAGATCGGCTCCGATGATTACATCGCGAGCATGGTTCCTCATCCGAACCTACCGCCCTGCTTCACGCTTCGTAAGAAGCGACACAAGCATGAAGACTCCGTGGAGATGGCCTCGCTTTTGAAGGGTGCGGAAAAGCGTACGCTTTCCCAGCCTAGAGGTCGAACCCTGTCAGCGAAGGAGATCCGCTCCAAGATATCGGAGCAGGACATTCCTGCGGAGACTAAGCTGGTTCTTCAGTCAATCGTCGATGACCTCTTCGCCCTCGAAGAGGAGGACTTGGGGTTTGGGCAACTAAAGTATTGCCCCCTTTGCCATGAAGTATCCCGCGCCGATAAGTTCGTGGGTTACAAATGCCTTGGTTGCGCTAAAAAATATCCGAACAAATGATGACCGAAGAGATGTTAGACAATCCCACCATGATGCAGGAATGCATCGTGGTGGATACAACCCGCCTGATCAAAGAGGCGTCCGCTGAGTTTAATCTCCCACCGCAATGGATCATGTCCGCGATGGCTACGGCTCCGAAGGGGAGGACGATAAGGACTCGGATCGAGTCGAGCCATGCTCGCCACCGAGTGATCAGTGAACTAGCCGACATGGGTTACCCCCGAGATCTAATTGCGAGATCATTTGATCTTGGGAGAGATTCGATTAATACAATCATAAGAGAATTCAGACAAAAGAACCATGAATGATATAATTAAACACCTCACCGAGGCCGAGCAAGTTAGAGTGCAGTTACTTCACGATGAGGTAGCTCTGCTGAACCAGAAGATCACTCGCGTAAGTAATCAACGTGACGATCTGAATCGGGAGATTACGCGCATCGTGAATCTTGAACCTTTAAATATGAATCCAGATGCTAGTAAGAAGACTGACTAAAGGACTCTATGAGGTCCATGATATGTGTCGGTCGCACTACAGGGTGGAGGACATCCACCGCCTTGGAGCATTTGACATAACCGAACTGATCCCCCTCGGATCTTCACCATCAGATTACAGGTGGGGGATCTGGGAGCAGAGCGAGGGTGAGTGGACCCACATCGATGGTAACCCGACTCTCAAAGAGTGTCTTGAAGTAATTGAAACGCTGGCAGCAGCCAGCCAACTAGGAATAGACGAAGATGAAGATGAAGACGATAATGAATATATTTAATAAAAGAAAAGTGCCAAGATTGAGTGAACACACGACACTGCAACGAATGATCTTCAACGATCAGGTGAGGCAAAGATTATCCCAGCAGATCAAAGATGATCCATATACATTGTGCCTTAACAAGGGGACAGGAGCATGGATGGAATGGTGCGGCGTAACATGGATACGTAAGAGGCATGAAGACTCTATTTAAACCGCAAAGAGAAGCTGCTGATTTCTTCCTGTCTGTTCTTAGAGACGGGAGGAACACGCTCGATTCGTCGCAGATGGGAACGGGCAAGACCGTGGTCGGCTCTCAAGTCGCTCTATCTTTAGTTGAGAGCGGAGATATTGATCACGTTGCCGTGCTATGCCCCAAAGCGGTGTTTCCCACATGGGAGTCCGAGCTTAAAGAAGTGGGTATCGATCCACTGTTCGTCCTTAACGTCGAGAAGTTGAGGACGGGGAAATCTGAGTGGGCTAATAAACTTGGGAAGAAAACATTTAAGTGGAATCTCCCACCGAATACATTGGTCTTGGTCGATGAGATCCACAAGCTCAAGGGTCCATGGACCATGAATGCTAACCTCTTCGTCGCGCTCGTAAAACAGGGCGTCCGAGTTCACGGCATGTCTGGAACTCCTTGTGAGTCTCCGATGGAGATGAGACCGTTGGGGTATATGCTCAAGCTTCATTCAAACGACATGGCGAGAGGGAGACTTCCGAGTTATTTCCAATGGATGGCTAAACTGAGATGCCGAAGAGGGCATTGGGGTGGGTTTGAAATGGAAGACCGGAAGTTCGCTTTGGATACGTTACGGGGATCTATGTATGGGATAAGCACTCACGGCTTAACCGTAGCTGATTTCCCAGAATCATTTAGGGACAATCGAGTGATTGTAGATCCGATCCAGTTCACATCCAACGCAAAGATCAAGGCGGCTTACAAAGAACTAAACATGACAGCTTCAGAAGTTAAAAATTACATCGAAGATGGAGTGCTATCTGACAGACTAAAAGAAATGGACCATGAAGATGATCCGGTGATAGTAAAGATATTAAGAGCGAGGCAAACATCCGAAGCTTTTAAGGTTAAAGACATCGCTGAGATGGCATTAGATGCAGTCGAGGAGGGGCATAACGTAGTGGTGTTCCTTAACTTTAAGGAGTCACTCCATGAATTCTCAGTCAGTGTTGGTTGCGATTACATCGATGGTTCTACACCACAAGAAACTAGAAATGATTTGATCGAGGCATTTCAAAGAGACGAAATAAATATTCTCGCTGTGAATGCTGCCACGGGGGGAACGGGAATATCCTTACACGATACCCACGGGAACCGCCCTCGTCTGTCTTTGATTTCTCCTAGCTTCAATGCTAAAGAATTTGCTCAAGTCATTGGCCGAATTCACCGTAATGGGGCTAAGAGCGATGCCCTCCAGCGTGTCCTTCTATCTCATGGATCGATTGAGGAATATGTGATGAAGGCAATCGACCGTAAGCTTACAAATATGAAAACCATACATGAATCTGAACCATGTAAATTAACAACTAGTCACTACACCAGTGGCTATGATTCCACAGACTACTATACAAGATATGAATGAACCCATGAACACCTTCACTGCAGACCTGATGATCGAGTCAGATTATTTCGACGGTGATAAAATCAAACTGTCTCTCAAATCAAAAAGAGACAATCACATAAACAACCCTTCGGGATGGTCTATCATTGCATTCTCGCCATCAGCGAGCATACGATGCGTCCGAGGGAATCAAGCGAAGCATGTTGACATATTTATCAGGACGCTTCAAACGCTTATAGGTAACCACGATGAACTGGTCTTCTTTGAAATCAGAGATGCCATAGCACGAATAACCCAAGCCGAACTCGCAGCATGACACAAGAAGAACTCCTAAAGATGCATGAAAACACATGCAACAAATGCCGCCGCATCATGGAGCGGAAGAACTCTGATTACACAGGGGGCAAGGAAGCGGAGGATGTCTTCGCTAATTTCCGATCTGCGACTTATCTTGGTGTGCATCCTGTGACCGGAATCCTGATGCGTGTGATGGACAAGATCCAACGCATACGGACGTTCACGAATGATGGTGCAATGAGTGTTAGCGATGAGTCAGTTGACGATGCATGTGAAGACATCATCAACTACGCAATTCTAGCGAAGGCTATGTTGAAACAAGAAAAAAGGGAACAGCCAGATCCACTGACTGATCCCCTTGAAGAGATTGAAAAATACTATCGGTTATCTACTAATCACAAAGACTAGTAGCCCATACGTTTCTCAACATTCTCAGCAAAAGAGGTGCGGCTAGGTTTAGCCGCCTTCTTTTTTGCTACTTTCTTCTTAGCTGCTTTCTTCTTGGCTGGTTTGCTGTGTCCGTATTTCATGTTCTTTAGTTTGAGATGTTGCTCGTATGTCTTAGCTAAGACTGCCTCCCCCGTTTTGGGGTGATACATATTGTGTGGTTTGAACTCTTCTTTCTTCATTGGTTTATTGATCTGTAAGATTTACCATTACTATATTTTTCTCTTGCATATTTGTAATCTGCTACTCTTTCTGGGAATTCTTCTAAAAGCCTATCATATTCCGGTGCTCTCAATTGAATATTAGAACTCCAACCAAGGAAGGTTTCTTTAATTTTCTGCTCCCCATAACCTACGGTAGACATGATTTCTTCTAGATCTCCTAGTGATACATTTAATTGGTAACAACCTTTTAGGTATTTCAAAAGCTTGGCATCTTGGGCAGTTTTATTCTTTGCGGCTCGCTCATATGCTGCCTCAAGCTCCCCTCTTGTAACAGATCCTTTACTTAGGAAGACTTGGCTGAGGTCACCTTGAATTTTTTGATCCTCCATACGGTAAGTAAAACGCAGTGTTTGCTCAGTTGATTTCAGTAAGTCATGCTCGTATGCAGTTACCGGAAGTATCTCTTTAAAAATTGGACCTAATGGGTTCGTCTCAAAAGCTTTATTTGATTTGTCTCCGAACGTAATCCTATATGTATCCCGCATCATTTTAGAAATCTTTGGTTCGAATCCTGTTTCTAATAAATTCGTCACACGTTGGGAAATACCAAGACCATCACCTTCTCTGATCAATGGGTTCCCATATTGATCTTCTCCATTTGTTGACAAGGATTTGAACAACGCACTAGCAAAAATCTGAGTTTTAAAGTAGGGCTTTGCTAAACCTTTTTCTGGCCCCAATAAAGTCATCCCTGCTCTGGCGGGATTCTTTGTCCTAATAAGGTCGGTGATCGACTCCACAATTGGTTCATGAATTATTGCGAATGGGTTTAAGTAAGTTAGGTCCAGTGTAAGTAATTTCCCACCAAAAATCATAGTAAGTGGGTTAGTCCCTTTGGCCCATAACGGTGCGTTTTCTTGGAGAGTAAACGAAGCATCATCTGATGATCCTTGTTTAACTGGCTCCTTATTAATGTCATCATCATCTTCCCCCCTCAATGCTTTGTAGGAAGCAACGGCTAATGCGATGGAACCTTTTCCAGTTGCAACACTATAGGTTGTAGTAAGCATAGCACCCCTTGCTCTTTTCCAACCACGCTTACGAATAACTTCGTTACTACTCCTGATTTCTTTAAATGCTTGCTTATATCCTTGAGCCATTACCCGAGGGACATCTGCAGCAAAACGAACATAAGGTGCGGCAAGTGACCCAAGGAGAGGGACTTTTCCGAAACCTTTAATTATGGGGAGCGCACGGCTATATGATTGAGAAGTATCTTTAACTAATCGAGCCGCCATTCTACGCATCGATTTAGTCGGCTTGCCATCTTTGTCTAGGAGGCGAGCGTATTCCCCATTGGGATTACTACTTCTCTCATCAAGTGCAGCTTCTAGCATGTGACTGAGTTCAAATTTATACAAACCTACTTTGTAGAATGCATCTGCAGCAACAGCAACTCTGCCAGCGAATGACATTACAGAATCCTTAACATCTGCTGCGGTAGATGCTGCATTGAGACCCTTAACACCAAGCTTCGCTATCTTCTTTTTCAAACTGTCAGGGACTTTCGTTCCCGCAGCTATGTGCTGATCGACGATTCTATTAAGCCCCGCAGCTTTCTCTACAGTGTGTTGGAATTCACTGTATGGCTTTTCGCCAGTTAGTAATCTTCTTAGTTCTTGAGTTACGAGTTCATCACCAAAAACATTCATTGACCTAAGCTCCATAAGACCGAAGTCTAATTCAGCGTGTGAACCTAGCATCGCGTTAATCATAAATGATTTTTTGGCTGCTTTGCTTTCGGCTATAACTCCAGTAGTTTCGAGAGCCTTACCTATCGGCGCTGATATTACTTCTCCCCATAGTAAACCAGTTCCTCCGTAGTATCCTTGCATAGGCCCGAAATACATTGCGTTGCCTATCATGTTCCTGAAGTAGAAACCTACTCCACCTAAAGTTTTCATAGCTAAGGAGTAACCACTATATTTTCTCAATACTCTTTCAGCCGCTCGGTATGCTTGCATCGCTTGATTAGACTCATCTGTAAGTTCTGTGCCGCTTCCAAACAAAGACTTCAAGTTACTAATAATCTCTGGTGGCGCATACATACCTTTGATAGGGGACAAACTAGGATTCCCCTCTGCTGTTATGACTTGCCAGTTAACTCGCTCTTTCTTTTTCTTTCTAAATTCTTCGAGGGCTTCATTGAATTCGTCAGAGTCCTTCACCATTCCAAGATCCCCAATCAAAGTTTCTTTAGCGTATGTATCGGGATTGGTCAGGAATTCTTTTGAGCTGATCAACCAGTTATCTCCACCTTTAACATTCGTCCCTAATTTTTTAAATTTATTAAAGAATGATTGATTAGCTACAACTTCAGCAGTGTGTGCAATACTCCTACTTATGTTTGATAGCCCTTGATCTTCTTTATACTCACCTAAGATATTTCTAATCTCTTCAGGGATGTTACCTTTCTCGTTTATTTCAACGACGATCTTTTGTAGTCCTTCAGTCTGGAATATTTCAGTAGGGAGGGTAAGATTAGTACCAGATACATCAGTGCTAAGACCAAGTGCTCCGGCTCTCTTTGCTTTATGATACCCCCTTATAAATTCCTCTAAAAGACGCCTTCCTTCGCTCATGTGAGTGGCGTCTTTTGCATTCACCTGATTTTTTATTTCTATTTTAGCGGCTGCCAAACTAAGCCCTTCGTCTTTTGCAAAACCTTCAGCTCTACTTAAAGCATCTTGACGAGCAAAATACATTACGGCCTGTTCGCGCTCTTGCTCGTAAGTTGAATCTTCAAAGTCGCTCATTTTTGCGACAAAATTATTATCATCAAACATGCGGAAGCTTCGGGTCATATATACCCCCGTGTTCAAATCGAACGCAAGTTTGAGATCTTCGGGTTCCATAGTCCCTTTAAATATCTCCATTGCTTTCAACGAAAGTTGATCTTGAAGCTGCCTCATTTTAACAACCATTTCATATACTGGTTCAGATACAGTCAGAAGATCTGCCAATGCTTGATCCCTTTCTTTTATTTGCTCGTCCCTATTTACTTTTCTTAGTCTGAGAACTTCTGCATCCCTATCTGCAGCCGCTTTGTCTTCTGCGTCTGTCTTGAATGCACCCATCAAATTTTGACTAACACTCAATTTAATTGCGTCATCATAATCTTTTTGGACTTTATTCTTTTGATCCTCAGTAAGTTGAGTCCCTGCTGTAGATCCAGATGCCTTAGAAATAAGTTCTGGTGGAATAACTACTGGTTTACCCGCTACATCTGATAGTCTTCTCTCTTCTTTTTTTACGATCCTTCTGGTTTTAAGCTCGAAGTCAGTGATGATTTCTTTTGTGGCATCTACAAAAGATTGAGTCTCGTCAAAAAATTCTACGACTCTCCTGTCTGCGCTCCTACTAAAAGTTTTAATTAACAATTTCTTGAAGTTACCGTAGCTATATTTCCCAAACTCTTTTACATCGATGTCATACTCTGTAAGATCCATCAGTGGAACATCTAGGAGTTCCAAGAAGTTCCCGATTTCATCTTCGGGCATCTTAACTTCTGGAAGTGAACTAGGTATACTAGAGTCCCCACCAAATGTTGATGGCTGACTAGCACCTACCGCAGCTTGAATCCTAACAGGAGACGGTTTTACTCTTACTGGTATTGGCGGGACTCCGAGGTCGGTTACTCCTCCGTCAGAAGTTCTCCTCCCACTGAAGAGTAGACCTCTTCTAGAGATAGACTTCTTTTGAACATCGTCTCCAATGAGTTCCTCTGCTCCTCTAAGAACTCCAGCGTCTGGCGTTCCAAACCATAGCGGCTTTGGAATTCCTTGTCCAAGGATTCTATCTCTTGCTTGCTCAATGTTATTTTCTTTGAAGTTTTTTTCTTGTTCAGCGACATTTTTTTGGTTTCTAGATTTAGCGGGATAAATTTCTCTTATTGCTTCCCATGTTATTGATTGGAGTTGGTATGGTGGAATACCTAATGCATCAGCAGCTTGTCTGTATGCATCAGCGTATATGTGATATGTCCCTTGCATACCATCTCTTTCTGAATTAGCTGTCCCTGTTGCAAAATTCTGTGCGACAGGTTTCGCTGACTGAGCATATGGCATTAGAAATGCAGCAGCCACGGCATGGGTATCAATAGTAACGTCTCCTAAATCACTGTAGGGGCTTACTATGTTGTTAAAGAAGCTACGAACTTTGTGATACTTACCAAGCTTATCACTTATGTTTTCCGGCGTACCATCTTCTAAAATTGATAAAGCTTTAGCCGTTTCACCAGCACTGCCCCATCCATTTTTAACAGGTGTGCCATCTGCTTTAAGGTATGGACCATTTGGTTCCCCTTCGGGAGTGACATTTGTGACCCCCTTACCAAATTCTGTTTCAGCAATAAGTCGAATAGCCCACCCTGATAGTTTCGGATCTCCCCCTTTAAGTTCCCTGAGCGTCTTACCCCTAATCTTTTCAAAGATCATAGCCCTCTCTTCACGGGCTTGCTCATCCATCAGACGCCTCTCTTCTTTTGACTTCCCCTTTTTATTTTTTGCTGGTGCTTCAGCTACTTCAATAACAGCAGCGAGTGTAGCGTCGAACTTTTCGCTATCCATCTCATAGTCCTGATAGTTTGTGTAAACCTCAATAGTCTGTTCTGCTTGTGCGAGGTTTAGGAACCAATCTTTCTGAGGACTTAGGGACGCCATAACTCCAGCAACTTGCTCTGACGTGACTCCATATTTGTTAGCAAAACCATTAGCGATTCGATTAGCTCCCTCATACCAACGCTTTGAACGCTCTCTAATTTCAGGGTCAACTGAATTATGAAGTGCGATTAGGTTGTCAGCTAAATAGTCTTTAAGTATTTGAAGTTTCTTTTGGGGGTTCCTTGCCCTGTTAAACTCTTTAGGAAGTATGTATCTTGAGGTGGAGGTCTTAGATTTTACACTCTCCGAAATCTTCTTTAACTGATCGGGGATAGTTGTTGATAGCAATCTCTCTGCCGCTTTAGGATCGGGGTTACCTTCACCAGTCACTCCTCCTATGTTGCTGTCGCGTGAAGTTACAAGAGGTCTAGCTTTAGTCCCAAGTTTTGAAGTGCCAACCCTAACATCATCTCGCTTACCGATCTCAAGTAGGGCGGGGTCTACTTGAAGTCTAGATACCTGTGGCTGAGTTTCGGAAATATCTTCTTCAGTAGTTTCAGGTGCTAACATGTTGTTTTGCATTGCCTGTCTAATGAGAGTTTCAACAACTTCCATTGGCTTGTTAGGATCGTAATTTAACTCGTTGTCAACGGGACTGTAGTTTAGTTCCATCGCCCGTATCTCACGAATTACATTGTTTACAGAGTTCCTCATTTCAGGAGAAACATCTTTCAAAGATCTGTGGTAGGTTAACTTGGTAACGAACACCTTAAGATAATTAATAAACGTAGGTATAAGCTTGGGGTTACTCGAAAGAAAAGCTACCTGTTGATTAGATGTCTCGCCTACAGTTGCTAGATCAACGTGTGCAACTATTGTTGCGAGGGCCATCTTCTGCTTTTCTTTAGATGCTTCTACGATATCAGCACTATTCAATCGTTCAAACGCAGCTTCTTGTTCTTCTAAGGGGTAACTCTCTCTGACGATCCTGTCGAAATCTGCACTGCTCATCTCGTTAATCACTGAAACGATTTGATCTTTGTTGAGCATAGCTTGTGCTGCAGCATGACCAACTTGTCGCCTCAACATCCCAGCTAAAATTTGATTAGCTCTATCTGGATCTATGTTTTGATCGGTGACTAATTTAGAAAGTTTTATAGCAACCCTTCTAGGGTTCATTATAATACTGTTGGTTTCTACGTTATGGCTTAAAGCTTCCTTACTAGTGGGGTCAATGAGTAAGGCGACATCCGAAGAAATATAAGATCTCGCGAAACTTTTATATTCTTCTGCAGCTTCAGCAAGCGCCTCTTCATCAGCAAACTTTTCAGACATGCCTATGTCTTTAGCAATTTGATAAAGATTCTTTTGCGCTCTCCCAATTCGAGATGCAATCTGATTCCTGAATCCTGAAGCTGTTTCAGGTTCCTTGAGTCCTCGTCCAGTTAAGTCTAATGCATACGCAAGGGACTGTTTAAATTCCTTTGTGCTCCCACCAAAGAACCTAGATACAGCTTCAAAGATACGAACTAAGATATTCCTACCCCCATCAATAGGAGTAACCATCTTAACTTCTTTTTGGAAAGCTGGTGAAGTTAGTAGGTAGGCAATAAATTCTTCTACGTTTACTGTTCCATCTAGAATGTGACCCTTAACTCCAGCGTCATCGATTCGATTAGCTTTTTGTCTTACAATTTTTCGTAAGCTTTCCAACGAATCAATAGCTTTATTTTGTTCCCTAGTTCGAGCTTCGGGTGGCTTAGAAAAAATATCTACAGTAAATGCGTGAATATATTCGTGGATCAGGGTATCAGCTACACCTCTCCCCCCTGTCCTATCAGGGTTCAGGACTACAACTCTACGACCGTTAACATCAGGGTAATAGATACCTGCGGAAGCAGAAGCACTGGGGTCAATGTAGAATTTAGTATCGCGAATGAACTCTTTGTCTCTTAGTAAAATTTTAGCAACGGGACGTAGTTGTTTAGGTTTCCCAGACTTAGCTATTTCTTCTATAGCAGCCACAACTGTTTCAGGGCGACCTTCGACTAAACCTAACTCATCAATTTGTTTGTAGTTTTCTGCAGAGATTTCTGCTCTAGATCTAGTATCTTCAACTGATTTCTTTTGTAGGTAAGCTGTGGCATTCCTGATTTGTCTGTGAAATGCCAAAACATCTTTAGGATATATTTTAGTTGACCCCGCTAATGCTTGAAGCTTTTCACGCATAAAATTAGCGAACTGTATATCAGTATCAACATCACCATCTACAGTTGGTGGAGATAAACCGAGTATTCTTATCGCATTTCTTAAATCTTGTCCGGTCTTATATGGAGAATCTTGCTGCCCTAAGCCCCAAATGAACTGAACAGCTTCTAGATTTGATGCGACATCCCCTCTAGCAAGAGAGTGTATAAACTCAATGACAGTTTTTTCTGGGGTGTATGTAGATGTTACATCGCTACCGACCCCCGTATCTGGGGTAGATTTATCCCCCGCCCACGGTCGCCCGTTGTGGTTGAGAGTAGTTAATATTTTATTAAGTTGTTTTTGGAGTTTAGGGTCACTCTCAAGAGCAGCTACTGCATCGGCAACATGTTCGTCAATAAAGCTCTTAATTTTATTATCTGGAAGTGGCTCTATTGGTGTTCGGCTTGGGGGTTGGTAGTTGTCTTGATACTTATTGGGATCAAAACTTTGAGGGTCTCTATGGATTAAACTTTCAGGGTCCACCATCGCAGCTATGTCCTGCTTTGCTTTTTCTTTTCTCCCCCTTTGCTGATTAGAAAAGTAATTTACTTGTTTTTCTATGATCCTGTTAAGATCAAAAGGCATTGAACCTACTTTTTCTCCTTTAGCTAACTTTAATGAGTATTGCTTTAACTTGATCTGAAGCTCCATCTTTACAGAAATCTCTGCGGCTTCCAGATAAGGTTTGGTCAGAGACCCATTTGCGTTCTTTGCCAGCAAGTTTAGGACGCTGTTTTTCGTCTCACTGTTGTCTGTCCCTACCCCTTCGATTTGATCGGACAGTTGATCTAGCGTTACTTCACTAAAGACATCACTATCGTATTTAAGAAACGGAGATCTAATTTTTACAGTCTTATTTAGTTCGACATCTTTTACCTTATTAAAAATGCGGACTAAATTTTGTAGTGCGGAGTAATCACTTTCGGAAACTCCAACCTCATTCATCCTAGTCTTAGCACTGACTATTCCTCCAGCAACAGGAATCATTATGTCATGCACATAAGAAAAATCCCCCATTGAATCAGATATCTGAAATGCAGGGTTAAGTTGGCCTGTCTCTCTGAGTCTTTTAAGCTCTGCTGTCGCAATCGGGACTGGAATATCGTTGTGGATGAAAGTCATCATCCTTTGAGGGTCATTGTTAAACACCCCATCCCCATTTTCATCTAAGTGAACTTTACCCGTGCCTCCAAAAGTTGGTAATATAGAAGCTCCATTCTTTGGTTTCGACCTAGACAGGACAGGAAATTGCTCCTTGATCTTTCTTGCTATGGTATCTCTAACAAAAGTTATGTGTTCAGGATCTGTCTTTTCTAGATGAAGACCTAGCTGCTCTAGGTGTTCTTTCTTAAACTCGATAGGGTATCCTTTAGAAATAATATCATCTATAGAATAATTGTCTCCTTTAGTTAGGGCTTGCGTGACTAATGTAGCTTTAAGAGATTTCTCTAGTCTAAGTTCTTCAGCTTTGTTCTTTTTAGCCTCTATCCTTAAAGCCGATGACGCTTCAGGAGTATACATCTCCTTGTTAGCAATACCTTTTGTGATTACTTCTTGCTGGGCATTATACTCAGGAGTCCCCGCAACTAAAGTTCTTAAAAGGTCTCTAGCCGCTATAAAGTTTTTCTCACCATCAGTAAATATTGCATCAAGAGCTTCATACCTTTGTTGTATAGTTGGTTCTTGCGCTGCTCCCACTACTCCTTCTGTAATAGATCTTTTAAGTTTTATGGGGTTTTCGGCAGTCTCAGCTATCCGATTAACTATCTCACTAGTAGTAACAGTTAGATCAATGTCACCTTCAAAGGTTGGATTAGAATCTACGATAGTGTTAAGGATACCATCCCAAACGCTACTAGCTTCAGGGTCTGCTGCTTTTTCTGCTAGTTTAGAAGAAAGTTCAGCGGCTTCTTCAACAGGATCAAGATCGGATTGTTCTTCAACAGGATCAACATCAGTTTGCTCTTCAACAGGATCAACATCAGTTTGCTCTTGGCTTGCTTCCTCCCCGAAATTTTCGGCGAAGAATTCTGGAACAACTATGGGTTCTTGGTCGGCTCTCTCATCAGAAGCGGCATCCGCTCCTTCACGGTCTGCTGCTTCATCAGGCTTTGCATATTTATCGATTGCTGCCATCGCAGCATTTTTATCAGAGATAGTCTTAACTGCTTCTGCTGTTTGCGGGGCAACTTGAGCGAGCTTTTTATAAGCGTCTTTATATTCTGTATCTCTTATCCCTTGTTCAAAATCTTTTAATACTTGCTCTTCAGCGAGTAACATCTGGTCCATGTCTACTCTTCCGAATTTTTTACCTAAAGAAGTATTTCGGAAGGTTGTTCCAGCTAGGTTCAAACCTCCCCCAAGGAAACCACCCATCACTATGGAGTGAAAAGTCTGAGATAATCTATCATATAAAGGTGTGTCCTTATTTAAGAAAGCGTCTTCAATTAAACCATTGATAATAGTGTCGAGTCCTTCTTCAAAACCTTCACTCACTACATCTCTTGTCAGTTTGCCAGCACCCATAGCTCCAAATTTGAGCATGGTTTTCCTAACGGCATCCTTCATTATTTTTTTGAATGTTTTGTCTGATGACACACGCCCAACAAGTCTACCTGTCGCGGCTTTAAGTTGGCTGTAGCTAAGACCTTTTAAAAATGCCCCCTCTGCCCCTGCGAATTTCCCACCCATCATAGTTCCCATAGATGCGGTGATCAATCCAGTTACAACACCTGTTGTTATGTAACCCCTAGCACCTAGAGAGTGTGCTTCGCCTTTAACACGTTCTTCACTCCACCCTTCGTCCCACTTCCCATCTTTTTTATGCTCCGCAGTTAGCTCACTTACTGTTTGAGTATATAAAGTTGTGTAAGTTGATGAGCCTTGCCGTGCCGCAGCAGGGACAAACATCGACGTGCTAATGTCTAAGGACTTAGCTAAAGAGCTATTGTATGTTTTTAAGACTGATAATATTTCTTTAGAAGATAAATCTTTTAATGCTCCAGAAGCTGTAACTCTTTTAACTAAGGCTTCCATACTCTCTTCAACCGCTTTACCCGAAACATCTTTAACAGTTTTTAGTCTAAGATTACTTGTAAAAGTTCCTTGAACTAATGTTCTCGCGGCGGCTGTGGCATTAACACCAGAAGTTAAAGCTTTGGTAGCCGCTGCACTTTTGCCCAATAACCCCTCTGCTTTCATGGCTTGTGTCACAGCTTTTTTGGCTGTCTGCTTTGCAGAGTAGTAAAATCCTACTCCTGCAGCAGAAGATCCACCACTAACAGGGGTTGCTGCTGCTAGACCAGCAGTTATTACGGCATCCCCTGCTAAGGGGGCAAGTGTTTCCACAGTCTCTTGTCCAAACCCTACATCACGACCAAAGAGAAGGAACAATTCTCTGTTGTGCGCTTTCTCTTCCGCTGCATTCATCAGACCTTTACGGCCCCATTCAAAATTTAAAGCTGCTGCGACTCCATATACTGGGGTTCTCCAAGTATCATGTGCCGACACATAAACACCGGCAGTCCCTAAATTGGGGTTGTGCTCTTTTATGAATTTTGTGAGAGTATCGTGCTTTGATAAACCATTTTGCACCCCCTCCATTTTAGCTGCTGCCCATTTATCATCAAGGCCACCCACCATCTCAAAAACATAACCCTTATCTCCTGACAGGATTTTATCATACACCTCATAGTTTTCCGTTACAGTAACGTGTCTATTAGTGTCTTCGATCTCATACTGTTTTTTACTTACCCCAGCTTGCCTAAAAGCTTCCTTAAATTCATCAGGTTTTAAGTTGAGTTCGGGGGGAGCAAACACCCCGTGAAATGAAGTTCGTGTAATATTTTCCCCTAGTCTATCGGCATCTTCAATGAACGCTCGCATAGTGGGGATGCCTTTCACCCTACCTGAAGCCATCATTTTCATAACTTCCGTTATGCTTTCTTCGATGACATCTTTGGGTAAATCTGTTTTTTGTATTACATAATTAATTAAGTTAGTTTTCGCGCTCTCTGTATCCTCTGCATACGATTTAGTTAGCCTTTTAAAATCTATCTTGTTTCGACGAGCGTTAGCAGCCTTATCATCTCCAGTTACAACTTCGTAAGCGTAGGGAATGTTTATATAGTTACTTAAAATACTTTCAAAATTACCTACAACTTCTTTAGAGAACCGCTCTCGCATACCCCAAGTGTCTGCTTGCTGCTGACGCATGGATAATCCATCTAGGGTCGCGTGAATAGTCCTATCATATATAGGACTTTTTTTATTTCTAGATTCTAATAACAAGTTAAATACATCGGCCCTTTCATCCACCTCATACGCCATCAATTTGTTGCTATCTGAATTGGGATCTGGGTCATAACTGTCCCAAGTAAATCTTTCAGTTCCTTCGATGGGTTTTCTTTTTTCTAAAAATGCGAGAGAATCGTAAAAAGAAACACCAGATCCCAGTGCCGATCCTTTTATAACATCCGATACAGTTTTGTTCTCAGGAACCCTACCACCTACAAGCCTACGCCGACCTTCCGTGTCATAATAGATCCCAGCATCTATATCGCCTGAAGCGTAGTTTTTCCGAACGACATCCTCTCTTGTCTTACGAACAATTTCTTCTACCTCTTCTTTTTTCTCGGCCTGACCAGCGGGATCTTTTAAATAATTATCTACCGTAAAAGACTCATACCTATTAAATTCAGTATTATCTTTTGAATACGTATTAATAAAATCAATGTCTTGTTCTAGTGTTGGTTTGTATGAGTCTTTAACTTCTTGAATTACATCCTCTTGGTTTTCTTCAGTTAAAAAACCTTTATAAAAAAGCCCCTGATATAATTTCTCTTGGATGTCAGATTCTACCGCTGCCCCATATTTATTTTCATCTAAATACTGCATTCTTAAATTGTCAGCATAAGAAGCCATGCTCAAAGTTGTATCTTCAGAAATATTATTCTGCTCTGCCCACTCCGAATAAGGAGTAGGTTCAATAGTTGGTAGCGTTGGTCCCACAAACTCACCTTGGTTGTAGAACTGTTTGTCGTTTTCTGGCATAAACTTTATCGATTAAATGGATTCTTTCTAGGAACAGGGGGAGCAGGGGCAACAGTCGGAGTTGGCGTATTCGGAGTTGGAGTCGGAGTTTGATCTGTTTGGTCAGGATTAACTATGATATCAGGAATTAACGGATTTCTCCTACTCGGCCTATTCTTAATGTTATCAGCCATTCGACGAGCCAAAAGAGTTTTACGCTTGTCCTCCATTTCATTATACTGCTCTGCAATTGCTTGATTAACTCGTCGCATCCTCCACGCTAATGGTTTTGCGTTCTCTCTATCTATATTACCATCTTTATCTAGGGGAACCAGTATCTCACCAAACACATCCATCTCTGCAGCTTCAACAACACCGATTTGCGCCCGAAGATTAGCTCCACCTTGCTTTTCTCTATCCGATGCGTTGAAATCTTGTTCTTGTTTTTCTAATCTATCAAAAGCATCTTGATAATCATTAACTGCATTACCTTTCCGCTTTAGTTTATCTTGATCAATCTTGAAAACATCGTCCTCATAAAGTGCCGTTTGATCCGCTTCATATAGGCGATCCTCCTCTTGTTGATCTAGAAGTTGCTTTTGTAAATCTGCTTCGGCGGCAGTGGCTTTTCTATCCCCCATAGTTTTCCCAAGAGTAAGAGCCATTTGTTCTTTAGCAGTGATTTCCTTCCCACCTGCGCTGTCTTCGCTCTCAAATGCCTTTCGCATATTATCTAAGACCTCTTTGGGCGGTCCTAGCTGTGAGACATTTAATGCATAACCAGTTGCATCGTTCTCTCTTCTAAGCTGATCTTTTCTGCTTTGTCTCTGCTTCTTACGAAGGAGCTTTTCTTTTCGAGAATTATCAAGATCAGCTAGTCGTTTGAATTGATTATTGAGAGACGCCGTAAGTGTAGGGTCTTTTAAGCGGGTGTTTTGATCCGCTGCTGCAAACACAATACTTTTCTTTTCCTCAAGTGTTGTGGAAGGGTCAACCATAGCTTGCTCTAAAGGACCGATTAGTTTAGTCGCTGCCTCCTCATGCTCTCTATCTTTAATAACCTGTCGTTTACGTTCTTCGAATTCAAACTGACCTCTTTCATATGCAAGATCAGCAGAACGATTCCTACGAAATTCACTGTTAAGTTTACCAAGAAGTTCTAACTGCGGGGCGAGGACTTGCTGTCCTTTTGCTCTGACGTAGCTCGATTGAGGGCCAGTCATTCCGCTGTAGTCCGCTTGAGGGGCATTCAACCCATAAGTCCCCGCTAAAGGAGCGATGTCTCTTTTAAAATCTAAATCGTTTTCTGCCATGATATTATTATTATTATTATTGTTGGTATCCTTTAATATCATCTCTAAGTTCGAAGAGTGACTTACCTTTTTCAGCTTCTTTCATTGTGTTCTTTCTAAGAAGTGCAGCGAGTCTTTGGTTTTCCTGACTTATCGCATCGGCTTGTTGTTGATCTGCCGCGAGTTGATCACGCATAGCTTGGTTGAATATGTTCGGAGCATCTGATTCTGGTGATGATGCCCAGTCATAGGCCACCTTCATCGCGGCTGGCCTATAACCCATTCTCTCCAATTTCCTCGCTTTTTTAAGCTGATCATTTTTGCCAGATCCTAATCTGGCCGATGCTCCTACTCCCCCTCTAGCTGTTGTGCCTAATTTAGGGCGGCTAGATGCTGTGACATCTGGAAGCTTTATCTTCATGTATTCTTTGTTCTTTGCCGTAAGATCTGTGATGCCATCGTCTTCAATTGCTCTCTGGTCATTACGACTTAATAGTGGAAGCCCTCTATACCCAGTAGTAACTAAATTTTTAACGGGATCTTTTTTACTTATTGCTGCATCAGTTACGGACTGCTGACGATCCCGTTCTCCCGTTAACATGGAAATAAGAGATGCTGCACCATAGGCATCTCTCCTCTTGTTTATCCGTTTATCAGTATTTTTATCAGTGAAGTTACTGAGACTCCCGTCTTTACCGTAGGCCATACCGAAGGAATTTTCTTCACTAGGAACTTCATTTTTTTTACTGAAATCTCTAGGTATATTGAACCCCGCCATGTCCGCAAAGCTTTTATACTTATCTTTAGATGTAGGCCCAATAGGGTTGAGAGCTGCTTGCTTACGAGTTTGGATTGAGTTGTCGTCTGAAACCTCGTTAAAATAACTAAGCAAATCATTGACCCCATCTAAACCTTTACGCTTCTCCTTTTTCTCAGGTGGCCCCACAAAAGCGTCTTTCATGTTGTAGATATCTTCAGTAAAATCAAATGCCATAATTAAAAGTATAGAGTTTTACCTTATGAAAGTCAATCGACTAGAGATGCGTCAGGATTCTGCAAAGCACCACTCAAAAACTTCATCGAACGTCTAGGTCCGTTATGCAGTTTATCCCCGTCCTTTGGTGGATCTACGGCTACTAACCCCAATCTTTGACGCGCACAATCGAGAGCAAGAAAAGCGGCATCGGCAAGGTCAGGACTCCTACCGAATCTAGCTTTGAACTCTGGCTTGGATTCTATCTTCATTCGAAGGGTCGATCCTTTCACATGATCGTAGTTCCTCGCTGTGATTTCTTGAGCGAGGTCGCTGTTCACTCCATAAACCTGCCGTGTTCTCATCAATTCTTTCCCGACAAACCACAGTTCTGAAACCCTGTTTACGTAGAGTTCAGTCCCGATCATCTGACTATTCGCGCTAACTCTCTTATCACTAGCTTTCCCACCAAAAGAAATACGCATGAATCGATTCGACCACTCGCCAGCTAGGACATCGCAAAAGGGAGCCCCCGCTCCCGTGGCATCAACGCTGACATTCTCTGGTAGGATCTTTAGCTTTTCGCAATGCTCTCGAATCTGTCTCACTATCTGGTAGGTTCGAGGGACTGCTTTATTTGTCGCATCATCATTAAGATGAATGGCTTTACCAAACTCCAACACATACTGACCAGAGGAACTGTAGCCACACTTAGCTGTGTAAAGTATGGTTCTATCACCACCATTAGTAAATGCGGGGTCAATCCCACATAAATTAATCGGAGAACCTCTCCACTCAACTGCATTCAAAGCTCCCGTATTAGCGAGTTCATTCTCTGTGTAGATGCCTGTGGTTTCATCACTATCAAAAAATACAGCGCGAACCATTCGCATGTAGCCCCTACTCTCTACACCCAGTAGAGCTTTATCTTCTGCAAGCTTCTCCGCTGTGGGTAGCCAAGGATATATGACTTCACCCGCCAAAATGTTTGGGGATCTCTCACCATCTAGCCGTAGATACTTACCATTCCATTTTGTGTCCCACCCATCTGCGGTGTTAGTATCCACACTGTCCCACCCATCTTTGGGGGTGGACCATATACCAAACGCATCAAACCTTGAGTTGGGGTTACTCATCCCAATCATCTGAAAGGAGGGGTTTTTAGACAAGTTCGTGAGTCCAGCGTTCAAAATTGCTTCAGATAATTCTGATAGCTCATCGCCAATAAGTATGACTCTCTTCTGTTTGATTCCGATAAACTTACCAACTGCTTCCTTAGTCTTACTCTTCTCCGCTGAAATCAGCGATAGTCCTGCTCGCTCAATTAAAATACCCTTCTCATTAACGTAAGATACATTGCCTATTGAATCGCGTATCTTGATTGGTGCATCATCTATCACGGACAGTAGAGAAATTACACTACCCCAGATTCGTTTACGAGCTTCACGAAGTGTGGTGGATGTCATCAACACTAGCGTATCTTGAGGTTGGGATAAAAAGTTAACGATCCCCCACGCTGCCATAATGTGGGATTTACCAGATGAAGCAGAACCACCAACGGCTAAGTATTTATTTTCCAATGCGGCCTTTACCATCAACTCTGCCCACGGATGTCTGACACAGAGTTTTTCTGGTAACTCTTCGTTGTTCCAAAGTTCGTCGCATATTCTCCAGAAATAATATTCTCTAGCTACAGAAGTTTCGTGGTTAGCAAACCCATACAGGAGTGCAGTAATTAGACTAGTAGGCGGGAGTTGAAACCCACCAACATCCATCTTCTTTGTCTTAGCATCGATGCGCGGTTCTAGTAACTGCTTGCTCCGCTCTTGTTTTAAAGCCATAATGTTGATGCAGAATATATCTATATGAGCGGGAATCCTAAAGAAGAAATTCAAGAACGTGCTGTGCAAATGTATCGGGCTGATTGGAAGACGGCAGCTATTGCTAAGGAGTTAGGTGTGCATGCAGGAACAGTAAGGAGGTGGTTTAAGAAAAGAGGCATCCCTGCTAAAAAATCAGGTCTGGTTAGGAACGAGCAAATTGAAGGTGAGGAAACACCCATCGAGCAGAACTTCGAGAACATGACGGATGAGGCTGTGATGCGAGCGAAACACGATGCACGAATCAAGGAGGAACAAGACATCCTTGAGATCGCCGAGAGTCAGGCAAGCCCCGCCGATAAGTATCAGAACTATATGGCGATGGCGGCAATCCGACTAGCGAGAGATGGGATGAAGAACATCAACGCACCTAAGAATGTGAGGGAGCTTTCAGAACTTGACCAATTGATACGAAGAAATTTAGGTCTGAACTCTAAGACCGGAGGGGGCGCTGCCAGCAAAATGCAGATCGACATCTCGATCCTTAACAACAAGAAAGCGGATCGCGGTGAAGGAACCATAATCGATATTCAAAGCGATGATTAACAGTTTTGATTCTTTCTCATGGGACTACAGCCCCAACAAAGATCCTTATTCTAACAGATCCAAATCAACCCCAGAAAATTTATTTGATGAAGATGATGATAATCTGTCTGAAATAATATTTTTTGGACAACTTGAGGAGGCTTTATTAGGCGTTGTAGAACAGATGGATAAGCCACCTATTGCTTGCTATTCAAGCGCAGTCTCTATAACTATTCTTAAAACAGAACATGGACTAACCGAAGAGGATGCTAAGTTTGCACTTAAAAAACTTATGGATGTAGACTTAGGTGAATTTGCCCCCTGTTTCCTAGATACTAGTATTGTAAAAGAATGAAATTTTTTGATAACAAAGAAGTTGTAAGTGATCCAGAAGTCTTGATACGAACGGAGCGTGATGACGGCGACTTTGATTTTACTGTTAAGAAACTTGAAGGTGCGTTCTATAAAGTGGTTCCGTCTAATGCGAGAGAAATTCTTTTCTTAAAACAACTCAAGAAGAACGTATTTAAATACACCCCCGCAACAGGCGATGGATTAATTGTCACCTTAAACGTGCTGTGATTGTAGGAGTTGATAACGGCTTAGACGGTGGTCTCGTCGCTATCTCTGATCATGGTTTGATCATTGATAAGATTGCGATGCCTACAAAGCAGATGTCAAAAAAGCGTGAGATTGATGTCAGAGAAATTAAGAAGTGGTTGATGTATTTAAACACGCCATTCTTACTAGCTATCGAAGAGCCACTAGCCCACGCTAAAAGTTCTCAAGCTGTTCGATCTATGGCATTGAGCTTCGGCAAACTTCTGGGCATGGCAGAGACATGCGATTTTGATGTCTGCCGTGTCTCAGTTCACAAGTGGCAGAAGGCGATCTTAGGATTCCGACCAAAAGGGACAACTAAGAAAACCGCTCTCGCCAAGGCTGAAGCTATAGCGCCAGATGAGAACTGGTTAAAAAACAAGAGGTGTAGAACCCCCCACGATGGAATGGTTGATGCGTTCCTGATTGCCCGTTATATTTGGGAAGGGAAAAAAATTGAAGAAAGTTCTTGAGTAACTTTTCGGGTCTGCCATGTTCCGTTCATGGCAAGAATACAAAAGATCACAAGATCAGATAAGCACCACCAATATGCTGAGAAACATATGGCCTTTTCTGATGCGGGGGGTATGGAATTACGAGACTACTTTGCAGGACAAGTTTTGTCCCGCATCATATCTGAAGATGACGATATGCGGGATGTTGCTAATTACGCATATGATATGGCAGACTGGATGATGGCAGTCAGAGATGAGCGTTCCATGTAATGAGTGCTCAACCTAATCACACAGAGAGAGGACACGCTGAGTTTTCTCCCAGCCAGCTAAAATATTTAGCAGGGTGTTCTGGCTATCAAGGTCGTAGTGGCACTAATGCAGCAGCAGCTATGGGAACACGCATCCACGAAGCGTTGGAGATCGAAGACCCATCCAATCTTCAAAGCGAGGAAGAGGTAAGTATCTACAATGAGATACTCACGGATCAAACCGAATACTTAGCAAACTACAAAGACAATAGGAGGTTAACGGAGGAACACGCTGAGATTCAACTTGATGTCAAACTCGAAGGAACTGAAACTTACGGAACTTGCGATTACCTGTGCATCTTCGATAACGTCGATGGAGTCTTAATTGATTACAAAACAGGTATCTCCAAGATAGATACTCCAGCTAAAAACTTTCAAGCGAAAGCCTACACCGTTGGTTGTTTTCAAAAATACCCAGAACTCACCTGCATTGACTTTGTTTTCTTTGTCCCGCAGCGAAACGAAATATTATCAGATACGTTCTACCGAGAAGACCTCGATGAGTTAATCGAAGAGTTATCAGACGTAATTTTAAAAGCAGAAAAGGTTCGCCCCAAATGGGAGACGGGGACTCCCAGTCTGGAAGAACTGACCCCGACTGTCGATTGCAGGTTCTGCAAGCATGAAGATACCTGCCCAGCCCTCGGTGGATTAGTTGTTGAAGTTGCTAAAAAAGTAGACCCTCAACTACCTGACGTTGATCTAGATACAGTTGAAGATCCAGAAGTGGTGGAGCAACTCTACATGATTGCAAAGATTGTTACCAACTGGGCAGATCGTTTCAAGAAAAGGGCTATTAAACTAGCAGAAGATGGAATCGAATACCCCACTCTCCGTCTCAAAACGATGAGGGGGCGAAGAAACGTGACTGACTCAGATACATTTTTAAAGATTGCTAAAGATTTTGGGGTTGATAGTGAAGAAGTTTTACGCCATGTATCTCTGCCGCTTGCCAAGATTGCGAAGGCTGTGGGAGACACGGCAGAGAAAGGTGAGAAGAAAAGACAATCAGATCAATTTTTAGATGCCTGTAATGACTCAGGTATTATTGAAGAATCTGCTCCTCGACGAACTTTGTCGTAGAGCAAAAACAAAGAAACAAGAAACATCGAAACATAGAAACATCGAAACATGAGTAAGAAAGAAAACGAGCTTGCTGAAGCTCCAAACACCAGCCTAGTTCCATCGCTATCTGATACGTTGGATCAAAATGACATCGACATCCCAAGGGTGAACGTGGTTCAAAAGACCAGTGACATCTTTGGAGCCGATGGTGAACCAGCACCATATGGAAGCCTAGTGCTTGATAAGCGTGTTGTTATTGCAAAACCCGAAGAAGCAATTCAAGTGGTTCCAATGTCGGCAGTAAAATCATGGCGTGAGGACATTCCTTTCGACAATGATGAAATGCCCCGCATTGCAACATCTCAAGATGAAAAGGCTCGCCTATCTCTAGATAGTGAGTATCCAATCTTAGAATTTGCTGAGATTACATTACTGTTTAAAGGTGCTGAAGACGATTCAGAAACCTTCCCGTTCCCCCTTGGAAAAGGTAACTACGCCATTGGGCGAATTAACGTAGCTAAAGATGCATACCGACAAACATTCAAAAGACTCGCTACCTTTGCGATGTTCAACAAGAAAACACCGATACATAACAGACTGTGGAATTTTAAATCCACTCTTATTACTCGGGGTAAGTATAGTTGGTATGCACCAGCTTTGGCGATTACGAACGAAGAACCGTCAGAAGAAGTCTTAGATTTTGTAGGAGGGTATTTAGGACATGAGTAAAGTCAGCCCAAGCCCACAAGACAGAAGAAAGATTCTTGAGATTGAGATTTCAAAAATGCGCGAACTAATCCAACGGATTGAGGAAGCAATTGAAACATCGAAGCTCGACTTGCAAATGTCAAATGTTGTATTGGATTCTCTTGAAGACGCCTTTAAAGCTTTACCTGAGCAGACGGAAATCGCAGTTGCGGAAATCGTCGAAGACTTGAAATAACTTTTGGGACAGGGTATTGCGGCGGCGTCTTTGTGTGTTCGCTAGTTATAACATCGCCTTGGGGGTAACCGCATAAAAGCCCCCCACCAAAATAAAGCCTCACCCCCACGACTATGGGTTTCCATCACCTAGGGGGTGGGGCTACTTTTTAAATATACATGAATAAAATTATATATGCTGTGGACTTCGAAACATACTACGACAAAGAATGTAGTATTCGAACATTAGGTCCACTTGGGTATTTTTCTCACCCAAAATTTGACGCTTACATGGTGAGCGTAGTTGGTTCGGACGGTTTAACTTTTGTTGGGCATCCCGAAAAATTCGATTGGTCATTATTAAATGACAACATCGTCCTATCGCACAACGCCTCTTTTGATGAGACCCTTCATCTCTATGCGGTATCTATGGGTTGGTGGGACAGTTGTTCTCCAGCGGAGTGGCATTGCACGGCAGATCTAGTGGCTTATTGCAAACTTCCCAGATCGCTTAAAGGGGCTACTGCTAAACTCTATGACATCCAAGTTGATAAATCTACCCGCGATAATATGTCGGGGAAAAATTGGAGTGAGATGAGTGAAGAGTTCCAGAAGGAGGTGAGTGAGTATGCTATCAAAGATAGTGAGCTTTGCTTACGATTGTGGAATAGTCTGGAAGATAAGTGGCCGCAATTCGAAAGGAGTGTTAGTCGATTGAATAGGACAATTGTTCAGCGTGGAATCCCCATAGACTTAGACCTACTAAAGACTCAACTCGAAACAATCAAAGTTAGTTTATTCGAAGCGGAAGAAGACATTCCTTGGTTGGGTGAAAAGCCTCTATTGAGTAGGGCAGCATTTAACTCTCAATGCCTTCTTGTTGGTATCGAGCCTCCAGCTAGTTTAGCTCAAACAGATAAGGACTCTCAGGAATGGGTGGAGTATCACAGCAAAGAGCATAAGTGGGTTTCAGCCGTTAAAGACTGGAGAAGGATAAACTCTCTAAAGAAGAAGCTAGAAGCATTTGATAACGCCACTATGTCTGACTCCCGTTACTATGGCGGCTGTATGTATTTCGGAGCGCACACTGGTAGGTTCAGTGGTTCGGGTGGAAACTTAAACCTACAGAACTTACCAAGGGAAGAAATGTTTGGGGTCAATCTCCGACATCTTATCAAGCCTCACAAACTTAAAAGACTAGTCGTTGTTGACCTCTCCCAAATCGAAGTGAGAACACTTTGTTGGTTAGCAAATGATAAAGAAATGCTTAACGAGATCGCAGAGTGTGATGACATCTATGAAGCGTTCGCGATTCGGTTTGGAATGTGGAACCCAGACGAAGAAGATAAATCCTTTAAGAAGCACCCCAAACTTAGACATTCAGTAAAAGGAATGGTTCTGGGGTGTGGCTATGGTGCAGGAGCAGGTCGTTTTGCTTCGATGTCCAACATCTCCGAAAAGGAAGCTGAGAAGAGAGTTAAGAAATATAGGAGTAAAATGCAGAGGGTTAAAACCCTGTGGTCCAAATATAACTCGGAAATCGAGGGTTCTCACGAAGCTAGTCAGCAGATCCCTACAGAGTTCACTGTAGAACTCCCTAGCGGTAGGGTTATTAATTATGGTGTTCTTACGGCGACTCCAGATTGCGGAAGATTACATTTTATAGCTGGTATTCCTAGACACGGAAAAATCCTGCCCGTTCGTCTTTGGGGAGGATTAGTAGCAGAGAATGCTTCACAAGCATTAGCTAGGGATATATTTTCCGATATGATGCTGCGTGTCGAAGAAGCTGGTTACAAAATAGTGATGCATGTCCACGACGAAATGGTCATCGAAGCTAGGGAAGAAGATGCAGAAGACACACTAAAAGAGGTTACAAGAATTATGTCGGAACCTCCGGCATGGATTCCTGATATCCCCCTATCTGCTGAAGGGTCAATCCTAACACGCTATGAAAAATGAAATACAGATACATTGAAAATTTACGATCAAAGAAATGCACACCGTGTGACGATATGTCTAAAGTTTCGGTTAATCCGAAACCTACATTTAAGTCAAAAGCTGAATACAGAGAATGGTGTGGTAAGCAAACAACAAAGCATTGCTTCTATAGTCTAGCAGAAGGACTAGCTCCTAACTCTCGAATAGAGGGCGAAAACAAAGTGCGGAGAGTTCACGGTGTAGCTGCTGACTACGATGCCCCCGTGGACTGGATTAATGTGGATAATACTATCAATGTTAAGTGTGCTGGTTGTATGCCCAGTTGGAGATCTAAAACTCAGAGTGGATACGTCAGGGTTGTGTTTGAGTTCGAAGAAGCTATATCCGTCCCAGACTTCTTGTATAAAGGTTTTATGCGCGAGCTTAAAAACTCGATTGGCTTTCATATGATATTCGCTGGGTATGATGTTAAATCTGAAAACCCTTCTCAATATTTCGAGATTGGAAAAGACTGGGTTTCTTTAGGGGGATCTGTTTCCCCTGCTGTAGTTCAAACAGCACTAATTAAAGCTGCTCAAAGTAATCCTCCAGAATCAAAAGAGACTTCGATACCAATTGAAAAGATTGCACAAGAAGTTGATAAACGATTCCCCAATAGGTGGGTGGGTGATTTAGAAGTAGGTTCTAGAGGCCCACTGTTTTGGATTGACGATGGGATTGATAGAGAAGGTTGTCAGGTATTTGAAGATGGGTGTATTGTCTACTCAGACCGAGATGAAGGTTGGAAGACTTGGCGAGATATCTTTGGTAAAGAGTTTGTAAAGAAATACGAAGAAGAGAAGATGGGTAATCTACTCGATGAGTATTGGTTTAACGGTAGGCAATTCTTTAAACTTCTAAACAAGATTGCACAACCAATCCCAAGAGATCAACTCGTCCTAGAACTTAAACAGCGTGGCTTTAAACAACGCGCTAAGAAAGGTGAAAACCTTTCAGAAGTCGAGAACGCCATCCTAGTCATTAGTAATCAAAATAGAATTAACGAAATCGCCCCAATTGTTTTCAGAAGGGATAAGCGTGTCGTTAGTTTTAACGGTCTCAGAATTCTTAATAGTTCTAGCATCGAGCCAATCTTAGCAGCGGAAGATGGCGACTTCGATAAGTGGCCTTGGATCAATAAGTTCTTCGATCAGTTCTTCGTAGACTCCACAGACGTTAGAGCGAAGTATTACTTTTTCGCTTGGTTCCAGAGATTCTATGCGGGGGTTATAAATAATCGGGAAGATCAGGGGCAAGCTTGTATCCTAGTTGGTCCCGCTAAAAGGGGTAAGACTCTGCTATCAAATAAGATTATCTCTGCTGCTGTTGGTGGTTATGCCGATGCTAGTGATTATCTTTCGGGAGGAACTAAGTTCAATAAAGACTTAGGGAGAGCCGCTGCTTGGGTTATTGATGATACCGTAAGTGCTGCTTCATTCCAAGATCAACGGAAAGCAACAGAGCTAATTAAACGTGGTGTAGCTAACCCAAGAATAGAGTTCATGGCTAAGTTTTCAGACGCTGTTACTCTCCCTTGGGCTGGTAGGATTATCGTTAGCCTCAACGACGATGCTAACAGTATGAGCGTTATCCCAACACTAGACTCTAGTAACCGAGATAAACTGATGGCTTTCAAGATCTGCCCCAAGCCGTTTAAGTTCCCCAAGAAATACGATCTAGAAGATATACTCGATAAGGAGCTTCCTCACTTTCTAGCTTGGTTAGAGAAATGGAAACCACCTGAAGAGGTTCTCGACGATGATAGATTTGGAGTTAAGAGCTACATTGATAATAGTATTGCTTATGCGGCTTACGATAACTCAAGTAGATCTCAAGTAGCCGAACTCATCGACTTCTTCTCTAAAGCTTGTAGAGAACAGAACGATAGGATGGAGCAGTGGCGGGGAACTATCACTGAGTTCCAAGTCGCGATTCACACCTATAATAATGGTAGGGCGCTAGGAGCTTCTAATAAACTAGAGTTCGTCCGTAATGGGTTAGCGCATTTAGAAGATGCTGGTAAATCTAATAAAGGTATAAGACCTATAAAGTCTGTTGGCAAAGGGAGTGGTAAAGTCTGGGTGATCGATGTCACTGAGCCTTTCGATATCGACTTCGAAGACTCTACAGAGAGTTCGCTGGACGCAGTGCTGCAATAGGTAAGTGATACCCATCTACTTTGTATTTAAAACCAAAGTCATCTAACTCACCTCTCTTTTTAAATTCCCCTGATCTCTGAATCTTGAGTCCTGTAGCCCAACCCAGAACCCAAGCCATTGAGAAATCTTTACGGACACGAACAAAGAAGTATGAGTTAGCTCCTAACTTCTTCCCCTCTGCACAGTTCACCGATGCTGTGTAGTGGGGTTGGGGTTTCCCCGCACATCCTTTAGCTTTAACGTCTATAGTTCTTTTCCCCAGAACGTAGTCGTGGGTAAATACTTTATCCCCCACGTATAAGGATTCAGGATACAGCTTTTCAAAAGCAACCTCCCCGATAAAGCCTGTCATTCTCCCAGCCCCCCTTGTAAATGAATTTGGAAGAACCCCCAAGTCTTCGCTACGTTCAAACGCTTCTTTAATATCGCCGCTGTTAGGCGTAAAGATCAGCATCCCCTTAGTCCTAGAGAACTGAGGGGGTAGCTTTTTTCGTTTCATCCTTTAATAGTTCGTTTAATTAACCTGTCGTATGCGGGGAAGAAGACTTCTTCCATGCACCTAACTACAGCTTCTTGTTCAAATGTTTCACAAAAACCTACCCCCGAAATGCACAAGCTTGCTTCCATCAACTCATGCCTCAAGGTCTCTAAGCAATCCTTATCGTCTAGATCCTTGTGGATTGTAATCAATTTCTGGTCATGGCTATAGTAGCCATAAAGATCTTGATCACTTAAATCTCTTTGAACAATTTTGACAGTCTGCCCAGCAACCCTCAGACTTTTAGGAACCCTCATCAGAGTAAAAGTTGTTGATCGCATTAGCATACACCGAAGCTAATCGACTCAAGTCAGATCTAATCAAAGCCACATCACTCTTGTTTGAGCCAAAGAAAGGTTCCGCGATACACGCATAGCAGGGGGTCTTTCGTAAAAACATGGAGCCCCTACTCCCCTTTGATCGAGACTTAACTCCCCTAGCTTTTAACTCAGGGTATTCGCTGACCATTGATTCGTGAATCTTGTAAGCTAAAGCCTTCCCCCCTTTACTTGATTCCCAATGCAACCATTCATGGCCCGTTGCTTTGGGTCCGGCAGCATTGAAATGGAACTCGATACAGGCATCAATTCCATCTTTGCGCATACGCCTAGATACATTGTTGATCGCCCCTACATAACTCGATGCACCATAATCATCGTAAATCTTGTAAGGGACTTTAAGAAGCGGAGTTACCAAAGGCATTAAGTTCGAGTTGAATTCGTGTTCACTCACACTGTCATCACCAACAGTGTATGCTCCACTATCTCCTCTCCTCGAATGTCCAATGGCTAACCCAATCATTTTTTAAGCATTTTGTATATAGTCACAACAGCTACTGCGATACCCCCTACAAGGGACAAGATACGGAGCCAGTATTCGAGTTGATCTTGATACGATAAAATGACTCCTATTGTTGGTGACACAGCGCCTATAAGGGGCATAAGTAAACTATCTTTCATCATTTTGATCCAATAATAATTGCTCTCCGATAGCTGTAGTCACTATGGAATTTATGTTTTTCCCGACCTGTCAATACCCCTTCGACAAAATTATATTGGGTTCCTTCAATTAGAGTGATCGTAGGGGGGTCATGAAGTGCGCTTGAGTTCACGATGGAGGCGTTTCGCGATTCGCTCAAGCCGCAACTTTGCAGCAGGACTACCATCGGCAGCAAGCTCATCAATTTCATCTTCCAGTTCATAAACAAATCTTCGGTGTTTTAATTTTATGTAGGCTACGTAAGCGTGTAGCGCCGCTGTGATTACCTTAATCATTTCTTAGCTTTCCCAATATTGAGAGCGGCCCATTCTAGCACGAGGTATAGTTTTCGTACAATACCATCATCTTTAGGTGTGGGTGTAAGAGCGCAAATTGCGGAGGCTGCAGCCACCACAGCGGTGGCGATTGAAATAAGGCTTTCTTTGTTTTCTAGTATATAATTAAGCATGGTTACATTACGTTAGGTATTCGAGAACCAGATCCAGTTGGATCGAAGTTAACTACGGGTTTAGCTGAACCCCTGTAGGCGTCTAGCTCTTCTTCTAAAAGTTGTTTACACACATTCCAGTGGTAGTTGGCGCGTTCCAAATCAGCGTTGTCTTCGGCTACAGTCCCTAACAAACCATGTTTAATAGCATTGAGGTTGCTTGGCCTTACGACATCGAAGCTATTAATAAGATTTTTGAACCTCCTCTTAACCAAGACTCTAATTGTTTTCTTAGTAGCGCTTGTAGCGTCGTTGCCCAGCCTATACCTTCGGAAGTTATTAACTTTGTTAGCTTCTTGAACCGTTCCTAATTCAAGCGTATCTGATGAATCATTAACATTTACTGCCGTTATTTTTACAGGGCTAGGTAATGATGAATCCCCATTTCGTATCTCAGTAATTTTAGTAAATACCACCGCTCCTGAAGTAATGTTGTTTGAAGCTGTGTCTAGATTAGGCTTGTATGTCTGCGTAACAGGGGTGGAGGAGTTGTTTAATCCTGTTATGGTAATAAAGTTAGTCGAAGTTCGTGGGATATTAGTCGCAGGAGATACGGGACTTACAGTAATACTATAGACTTTAGACTCTTCAAGCTCGTTCACTGCCGGAGCAAACCCATCATCAACCAAACCAAAGCCGTAGAGAGTAGAACCATCTCTATTTCGTCCAGTAATTCGATAGTCATGGAATTGTGCTTTTGCCCTAACTGGGTCGTTGTCCACCAAAGCTGATACGATAGATTCCGAACCATCTGGTAGCGTGAAGTTACCGTCAGTAGTTGTAATAGTAGTCTCGTATAGTAAATCCCGCCACATGCCCATCGCATAGAGTCGGGGCATGACTAGATTTAGTTCCTGAATAAATGAGGAACCTACGGTTTTATATTTAGAGAGGGCTTCTTCTACCCCCGCTACGGTAAGAGTAGCCATAAGGATATCTTAATTTAATATCCTTAATCAGTCAAGGCGGGGCTGGGTTAGCTCCCAGTGCAGCAACTAGTAGTCTCTTCTTCAGGTTCTTTTACAACCTTCAAGCCCTGTGAAGCACTCACATCAGCGGCATCGAGAAGGCTACCTGTCCAGTTTGTGCTTTCTCTATAAACCTCTGCGGTTCCTGTAGCGACAGGAACAGTGATAGTAACTGGAGGTAAGGAACCTTTAATTACAGACACTGGAGATCCTGCAACTGGAACAGACACAGGAGACGCCTCCCCCTTCAGGAATTTTTGTGTGTCAACTGCATTAGCAATGACTGTCGTATCGGTCATGTTCTTTTTCAAGCCAGTCACCGGAGACGCTTCACCTTTAAGGAATTTCTGATTATAATTAGCACCAGTGATTACGGGGACAGTAGTAGATCCAGAAATTACAGATGCGGTAGTGTCTATGCTATTATGGAATGGGTTTTCTTGTATATCTGTCCCTATGATTCCCTGCCCTAAAACCGTGCTTTGAACACCAGCTCCAGTAGTCGTGCAGTCTTGCACACTAGTTATTTGAACAGCACTGGTAACTCCCGTTACCTGAGTAGGGTCGTGGACAAACTTGTAATCGGCAGGGGCTGATGATTCCGGCGTTGTTTCGCCCCCCAAAACCCAGTAACATTGAGTGGTGGCACTTTCACATGACCCAGATGATGAACAGGAACAAGATGTCACACAAATTTTTACCCAAGGCAAAGTCATTTTAGTCCCCCCTGCCCACATCGTGGTGTTTGGGGTTCCTTGAATCATGTTAGAATTCACGGTTCCACCACGAACATAATCACTAACTACTGAAGCTGAAACTACCACATTATTAGCAGTTGAAGTTCCTCCTGTCCAAGCATCACTAGTTCCTAAAGTTTTTACAACGGTAGCGGGGGACCCACCAGTATGTGCACTAGTTGACATATCACCGCCAGACCAAGCTGCCGCTCTATCTGATTCAGCGTGGGCTGGTGCAGCGGATGTTGTAGTTCCTCCAGTATATGCGTTCCCTGTTGAACCCCCAGACCAAGCTGCCGCTCTATCTGATTCAGCGTGGGGTGGAGCCGCCGAAACTGGAGTTCCTGATGCAGTCAACACATCAACTTTATCAGATGAACTTGGGTATGCGGCAGCAGTTACGCTTGAGCCTACACTGCCATCGTATCCTGTTACAACTGTAACTGTGTCTAATTGTTTCTTAGTTAGTGTCTGGACAGGTAAATTTACCATGTCATTCACTAAACCATCTTCGACAACAGCCGATCGTTTAGCCCCCACATACCATTGATTATTGAAATTGTTGCCCCTGACTACAATGGAGTTAGCATTATCTTTATCAAAGTTAGGGGTGGGCGTAATACCATCTGCTTGAAGCTCCCCATCATAGTGAACTCTTATCCTAGCTGAACCACAAAATGGGTCGGGTAAAGTGACTGGATTGCCGTCACCATCCGTCCCAGTTTGCACCTTATTTTCACACGAACCACCTATATCTTTGATGGTTCGAAGATCTTTGAAGTCAGAAGCTTGAATGTATTCTTTATAAACATTTTTGCCCCCACCTATGTTTCGAAGGCTGTCATACCCCTTCACCCACCACAAAGGACCACGGTGACCTCTTAGACCACCGTATAGTTTTGCTTCTCGCGGGTTATCTTCACTATCACTCCATTGATCTCTATCTAACTCGCCATTCTTTATGTAAAAAATAGGAGTGTTGTATTCCCCGTTTACCCCTTGTCCGTCTTCATCTTTTATGATGTGTTGAGTTGAAGGGGGTAAATCTTTAGCCGTATGTAGCGTGTATTCAGGGGGATCAACTGCCCCATGCGGGTCCGTTTTAAATTTAGTGTAGACTACACAATTGGAAGACACACCTATGATTGTTTTATTCAGTTCGTGTATTTTGACCGCACTTGTTTTGGGGTGAACCTCATACAGGTGGGCTTTAGTAACACAAACCTGCCCATCACCATCAGGCTCATACCTAAATGGCTCATGCTCTTGACGTGGAGCAACATCTACATGGGCTATTTCTCTATCGGGTAAAGGTAGCAAACCCATTATCTGTCGATCAAAACTACTCTCCCCCTCAAGCACTGGGGATATTTCAATCGTCGGAAGCTCTTCAACCACACTTTCTATTATATCTATATCTGCATCGGGAATCGTGGACCCTGAAACTTCTTCCGGCCCCTCGGACAAATCACCACGTAGCTTTTTAAAAAACCCTTCAAGCATGGCAAATTAAGTAAATGATGGAGGATACACGGTCCAAGAAGTTCTTATATATCCACCCCTAGCAGGTTCCTGTTTATCACGAACTTTAATCGATTCGGGCCAAGCTGGAGGATTAGTAGAAGGAATTTGTTTGTCATAACCAGCATACTTATATACGGGATCACGGGTTCCAGTAGATACACGAATATTCCCTCCAGCCGATAAACATTTAGGTATGTTGATCCTCACATAAGGAGTTCCCATAGTAAACGATTGGGGGAGCATAGCTACAGCACCCACACCAGAGAAGGGAGTGGGGGACCAAAATGTATCTATCCTAACCTTACATGGCCCACTATATCCTTCGGGGTTCATATTATATTCGGGGAATGATAGAAGCTGCCCATCCTGCCGTTCCCAAGCTGCTACGTTTACAGATTCCAAAACAGGTGGGAACGTGTGATCAATAGAAGAGAAATAAGTATCTACCGTGATCGCATTGCTTCCCAAAGGCGCACCAGCTACTAGTTCTTTTTTAACAACCTCAAACCAATCTGAAGATACTTGCTTCCCTTGTCGGTAAGAACCAATTGCTTCAGTCCCCGATAACGTAGTTCTTGTGGGTTTCCACCAAGTATTATCAGAATCAACTATGAGTGCTTGAATAGTTGCTCCTGCGCCAGTCGGAGTTTCTCCTTTGTAAAAATAGCTGATCGTGCTTTTTAGATTCCTATGGCTGAGTTCATCCCAAGCAAGTGATTCTATATTCTCGCGAACAAAATACATCCTTTGCTCAACAACAAATATACCGTCTAGCTCAGAATCTCCAATTCTCTTCTGCTCACGGCCCATTAATATGTAACCTTTACCGCTAAAGTTCGCAGATGCAGGTTCAGTTGGCATCGCAGAACCCGCTACGTTAGTCGAATCGTCTTCAGTAAATGTGGATCGTAAGTGAATATACGTTCTCTTAACCGTATCAAACTTAGTGCTACCTAAACTAGCTTGTGAGTATTCAAAGTTATACTCATCTTGAGATGTTCTAGTATTGGCGTAATAGTAATAGTAAAGCTGACCATTAGGATCAGCTTGTTTCACATACGCAAGCGTATGATCAGGGAACTGCACACTATCAGGGTGTGCAGTTCCATATGCCGGAGGAGTCTTCCCAACCCTTTGAGCGTCTATCGTTTCAAAGAACAATAGATCTTTAACATTCGGGGATACGAATGTAAGGACTGTCTGCCGCTGGGGGCTGGGTTGATTCCTTTGTATTGGCATTATTCTAGTGGGTTACCTCCACCATCAAATCCTTCAACTACCTCAACGGTTTCAAGATTTGATGGTCCCTGCTCCGGTGCTTGCTCCTGAGCTTCAGGATCGTCGGCTATTTTTCCAGCAAGGAAATTAGCAACGCCTGCGATCTTGAGTCCTCCCCCTACTGGGTTCTGAACTGCGAGATCGAGGAGTTGGATGACGGCGGTGCGTTCTTCGTCGGTTAATTCAATTGTTCTCATATCCTTGGAAAGTATGGTGGAAGTGTTCTTATTTCAAGAGTTTTAATACAGAAGCTATTCATCTGATTCTTCAGAGTTTTCACCTTCCCCTTCAAATTCTCTTGTATCATCAACTTCTATTTCTAGTTTATCCATGTCTTTACGCTCTCCGTAAACCACATAAAAATAATTAAGAGACGCTTCTGTATTTGATCCCACAGTAACCTCTCCATCCTCTGCGATATCTTCAACATAAAGGTCTTGATTCGGTCCAATAGCAGTGAGTTCTACCGTCATTGAATCAAGGTGGACTAAACCACTCCAATAATCAGGCATCTCAATTGTATTAGATTTGCTCCTGCCCCTAAAGTAAACACCTACTTCTGGACCCTCAAGACTTGAGTGGATTAATCTCTTACCTTCTTTAGTTGGGTGCGGTATTGAGAAGTTTTTAGAATATCCATAGATATTACCAGAAACTGTCAGGTTGGAAGTACTAGAACTATTACCAATATCTACACTCCCTCTAGCGATTTTCATCACTTCAGTTCCCCCACCAGCACTCGCGCTACCATACCTAAATGTAGCTATCTTCTGAGTGCTGCCTGAGTTGGGTGACTGCACATACAGGACATAGTTACTCGCTCCGGTGTTTCTTGTAATTAAGCTATAACTAGTGCTTGAAGCATCGGTCCTTAATGCGTTTGCATAAACAACCCCATTAACATCAACACCATCCGTTTTAACCCTAAACCTTTCAGTGCCAGCGACTACTGTTCTACAGTAGGAGTTGTTTGACCAATGGATATAATCATTACTGTCATAACCAATGTAACTAATGCTATCTCTTAGATCGGTCTCTAGTAGGAATTGAGTTCCGCTAAGGTCTAAGCCCCTACCTGCTGAGTATGTTGTATTGGTGTCAGTGTTTGTGTCCGTCCAAGGGACGTGAACATACATTTTCTCTGACGAAACTTCGACAGGGTAATACTTACCACTTTCAGTATATCCAATCTTGAAACCACCTCTTGTCGAACTAGACCCAGCAGGTAAAGAATAGTTATTCGCACTAGTAGCAATACCGTCGAGCTTAGTCTTGAGCGTAGAGGTAAAGTTCTTTTGAGTCAGCCCACCATCGCCTACAGAGTAAGTTGTGTTCGTGGTAACATAACCAGCACCGTTGGTAAGCTGGTTGTTATTGGTAATGTAGTTAGCGTTTGTAGCTCCGGTGTAACCAAGATTTCCAAGGGTCAACGTCCTAGTCCCCATGCTAGTGATAACACCATCAGTAACATAAATGTTATCAATGATAGTAGAACCTGACGTATTAATATCAGAGTCGGTTCCGATGATCGTGTTGCCACTTGAGGTTACATACCCAGCAGAAGCGTGGTTCCCCCATCCATATGCGGTGTTCCAGTTGGAAATATTTAAGTTAGATCCAGTAACCGCACCACCAGCAGTTATCGAAGAAGCGACCGTTAACACCCCAGCAGTAGTCAAGGACATTGCTCCTGCCGATTTAGTTTGACCGCTATACCCCCACCAGAATCCTCTGTCTGTATCGTTATTCATACAGAAGGTCATCGCGTAATCATTAAGGCCACCATAGGTAACCCCACTTGTCATACCAATCCCGTATGTTGTGCCACTCCAAACAGAGAACTTAACGTCAGCGTTACTCCCCGTAGTAATTACTTGGTTTCCACTGACAGTTAAATCACCCCCAATGGTTCTATTACCAGATAATGTTGTTGGTAGAACGTAGTTATTAGCACCAGCAGCAATACCGTCGAGCTTAGATTTAAGAGTAGTCGTGAAGTTCTTTTGAGTTAGCCCACCATCTCCTACAGAGTAAGTTGTGTTAGTGGTAACATACCCAGCACCGTTGGTGAGCTGGTTGTTATTGGTTATGTAGTTGGCATTTGTAGCTCCCGTGTAACCAAGATTCGCAAGAGTTAAGTTACGAGTAGAGTGTGATGTTATCACACCGTCTGTCATCACTAACGTATCTACAACCGATGCACCCGAAGTGTTAATGTCA
>Ga0181389_1000015_pt1 | contig 54069 bp, 69 predicted proteins | sample 12SPOviralmetaG_FD_130121 | JGI IMG/M metagenome (GOLD analysis project Ga0181389, IMG submission 130121) | Marine viral communities from the oligotrophic San Pedro Time Series (SPOT) site, San Pedro Channel, CA, USA - 12 SPOT_SRF_2010-06-29 | ecosystem: Environmental > Aquatic > Marine > Strait...
AAATTACCTAATGTGATAATTGTTAGACATATTTTAGGTGTGGGAAAGAAACATCCTGAGCAAGTACTTGAATTTATAAACAATTTGGATGTTGATTCCAATCAAGAAGATGCTGATATCACATCGCAACAAATTAAGTTTTTTAAAGGATTACTTATTAAAGGAATGAAAGGTAATCTAAGTGATTTTGAGCAAAAAATTCTTAAACTTATCAAGGAAGAATTCATTAGTTATCCTGATATTGGGGTAGTTTCCAGTTTGCCTTTAATCTACAAAAATGCCTTAAAGTTCAAAGAAACTGAAAAAATGGAGAAAGAAATTGCTTCAGACAGTGAATTTGTAGGCACATTGTATGAAAGAAACAGTTTTGAAGATGTAGAACTTGTTATGAGAAAATACATACACAGAACACAAAGTTGGCTGTATGTAGGCACACTTGATAAGAATATTATCAAGTTTTTTAGTTCAGAAGACCTTACAGTAAACAACAAATACAATGTTTCTGGGTACTGTAAAGAGCATAGAACTAACGATAGGACCAAAGCAAAGGAAACAATTCTTAATAGGATTACAATCAACTAATTCCAATAGTCTAGATGATAAATACTTAAACATATGAAAGGTTTAAGTTTATGTCAGACATTTTTAGAAATTTAAAAGGTACCAGCAAAACTGAATTTAGATTGGGTTTATCCAATAGAGGTTCTGGTTTATATAGTGGTGCTTCGGATCCAGCAAGTTCATATACTGTATCCGCTGGTGATGTTTGGTTTGACAAAAACAATCAAAGACTTGCAATTAGAACAGGCGGTAATGCTTGGACTGATGTAACAAATACAGCAGTTGTTGATAATCAAATATCTTCCACACTAAGCAGTAATGTAACATTTGGTGCAGATGTAACTATTACAGGTGATTTAACTGTAAACGGTACTCAGACTGTAATCAATACAGAAACTCTAAATATTGCAGATAATGAAATAGTTCTTAATAGTGATTTAGCAAGTGACACAGCCGCAACTGCTAACGCAGGCATTTTAGTCAACAGAGGTAACGAAGGAAATGTTTTCTTACGTTGGGACGAAGGTGAAGGTGAGTGGACAGTAAATGGTGAAACATTTAGTGCTGGTGCATTAATTGGTAACCTAAGTGGTAACGTTACAGGTAGTATACAACCAAATGGAGTACCTAACGTTGTTAGAGCAAACACACTTATTGTGAACGGCTCGTATACTATGCCAACATCAGATGGTAGTGCTAGTCAAGTATTAACTACAGATGGTTCAGGTGCTGTAACATTTGCTACACCTAGTATTACTCCAGCAGGTAGTAATACTCAAATACAATACAATGACAGTGGTGCATTGGGTAGTAGTGGATCTTTCGTATACGATGAAGCAGAAGCCAAACTAACAGTTGGTGGAACAACATCATCAATTTTATTTGAAACCGTAAGTGATTATGGTGCAATTACATCAACAGCAACAGATAGTGTTGACTATGGTGGAGTTGCTGACTCAGTCGTAGCATTAGTAAATAGTGATTACGGTGTAGTCGAAACAAGTGGTGGACCAGTTGAGTTCCCACAATATCAAGTAGCAGGAGTACCTAGTGCATCTGCATACACAGGACATATGATTTATGTGTCCAACGAGTCAGGCGGATCAGTAATGGCATTTAGCGATGGCACTAACTGGCGTCGAATGACAGACAGAGCAGTCATAAGTTAGTAGGAGAACATAATGGCAGAAGAGACAAAAACAGCAGTACACCATCCGGCTGATACAAACGGAGATGGAAAAGTTTCAAAACAAGAAGAAGCAATGTACTTAGAATTTAAAAGAAAAGAACTAGAAGATTTAGACGCAATGCGTGATGCACAAAGAAGTATGGCTTGGTTTGCACTAAGCGGTATGCTTTTATATCCATTTGCAGTGGTATTAGCAGTTGTGTTTGGATTAGAATCAGCAAGTAAAATACTAGGCGATATGGCGGCTACATACTTTGTAGCAGTTGCAGGTATTGTTGCCGCGTTCTTTGGTGCTCAGGCATTTAGTAAAGGTAAGTAATTGTAATGGAAGACAAGTTTATAAAGAACTTTTGCAGACTCATAACCAAAGAGAAATTGGCTGGGTCTGACATTACAAAGTTTTTTAATGTTGTAAACAGTCTTGCAGACACAAAAAAGATGATGCAAGTATCCGATGGAGAAGAAGATAAATTTGACGTATTAGTTTATCAAGAAGAGGATTTGTTTGCATACGAGATACTACTACAGGACGATATTTCATCAAATGAAGGTAACGATATTTCTGAAGAGTTACTAGAAGAATTTCCAGAACTTGACTTCGAATTTGAAGCAAGTACCACAGTTTAAAAAAATTTATTGACTTACCAATTCTTAGACTATATAATAGTCTAAACAGATAATTACATACACAGGGAGAAATAAATGGCATTTAACAAAACATTTAATCAAGAAGAAGTCGCAAGGCTAAAGAAATTAGTCAATGAAGGTATGCAAGTTCATTTCGAAATGGACGCCCTCAAAGAAGGACTTCGTGATACAGTCAAAGCAATCGCAGAAGAAATGGACCTAAATGCAGGTACACTAAACAAAGCGATTAGAGTTGCCCACAAGGCTTCCTTAGGAACAGAAAGAGATAAGTTTGATGAACTTGAAACTATCTTAGAAGTAGTTGGCAAAACATTATAATTGACATCAGTCAAAGTTTTTGCTATAATTAATTTTTAATATTTGGTATTGTGCCAGCCTGAAGTGGTGCTCGGAGTTGATATATGAGTTACGTGGATGCGTATTACGACAAACAAAAGAACAAGGTAAATGTTGTAGAGCGAATAGATGGCAAACGTAAATATGTAGAACATCCGGCTAGATACTATTTTTACGCAGAAGATCCCAAAGGAAAATACAAAAGCATATACGGTGATTCCGTAACTAAAATCACTTGTTCAACTCACAAAGACTTTCAAAAGAACATAGCATTTAGTAGAGGCAAAAAACTTTTTGAAAGTGATTTACGTCCAATCAATAGGGTCATTTCTGACCATTATCAAGGTGTTGAGTCACCAAAACTACATACTGCATTCTTTGATATCGAGGTAGACTTTGACCCCGAGAGAGGATATAGTTCCCCACAAGACGCATTTATGCCCATCACAGCGGTAGCCGTTGTGTTAAACTGGTGTGATGCTATAGTTTGTTTAGCAGTTGCTCCAAAGACGTTAGACAACGAACAAGCAACCAAAATTGCAGACAAAGTGGGTAATACAATCATATGTAAAGATGAGAAAGAACTGTTACAAAAGTTTTTGGTATTGATAGAAGATGCAGATATATTAAGTGGTTGGAACTCAGAAGGTTATGATATTCCTTACACAGTAAACAGGATTATCAAAGTGTTAGGCAAAAGCGAAACAAGAAAAATGTGTTTGTGGGATATGTTGCCTAAAGAAAGAAAGTACATAAATCACGGAAGAGAAACTGAAACATATGATTTGATTGGCAGAGTACATTTGGACTATTTGGAACTTTATAGAAAATACAACTATGAAGAACGACACAGTTACAGGTTAGACTTTATCGGTGAAATGGAAGTCGATGAAAAGAAAGTTCCATATGAAGGAAGTTTAGATAGACTTTACAATCACGATTTTGAACTGTTCTTAGAATATAATATTCAAGATACAATGTTGTTGAAAAAGATTGATGACAAGTTACAGTTTATTGATTTGGCAAATACTATTGCACACGACAATACTGTATTACTTCCAACCACAATGGGTGCTGTGGCAACAACTGAACAAGCAATTATTAACGAAGCACATAGACGTGGTATGGTTGTTCCAGATAGAAAACGAGAACGTCAAGAGAACACACAGGCGGCAGGTGCCTTTGTGGCTTTCCCACAAAAAGGTTTACACGATTGGGTAGGCAGTATGGACTTAAACAGTCTGTATCCTAGTGTGTTTAGAGCATTAAATATGGCACCTGAAACAGTAGTAGGTCAATTAAGACCTGACCATACAGAAAAAGAAATCAACGACAAAATAATGATTGAAGGCAAAAGTTTTGCTGATGCTTGGTTAGGTAAGTTTGGTAGTAATGAGTATGAACTTGTTATGCAAAAAGATGTTACACGACCTATTACAATAGATATGGAAGATGGAACAAGCAGTGAAGTAACTGGTGCTGATGTTTACAACTTGGTGTTTAACAGCAATCAACCTTGGTGTTTGAGTGCTAACGGCACATTGTTTAGAACTGATGTACAAGGTATAGTTCCAGGTTTACTTGAACGTTGGTATTCAGAAAGGCAAGAATTACAGGCAAAGAAAAAGGAACAAACAGATCCAGAGCAAATTGCATTCTATGATAAAAGACAACTGGTTAAAAAGATTAACTTGAACAGTTTGTATGGTGCGATTCTAAACGCAGGTTGTAGATTCTTTGATATGAGAATAGGACAGAGTACTACACTTACAGGCAGACGTATTACACGTCATATGGGTGCAGAAACAAATAGACTGCTTACAGGTGATTACAATCATCAAGGTGAAACAATTATATATGGTGACACTGACTCCGTATATTTCTCAGCCGCACCTGCATTGCCGGAAGGCACAAAGATGGATTTAGAAATGGCAACAGAGTTATATGACTCCGTATCTGACACAGTGAGTGATAGTTTCCCTAACTTTATGAAAAATGATTTCAACGTACCCTTACATCAAGGCGAAGTTATTAAAGCAGGTAGAGAAGTAGTTGGAAGAGCAGGATTGTTTATTACTAAAAAGAGATATGCTATTAATGTATTAGACTTAGAAGGATGGAAACCAGAAGGTGGCAAATTAAAGATTATGGGCCTTGATATTAAGAGGTCAGATACTCCAGAGTTTGTGCAGGACTTTTTGCAAGATATACTTGCTAAAACACTGGATGGCGGAGATGAGAAAACTATAATGACAGACATTAGAACATTCAAAGAAGAATTTAAAGGTATGGATCCTTGGCGTAAAGGTATGCCTAAACGTGTTAATAACTTAACTACTTACACAGAATTATATAATAAAACAGTACAAACACCAGGCAACAGTCAGTCCTTGTTTAGACTAGAAGCACTTAAAGAAGATGGCAAAAAGAAAAAGAAAGCAACTATTCCAGGACACGTCAGAGCAAGTATTAACTGGAATAATATGTTATTGGCTAATTCGGACAACTACAGTATGAAAATTACTGATGGTATGAAAGTTATTGTGTGTCAGTTGAAATCAAACAATATGGGATTCAGCAGTATTGCATACCCAACAGATGAATTGCAATTACCTGAATGGTTTAAAAAATTACCTTTTGATGATGATGAAATGGAAAAGAAAGTAGTAGACAAAAAGGTACAAAATTTATTGAATGTGTTGAAGTGGGACTTTAGTCAAATGCAGACTAGTAATACGTTTCACGATTTGTTCTCATTCTCAGACTAAAATTATGGCGGAAAAGACATTGACTTTTCTAAATAATAAATGTATAATATCTAAATTACAGGAGTGAATAATGATAAAAGATATTTTTAAAGACATCCTAAAGCATACCCACGCATTAGGATTTGTTGAAATGGTGAAAGTATCTGGTACAGACACAGAGACCACAATCTCTGCTATGGATCAAGATAAAACAGTCATCATACAGGGTAAGTTACATAATCCTATTAGCGACTTTATTGACGCAACAGTTGGATTAAGTAGAATGACAGTTATTGACGGACTATTAAAGTTTCCAGGCTTTGATAGTGATGATGCAACTGTTAGCATTAATAAACAAGAAAGAAATGGAGATGATATTCCAGTTGAAGTCGAGTTTAAAAGTGCAGAAGGGCATAATGCAAAGTACCGCTTTATGTTAGCAGATGTAGTTAACCAGCAGTTAAAAGACGTCAAAATGAGAGAAGTTGATTGGGACGTCAGTTTTGTGCCTAGTCAAAAGAACTTAAAAGACTTAGGATTTTTTAGCAACATCTTAGGTGTGTATGAAAACAGTTTTACACCTAAAGTAGAAGATGGTTTTCTTAACTTTATTATAGGACAACAAAACGGTGACAGTTCTAAGATCCCAGTAAACAATAATGTTGAAGGCGAACTTAAAGGCACTTGGAGTTGGGAACTATCTAAAGTTATTACTATTCTCAGATTAAGTGATAGTAGTAATTGTGTAGTTAGTTTCAGTGAAGCAGGTGCAATGCAAATCGATATCGATAGTGGTATAGGAGCATACACATACATCTTACCAGCAAGGAGTTAAAATGGATTTATCCAAACATAGAGGTGATTTTGCAGTCTATTTGCCTGCTATTAGTGGGTTCTACACAGAACTACTAGGCAGATGTAAACACATAGAAGGCTATATCCCTGATGGCAGGATTCCAGAAGGCTTCGAACACGGCTTTGAAGGTCTAAACTTTTTAGACGCAGACAAAGGTTATTTCAAATATAATATGGGATTGTATTCGGCAGGACACGCCTATCTCGATATGGAGAAAAGCAAGAAGTTAGAATACATTATTCAGGACCGTGATAGAGATAACACTATGATACTAGGAGACTCAGGTGGTTTCCAAATTGGTAAAGGTGTTATTAAATTTGACTGGGAGAACTTTTTTGAGAAACCAGGCGATCCTGGATACAAAGGAGATGCTGACAAAACAAGACATAAAATTCTAAACTGGTTAGAGCATACAGCAGACTGGAGTATGACACTTGATGTACCTAGTTGGGCAAGTAAGCCTGAACTAAGGGAACGTACAGGACTCAAAGACTTTGATGAATGTTTAAAATGTACATTACATAACAATGATTTCTTTGTACAACACAGACAAGGCAAAACAAAATTCTTAAATGTGTTGCAAGGCACACATTGGGAAGATGCCAGCATATGGTATGATGCAGTAAAAGACTATCCATTTGAAGGATGGGCAATGGGTGGTAACCATATGAGAGATATGAAGATGTGTCTCAAACGTCTTATTGTGATGAGAGATGACGGCAATATTGAAGGCAAAGATTGGATACATTATCTTGGTACAAGTAAGTTAGATTGGGCAGTAATGTTCACTATAATTCAAAGAGAACTTAGAAAAGTTAATCCTAATATCACAATCAGTTTTGATAGTGCAAGTCCGTTTATCAGTAGTGCAAATGGTTTGGTTTATTCACAAACTGTTTTAAGTGCAAACAGACAAAGTTACTTAATGGACAAATGTTTTGACAACAAACTTAACAATGAAAACATTGGTGACTTACCATTTCCTTTTGAAAGTCCAGTTGGTCTTAGAACAAAAGTTAAAGATGTAAACTGGTACAAGCCAGGTATGTTAAACAAAATTGGTAAAGAAGGCAAAACAAGTTGGGATAGTTTTACATATGGTATTTTAATGATACACAATGTTTATATGCACATCAGAGCAGTTCAAAGAGCAAATCAATTGGCACTAATTGAAACTCAAGAGTATCAGCCAGATTGGAGAGACTGGGAAAAGGTTAAAAGAAATGACAAAAGCAAAGAGTTTAGTCAGTGGGTTCCTAGAAACATTTTATACTTTAACACTTTTGTACAAGAACTTTTTGCTAGTGAAGATCCACACGGACTACTTGACGAAGCAACATTATTCTTAGAAGCACTAAACAATAATCCTCATAAAGATGGTAATAACAAATTATTCCAAAGTTTATTTGATGAAGAAGTTACAGAAGCAGATGATGATTCTTTTGATGAGAATGATGAAGTGTTAGCAAACTTGGAGGCAGAATTTAAAAATGCCTAAAGCAGTATTAGTAGGACTTGGCGGTATAGGTTATAATGTATACTTACCACAACTGAAAAAAGTTGGGTATGATGTTGTAACTGTTGACAGGCACAATGTTCTTACTAATCCTGACTATGAGGATCTAGATGATGCGATTTCAAATAATGATTTTGAATTGGCAGTAATTTGCACTCCTAATTACACCCATTTAGAATTATTAAATCAATTAGGCGAAGCAGGTGTTACAAATATTTTTGTAGAGAAGCCTGGTTTGCCTAGTGCCCAAGACTGGCAAGATGCTATAGACAGATTTCCTAACAGTAAAATTATGCTAGTTAAAAATAACTTGTATAGAGAAACTTACGGAATACTAGATGAGTTTTCAGGACAGTATGATGTCACAGATGTTACTATTAATTGGTTAAACAAAGACAGAATACCTAATCCAGGCAATTGGAGTACAAACAAAGAATATGCTTGGGGAGGAGTTGCACACGATTTATTCCCACACTTGTATTGTTTTATGTTACACTTGTTCGATGAAGAGCCTGAGCAGTTTGAACGTTTTTCAAATTGGAAAGTGCAGAAATGGAACTTAGAAAATATAAGTGGGACTGCATATGGCGTATACAAAGAAGATGGCGTATACGACGTCTGCGATAAGGCTGTAGACATTTACAGTTTAAACAACATACCTATTACTATACAGGCAAGTTGGAAAGAAGGAATAGATGACCAATCTATTAACCTTAACTTTGCAGATGGTTCCAGTCTTAGATGGCCCTTTGGATTATGTCCAAACGAAGCATATGGAAGTATGTTAGAAAATGCACCTAATGATCCATATGATTGGCATCAAAAAATTGATTTATGGATACACAAACAATTAGAGGTATATAAAGAAAATGACTAATAGATTATTTTACACAAAAGGCGAAAAAGATATTTGTGTAACAACATATGACTGTCCAAAGCCAACAGGCGATGACATCAAAGTTAAAAGTATTTACACAGGTGTTTGCAGAAGTGATGTTGCTATGTATAATGGAGACTTTATTACATTGCCAAAAGAGATACAAGGACACGAATGCTTGGGAGTAATTACAGAAGTTGCAAATCCTGAGATTGGATTTAAAGTAGGTGACTATGTTGCTACTAGAGGTGAGCCTGGTTTTGCAGATGAATATGTTGCAAAATATGGTACTTATGTAAAGGTTCCTGAAGCAGATCCTAAATATATCATAGAGCCAGTTGCTTGTGGTATTAACATAGTAGATAACTATTTGAGAATGTTTATGGGACAACCTAAAACATTCTTTAAGAGAAAGAAATATTTAATTATTGGTACTGGCTTTTTAGCACAGGTAGTTTACAAAACATTAGAGTTTGCACTACCAAGTAAGCCAAATGTTTATGTAATTGGTAACAGCAACAAGAAGTTTTGGAATAAAACAAAGTGTACATTTTTAAAACAGTCAGATTTAGATAATGGTAATTTTATATTTGATGCTGTATTTGATATTAGTTCAGATCCTAAATATATTAACACTTTGGATATGTTAAAAACAAATGGTGTACATTTAATATGTGCAGAAAAAACTGAGAACTTAAATGTTGATACTAGTAAAATGTTATGGGAAAATAAAAAGATATTATTCCCTAGTCCTAGAGATGCAAACTTTATAGACTCAATGGTGTTAGGTGTTGAACTTGTTAGAGATGGCACAATTGATACTAGCACATTATGGACAAATGAATACGACAGAGATACAGAATTAGAAATAGCATTCAAAGATGCAAACGATAGAAGTAAAACATACTCACGAGGTTATATAAAATGGCAACAATAGATGGTAGAAAAGACTTTGGCGAAAACCCAACATACTTCACAGGCGTAGAAGTTGAAAATACTCCATTAAAGGGTGTTGAGACTTTATTTGTTGTTGGGTGCCAAACTGCAAAAGACATTGACAAACGTGCCAAACAGCACAAAGTCAAACACGTCTATTTAGGTTGTGGATATTGTTTTGAACCTAAAGTGAAAGATGATTGGTTAGAATGGAATAAGACTATCTTGGACTTATTGGCATATGGTTATTGGGTAACATTGGATTATAATGTAAAGTATTCAGAAGAAGTTTTACTTACTAGTTGGAATGAATACAACAAATTTATTAGTATGATAAGTGTACCAATACCTTATATGTCCCAACACAACTATAATACAACTATTAAACTAGATGACAAGCATTTTAATGCAAGTAACAGTGGTGTTTGGTGTCACAGTTTACACGATTTAAGAAGTAGAGATGTTTACACAGACTTTACAGAATATGTTGGAGATAAAGTTGTCAAATAAGGACTTGACTTCTGCCAGGAATTCCGGTATAATAAATGATAAGTTACAATTTTGGTGGCACGACTGTAGAAGTAGTGGACCAACTGAAACAGAAGTAGGTTATGATTGTAACGACTGTGGACTTGCTGAGTGGAACTTTCAAGATATTGACCAAGCAGAAAGTGAAGCAGGTAATTTAGAAAATATGATAGGAGAAAAATATGCCTAATTGGTGCGATAATCACATACACATTGAAGGTCCTGCTGAGGAACTTAAAAAGTTACAAAAAAGTTTTTCAGATGTAGGTATGCTAGAAACACTTTGTCCTATTGGAGAATGGGACTACAATGTAGCAGTAAACACTTGGGGTACTAAGTGGGAAATTAACGAAGACGAAGTACAATATTTTGAGTTTGATCCTGATGGTCCGGACCACGCACATTTAACTGGTAACTTTCAGAGTGCTTGGAGTCCACCTGCAGAAGCAATTAGAACATTCCTAGATAACAATCCAGACTTTAGTGCAGATTTGATGTATTATGAACCATCAATGGATTTTGCAGGAACATTAGATGAAAGTATTACAATTTCAGATAAAAGTGATGATTATTGGATAATGGACCCAGATGGAATAGATTTAAATGAAGCATTTGGTATATTAGAAAGTAGGTTAGAATGGGCGGAAGAAGAAGAGGAATTTGTGCTAGAAACAGCAGAAGATTTAGAACCAATAGAAAAGGAACACTTGGAATAATATGAGCAACATCAAAAGAGCAGTTTTATTTTTGTTAATAACAGTTGGATTATTAGTACTGTCTGTTAACCTTTATGCAAGTGGTAGTGCTAAAATTGGAGGCACTTTTGTAAACAGTGATGATGCAACATTTAAAATTGCGTATGACAGTTCAACAGAAAAAGGCAACTGGCAAAGAGCATTAGAAGTAGACTATATGTATCAAACACAAAGTGATGTTGAAAGTACTAATGAGTTATACCTCAATCATAAATTAATTTATGCCTTTGCTCCTAAACATTATGTAGTCAGCACATCTACATATGATATAGACAAGTTTAGAACAGATGAACAAAGAGTCAGTATGGCACTTGGTTATGGTTACAAGTTATTGAGAACTGAAAAATTTAAAGCAAGTAATGAGTTTTCAATAGGATACTTAACTAGTGACTTAGTAGATGAAATAATTTACAGAAACAGTTTATGGTTTTTCTATAAACTGTCTGACAAAGTGAACTTTACCAACAAGTATTTGGTTGAGTTCGGTGACGAAGCAGAAGACTATGTTAGGAATGAGACGTCATTGAATTACAACTTTGATAATGGTTTAGTTTTAGGCATAACAAACACTTATACAGAAGATCCGATTGACAATAATATTTTAGGTGTTACAATAGGTATTAAGTGGTAGAAATAAAGTTGTTATTCTTTAGCCTAATCGTAGTAACTTGGTTAGCATACGGTTTGCACGTTATTAAAGAATATATTAGAGTTAGATTAGAAGGAGAATGAAATGAAAATAGAACCAATGATGAAAAAGCCAAGTCTATTCAGAAGAACTGTAATGGCTCTTGTAAATGGCTGGAGACGTGTAATGGATGTGAGATACAATCCGTTAAGTGTAATTAAAGACCCAAGTCTACAGACTTACTTTATGCTAGTATTGTTTACAGTATGGAGTGTGTTCTTTGGATTCTTAGCGGCAAACTACTTAGGATTTTTCAACTATAATACACTTGTAAGTATCTTTATACACGTGGGAATTTTACTACCATTAGCATTTACCAATGCAATCTTTATAGATGCAGAACGTGATGGGCATAAGTGGTTAAAAGAATGGAAAGAAGAACAGAATAGATGGACCATTGTTACCAACAGACTAAAAAAGAAAAACTTAGTTATGTGGGACCCAAACAAGGAGGCTTAATGGCAATATCAGATGAAATGAGAGAACAACTTGAAATGGTTATCCAATACGGTGACCAAGTAAAGGCAATGTTCAAAGAACAAGATGACGTCGACTATGAGATAGGCGACTATGATGAACCTATCACACAAATGTTAGGTCATATGAATGAAGTAATGGAAAACATCGACGGAGGGTGGTAATGAGAAGTATATGGGTAACATTTAGCAAGGAAGGTATACATTACTATCCTGGTGCAGACACAAACCCTGCAACTGCCACAGGCGACGAGTATGATGTGTCCTTTTTAGGATACAAACATAGACACATATTTCATTTTAAAGTGTGGATAGAAGTGTTTCACGATGATAGAGACATTGAGTTTATTCAGTTTAAAAGATGGCTTGAAAGTTTATATAACGAAGAAGTTATACAACTTAATAACAAGTCCTGCGAAATGATAGCAGACAATTTAGCGGAACAGATACAAGATAGGTATCCAGGACGTTATGTAAAGATTTCAGTAGCCGAAGATAATGAAAACGGCTGTGAAATGGATTATCCAGTAGATGATATGGATGGTCCAAGTTTTGAAGACACTGATGCAATAGATGATGTATTCAGTTCTTTAATGGATGACGACGATGGCGTCGTTGAAAGCAACAACAAAGAGGGTAGTTGGTATGAAGGCGGAAATCCACATAAAGATGATAGCCAATCAACTTTCGACCCTGAGGTAGATGACTAATGGCTAAAATTAATGGAATGGACGAAGTAGATGGAATGCTAGAAATATCAATTCTATTTGAAGAGTCCGAAGCCGAAGAGATTTTCTCTAAAGCAATTAAAGATTTTGTTTTAGAAAAAAAGTCGCCGGAAGTACTGGCGAGACTTGTGATGACTCAGGCTCAGCAGAAAGCAGAGTATGAGGATGAACAAGAAGACTATACTCCTAGACCTAAAAGGCGCAGGAGAAAACCGAAAGGTAATCGATAACCAAAGGAGAAAAATAATGGACAACTTAGAAGTACATTTAAAACTAAAAACTCTATTTGCAGAGTATGGCGAAGAGAACGAAAAGTTCGTTGCTAGTGGTAACAAAGCCGCAGGCACCAGAGCCAGAAAAGCACTAATGGAGATTTCAAAACTTTGTAAAACAAGAAGAGGCGAGATTCAAGAATCAAAGAATAATGCCTAATATTAAAAAACAAGGTTTTACTAAAATGGACTCCGATAAGGAAACCGTTAAGATTACACCAGACAAGGATTATAAGGAGCCACAAGATTCAGGCAAATTAAATGAACCTGTAACTGGTGTAATTGATTATGGTAATCTTGGCGACAAAAAGGAAGATAAATGATTTATATAGTTGAGATAGAACCAGTAGAAACTAGATATACTGCCCAGTGGAAAAAGTATTTGCCTACGCAAATGCAAAACGCAGGGTTGGAAGTTCAAGTTATTACAGGTCCTAGTGATGCTCCAAAAGATACTACTCCTGGAGCATTTCTCAACTTTAGTGGCACGAACTATTGGAAAAGTGAACAGTTAAAGACTATTAGTCAAATGTTTGCTGACGGTACAATACAAGATGGCGACTACTTCCTATATACAGATGCTTGGAACCCAACAGTTTTACAAGCAAAGTATATGGCTAGATTACTAGAAAAAGATGTTAAATTCGGAGGTATGTGGCACGCCGGTGCGTATGACCCTGCTGATTTCTTGGGAAGACTTATTGGTCACAAAGAGGAATGGGTAAGAGATACAGAAAAGGCAATGTATAATACCTTCGATGATAACTTCTTTGCTACACAATTTCATATAGATATGTTCCTTAACGCATTTCCGGAATTGGATAGTAGCAAGATTCATCAAGTAGGTTGGCCTATGGAGTATTTGGATAATGAATTATCTCAGTATAACATACCAACAAGCAAAATGGATATGGTGATGTTCCCACATAGACTAGCACCAGAAAAACAAGTCGAAATATTCAAAGACCTTTCAAAGTCAATGGATGATGTGGAGTTTGTAATAGCACAAGAACACAATTTTACAAAAGATGAATATCATCTTGCTTTAAGCAGAAGTAAAATAGTGTTCAGTGCGAACTTACAAGAAACTTTAGGAATAAGTTGGTACGAAGGCGCCATTGTTGGTTCCGCACCTATTGTTCCTGACAGATTAAGTTATAGCGAAATGGCTATAAAAGACTTTCTTTATCCAAGTATTTGGACAGAAGATTGGGATAATTACCTAAATAATAAGGATAAACTTATTGCATTCATTAGAAATATCTTAGACTCTAATGATGAATTGGTAGACAAAGTTGAAGAACAAAGAAAGATTCTTAAAAAACATTTCTTTGATGGTTCTAAGATGTATGACATATTAAAAGGATAAGAAAATGAGTGGAACAGTAATAGTAACAGGTGGCAGTGGATACGTTGGACACCAAGTTTGTTTGGAATTAGAAGAGAAAGGATATACACCTATTAGTATAGATAGGAATCCTAGGAAATTTACTGCATCAAGTGGTGTAACTAATTTTCCTGAGGATATCAATAATAAAGGTGTCAATGCAATTATGAAAATGTTTAAGCCTGTAGCAGTAGTACATTGTGCGGCTTCTACTATGGTTGGTAAAAGTTTTGAGGAACCTCATACATATTATGAAAATAATATATCTCATTTAATTACATTGTTAGGTGCTTGTATAGAACACGAAGTAAAGAACTTTGTGTTTATTAGTTCAAGTAGTGTGTACGGAGACATTAAAGAAACTAATGTAGACGGAACTATACACGAAACAACTGAACTAAATCCAGTTAGTCCATACGGCAAAACTAAAATGTATGGCGAACATATACTTAATGACTTTGCACAATTTGGTTTGAACATCACTCATATCAGACCATTTAATGTAGCAGGTGCAGATTTAAATAATAGAAATGGTTATACTGTAGATCCTAAAATGCATCTTATCCCTATACTAGTTGACTGTGCAATTAACGACAAGCAGTTTACACTAAATGGAACAGACTATAGTACAACTGACGGTACACCAGTTAGAGATTATACTCACGTGGTAGACGTTGCTAGAGCAATTAGAAAAAGTGTCGATAATATGATGACTAAAGAAGACACAGGTAATATAGATGTATTCAACTGTGGCGGAGGTAATCCTAGAAGTATTACTGAAGTTATTAAAGTTGTCGAATCAATTACAGGAAAACAAATTGATGTTGTTAATGGCGATAGACGAGAAGGAGATCCAGACTACACCAGTGCAGACATAACATCAATTAGTAAAACATTAAATTGGACTCCTACATTAGACTTAGAAGAAATGGTAAGAACACATTATAATTGGGTTAAGAAATGAGTGTAATTAAACAAAGAAAAGCAGGCGTAGTAATTGAAAGAAGTGCTGTACCAGTTATGGACGTTGTAAAAGCAATTGGTGTTGGCAACGAGATACTAGATTTAAAAGAACTTTATCCTGTAAACGATAAAGAAATATGGGAAAGTATAAATTACTTTTGTTTGAACACACAATTTGATTCTAGAAAAGAAGTGTTCAATGTAGCCAAGGTAACCTTTCATCCAGATACACATACAGTAGAATTAGAACTACTTGAAATCTCAGGCGAGATTTATTTGCGATGTGTTAATAGAGGTAAACTATTAAACCCTAAAATTAGAAGTATTGGTAACGCATTCACAAATGGTCTTAAACACGTTGTAATGCAAATGATTAGAGCATACAAGTTTAGTGTACCAATTGAAAACAACTTACAAGAAGGTAATTTTAATACTTCAGTAGACGTAAACATCGCACAACGTATTTCTAAATGGTGCGAGTTCAATGATATAGATATTGCAGAAATTTGTAAGCAGTATAACGACACAGAAAATTATGAAACTTTAGTTGTAAATCTTAAGGAGATTGAATAATGGTAGATAAAACTTATGTATCTTGGGATAAGTGGAACTCCTATATGGGAACCATTACAAGAGAAATGGCAAAGGAAGGATATAGACCTGATGTTATATTAGGACCAGGTAGGGGTGGATATACTGGCGGGGTTATGCTCAGTCATTATTATGAAGTTCCATTTGAAGGATTTAGATGGCAAACCAGAGACGGAGACATCAAAGATGCAGAAACATTAAATCATATTTTAACACACTATGTAGGCAAAAACATTTTAATATTTGACGACATAAATGATTCAGGTGCAACACTACAAGGTATAAATGATGAAGTTGAAAAATTACCTGAAATCTTCTTGCACGGAGAAGTAAAGTATGCTACAATATTTGCTAAAGAATCCAGTAACTTTGATGCTGTAAGTTTTAGAGCAGTAAATGTTTTACCAGATGAGGAGAATTGGATAGTATTTCCTTATGAGGATTGGTGGGTATAATGTGTGGCGGATTTACAGGAGAACACGAAACAATGAATAAAATACATAAAAAAGCAGAAGTGGTTGACAACCCGGATGGTTTTGTTGTACACTTATGGAAGAACTACGAACAGTTTGGTACAGTTGATGTGCGAGACAAAAGTATACATTATGCAAATGATGTATGTGAGAATTGGGAAAATGGAATATTGAAGGAAGACAATGAGTACATTACAAAGTTTACAGAATCATCTTAAAGTCTTAGAAACAAGACACAGAGAGTTGGATAAAAAGATTGCTGATGATTACGAGCATCATATGGATGACACAGAGTTAGCAAACGAGAAGATTGAGAAACTAGAACTCAAACGAGAAATAGAAGAATTGAAAATTAAAATAAATGACATCCACGTCAATAAATAGGAGAAAAAAAGAATGAAAACTAGTGAGAAGATAACAAAAAGAATTAAAGAAGCAGGTCATAAGTATTGGGCAAGTGATAATGTTTCTCAGTTTATGGATGAGGGAGATGACCAGTTACTTATCGAAGAACTTATTCCTCACTTCGAAGGTGTATTAGATTCACTTATTATAGACAGATTTAATGACCCTAACAGTCAAGGTACTGCTAAACGTCTTGCTAAAATGTATATCAATGAACTTATGTGGGGTAGATATAACAATATGCCTAATGCCACAGCATTTCCTAATGATATAGAAGAAGGGTATAAAGGTATGTTGGTGGTTAGAAGTGAAATACAAAGTATGTGTTCGCATCATCACCAGCCAGTTAAAGGCGTAGCATACATTGGTATTATTGCTGGAGAAACATTAATTGGTTTAAGCAAATATACAAGAATTGCACAATGGTGTGCAAGACGTGGTACACTACAAGAAGAACTTGCTAATGATATTTCAAGAGAAATAATGAAAGCAACAGGTAGTAAAAACTTAGGTGTCTATATTCAAGCAACACACGGTTGTGTTGAGAATAGAGGTGTATTAGCACATAGCAGTTTAACACAAACAACTGTATTAGAAGGTGCTTTTAAAGAAGAAGCAAAAGTGCAAAAAGAATTTATGGATAACATTAAACTTCAAACACAATACGCCTGCGGAAAATAATGACATTAAAGTATAGCGAAACATTCTATTCAGCACAAGGAGAAGGTGCTTATGTAGGCATACCTAGTCTATGGATGAGATTTTTTCTATGCAATTTACAATGTAATGGGTTTGGACAAAAAGATCCAACCAACCCTGACACATATGAACTACCATATGAAACAATAGATATTACAAACATAGACAATGTATTTGATTTGCCTGTGTTTGATAAAGGTTGTGATAGCAGTTATACTTGGAGTAAAAAGTATAAGCACTTAATAACAGATAAGACGGTGGAAGAGGCAGTAGACGAACTTACAGCACTTCTACCGCACTCCCAATTCGTACATCCTGTAACAGGGCAATCTGCACATATGGTGTTTACAGGTGGCGAGCCAATGCTTAAGAACACACAGCCTGGTATGAAGAACATTATCGAAGAGTTCAAACGCAGAAAGAATCAACCAATGAATGTTACTGTGGAAACAAATGGTACTAGACCTATTAGTGATGAGTTTGCTGAATGGGTGCAACGTGAGTATTCTAATTGGGCAGACGGCAGAGAATGGTACTGGAGTCTAAGTCCTAAACTGTGGAGTACTGCTGGTGAGAAGCCAAAGAAAGCAATTAAGCCAGAAGTAATTGGTAGGTATGCTGAAGTAAGTAATAAAGGTCAATTAAAGTTCGTAGTAAATGGTACAGAAGAAAGTTGGAAGGAAGTAGAAGAGAACACAAAAATGTTCAGAGATGCCGGCTGTAACTTCCCTGTATGGATTATGGGAGTTGGTGGCACGTTTGAAGGCTTAGTACAAACTGAAGCCAGTATTGCCGATGAAGCCATACAACGTGGATATAATTATACAAGCAGAGTTCACGTACACATATACGGTAACGCAATAGGAAAATAATATGAATGAATTTGATAAAAACTTTATAAAAAATATGAGTCCGTTATTGATAGCGGCACTGGTTATGTTCTTTATGATGGTAGCATATGAAACAAGAGCAGAAGCCAAAACAGAAACACTTTATAGCACAACAGGAGAACCAGTTGGTATTGTTGGTTATACAGAACACGGTATTGCTGTAACTAAAGAAGATTTACAAGTTAAAAACATCAGTGTAAGAAGCATTAGAGGTTATACTATAAAAAATAATAATGTAATAAGAGTCAGAACTATTGGTAAACAAGAATATGATATAGAATTATATTTTTGTTCTGGACTTGAATTTGCAGGAAAAATTGTGTTTGTGCCTTGGGGAGGATTTTCTACTATAGGCAAAGGCGACAAAGTTATACCAATTAGTTTTGGCAGACCAAATAGAGATACTTGTATTATTAAATCAATTACTTTGGTTGCAGACGTTGGATAAAGATGTTATACTATATACATAGAGAGGTTATATGAAGAAGAAAACAAAATTACCGTTTAGTATGATGCCTGCAAGTTGGGGTCTAAAAGGCAAAACAAGACTTGTTGCAGAAGCAGAATACTTTTATGAGGGTGCAGATTTAGACAAACGTCTAGCAGAAATAAATGACCCAGACAATGCAGAAGTTGTTAAGTTAGAAATTGACCTTAGAGAAGGTGTAATTACTGAGCAAGAATTTCATAAGAAGAAAGCAGAAGTAAATGATGAACCTTATGTAAATGTTCTTAAGATGGATGTAGATCCTGAGAATCCTAAAGCAGGTTTTATGGAACTAGATTGGAATGACAAGTTTGTAGAAATGTTACACGAAAATGGTTACAAAGGCGAAAGCGATGAAGTTGTGGTTAATACTTGGTTTAATGATTTATGTAGAACTGTATTACTACAAGAAAGAGCAGATATGGACTTTGGCTTACAGGCTAATCCAGACGTAGACTTTGTAAAAGAATCAGAAGAAACACAAGGGGAAGATAAAGAGTGAAGTATATCCTAGTAGACAGTCTTAATATGTTTATGCGAGCCAAACACGTTGGCGGTAGAGGGCAAAGTATTGATATGAAAATCGGTATGGCTATGCACATTACCTTAAACAGTATTAGGAAAGCCTATAGGGATTTTGGTGGCGACCACGTTGTATTTTGTTTAGAAGGTAGAAGTTGGAGAAAAGACTTTTACGAACCTTACAAAAAGAATAGAAAAGTAGTTGCTGACCAAAGAAGTGTTAGAGAACAAGAAGATGATGAATTGTATTTTGAAGCATACAATGACTTCATTGATTTCTTATCAGAAAAGACTAATGTAACTATGTTGCGAAATAGAGAAGCAGAAGCAGATGATATGATTGCTATATGGACACAAGAACATCCTGATGATGAGCATATTATTGTTAGTACTGATAGTGACTTCTATCAACTCATAGCACCCAATGTAACGCAGTATAACGGTACTACAGATGAACTAGTTAGTTTAGAAGGCTTTAAAAGTGTTAAAACAGGCGAATGGGTAATAGATAAAAAGACCAAAGATGTTAAAACACCAATAGATCCAGAGTTTGCATTGTTTGAAAAGTGTGTTAGAGGTGACTCTAGTGATAACATTTTTAGTGCTTACCCTGGTGCTAGAAAGAAAGGCAGTAAGAACAAGACAGGTATTATGGAAGCCTTTGAAGATAGAAATACAGGCGGGTTCAACTATAACAACTTTATGTTACAGCGATGGACAGACCATAATGAAGAGGAGCATAGAGTTAGAGATGACTTTATGAGAAACAAAATACTTATAGACTTAACAGAACAGCCAGATGAGATTAGGCAGAAGTGTATAGAAAGTATTAACGAAGCATTACAAAAGCCACGTGCTACTAACGTAGGATTTGCTTTTATGAAGTTTTGTGCTAAATGGGATATGCAAAGGTTGGCAGATGATGCCACAGAGTTTGCTACTATGTTAAATAAAGGAGCGATGAAAGATGAAAGCAAAATTGAAAGCCATAACTGATAATAGTTGGTTAGTTTTAGATGCAGGTAAGAAAGGTAATGTTGGTATACTAAGCCAAACAATACAAGGTAAATTTGACTTACTTGATAAAAGTGGTGAGAGAGAAACATTCGAAAGTAAAAAAGACTGTTTAAGATTCTTAGGCACTACTAAAGATGTGTTTAGTACACAACTAGATAATGTAAATGAACCAGGTACTTTCTTTATACAAGGACATCCTATCAAGTATAAGAATCCTTATCCAATTGATGAATACCATCCTAGTTATAATCCAAAGATACCAACTTTTGCAAAGACATCAAACAGTGATGTATACTATGCCGCTGGTTGGTATTGCATTAACTTTGACAAGGCTTGGAAACACGGTAACTGTCCTAAACTTTCTACTCTATTAGAGTATGGTTATGAAGGACCATTTGCTAACAAAATTGAATGCCGAAGAAGACTAAGGGAACTTAATCGTGAAAAGCGAAGTATTGACCAGTCTTAAAATTCTTGTAGAACAAAAAGCAAACATTTCACCAACTGCTATATTAGACTCGCAATGGTTACTGGACCAATTAGTAGCAATAGAAGACGAAATATCATTGTTCAATAAACCAGACAAAACAATTTTTGATGTTGACGCAGATGGCGGACACTTCTAAAGATTTCGATTGGCGTAAAGATTGCGGGTATAATAAAATATTCCAATACAGAGTCGAATGGGGCAGAGGTCCTGATGAACCTTGGGAAAGTGTTGGTATACCATCAGGTGTATTGAGTCGTATCAACAAGAGATGTAAAGGTAGATTTGGTTGGCACTTTAACGTAGTAGACAAAACCAAAATAGCATATATAACGTTTGAGAGGCGTAGAGACGCAGGATTGTTTGGACTCCTAAGAAGTAAATATTAATCATTAACAGTAGTTTTAATTATTTTTTTGATAAATAAGTATACAGGAGACAGACAATGAGTAGACCAAAGCCTACAATAATATTAGAACATACAGATACTGAAACACATAAAAGTGAACAGATACTTAAAGCAGAATCAATTTATAGTGTATTTTTCGATGGCGAGCCTATCAACTTACGAGTCAGTCATATCTTTATGGACTACCCAGGTCCTAAATATAAGAAAGTTTCTTTTTCAAATCCTGGACACGCATTTAACCTTGCAGAACGCCTTAACAAAAAATTCACTACAGACAAGTTTTCTGTTGTTAGATTAGACCAAGGAACAGAGGTTAAAGAAAGTGACGTCGTTAAGAAATAGTATACAATACAAAATAACCAAACAGTTAAGAGAAGAACTTGGTATTGAAGAATACGAAACTGAAGACCTATTGTACCAAATATTCAAAAACTTTAGATTGAGTCCAAACAATGTAACTGGGTTAAGATTAAGTCCATACGGTCTTAAAATTATGAAAAAGGTATATGATTATTATTCATACAAAATAAAAGACATTAAAATTACCAGTAATATTGTAATCAAAATGGATAAAGTAATGAAGTTTCCTTACTATGTAGACGGCAAACAAATGGTGCTATTCAGCGGTAAAGACGCATTTATGTTAAAATTAAGAGGCAATGATTTTAACAAATGGTTAAAAAGTTTAAAATAATTACAAAATATACTTGACATTACCTTGGTATCGACGTATAATAATATATGTAGGTAACATTAAACATAGGAGTAAAAATGTCACAAGATACAATAGTTAGAAAGATTAGATTATCTAAGGCTAAATCTTACGTCAAGAAGGCTTTTGATAAGAAAAGACCAGTATTTTTATGGGGTCCTCCCGGTATTGGCAAATCAGAATTGATGCAACAAATCACAGAAGAAGACAATGGTTTTCTAATTGATTTGAGATTGCCTCTTTTAGATCCAACAGATATCAAAGGATATCCGTACAGAAACCCAGAAACAAATACTATGGAGTGGGCCTCCCCTGCAGAACTTCCAACAGAAGAACTATGCAGTAAGTATGACAAAGTGGTGCTTTTCTTAGATGAATTGAATGCGGCACCTCCGGCAGTACAAGCCAGTGCATACCAGTTAGTGCTAAACAGACGTGTAGGTCAATATCATTTGCCTGATAACGTTGTAGTTGTTGCGGCTGGTAACAGAGAAACAGACAAAGGTGTTACATATAAAATGCCTAGTCCGTTGGAAAACAGATTTTTACATTTCGAACTTGAAGTAAGTTTTGATGATTGGCAAAATTGGGCAATCAATAATGGCATTAATGCAGATGTTATTGGTTACCTTTCAGCCAACAAAGCAGACTTATTTGACTTCGATCCAAAAAGTTCAAGCAGAAGTTTTGCAACTCCAAGAAGTTGGACTTTTGTAAGTGAACTTATTTCAGATGGTGACCTTGAAGGTAATGATTTACTAGAAATGGTTGCTTCTGCAGTAGGCGAAGGTATGGCAGTGAAGTTTATGACACATAAAAAGTTCGCCGCAGACTTACCTAAACCGTTAGACGTTCTTGAAGGCAACGTTACTGAACTCAAAGTAAAAGAGATATCAGCCAACTTTGCTCTTACAGTTTCATTATGTTATGAACTTAAAGAAGTAGAAAAAGCAGGAGATGAGAAAAAACTTATCGAGTATGTTAATAACTTCTTACAGTTTACAATGAAAAACTTTGAAACTGAAATGAATGTATTAGCCGCAATTACTCTCTTCAGAGACTATGACTTAGAGTTTGACCACTATAATGTTAAGAGTTGGGACGACTTCAGTGATAAGTATATCCAGTACTGGGTAGAAGACGAGTAGGCTAGTTTAGTTTTGCTCGGTATGTTACTCCTACACCTACATACTACAATCGAGCAAATAGGGGGAAGGCAACTTCCCCCACCTTTATCTAAAATGGACCACAATTTATGGTTGACATTTATACTAAAAGACGTATAATTATAATGTAGGAGAAACAAATTATGACAACAGCAGTAAATCCAAAACAAGAACAAGACGCACATAAGTTTGATAACCTCATTGGTGAAGTTAGTCAAGCAGAAAAAGACGAGGCATTTGATAAAATAATCAAAGCAAGAGTAAAAATGCTTATGAGTCACGGCTTTTTCGGTAACTTAGCAACTAGATTAAAAATTGCAGATGCAAGTGAATGGTGCCCAACTGCCGCAACAGACGGCAAGTACTTATACTACAATGCAAAATTTGTTAATATGCTCAGTATTAGCAAACTGGTTTTCCTTATTGCACACGAAGTCTTACACAACGTATATGACCATATGGGCAGACGAGGAGATAGACATCCTAGATTGTGGAATATTGCTAATGACTTTTGTGTGAACGGTGACCTTGTAGAAGGTAATGTTGGCGCAATGATTGATGAGTTTCCTATATGTCACGATTGGCAGTATAGAGGTAAAATATCAGAAGAAATTTATGACGAACTTTACGAAAAAGCAAAAGAAGAATTAGACCAAATGGGACTAGAGTTACTTGACGTACACTTAGATCCAGGCGACGGTGAAGGTCAAGGTGCTAAAGGCGGAGACAAAAATGACGATCCTACTAAAGGTCCTGTTACTATGTCAGAAGAAGAAAGAAAAGACCTTAAGACTGAAATTAAAGAAGCAGTACTAAGTTCAGCAAAAGCCAATGGTGCTGGTAATGTTCCAAACGGTGTTAAAAAGATTATTAATGATTTAACTAATCCTAAAATGGCGTGGAATGAATTACTAGATGGTCAAATTAAAAGTTATATCAAAAATGACTTTACATTTTCTCGTCCTAATAGAAAAGGTATAGACGAGGGCGTATATCTTCCAGGGTTAGATACACAAGAAGAAATAGATGTAACTTGTATGATTGATACATCAGGTTCTATTATGGACAGTATGTTAAGAGATTTCCTAAGTGAAGTAAAAGGTATTATGTTAGCCTTTACAAACTTTAAACTTAATGTCGCTTGTTTCGATACTGAGTGTTACGAAATGAAAACATTTACACCTTTCAATATTGATGAGATTGATGACTTTGAGTTAGAAGGTGGTGGCGGTACTGAGTTTGATTGCTTCTTTGATAAAATGAAAGAAGACGACCACACACCTAACAAATTGGTTGTGTTTACAGATGGTTACCCTTGGGGTAGTTGGGGAGACGAAACTTACTGTGATACTATTTGGGTAGTACACGGAGGTGGCTGGGGCGGTTCCCATACTCCTGAAGCACCTTGGGGAACAAATATTAAATATGACTTTAAGGAGAAATAAATGTTAAAAGTAACTAAAATTTTAAAAGTTGGTGCAGAAGGTTTAGAAGGTCTTAAAGGCACAGACACTTATGCAAATATGTTGATGAACAGAATTAAAATTGAATCAGACAAAATTGATGCTGTTTATGATGCTTTAGAGCAAACTGTTTCTTACGGGTTATACTATGTTGAATACATAAACGAAGAATCTTTGATAGCGAGTTTTTCTAATATCAATGATATGGTTCAGTTTATAAATCTACAGCAAGGTATAACGCCACAACTAAATCCTATGGCAGAGGCATTATCGGTAAATATAGATAATGTCAAACAACAATAAAAACAATTATCTATGGTCCTGTAATGAGTGGGACCCCCTAAAAGAAATAATAATTGGTACCAGTGCAGGTGCTAATATTCCAAAAGGTGACCTAAGTCATCACGCAACAAACTATGCAAACCTCAGTCCTGAGGAGTATGCAAACATACCAAAAGGCAAATACCCAGAAATAGTATACGAAGAAGCCGAAGAAGATTTAAATGGTATGATTGATGTACTTGAAGACTTTGGTGTTAAGGTTCATAGACCCGATTTAACCCACGTAGACTTCACTAGTAACGTTTCTAACGGACTATGGACTACTGACCAGTACGAAGCATATTGCCCTAGAGATAGTGTCACAGTAATAGGCGATAAGATTATAGAGGGTGCTATGAGTTTGAGAGCAAGATATCACGAAACATTCTTGTTTAACAAACTATTTCAAGACAAAATGATGCAAGGTGCTAGTTGGCTTCCTATGCCTAAACCTATGCTTCAAGATGATTTATTTAGAATTCAGCCTGGCAGAGATCCAAGTGTAAACAACAACGAACCTATACTCGATCCTGCGAATTTAATTAGATGTGGATATGATATTTTATATTTGATATCTAATACAGGCAATGCCAAGGGTGCCCAATGGTTAAGAAACACATTAGGACCCGAGTTTACTGTTCACGAAATGTACGACTTGTATAGTTGGGCTCACGTAGACAGTACAATTATGCCTTTAAGACCTGGATTAGTAGTACTAAATGCTGACAGGGTTGACGAAGATAAGGTACCTAAAATCTTTGACAAGTGGGACAAAATATGGTATACTAGTGATATGTGTGTAGGACAATCTTGTTATGAAGACTATGCACCAGCGAGTGCCTGGATAGGTATGAATGTGTTAAGTATAGATCCTCAACACGTTTTAGTACCTAGTGAAGAAGTTCCATTAATGAAAGCAATGGAGAAGAACGGTATAACACCGATACCAGTGCAAATGCGTCATATGAGAACACTAGCAGGAGGTCCACATTGTGTGAGTACTGACTTAGTTAGAGAAGGTACTTTAGAAAGGTATGATTGATTTTAGAAAATATAACGGAGCATTAGTTTTAGGAGATATACACGGTATGTATAATGTCTTCTTGAATGCTTACGAGTATGCTAAACAAAATAAATTATACATTATTAGTCTAGGCGACATTGTTGATTATGGTGATAAGCCTATCGAATGTTATTTACTTGCCAAACATATTGTAGAAAACCAAGAAGGTGTTTTTATAATGGGTAATCACGATGACAAAAACATCAGATGGGGCAAAGGAAATAAAATAAAGATAGGTAAAGTATTACAAAAGACATTGGAAAGAGTGGATTACAATCAACAAGTGTACAAAGACTTGTTAGAGTTCTATGATGAACACAGCGAATATTACATCAATATAGGAAACTGCCATTTTGCTCACGGAGGTATAAAGCCTGATATGTGGGATAAAAAAGATGATAAGTTAACCAAGTCTCAAACAGAGTTTTGTTTGTATGGACAAGTTGACTTTAGCAGAACTGCTGAATACAGAGGTATACAATATCACGCAAGATTATATAATTGGTGTGATGATGTGCCAAAAGGTAAATTTGCAATACTAGGACACGACAGAAGTCCGTTCAAAGAGTTACCTGACTTTGAAGATAATTTAAAAGAACCACTTGTTTATAACAATGACCAAGGTGGCACTTGTATCTTTATGGACACAGGCTCTGGTAAAGGCGGACATCTTAGTGGATTGATATTAAAAGGCAAAGAACTAGAAATTGATGCCTTTTTATCGTTCGAATCATAAACAACGTATATAAATATTCATATAACAAACTTAAGGAGTTTTTAAAAATGGCGAAATCAACAAAGAAAGCACAGACAGAAATCGTAGAAGAAACTGTCGAAACTGAAGCACCAGTTATGGATGCTGAAAGTAGTACTGAAGAAGGTGCTCCTATTAATCTAAGTTTACAAGACTTAAATGGTCTTTTGACAGTAGTCGACTTAGCAAGTAGTAGAGGCGCATTTAGAGGTGCAGAATTAACACAAGTCGGAGCAGTTTATGATAAATTGTTTACGTTCTTGAAAGCAGTATCAGATGCTAACAATGAAGAAGGCGAAGAAGGTACAGCAGAAACAGACGGAGAATAATATGTCAGTTATTAAACATTTAGGCAAATATCACGGTTCTAAAAGTATTGTGGTGTTTAACTCAGTTCCAGGCGATGAAGACCACGCATTAATTGTACAACCTGATAATTTACCAGGATATGTACAAGACGAAGTTATTGCAGTTTTAAATAGTTTGGAAGGACAAACAGCAGAAAATCTAGGAGAAGTTTTAGATAGACGCACACTAAGTGATGGTGAAAATGTTTTATCTTCATTACACTTAAACAAGTTCTTAGTAAAAGTTCCAGCAAAAGACGTAACTTTGCAACCTAATGCAAAAGACGAAATTAACTTAGCGGACCTTAACAAAGAATTAGGCAATATCGCGGCAAAGAAAGAAGCACAAAAACCACAATTAGCAAATGCTAATGAAGATGGTGTTAGTGTAGATACTATGCCTAGTGTAGATGCACAAATGGCAAATGCCCCACAACAAGATGTGGATAACAAAGAAGAGCAATTAGCAATAGCAAGAAACTTATTGCAACAAGCAGAACTCATACAAGCAGATGCTGAAAAGATGAAGCAAAATATGATTGAAGATGCTAAAGCAAAAGTTCAACAAGCATATGATATTGCACCTGAGTTAAAGCCAAAAAAAGGTAAAGGAAGACCTTCAAAAGATTCTTCGATATTCGAAGGCTAATTTCCTAAATTTTATAAGGGGAAAAAGAGCCACATATGGCTTTTACAATACAACTGTGACTAAAACTAAAGTTATTCTAATGTCAAAAGAAAAGGATCAAGACTTTATAGACATTATCGATTCAGTGTTTCCATCTTCTATACCTAAACAATTCCTTGAAAAAGTTGATATACATTTAATAGGCGAAGATGGAAATACTACCCCTCATCAATTGAAAGATGAGGAATTGCCTCTGGATTTTCCAGTAGATATATCATTTGCTGAAGATCCTAAATTGTATGATAGGGTATCACAAATAGACATATATGTAAATGTGTCTAAAGTAAAATCATTTATTGAAGGTAAAGTTACAGACTCTTTGAAGAATATTAATTAAATACACTTATGTATTTGTTACTAGATAAATTTATATTCTTACACTTGCCTAGGACAGGTTCAACAAGTCATATATATTCTATGTTGGATACTGACCAAAGTTTTTCACCTGTATTCGATGACTTCAGTCCAGCAGTAATGGGCAAATACTATTTAAAAGAAAGATACGACAATCATTATGTTATGGCAATGATTAGAAATCCTTGGGATAGAGAAGTCAGTTTGTGGCGTTGGCTTACAACAGGGTTATTAGACGGAGTAGATATGGACTTCGACTATTGGGTAAAATGGAGATACACTTCCTGGCCCAGCGAACCTGCATCAAAAATAGATTGGGTAGATCCTCAGATTATTAATATGGTTTGGACTATGCACAAAACACCGCAAGTGTTTTATCTAGTAGATGAGTTAGGGAGATTTATAGTAGACTATATCGGCGACTATAATACAAGACCTGAACATTTAGCAGATTTAAAACAACCAGATGGGTGGATGGCGGCTTGGAACAAATGGCATTGGATTTGGCAAACAAGATTCGGTGCAGATGAAAAAACACTCAAATCCAAAAGACCGTTACAACACAATAAATCTAATTTAGGTGATATAGATTACAAATATGTCTACAATGAAGATAGCACTTTAATAGATATTATAGAATCCAACTACGAATGGGATATTAAAACATTTGGCTATGAGTTTGATAAAGGCTCTACACAATGGACTAATAGAGATTTAAATTGGCGTAAAGGATTTGATGATATTCCGCCAAAAGAAAACACTGAAGCAGTAAGCAAATTGCCGTACACATACCAGCACGTTATAAATTCAGGACATAAGTTGATGTTACACAATCAATTATCCTACCCATATCAACCCTCAGGTTTCAATCGAAACGTATTAGCAGATCCAGAAACAGGACTGCCAGAATTTACTCCCACAGATCCAGACGATTTGACAGAAGTTTAAGTCTCCAGATAAATACTAGACAGCAATATTGCTGTATAAATTTAAGGAGAAGAGAATGGCCTCAATCGGATTTATTGGCGTAGGCAAGTTAGGACAAGCCTGTGCTGAGATGGTCGCCGAGGTTCATCACGTTGTAGGATATGATATCAATCCTAGAGAACCTGATAACTTTTCAATGGTGGAAACACTAGAAGAAGCAGTTACAGGAAGAGATATTATATTTGTTGCGGTGGAAACACCCCACGACCCACAATATGATGGCAAAGCACCTACCAGCCATTTACCTAATAAAGACTTTGACTACTCGACTGTGAAAAAAGTTCTTAGCCAGGTAAATGCTGTGGCGACAAAAGAACAATTAGTAGTCCTAATATCAACAGTCTTGCCCGGAACAGTTCGTGGGCAATTGGTTGACCTAATACCAAATGCTAGATTTGTGTATAATCCATACTTAATTGCTATGGGCACAGTCAAGTGGGATATGGTTAATCCAGAAATGGTAATGATTGGAACTGAGAATGGAAGTGAAACAGGTGATGCAAAAGAACTTGTAGACTTCTACAAAACAATTATGCAGAACGACCCAAAGTATGTAATTGGAACTTGGGACGAATGTGAATGTATCAAAGTGTTTTATAATACATTTATATCTGCAAAAGTAAGTTTAGTTAATATGATTCAAGACGTTGCTGAACAGCAAGGTAATATTAATAGTGAACTAGTGTGTGATGCACTTGCAACTAGTGATAGACGTATTATGGGACCAGGTTATATGAAGCCTGGAATGGGAGACGGAGGTGCTTGTCACCCACGTGATAACATTGCCCTACGTTGGATGGCAGAAGAACTAAACTTAGGTTATGATTTATTTGATGCAGTAATGCTTTCCAGAGAAGTACAAGCAGAAAATATGGCAAAAAAACTGGTACAATTAGCAGATGATTTACCAGTTATCATTGTAGGTAAAGCATACAAGCCGTTAGTGCCTTATGAGGCAGGTTCGAGCAGTATGTTAGTTGGACACTATGTAGAAAAGTTGGGAAGTAAACTTTATTATTATGATGAAGTTTGTGGTGAGATACCTCCCCAAGAAATATTAGAAAATCCAGCAGTTTATTTGTTGGCTCATAATCCGCAAATAACCTACGGTGACCAATTAGATAACGTACCAGGTTGGTACAACAACAAAAATGTATCGCAGGCAGATGAAGCCTTAACTGTAGAAACAGCAAATGGTTCGTCAATAAAGTTTGCACCAGGTAGTGTGGTAGTTGATCCTTGGAGAAAACTACCTAGCACAATGGGAATACAAGTTGTACACTATGGGAACACTAGGGCAGAAGCACCTAGATAGGGGAAAACTTATGAGAGACTCAGAAATTTTAGAATATATATTCACAAAATATAAAGATAAGGAACGTGATTTAAATGAACAATATCGCTATACCCCTCCTTATCCTACTCTGAGTCTTGATGAGTTTATACCTCCACAACTCAGCGAACTGCTTTATGAAGAAAGTAAAACAATACCTAAAGATTATTGGACAGCATTTACTAGAGCAGACAGTTATATGGAAGAGTGCAAAGACTTAACAGAGGCACCAGTTGCCAGACAGTTAGTAAGTGCATTTCACAGCAGAGAGTTTTTAACTTGGCTTAGTCAAGTATGCGATGTAAAGCATCTATTACCAGATCCGTATTTGGTTGGTGCTGGTTATATGAAAAGTTTTAGAGGTGATAGTTTAAAAATACATTCTGATTTTAATTGGAATGAAGAATGTCAAACACACAGAGCATTAAGTTTAATATTATATTTTACTCCTGATTGGAAACCTGAGTGGCACGGTGATTTACAGTTTTGGGATTTTGAAAAGAAACGTAAAGTTGTTAGTTATCCTCCAAAGATGGGTAATATGGTTCTATGGAAATATCACAAAAGAGGTTTTCACGGACACCCTAATCCAATCGATTGTCCAGAAGATAAGTTTAGAGTAGGTTTTAGATTCTTTTACTACATCAGTGATAGTAAACACGATTGGAGAGATCCACCGCACAAAAGTTTATACTGGTATGACAAAGATAAAAATCAACCGTATCACATTGACACAGAATATGGACACAAACAACTCAAGGATGACTAATGTACGTTAATTTATACTTCAGTAAAAGACCTAAAGAGTACTTAACAACCAGTTTAGACAATGTAGAAAATACTACAAATGAAAGATTAGTATGGTACGACAAGCAATATGATGTTGACAACGAAGATGTTTTCAATTTCAAATACAAATTACGAGACAATGTTACTGTAACTAGATGGTTACAACAAGTACAACTCAATTGGGGTCTGTGGCAAGATGAAGAAAATATAAAGATATTCAATTATAACAATTATGTTTCTCCTAGTTGGGAAACAATTAAAACTGCTCGTACAACAATGAACAATGTTATAGACGAAGTAAATCAAATGGGTTGGTTCGAAGTTCCTGAAGAATTAAAACTAATTGTAGATGATAAACAAGATACACAGTTAAGTAAATTAAACGAATTACATTTTATATTTGAAAATAACTTAATTGAAGAAAACGAAAGAACAGGTGAGAACATCGAACCGCAGTTGTTTAGAGCATTAGAAAGTATGAACAACTTAGTACACGTCTGCGAAAAGTGGGACGGTAATGAAAATCCAACAGTTTTTAATGTGTTTAGAATGATTGAACACGATGATTTAGAATGGTTGCATATGGCAGATGACGATTACAACAGAATGGAAATATTCAACTTTGGATATATAGAATTAGACTTCGGTACTATAGGTAAAGATTTAGGTACTTGTTTTGATACACAAGATGTTGAATTGGTAAAACGTCAAGAAATAAAACAACAAGAATGGATAAGACCATTTTTATCACAGAAGTTTTTAATGCCAAAAGAACCAGCAGGCGAATGGAAGCCAGACCATTATTACAAATGGTGTGAAGATAACAAAGTTACAGACTATGGCTATAAGTACAAAGAGCCACAGTATAATTTAGGAAGAGTTATTTTAGGAGAATGGGTAGACAGAGACAAATATGACGTGCCAGATGTACAACGTATTTTATCAGAATATCCAACTTTTGAGGATATAAGATTAAGTGAAGAATAAAGATACATATTGTCCTTTACCTTGGATGCACCTAGGAACACACCCTCACGGTGGTGTTACATTGTGTTGTGTAAGTGATATGACAGATGGTGGCAATAGAGCCAGAGATTTTTCAGAAACAAACAAAGACCCAGAAAGTGTAAAGGGCCATCAGTTTTATAATTTAAATCAACATTCAATTGACCAACATATGAATAGCGATTACTACAAAGATGTAAGATTAAAGATGTTGAACAATGAAATGCCAAAGGCGTGTAAGAGGTGCTATGATGAAGAAGACAAAGGAATTACAAGTAAGCGAATCGAGGAGTCCAAGAATTATCCCGAGTTCGACAAGATACGAGCGATCCAACTTACTGATGAAGATGGTATGGTGGATTTGGATCTTCGTTTTATTGAACTTCGTCTTGGTAATATATGTAACGTCCGTTGTCGCACTTGCAATCCTGCGAGTTCTTCAAGGTGGGTTGCTGATTATAAGAAAGTGTATGAAGAGTTGGACTTCGTTAATGAAGGCTATACGTGGTTAGACCAAAAGAAAGATTTTGAATGGCCCGAAGATGAAAACTTTTATATAGACTTATACAATTCAGCACCTAATGTAGAAGTAATTTATATCAACGGCGGGGAACCTACACTAATCAAAGCACATTGGAAATACCTCAGAGATTTAATAGAGGGAGATAGAGCAAAAAATATTACGTTGTGGTACAACATCAATATGACACAGTTACCCCAAGAAGCATTTGACCTATGGCCCAACTTTGGTAAAGTAATGGTTAGCAGTAGTATAGACTGTATTGACCATAGAAACAAATTTATTAGATATCCCACAGAGTGGTCAGATGTTGTTACACATTTAGATATGCTACAAGAAGAGAAATGGATAGAAACAAGTGTTTGCCAAACAGTTAGTGCCTACAACTTTTTCTATTTAGACGAATTTAAAACATTCACAAACGAAAGAAATTTACACAATCATATAAACCCAGTATATGATCCAACATATTTAAGTCCTAATGTTATTCACCCTGAGATTAGGAAAGAGATTATACAAAGAATAGAGCCTGCTTTTAGAGGAGACCATTCTTATAATGACATAAAGCAAATGTACAACACAGACACCTGGGACGAGTTAGGTTGGAAACAATTTATAAGGTTCAATGACCTATTAGATAAAACCAGAAAACAATCCTGGAGAGAAACTTTTAGTGAGTTTGTCGACGCCTGTGAAAGACACAATGTTTACACAGACGTGCCAAATGAAACAGTTTAAAAAAGTTTACATAATTCGCGATAACAGTATTACCAACGAGCCTTGTTCGTATTATTTCAATGATACTGAAGACTTAAATCCCACAAAAGAAGTTATACACGGAACATCATTTCATCAAGCACCTAGTGTGTTTTTACATTGGATGAAAAAGTTAGAGCATACAGAATATGCTTGTGGACTTATGCTTGACACTCGTGCTATAAAACCAGAAGAAGCATTATCTAGACTGCAAGAGGGCGACACAATATCTGTACCTAATAGATTTGTTTTACACTTGCCTGTAGAATGGTACGGTACAATGTTAGCAAACGGCGTACAAGTATTAATTGACCACAGTTATGAATGTGATGCATTTTGGTACTTTGGTAGATTGTTTAAGTATTTAAAACAGCAAGGCGTACTGCCAAACAAAAACTTAAAACTGTTAATAGGTAGTGTTGCAAAGAATGACAGCCTTATATTTGAACTGCAAAAAGAGTTTGGGTGCGATATTATAGATACAGACTTTTTTAGAATGTATGAAGCCTGGTTTCAAAGTGGTCAGTTTTATGATGACAGACATTTTCCTATGAAGTTGCCTGTAAGATTTGACCCTGCCGATTTAGATATACCCAAAAGTCATACCTTCTTAAATTTAAATAGATACTGTAAGCCTGCCAGATATGCACTAGTTGAATATTGTAGGTTGAAAGGTTACACAAATGATGCTATAATAAGTGCAAGGTGGAGTACATCTACTAAAGACGACATAGAGTTTAATGATAACATAGCACAATTTGTTACTGATTTAGAAAGTGGTGCAAGTTGGTTTCACGAACTAGCAGGTGATTTAGGCATAAACACTTTTAACATTATGTCTACTTTGGATAAGCATTATCCTGTACGAGCAGAAGAAGAGTTAGACAGTATATACCAAACAGATAGGCACAACAATAAGGATTGGTATGAACAAAGTTTTTATAGTTTAGTATCAGAGAGTTACTTTGATGATTACATTGTTTGTCATACAGGTGCAAGTGATTTTAAAATAGATCCTTATGATTTGTTGTTTGTTACTGAGAAAACATATAAGCCTATCTATTGTGGACATCCGTTTATAATATGTGGTCAAGCAGGTACACTTGCACACTTAAAAAGTTTAGGGTTTGAAACATTTGATAATTTATTTGATGAAACTTATGACACAATACAGGATAGACATTTGAGATTTAAAGCAGTATGTGAGCAAATAGATAATTTTGAAATGCCATTGCATTATGACCACATAACAAAAGAGAAAATTATACACAATAGAAATCATATGTTAGATACCACAATAGTAAAAAACATAACAACAAAATTATTAAAGAGGTTACAATGGTTGTAAGAAAAAGTATGCAAGAGGAAAGGGAATACCTGCCTGATGTATATCCTAGTGTAGACCAAATAGAAAGAACACATATAAACGGTGAGCATTACAACACAGAATTATACTTTTTAAAATGGTATAAACATTATTTAGAAAGTGACATAGATAATATTACATTTGTAACTCCGCAAGAAGCAATACAGTTTGATTTAGATTACTTTAAAGAACAATTAGACAAAGGCAAAATTGTTATAGATAACAGTTTAGAAGCAGAGACTACTACCTTCCACAGAACAATAGCAGTACTAAAAGACAAAGAAGCAAACTTGTCCAACTTGTTTATCCTTGTTAGTGGATTTCAACTACGTCCTAACAACGATAGTGTAAAATTTGTAAAAGATTTCTTTGGTGCTACAATTATACATTGGCCCTTTTGGTTTGTGAACGAGCAACACACAATGAAAAAAGGTGGCAGACCTGCTAATGACGAACTACAAGATATAAAGATAGATAATAAACGTAATAAGAAGTTTGTATGTCTAAACAACTACTTTAAACCTCACAGAATGGGTATATTGATAGAACTATACAAAAATAACCTGTTAGACGAAGGCTATGTGAGTGCTAGATGGGGTTTTGACCCCGAAGATGCTCTGCATAAGAACCTTATAACACTGGCTAGTTTCGACGATGAGATGAACAGATACGGTGTAAATTTTGTAGATGAGGACTTAAAAAGCAAGTTTCCTATGCTTTTAGACGACTTAGAAAGCAACAAAGACCAAGCATTGTATGAGAATTTTCAAGATAGATGGATGAATAAGGACTGGATATTAGACAGTATGATTAATGTTGTTACAGAAAGTTTTTACAATGACGACTTTATAAACAACTGTAACATATTGGAACACTTTGGGTATGATAAAACACATCAAGAGATAGGATTTATTACAGAAAAAACAATTAAGCCTATTGCATTATGCCAACCGTTTATGGTAATTGGTAATCCAGGCATAACAAAATACTTGAACAGTTTAGGATTTACAACATTCAACAACCTGTTTAGTAGATATGATGTAAGCGAAAATATTCACGATAGAGTAAATTCTGTGATATATCACTTAAATACATTTGAGGGCGACACTTATGATAATGTTACCCAACAACAATTAGTACATAACAGAGAACACTTTTTTAAAGAAGATTTTGTACACAAAATACTTATGGAAGTACTGGATAAGATAAATGGATAAAATTTACTATTATGATTCCGCTGATATGCGGCACAAGAACAAAGGCAAGATAGAACAAATTAGAAATAACATTGATGAGATGTTTAGTTTTAATGATAAAGTTTGGCCTATGACTTCTAGTGGTGCTGGAGCATTTGGTAATCCTGATATTACTATGCAACCTATACCACACGTTGTTCCAGATGTAGACTTACTGAAACGTTACAAAGTTTTACCAGATGATATTGTACACTTTGAGAAATTAGACGATGCATATGATTTAAAACCAGGGCAAGTAGTAATGATACCTTTGTGGGAAGCCGCAAAAATGCCTTTGGATTATTACAAATATATAAAAGACAACAACTGCTATGTGCTATTTGACTATGTATACGAAACTTATTTGCCTATTGCACAAAAATTCTTTTGTTGGTTGTTTAACAAAATAGGTACACTAGAAAACTTTATAGTTATGGAAAGTGGCAGTATCACACAATACCCTGATGATAGTGTTTACAAATTTTTAAAAGAAAGATTTAAATTAAACTTTGTGTTTGTAAATTGGTTTAGATATCACGACTGGCCCAGAAGTTGTAATTTTATGAGAAGAATAGGTTGTTGTGATGACAGTAATACACTTACTACACCCAAAGCAGATAATCCGTTGTTCACAGAGTACAAATGGAAACACGACTTTATATTTTTAAATCGTTCCCCTAAGGTACATAGAATCTATATGCTGATGTATGCTGTAGCAAATGGACTTGTTGCTAAAAATATGGTCACAGGAAGATTTACTATTAACAGCAGAAAGAATAACGAAGTACAAGTTAATCCAAATGACATCGAAGGTATCAAAATGAGATTAGAAAGACTGGGCGACTTGCCTATGGACTTTGATGAATTTGCTAGAAAACTTCCAATCAAAGTTAGAGATGATTGCGATGAAAATAAAGGAGAGGTTATCGATGATAGATTTATGCCGTTTGAATGGATACAAAAAGTACCATTGCATCTCACCAGTGAAACAATGTTTAGTAAAAATGATGTAGGTTATCACAGAGTTTTTCCTGGAGTAGACAAACAAAACAAACATTACAAAACATTTGTAACAGAAAAAAGTTATAAACCTCTTATGTATGGACGCCCACAAATAATTGCAAGTGCTCCTCATCATTTAAAAGCACTCCGCAGTATGGGATTTGACACACTGGATGATTTTATAGATAACAGTTATGATAAGATAGAAGATGACGGAATGCGTATGAAAGCAGTACTACAAAGTTTTGAAAACTTTGATGCAAACGTATTTAAAGACCCTATTTTTATAGATAAACTTAGACATAATATGAGTGTGTACTACAACAAAAATGAAATTATTAAAATATGGGATAAATCACTTTCAGTAATAGAAGAAATTATTAGCCGATAAATACTGATATAGTAAGGAATATTTTATGAGTGAAGAAAAAGATATCAAAAACGAAGAACAAAAGGAAAACGAATTTTTAGAAGACGACCTTGCCCTAAGCGAAGAAGAAGAAAAAGCATTGCAAGAGAAGATTAAAAAAATTAGGGAAAGAGATCCTTTTGTTTATCGATGAGAATATTAGGTTTAAGTCATTATAGTCACGATGCATCTGTCTGTGTAATAGACGATGGTGTAGTTACATTTGCTACACATTCGGAACGTTATTCAAAATTAAAGAATGATGCTTTTTTAAGTCGAGAACTTTTAAAAGAAGCATTAGACGGCAAGAAGCCAGACGTAATTGCATACTACGAACTTAATTGGCTAAAGAGAGTTAGGCAGTTTTTATCAGGAAACTACAATGATGCTATGGCAAAAGGACCACACTGGTACTTGCATCAAATAATGCCTGAACTAAAAGGCATTCCTATAAAAAGTTATCCACATCATTTGACACACGCCGCGGCAGGAACACTAACATCAGACTTTGATGAGTGTGCTGTAGTGTGTATTGACAGTATAGGCGAATACAATACTGCAACAATATGGCATTGGAACAATAACAAATTAAAAATTAAACACAATGTTAATTATCCTAACAGTTTAGGTTTATTTTATACAGCATTTACTCATCACATTGGCTTAAAGCCTTTAGAAGATGAATATGTGTTAATGGGAATGGCGGCATATGGCAAACCTATATACAAAGATATTTTAGATATAGATATTTTCAAAGATGAAAATTGTACTAATGGTGCAACGTGCCTTAATACAAAAATAAATTTAGTTAAAGGTGTACCTAACACTTACTTAAAACGTGACCATTTGAAAAAAGACGAATGGGGACAAGCAGAACGTGATTATGATATTGCGGCAAGTGTTCAAGCAGTTGCAGAACAACGAATATCAAAGTATGTAGAGTATGCAAAAGAACTAACAGGCAGTGATAACTTGGTGTTTATGGGAGGGTGTGCATTGAATTGTGTTGCAAACTCCAACTTGTATGAACACTTTGACAACATACACATTATGCCTAACCCAGGTGATGCTGGTAGTAGTTTAGGTGCCGCGGCTTGGCACAACTATTTAAAGACAGGTAATAAAATAGACTTTACTCCGTACTTAGGTTACAACATTGAAGGCAAGTACCCAATTAAAAAAGGATTGAAAAGTTTACTTGCTGGAGAAATATTTGGTATAGCAAATGGTAAAGCAGAGTTTGGACCAAGAGCATTAGGCAACAGAAGTCTATGTGCAGATCCTAGAGGCTCAGCAATCAAAGATGCTGTAAACAAAATTAAACGTAGACAAGAATTTAGACCTTTTGCTCCTATAATATTAGAAGAATATGTACACGAGTATTTTGAAATGCCTGGTGGTATTAGTAATGCTCCATATATGCAATACACAGCAAAGTGTTTAAAGCCAGACGAGTTCCCTGCTATTGTACACGCCGATGGTACAAGCAGAGTACAAACAGTAAACAAACAGCAACACCCAGACTTATACAAGATGATGAAAGCATTCCATAAGGAAACAGGTTGCCCTATGATACTCAACACCAGTTTAAATATCAAAGGTATGCCTATTGTGAATGACCTCACAGATGCCAAAGAATTTTCTAAAAAGTATGGAGTGCCAGTACATACGAGAGACTGATGTTTGATATATTTTATCAAGGTAACAACGAAAGTCTTTTAGAAAATTTTCCTTTTGCAAAACAAGTAAAATCCAAAGATGAAATAAAATCTAAAACTAGAATGTTTTGGTTTGTTGAGCCTAACATAGAAATTACTGACTATACAGTTTTTGATTTTGAACCAGACAATTACACTAAAAAATATAATCACGTTTGGAAATGGAGTCAACACTCTTATGGAGGTGTATGGCTACACCCTAGAATAGAAAACAGCGAAACAGTTTGGCACAATTATATCAAATGCAAAAAGTCTTTTGATATATTACACACAGAAACTCCACAAGATTACTTTGAAAATAATATTACTGCTACTCACGTTTGGTGTGTAGATCCAGAGTATGTTTTAGACCAAGATATAAATTGGGCACCAGGTGATTTTGAGCCTAACTTTATACACAGTTTCCATCTGCGTGGACAACTAGAGCATAAGTATCCTGAAATAGAAGGTGGAGTAAAACTATATCCTCGTGATTGGAAAAAAGCAGATACAAAATATCACACATTCTTAGATGCAAATATTACATACCCTATATTATATGTTGAAGATGTAAATGATTATGTGCAACGTGATATACTGCCTGACGAATATGTTTGGCTAATAGACAAAGAACATAAAATAAATGTTAAAACAGTTGATTGGGTGCCTAATCCATTTGAGAATGGAATGTTACACACATTTAGAATGCCTTATCAATTGGAAGAAAAGTACCCGATGGCAATAGGAGGCATACGTTTAGTACCCAAAGATTGGAAAGATGCTGAAACAAAAATACATCCTGCTTGTCCGATAGAAGATGAAAATTATGATGTGTTTTATGTTGACGACGATGAGTTTGATGCAGACACTTACAGTGAATATGCTCTTAGAAGCCAAACAGATTGGTTTTGGATAGTAGATAGACAACATACATTTACAGGCAAATTGTTGTTTGTACCTGGTAGTCACGAACAAGAATACATTCACGTGTTTAAAATATCAGGACATTTAGAAGAACGTTATCCATTACAAGTAGAAGATGCTTGGGATAATAGATGTGGCGGTGTAAGACTAGTACACAAAGACTTCGATATTACAAAACATAAATTTCAAAAAGATGTTGTGCCTGTACGTTATGATATTTTTTACACCAACAACCTAAACGACTATGAGACATTTGCTAGAAAAAGCAGAACAAAAATGTTTTGGTTGATAGACGAAGAACATCAAATTAACGAAGTGTTTAGATATGTACCACAATCATATGACAAAAAGTTTATACATATATTTAAAATGCCAGGTGATTTGGATCACAAGTATCCTAGCAATATTAAAAATGTAAGTGATAATAGATGTGGTGGTATAAAACTAGTACCAGTAAAATACAATGATGATGAAAGAAAGTACTTCAGTGATAATCCTGTTGGAGGAAGAAATTATCCTATTGTGTTCAAAGATGTAATGGACGAATATGAAACAGCCACAGAAGATTGTTGGTTTGTTAGTAATGGAATTGACGTAGACGTTATTACTTGGAATCCACCTGTTTTTGAAAAAGAATTTGTACATATATTTGGTAGTGGATTAGTAAGATGGATACCAGGCGAATGGAATGGTGAAATCAAAAACCACGAGTTCACACCAAGTAGCAATATACCAATTGAAATTGTATGGGAAACATTTGAAACATATGAGCAAGGTGTTGAGCAAAGTACACACAATTGGTTCTGGGTAGTAGACAAAGAAATATCAGTACTAGAAGATTTTGACTTTGCTTTCCAACCTGATGCATTTGACGAAGGCAAACGACACGTATGGCAAAAACTAAACCCTAAAACAAACAAGCAATACGATTATGGTGGTATACAGTTATGTCATAAGAATGAAAAGGCAGGTAGACCCAAATACTTGCGTAAACCAGGGTGTACGCAACACGAATATCCAGTATACCACATACAGCCGGATGACCATAAGGACCCGTTACAGGGCACATACGAGCGTCTAGCGAACCAAACAAACACCAATATGTTCTGGATTGTAGACACATTTACTAACTTAAATCCAGACTTTGACTTTGATTACTATCCTACACAATGGGATATAGACAAATTACACATCTTTGCAGACGAAGATGATAACTTTAGAAATGTTAGATTAGTACCAACTGAACTGTTTAAGGACAGCAAGTTTACTAACAAAGACATTGACAACAACAGTTTCGACAACCTCAAGGAGGTTCGGAATGTGGCAAGCCTGCGTCCTAAATGGCCCGTGTTTGAATTGGAATCCACTGATAAACAGACCTTACTATCTATTCTAAACAATGATTCACCATATGTTTGGACTGTGGATCCTAATGTAGAAACAAACAACGACATTTTAGATGTAGGCTTTATGCCCAGATTAACCGAATTAAGTAACATACATTGTTGGCAAAAACTTAACAGCACAACACAAAAAGTACACGCCTATGGTGGATTACGTTTATGGCCCACATTTATAGATTACGATAAAATTACTTCTGAGGATATACGATTAAACAAGTTTAGAAATTTGACGTATGTAAAAGAAGTAGGCAGTACAACAAACACAAACGATATTGTGTATCTAAGTTACAAAGAGCCGTTAGCAGATAAACATTTTAATAATTTACAAGACAAGTTAAGACAAGTCAATCCTAGATTTAATTTAATATGGATAAGAGATGTTGAAGGCATATTTGAGGCACATAAAGTTGCGGCAAGTAGAGTAAGCAGTAAAATGTTTTGGGTAGTTGATGCTGATGCAGACATATCAGATGACTTTACATTTGAATACATACCAGATGTATATGATGAAGATGTTGTTCACGTTTGGGCAAGTAGTAATCCTGTTACAGGTGAGGAATATGGTTATGGTGGTGTTAAATTGTTTAACACAGAACAAGTACGCAATGCTACCAGTTGGGGATTAGACTTTACTACAGGACTTAGCAAACGTTTTAAAGCAATGCCACAAATAAGTTGTACAACAAGATTTAACACCAGCGAGTACGACACTTGGAGAAGTGCATTTAGAGAATGTGTTAAACTTGCACTCAAAGAAGACCAAGAGAGCAAAGACAGATTAAGTAACTGGTTGAACCCGTTACCTGATGCAAAGTTTAGTGAACAAGCAAAAGCAGGAGCAAAAGCAGGTAGAGATTTCGCAAATAAAAATAAAATGAATATATCAGAATTAAATATGATTAACGATTACGAGTGGTTAAATGAACAATACAATAAGACTAGATAGTTGGCAGGCTGTAAGAGATTATATAGATACAGGGTACTATAAACCTCGTGTGTCAACATTTGAACACATAGTTCAGCACGGTAACTATTATCCCAAACACGCCTACAGCAGTGGACAGTTGGCAAGTAAAAGTTGGCTACTGGGTGAATTAAGCAATATTAATGTATGGAAATTACCATTGACAGACGACCCTATTGTTGCTATACTAGGAAGTTGGATAGGCACATTGGTTGATCCTATGTTGCATTCTATAGCAATAGAACGTATATACGGTTTGGATATGGATGCCGAATCAATCGAAAAATCAGAAAAATTAAATCAACGTTGGGTACAGGATGGTTGGAAATATAAAGGTGTTGTTGCCGATGTTGAATTACTAAATTGTAGCAATATGGAATTTGAAACAGGCGGGGAACTTATACAAGCAAAACCTAATTGGATTGTAAACACCAGTTGTGAACATATGAGTACAGGTTGGTTTGATACAGTAGACTCCGACCAACTAATTATTATGCAAACAAATAATAGTCCAGACTTCGAAGGGCATATCAACGTGTGTGCCAATCTAGAGGAAATGCAAGAAAAGTACCCACTAAGTACTACACACTATGTAGGTGAAATGATTACACCTGCTTACACAAGATTTATGCAAATAGGATATAAATGAAAGTAATTAATTTTTATGGCGGGCCTAACACAGGTAAAAGTACTAAAGCCGCAGGTATGTATTACAAAATGAACTTGGCAGGTTATAATGTAGAACTTGTAAATGAGTTTGCAAAAGAATGTGTTTGGGAAGACAACGTGCCTATGTTGAAAGACCAGTTATATATGTTAGCACATCAGCATAGGAAAATACTTAGACTACAAGGCAAAGTAGATTATGTTGTTACAGACAGTCCTGTACTGCTGAGTGGTATTTACAGAGAATTGTATGAGGGTCCACTTTACACAGACTTGATTGACAAACTGGCAAGAGAGTGTTATAACTTATACGACAATATAAACTTTATGTTAGACAGACCTGATAAATTTAATCAAACAGGCAGGGCACAAGACTTAGAAGGCTGTAAAAAAATCGACAATGCAATACTGGAAATGTTTAACAATGAGCAATTGCCGTTCTTTTATCTTAAGGATCTTCACGATGATGCAGTAGATGTTGCATTTGAATATTTAGAAAGACGTCACGTATGATTAATTGTGTTGAACATACTGTAGCAAAAAACAGTACCATACATCCTAATTACGAATGTACTATCCACGTGTTGTTTAAAACAACTGGCACATTCAAAGAAAATCACGATGAACTGTATGATGCTATAAAAAGCAAATTAGGACAGCCTGGTATACGTTGGAGTTTGAGTGCTGATTGGGCCAGTAATGAGATTATGCTTTTCTTAAAAGACAAATCAGATATGTCTTATTTGAAATTATTTATGTAACTCTTACTTCTACTAAAGCATACTTTCCGTTATTAAAAACTTCTTGTACTATTTCTGTACCTTTTAATAAATTCCTGTTAGCATTCAAATCATAGTTTAAAAATATTTTTGTATTCTCGTGGCATAATCCTTTTATGTCTTCTAGCCAACCTTCTACAGCATAATGATACCCTACTGCTAATTGTGAAAATATCAAATCAACTGTTATATCCCTTAATCCTTTTCTCCAGTCTTGCTCACTGATATCTAACAAAGTGTATGCACCTATGTTTTGTGCTATTAATTCTTCTTCTATTATTTTCATAGGGATATAAAAAGCAGATCCTTGGCCTTCTAATAGATAAAGGTGAGACCCATAACGTTTTTGAAAATGTATTGGCATCGATGCAATTCCGCATCCTATGTCGCATATACTGTTATAAGAAATTTTATAGTTTTCTTGTAAGTATGTTTCTATTTTATTAAAGTTTGATTCGCAAAAATCTTGATAAGGTTTATCATTCCAAAGTGCTAGTTTTTCTTTCCAGTTTGCTCTCACTATCTTTTAGGAGTGCATTTTACTAAATGCTGTCCTCTCGGATGATGATGGGTTGCACCTAAGAACTCTAAATTCCAATTTTCTGCTGTGCGGTGTAATTCTTCTGTGCTATATCTAAAATCTTTTCTTGCGTGACTGTGTAAAGGATTTCTAGAAGAATCACCGTTAAAAAATGTATAGTAAAACACACTATCTTTGTGTGCGACTTTTCTAAGTTGTTTCATACAGTTTGTTATATCACCTATGTTTAAATGTGAAAATAAACTGTTACTCCAAGCAAAATCGAACTGCCCACAGAAACTAAAATCAAATTCTTCATTGCATAAAAATTTGGGAGACTTATCTTTTCCTGCTCCTAGTTCTTCATTTATTCCTGCCATTAGCACTTCATAGTTATTATCTATGCCATAGTACTTGCTGTGATTTAAATAAGGAATAAGTTTTACACCTAGACGTAAACTACCACAAGCAATGTCTAAAAACTTTTTATCTACATCAAACTCTGGTAAACTCTTTAACGTTTTCATTTGCCAATCACCGATATTGTCCCAATCTCCTCCTACATAATCTCTGTGATTTACTGGCATTACTCTTCTTGCTCCCACCAATCAAGTAACTTTGGATTGTCTGCATATATTTGTTCAACAGTAATACTTCTATTTGAACTACCATCAGTACGCATTTTTGCTATTGTGTTTTGCCATCTTCTTCCTCTAAAAAATGATTCCTTAAAGGTATCTGGAAATTGTTCTTCAAAGTTAGGTGTTACTAACATATTCTCTAGTTCACGTATAAGTGTTTGCTGTTTGTCCGTTACACGGGGTCTAGCATAGTCTAAGACGTCGTTTACAACTTCATCTAGTATATGTCTGGGCCAAGCCATAGGACTAAAAACAATGTCAGGGTGGAATGCAAACATACGTTTTGTTTCTATTTTAACATCTAGTTCTAAGGCGTAATCTAAAAAGTCTTTTAAGCCAAACATACCTGGACCAGTGATAGTTAAGTCCATCAGCATTTTATCATTACCTCCTGGCAATGCAACTCCTTCTCTGAAGTTTTTATCCCATTGATCCCAATCTAATCCTGTTCTCACAAACTCGCCTATTAGACCTATACCGTCTATACTGGCACACATAGTCCAATCTTTTGCTTGTGGTAGCCAATCATACAAGTAATGTTTACCGTATCTAACTCTACTTAGGTTACTGTTATAACGTAAGTGTACTTTCTTTAAATTGTCGTCTTCTGCTAATCTATCCATAGCCTTCCAATGTATATCATACATTAATGGTTCGCCGCCAACCCAATAAATTTCTTCTACTATGCCTCTACAAATGCTATCCCAAAATTCTTCTTCTACTACTTCTTTTTGAAACTTCTCGATAATCTTCTTGTTCTCAGGAACCATAAACGGTTGGTTCTCAGGTGACCAATGACCGTGTTTCCTCTTCTCCGTTTCCCAACTGCTACTGAGTTGTTCACCACACATACGGCATTTAAAATTGCATAAATTACTAACCCTATAATCAAAAGATACAGGCTCCATTGTAGTTCTTCCATCTTCGTCAGTCTCCTCAAATATTTGGTCTATTTTGTCTTGAAATAGAAATCCAGTAAACCACTGTCTGTAAGTGCTTTGACTTAATATACTATCATTGCACACATCACATTGCGGTATTTGTTCGCCTTCTAAAAGTTTCTTTCTTATGTCCATCATATAAGGCGAGTTCCAATGTTCTTTTAGTGTAACAATGTTTGCTTTGTAATCTTCTATGTCTCCAGAGTCTTTTACTTCTCCATACTTTTCATCGTTACTGGCATCTATGTATTGCTTTTGAAATTTGTGTTCTTCCCTACTAGCACAGCACATACGCCTTTCTGATTGTGGACTTATGTATGTGTGAGTCCAAGGAGCAGTACAAAAAACTTTGTTAGGAGAGTCAGGGTGTACTTTACCACCTTCCCATATTGGTTTTATTCGTTTAGTCAACTGTAACTCCTATTTTATCAAATATACTGTTTGGATATTTTTCTTGTTCTGTTATTTGTTGCTCTGTAAATATTGTAAACCCTAAACTTATTCTTAATGCATCTGAAGTATTTGGTGTTAGTGTGTGCCATACATCTGCTGGCCCAAACATAAAATTGCCATTAAAATTATCTACAGGGAAATCTTCATCGTCTATATTGTATATAGTTTGTGTCCCTGTGTCATTAATTACCCAATACCCGTGATATGTACCCATATGAGTATGTGGTGGTAAACGTTGACTTTTAGGACTAATGTTTAACCAATTCTTCAAATAATATTTTGTTTTATCTTGCATAACTTCTTCAATACAAAAAATTATATAAGGCAATATTTCTCCCAATATTGGTAATGTTCTTATTGCATTTTTATCTGACATTGTATTTTTAATTTTGTCTAAGTCATCTAATTCAACATAATTAACATCTACAATATCAGTACCTCTGTCTGTTTTCTTCCACACTTCGCTAGAATGCCAAGGTGCAGGTTCTATTGTTTTGTTATGTAAATTATCATAAAACTTACTTTTGTTATTGAGTATGTCCATATAAACTGTTCGACATTTATCAGGCAATGCTGTGCCTTTTATAAATTTTCTTTGTCTCCAATTATAAATGGTATACTCGTCAAACACTAATCTGCACCACCTAATCCGTCTGCTTCTGTGTCCCAACCTATACTGCTACCTGCTTTGTTTTTAACTTCATCATCAGCATATTTTTCGTCATCGTAATCGTCATCGCTTTCGCCAGTTTTACGTCCTCGCATTTTAACTTCAACAACTTTTACTTCACCGTCTTCTGTAACAATACGTTTAGCATATTTGTTACCGTCTTGAGCAACACTTTTTGGTGCTTGTATATCTTCTTGCACTGGTATTTCTAATACTTCGATGTTGTCGTAAAACTCTACTAAGTTAGGAAATGTTTTTCTAAAATCAAATCCACGTCTATTATCATATTGTTCATAAAACACTTTAAAGTCGTGTACAAGTAAATTATTTTCTGCTGTATTTCTATGAGGAGTTTTAACAACGTCCAAGTATTCAATCAGTCTACTAACTTGGTCTTGCTCCCACTCCTGCACTAAACTAATACCGTGCATATCTTTTTCGTCTTTTTCTCTTACTTCTTGTAGCCAGTTAAAAACTTCATCGTGATATTTTTTACGAAGTTCATCTGGTAGTGTTAAGGGCGATTGGAAACTTGGGAAACGTAATATATTACAGGTAAACCCAGGACGATTATGACCGTACTTACGTTTCATTTCTAACATCCAATTGAAAAAATCTACAATACTGTCTAGACACAATGCGTTGATTGTCATCATCATATGCAGTCCTTCTAGTCTTGCTTCACTACAGATTCTTTCAAAGTTTGTAGTCCAAGTATCCCAATCTAAACCATCTCTAATGTATTCTGCTTGTGGGCCAAATGCTTCACAACTAGTATACATATGAAATCTTTCTATACTTTGAGTACCTGCAATTAACCTATTAAGCAAATCATCTTTTGCCATTAAGTTACTATTAATTGCTAGTCTCATATTTTTTGAATTAGGTTCTTCTGTTGTGTCGAACCATTCAAATAATTTATAAATGTCTGGAGTCATAAGTGGCTCACCACCTGTAACTCTAATCTCTTCTAATTCTGTACTTAACTCAGGCCACCATTCCCAAAATGCTTTGGTGTATGGATTCATATCTCCTTTGTCAAATGGATCGGCATATGGGGCATCGTCGATAAAGTGCCCTCTGGCATCACTCTTAATGCCTTGATAACCGCCGTGGTCTCTAATATCTTTTACCCAAGTACTGCTAAATGCTGGGTTACAATAACTACAAGCAAGTTGACAAGTTCTATTAAATGCAATTTCTAATGTTTTTAAGTTTACATCTGCTTGTGGGTCTAGTGTTGCAATTCTGTCAATATCTGCATCTTCATAGATAACAGTTTTGTATGTTCTGTCACTTACAGGTTCGTTGCCGTCCGCATCTCTACCCATATCTTCAATCTTCCAACAATACTCGCACTCTTTAGGTCGTGTACCTTCCTGCATCATTTGACGCATTTTCTTTTTGTGCCTACTGTTGTGAATTGCACTAGGATTAGTCTTGATATCTTCTACATCAATTTGGTGTGCAGGTGGATGGTGACAACTGGTAGTTCCACCGTGTCCTAACCATATAGTGGCATTATACCACTTGGCACCACAAAAAGAATCCGATATCGGATCTATAACTCTTGCTTTGTATTCTCTGTGACTTTCGCCTTGTTTTCTTCCCATTATTTTTCCTCTTTTGGCATACCTTCATACCAGTTCGTGATTGTGTCAACTTTTACATCTCTCCAAGCCTGTACATCTAAACCATAACATAATACAGTATGTGGACTATTGTAACGTTTTACTTCCATTGATTGTTTATGGAAATCTTTATTAAGTGTTCCTGGCATTATTCTATGTTCGCCAGTATCCACTTTGGTATATTCTATAGTAACAATACCTTTGTAAAGTGCGTCAATTAAATTTTTCATATCAGTGCCTCCGCCTGTTCACAAATATTATACCAGTCTCCCATTTCAGGAAACGTTGCTAAAAAGTCTGTGCCTCTTCTAGCATCGTGCTGATTGAAAAATTTATAAAAGTTTGCTCTACTTTTATTTAACTCTTCTTGCGTTAATTTAGCACCTTCCTTCATCCAATCTAAGTTTCTAATTGCTTTGTCAATTTCAAAGTCTTTGAATCCTGTGTAGTCAATATTTTCTTCGTCTGCTTCATTTTGTTTCATAAACTCTATTGCTTCTTCCATATATTCACAATAATGTTCTGGCAGTATTTGTATACATTGCCAATGAGGTGCTCTCAATAAAGGTATATCAAACCATATTCTTTGATGTGGTTTTTCCCAACCCATTTTAATTTGATTAGGCTTACTCCATATCTTTCTCAGTTCTAATATGCCTTCTAAAAACTCTTTAAAACTAGTTAAACTAAGTACGTTAAACGTGTTAATAAAACTTATACTTGTATGCTCTGTGTTATCTAAAAACTTATGTACATTGTTCCAGGCTTGTTCAAAGTTTAATCCATTACGCATATATTCTGCTTGTTGTCCCCAGCCATCTAAACTGCAAAACAAACTAAAGTTTTTGTATGCCTTATCATTATATGTGTAAAGGTAGTTATATGTGTTGTCGCCTTCTTCTAAACAAGGTCCCATACCTTCTGGAAATGTATTTTTAATATCTTGTTTTTCTATTACAGGTAACTCGCTGTTGTGATATTCTTTCATATCACTTCCTACTATAAAGTGTTCCCACCCTCTCCAGTCACTGCCGTCAAATGGATCTTGCACATATACTTCAGCACCATATTCAACTGTGTCTAGTTTCTTTACCATATCTATAAACTTGTCAAACAATGCCTGCTTAGGCGGACACATATTACTTGTAATACTTAATTCTAAATTTTTGTTTGGGTTTGCATACACATAGTCTAGCACTTTGAATGTGTTGCTGTCCATTAACGGCTCACCGCCTGTCATACGAAACACTTGTAATGTTTTATACATTTCGGGCCACCACTTCCAAAAAGCAGTCACATACGGATTATCTGCCTGTGCTACTTTTAATGGCATAAGTTCTTTTTGTTTTAAACTTGCTAGGTTGTTGTGTTCCCCTTCTACTATATCGTAAGGTCCAAATTCTTTTATTTCTTTTTCCCAACTGTTAGATAAGTGGGGAGAACAATAACTACATTTAAAGTTACAGGCTTGGTTAAAGTTTACTTCTACATATCGAGGATTAATATTTCCTCCAGCACCTGCATCTAGAATATCCTCTTTGCTTTCTTGTGCCCAGTACTCGCCACTACGATAAACTCTATCACTTCTTGCACCTGTGTCTTCAATTTTCCAACAGTAACTACACCCTTCTGGACGTTCTCCTTTGAGCATTTGTCTGCGTTGTTCTTTCTTTTCTTCTGTGTTATGCAGAGCAGTTATATTGTTTTCTAACTCCTTTAACGGTATCTTATGTGTTGGCGGATGGTAGCAACTATGTGTCATACCATTTGTTAAGTGCATACTGACTTGTGCCCATTTGGCATAGCACATAGACGGACTTATTGCGTCTAGTTGCTCTTTTGCCTTATCTGCGGCTTTGTCATATATGCTCATTACAATAAGCCTTCCTCTAATAATCTCTGTATCTGTTGTTCAGTTACCATTGCTCCCCAACGTTTAGGATTAACAAAAGTTGTTTTAAAGAACTCACTTGATGTAACCTCAGGATCAAACAACATCATACTGTTTACCTTTTCATTAATCTCTTTTCCTATACCACATACTGCTGAATCTAATAGGTCATTGTTCCATTCTGCTTTGGTAAATTTACATTTATCAGTTGGTTCTATATTAAAGTTCATTAAGACCTCATTATAAAAGAAGTCTTTAAACCAATCATAATCTGATATAAGGTTAGTGTCCCAATCTGTTAAAACTGTCTTGTAATGCCCTAGACGTGCGCCGTAGATGGCCCATAAACCATTGTCTATATCAGTACCTACATTACACCAAACATTTAGTCTATTGTAATTACCATACCATATCTTGTCTTTAAATACATCTGCACCTACTCTAGCACCTTGGTCTAAACTTAGTTTAACACCTTCTCTAAAGCCTGCTCTAAAGGCTTGGAAAGGACTAGCAGTTTGATGTACTTCTGAAAAAATATCATTCATCTGTATGTAGTTTAACTTCCAACAAAACTCCATTCCTTCACCGTCTGTTGCGGCTTCGTGAGTGTTAATACCCAGTGTATACTCTTTGGGCCAACACTTTAGTCCACCATTGCCGTATACTAATCCGTTAAGAATGTTCTTTGCATTCCAACTAAAGATACTTTGACTTATGTCATTACCGTCATTGTCCTTTTCTGGAAAGTCTAGTTCTTGGTCAAAGAAGTCATCCATTACAATGTTATCTCCGTCTACAGTAATGAATCTATCAGTCTCACTTTGCTTTGCACATTCTTTGTGAGCGGCATCGAATCCTTTGACTCCGTGTACTCGCTTTGCCCACGGCACTTTGTTTAGTAAGTCTGCCCAATGTTCTTCCGCATTAGGTTCGTCATAACTTATATAAAAAATATCTAATTCTGATACATTAACTTTTGCCATTTATTTTTCCTTATTTGTGTACACATACTTATCGAATACTTTTTTAGTGTATATACTACACTTACTTAAATCTTCTTCGACGTTATAAAATTTGCTTTTTTCTTTAACTAAATCTACTAAATCTACTTTTAATGTTTTGATATGAAAGTGCGGATCGTTCTTTTTTGTAAAATGAAAATGACAAATCTTTTTGCCATTCACAGTAAAGCCTTCATCTAATTCCACGTTGTCTGTGAGTCGATTAATTAATCTACTGTGCATAGTTACACCTATTTTATCTGCGTTAATATCAATCTTAACATCATAATTACTGTTATCATATGGTAGAACGTGTGATAAAACATCTTCTTTGGTTCTAAATTCTGCCAACTCAATTGTTTTCTTTATAAGCCTATACACTGATTCATTCTTTGCGTCCATCTCGACTAACACATCATTTACACTTGTTGTTTCATCTATAACACTGAGTTGTTCAGCAGTCATAGTGATATGTTTTGCTTCAGGATAGTCGTCTGTTTCGCTACGACTTAAACACAATATACGTCCTTTATCATTGAAGTAAACGTGCTTGTCTTCTTTACGTCTATCTAAATTCCACTGTCTTAAATCATCTAAGTTCATTTTCCATACTCTTAATAATATCTTCTGTTAGCCAACTCTTGTCTACATAATGAAAAGGATATTGTTGCTGAAAGTTACCAATCTTAAAGTCTTTTATACTTGTAAAGTATGTGGGTATACTTGCAGTCCAATTATCATCTAATAAACTTCCGTCCCTCAATCCTTGCATATAACTTTTCATATGTGTGAACGACGGTAATTCATCTATATGATCCATTGTGGTTTTAGACTCTACGCCTAACAATTTAATTGCTAAAGCATAAGCAACATCTCCACTTAAAAACTCTGGTTTGCCTTTTGGCATAAATTCAAAATAAAACTTTTCCCAATTCTGCATAATAAGTTCTACAAGTTTAAAGAACTCACTGGTTAGTTCTGACTTTTTAAAATAAAAGAATGCACTATAGATATTAGGTAAGTTGTTTAGTGCAAAGTATTCTCTATATCTTGGATGGTCTTTCGCACACTCTCCTCTAAATGTTTTAACATTTGTTGTTGCCCAAATTTCTTTCTCGCTCATTATATCCCACCAGTAACTTACATCACTTGGAAATACCATATCAGTATCTAGTATAACAGTTTCATCATATGGTGTCATATATAGAAACTTCCATTTATTATTAATCTTCCATTTAGCATCTTTTGATTCGTCATTCCAAGGTATGTCAATTACTTTATCAAAAACTGCTCTATACTTTTTAGGCACTTTAGTTCCTTTCTCAACACAGACACTTAAATTACTAACTTCGCTTTGTGTAATTTTTAAACTCAAAGCAAGGGCATACGCCTGCTCTAAGTAATCAGTCGTTTCGTTATTCTGTGCTATTACAATATAACCTCTACTCATCTTACAATTTCTATATCGCTCTCTGTTTCTATTACAACTCTTGCACCACAAGACAATAACTTTTTGCCTTCCTCTCCGTATACAACTTTACTAGGACCTTTAACTTCTACTTCGTGACAGTATGTGTTAGTACGTCCTTCTTTAATTGTTATAACAGGTTCGTTAGTTCCGTGTTTCAAGTTACTTCTAATCTTGTGTTGATTAACGTGTATATATTTCTTAGTCATCTTTTTTCTCAAATTGTTTGTTTGCTTGTCGTTGAAAACTCCATTCAATAAGTTTATCAATTCCTTTTGCAATTAGTTCTTGTAATTTAAATGTGTATTTAAACATCGTCATTATTCCTAAAATATTTTTCTATTGCTAGTTTACAACTGTAAAATGCTAAGTAGAATCCTGCTATAAATGTAGCAATTATCAATGTGAATATCCAATTGATTGGATCTGACAACATAAAAAATAAATTTATGTATGCGTCAGCATCTGATTCACTGCCTGCCTTGTAGTACGGATTCTCTTCACTTTCCCATTTGGCTTCAGCATCTGCTTTCCATATCTCTGCTTCTTCTTCTGCCTCTTCGGCAATAACAATTAGTTCTTCCCATTCCTCGCCGCCGACTTCACCTGTGAATTCATATACTTTTGTACAGCCATCTATAAAACATTGGTCTTTAATTGTTTCAATTGTAACTCTTTGTTGAATTGAACTTGCAGTGAAGCCTACA
>Ga0181389_1000016_pt1 | contig 53880 bp, 32 predicted proteins | sample 12SPOviralmetaG_FD_130121 | JGI IMG/M metagenome (GOLD analysis project Ga0181389, IMG submission 130121) | Marine viral communities from the oligotrophic San Pedro Time Series (SPOT) site, San Pedro Channel, CA, USA - 12 SPOT_SRF_2010-06-29 | ecosystem: Environmental > Aquatic > Marine > Strait...
ACCTACACCTACACCTGATACTGGTGGTGTTGTTATTGCTGGTGTTGTTCCTGCATCTTGTGGGAAACAAATATAATATCTAAATGCAATACTTGTACTTGGATTCTTTTCAATTTTAATATGTATGTATCTACCATTGTCTGCATTGTATGGGAATGATAATTTACCTGAGTATGTTAAGAACCCACCACTGTCAGGTCCTACGTGATCATTAAGTCCACCATAGTAACTGCCTGAAGCAATACCAAATGCTTTTCCTAAATCTGTACGTTCACTGCTTGTTAATTGTGTTAGTCCATTACTGCCTTGTGTACTTGCTATTACTCTTCCTGAGCCTGCTTGAGTTGAACTACTTTGATATATTGTCATTTTATCTTTAGCACTATACATGTCAAATAAAACTTTTAAACTGTAATCAAATTGATTGTTACTTGTAAATGCAAATGTTTTCCACTCTGTTTGACCTGTACCTTTTTTATTACTAACCTTTTCACAAACTGTAACTGCGTCTGGCATAGGAGGTATAGGTACTGGTGGTGGAGCCGGAGGACATGGCTCATCATTTTGAGTTATATCAAATATTGGAGTAAAGTCTGCTAATGTAACACCTGTTCTTGCTGTTGAGCCTGCTGATATGCTACCAGACATATTAGGACTAATATATGTAGGGGCAGGTTTAGCCGGAGGTGTTGGAACAATTATTGGATTTCTTTGTATTGGTGGAGGAACAACTACTGTACCTACTCCGGTGTTTACTGTTACTGTTCCATTTGCTTGTTTAATTGGTCCGTTTAATAATGAAGGTCCTGAACCATAAGGACCACTAACACCAGTAATAGATTTATATGTTGGACCACCTAGTCCCATATTAACCCCAGGGAATACTGCTCCGTATCCTGGCGGTTGAACAATGTTGTATTGGTTATTATATGCTGTAGGATTCTGCATGTTCTTTGCAGTATTATTAATCTGTGGAGCACCTTGATTACTTGGATGATGTGGAAATAATGGTGCGCCTCCAGTTCTTGCTTGATGTCTTGCAAACTTTCTTAGAAACTTTTGTTGCGACTTAGGACCACCCATGTGATACGGCCAAGGCTTAATAGCAATTCCTTGATAGAATGACCCAGACCCCATTACACTATTTTCTTTTTGTATAAGTTGTCTGTTAATCTCATCTACAGTTTCGTCTGTATTAATATAGTTGTATGCTCTTGATACAACTTTAGCACCATCTACATGATAGTCGCCTTTGTGCGTTTCTATAATAGTTGGTATTAAATCTTCTATACCGTCACCATCTGTATCAGTATAATTAAGTTCACCACCACGTGTTTGCGTTGCACCTGCACCAAACAGAGAGTAATCTTCTTTGGTAATGTATGTATTACCATCTCCAGGTGCATGAGGATTACCTATTGCAAAACCTTCTAATTCTAATGTTGTTGTGCTTGGTACATCTAATACTTCCCATACTTTATTATAGTAGAATGGGTACATGTTATCTATTGTAATATGTTCGCCAAGTATGTCTGCATTACCAGTTGTATCATGGTCATGTGCTTCTCTTAATGTAACTGTAATTCTACTATCTACTACGTCAGCATTTCCAAAAACATCGTCTGTGAATGTTAATGTTGCACTATTTGAAATATTTGCATTAGCACTTAATGTAATATTTGAAGCACTTGTAATCTCTGTTATTTTTGTTCCGGATGTTACACCTGTACCACTTACAAGCATACCTGCTTGTATGCTATTTAATGTACCGTTTAATGTAACACTAGGACTGTCTGTAACAGCACCATTTACCGTTAATGTATTAGAGAACGGAGCACTATAAAAATCGCTTACTAAGAACTTGCCCGTTCCACTTATATTAGCATCATCTGTTGGTTCTATTTTTCTAATAATATATGAATCTGTAAATTTGCCTGCCCTGTTTATAAAGACACTATCACCTGAAACAAAATTTGATACTGTTGCATCTGTTGTAATCAACATACCATCATCTATACTTGCTGTCATATCAGCAGGTGCAATATTGGCACTTATTGACGAATCGTTAATTGTGAATGATGTAATTGTAGTATTTGCTACAGTAAATTGTGCTTCAACAGGAACAACATCTATACTAGTATTTGCACCAATGCTACTAGATACACCCACGTTTTGGGTTAACACTACATAGTTAATTTTACCATTAGCATGTGCCTGTACACCATCTACAAATATATTAGCAGTTGTTTCTGTTGGTGAGAAAAATCTATCTCCTGCTAAATTAAATACTTCTGAATATTCTCCTAAAGCCGCATTTGCTTCGTCATTAACCCAAAGTGTTTCACCTGAAGCATTTTTAACTTCATCAATGTAAACTACTTTTGAATTTGACGTTACATTTGCACTTTCAATTTTTACTGTTGGGCCTGCATTAGCATAGCCTGTTAATGTGTTAGTAACGTTTCCGTCTCCATGTATAACATTACTAATAACAAATGCATTGTTATTCAAATTACTACTTGTAGTATCTGCAAATCTCACATATCTGCCATTGTCTATGTTAGACATTCTGTTAGAAGCATTTGCAGATTGTTCAATTGATATTTGAACATCTCCTCCACTTAACACATTTGCTTGAGCACTAAAGTTTGCATTAGCACTATCAAACTGTGAACTATATGGATAAGCCTGAATTGCTGTTACTGATCCACTGTTCTTAGGTGTAATAGTTGATATTGCTCTTAACAGTGGAGCATTATATAATACATTTGCAACTTCTATTGTTTCATCTACAACTTGTCTTTCATCGACGTAATACATTAGTTGCTTATTCATTGCTAATGTTGTTGTATCAAATATTTTCTCGCCTTCTGCTGTTACAAGATTTGCTTGATAGTCTGCTATGTTAGGCAACAATGATGTATTACCTTTTAATGCTATAACTCCATCATAATATCTTGATGTATCGTAATCTGTTGTAGCAAGTCCACCGCCTGAGTAAGAACCACTTATTGTACTAGCAACTGTAAATGAAGTTACATTTGCGGCTATAATACTAGTATCTGTGAGGTTAAATACACTAGGTGTTACGTTAGACATTGTTACTTTGTCACCAACTTTAAATATTTGGTTTGCAGTAAATGTTACATTAGTACCATCTGCTGTGGCACCTGTAATTTCTGCACTTATTCTTTCTAATTGATTTTTATCTTTGTATGAATTATCTAAACTTATGTCTGAATACAATATACTTGTTTGATTGCCAATATCATACTCTACAAACATTCTAGAAGCATTTGCTTTTTCTAATTCGTAAGCATCAAAATCTAAATGTTCTCCTCTGGCTATATGAATAATATTTCCTACAGCAGGAATTTCTTTTTGTCTTCTATTAGTAGAATCAAATAATTTTTCTGCATCAAATATGTCCATTGCCTGATAGTCTACATCATACTTTGAAACATAACCAGCATTTGGTAAAGGATCGTATTTACTATCTACAATACCTACATAACTAACACTTGATGCTTCTGTGAGAGGCCATAAGTTTTTCTCTGCCATGTCTGATGGTCGTACTACTAATCTAGTTGAATCATCAACATCTATTAAGATAGTATTATCACTTTCATCATCAGGCGTAATTTCAAATGTTCTAACTTGTTCTAGTTTTGCCGCCAAGGCATCATTGGCAAACACTTTAATATTAAGTGTGCTACCAGGTAAATCACTTTGATATGTATCTGTAAAGTCTACAGTACCTTTTTCAACAATTAAAATATTTGCTAACGCATCTAACTTACCACCAGGTAATGCTCCTACATCATGGAATATAATATTGTTTGTATTTGCATCTGTATTTGTAATTGTATAACCAATTGTTGAATCTGATTCTAATGCATCTGATAATAATATGTTGTTTACATAAACTTCAATATGAGGATACGAACCGTTTATAATATTTAAGTTATCAGTTGCAACCGCACCTGCTAATGCATTTGTGTTTGCTGTGCTTATAGGTTGGAAACTAAATGTCTGTGAAATGTTTCCGTCTACTAATCCTCTATCACTAATAATTGTAGTTCTACTACCACCATCAAATTCCCAATCATATGTACCAGCGGCTCCAACGGCGTTACCTGTTGTAGTTTCTGCATCTACTGTAATTACAACATCATTATATGTTGTACTGTTTGCAGTTTCAAAACTGTATCGTTGTCTTGGCTGATATCTTTTACCTTGAATGTTTACATTTGCAATATTACCAATTTGGGTATTTGAATTACTTAAAGTAAAGTCATTACCTTTAATTGTTAGTTGAAAATTTTCAACAAGATTGCCACTGCCATCTACTGTTGTAATTAATGTTGTATTAGCACTTATGTTGGCATTAACTGCCGCTGTAGTGTTAATTAAATCAGCAACTGCGTTTATATTTGCTAGTCCATTAAAGTCTACAAAAGTATTGGCGTTGCCTGCCGGAGCAAAGTGGTCTGTGATAAACATACCATTTGTTAATGCATTTCCGCCTGTAAATATACCACCATGGTCAACATATTGTCCTGATGCAGAACCTCCTATATCTATACTATTTGTAATAGCATAAGGTTGTAAGAAGTTTGTTGTTACATTTGCTGTTAGCAACTGTGCCGCAATAACTGTAACAGCAGGATTAATAGTATAACCATATCCTGGCTCGTCTATTGTTACATTACTAATTGTACCATCTTGAGCAATATTAACTGTTGCTTTAGCAGTAGTACCTCCACCATATGTAAATGATCCTGGAATCTCTGCTGGTGGCGGTTCAATTTCTAATATTGGTTTCTGATAAAATATTGTTGTTCTATCTAATACTTCTACTTCTTTAACTTTACTAACAATATTTTCTGGAAAAGCAATCTGTATTAATTGCGATTCACTTGTAATCTCATCTGTTGTAATTTTTAAATCTAAACTTTGTTCGTTATCGGTATCACCAAACTCGCCTGCCTTTAGTGCCCATTCATCATAAACATTAACACTACCAGGAACTAAAACTTTATTACTATTAAGCAAAGTTTCAATAGCATTTTTAGTACCTTTGCTTTTTATCATTCCTCGATAAAAATCAAATTGGTTATCGTTTATTAATTCGAATTCTCTTAAATATTTTTTCTCTGCATATCCATATTGTCTTCTAGTTAAATCATATAGATTTTTTTCAACTGGTACATGACCAATTTCGGTGTACCTTCTCATGTCATCTGCAAGAGTGTCAAAGTTAGGTTTTAATCCGTTGTTTGTAATGATATAACCTTCACTGGTTAATGTACCATTCCAATTTTTTGTTCTTTTTCCTTTTATCTTAAGACGTTTTTGTCTAGCATTAAATACATTGTCATAAATTGTATCGCCAAATGTAGTTCTATTATTAACTAACATTGCATGTTCAATTTCATCTGTATATAAAATAATTCCAAATAGTTGTTTTCCTGCAGGAGGACTTACAGTTAATTGCGTATCTTCTCTTGTGATAACACATTCTGTAGGCAATATAACTCTGCCCTCTGTATCTAATATGCTGAACTGACCTTGGTCTGATTCTAATATAGGACTTACTCTTCCTTGTTTAGGTTGGAAAGTAATTTTGTCTGCCGCCGGACTTAAACTAATTGTGTTACCAGCCGCCCAGTTGCCTAGTGTCCAGAATAAAAATTGTTTACCACTATATGTCCAATCATTAACATCGCCTATACTATTATCATAAGTATCAAAAACAAATCCCATATTCTTTTGATGCCTTCCAATACTGATAAGCAAGTCGAAAACATCTTCTAATTTTTCGTATTCTTGTCCATATTCAACTCTTTCAACTTGTCCTGTACCTTCTAGATATAGTGTTGCTTTTGCTCCACCCAATTGGGGTAAACTTGCTAATCTTTCCCAAACTTCTGTGTTAGTTACAGCCGTTCCTGCATTAGCCTGATCCTTTGCTCTAAAGAAATTAAATCCTGATTTTACAATAGCACCACCCGGATAATTTGTTGTATTACTATAAGTTGTAAAGTCAGCAGGTTCTCCGCCAACTTCAATTTGTGTTCTTGGTCCTTCTTTTAAACTAGGCTCTATATCAAAATGTTTTTTAATTGAGTTAAATCCAAATACTTTATATTTTGCATCATCAGTAAGTTCAACTAATACACCTGTGTAATCGTTAGTTGTTGAGTAAGGTCCTACATGAACATCTACTTGTAAATCTTCTTGTGGTAAAATTAAACTAGAACTATTACCAGTTGTAGTGTAGTTGTCTAAGAACACAGTCATTGTGTCTTTGTCTACATAACCTGCTAGTTTACTTCCTAGTTTACTTGTGACTGTTGCAAATGGTATTGCAAAGTCCTTGTTTGTATCAAGTCCTTGGAATCTCATATACGAGTCTATAAATTGTGTATATCCAGTACTTGCATTAAATTGTTCCTCTGTATTTTTACTGCCGTGAACTACTGTATTTTTAATTTTAAATCTTCTATAATTGACATTTTCCAATAGTTGGTTGGTGTTCGCAGAACCACGAACTATTTTTTGTGGCTCTGCAAACACACTGGCAAACTTACCAGGCTTGGTAAGATATAATGCTGAAGCAACCGCAAATGGGAAGCCTTCAGAAATTTTCCATGAATTTTCAACTGGTGCACCATCACCAAATTTCCATGTTTGATTTGTTAAACTTGTATCTGCACTATATGTAATTGTTTCTGTACTTGCTAACGTGTATGTTGCAGTACCACTATCTAGTGCGTTAGCGGAACTATACAAAGTGTATGTTCCGTCATCATATGTTCCCATGCCATGATTATTAAACTGATTAGGCATGTAGAATGTAACACCCGGATGTTCTTTAAACGAATGTACATGATAACCGTTTGTTGTAGATGCTCTTAGTGCCGAGTCTACAGTTAAGTATAATGGATAAAAATATCCTTCAACACCGTTAGCCCTACCGCCAGCATTATCTGTGCCGTATGCCGCAAACGGTCCTTCTGTTTGTAATGTTCCTGCAAACTTGCCACCTACTGTGTATGGATACGCAGGACTTCCATTTGCATCTACTGTGGCTACATAATAATATGTACCACTTGGATATTCTGGAGTAATACCAAAACGTCCATTAAATTCATCTAAGTCGGCTCCTGTGCTACTGTATTCGTAGTCTTCTATAAACTCGCCTGTAGGAGTTCCACCAACTGTTGTTCTTGCTGTTGTTTTTAAATTATAACCACTTACTAATCTTTTTATATCAGTTGACGTGTTAAGTCTGTCGGTATATGAATAAGGACCATATATTGGATAACCATCAAATGCCCAACCCACAATAGGTGAGTGGCTGTCTGTTGCCCATGAACTTAATCCAACTGTTTGCGGACCAGGTTGTACATAACCATAAACATTATTACTGTCAGGATATCCTCCAGCACTATCTCTATCAACATCATTCCTGTACATGCTGTTATAGTTAAATGAAGTTGATTGACTATGTTGTGCACCTGTGTTACTATTAAATATCATAGCACCATTAACTGCTATACCTACTGCAACGTTTCCAGTTGTTGTAGCACTTCCGTATGATGTGCTATTATTTGTTCCTGCTACAGACACAATGTTGTAACTGTTAATTTTATCTAGGTCAATGTATGCAGTATTATTTGTACTAGGGAAAGTTCCTACGGTATGATTAACACCATTTGTAGTAGTAACAACAATGTTGCTACCAATCTCTTTTACACTTAATCCATCTACTGTTGTTAAGAATGTTGTTGCATTTGCAGTTGCAGTTCCTGATGTTGTTTCAACAAAGTCTATAGTTTTTGTTGTAGCAACTGTACTGATGATGTTTGCTGGAGCAACCAAATTACCACTAGCATCAACCGGTATCTCATATTTTAATCCAATTCTTCTATATGGGTTATTAGTTCTATATTTGTTATTGGTAATGTTTTCTCTAGCACCACCTCTAATTTTACCTTCTTCTAAATCTTTCCAAAGTTTTCTATTACCACTAGTATAATCTGTAGCATACTCTGTTTCCCACCATGTTGGCTTTTTAATAAAGCCTAACATTTCCCATGGATGGGTATGTGGTCGTTCTGTATCGTAACAGGCTTCAAATATCCCTCTCCAGTATCCAGGTTTTACTGTGCCACTGTTGTAGTTCCAAGTGAAGTAATCACTTGCATCATAAAATTCATTTTTAACAAAGTCAACACCGTTTCTAGAAACATATTGATTAAAGTCATTTCTAATTAAGTTATAAAAACTTTCTCTGTCTATACCTGTAGTTCTAAATCTACCTGGTCTAATTGAATGTATGTTTAAGTCGGAATAACTGTCGTTATCTCTATATGTTTGTAAGGTGTTGTTATAAACTCTTCGTTCAAATTCTAATAAAATATTATCTGTTATATCATTGTCAGCAACTGTTCTACTTCCATCGTGTCCAACAATAACATTCATTGGTGTAACAAAACTGGTATCACTTATAATCTCTGGTTTATACAATGGTGTAATACCCATTGCACTAGGAGTTGGAGGAGTTTGTGTACTTTCTCTATTAAGGTCAAACAGTCTAACTTTAATGATATTACCTAGTGTTAAATTATATGACGATGTAAATTCTAATGTAACAACACCATTAAGACTGTTAATAGTATAATCTTCATCTATTAATAGCATTGTGTCGTTATTGTTTAGTTGGTCATATATGTAAATCGAATTTTGTATATTATCACAGTCTAGATAATTTGTTAATGTATATTTTTTAGTTGCTACATTATTAATTGTAATTCTTTCTTCGTTATATTTGTCACCAAATGCTAACATATAACTGTAATCAAAAACTAACTTACCCGGATTAAATGCTATTACATTCTGCAATACAAATTCTAATACTTCACTATTTGTCATAGTTGATGTATCATTGTTGTCGATGTATCGTCTTATTTCTGATTTTAATCTTGCTTTGTATTTTACATATTCATTTGCATTGAAATTTATAGCATCTAAAATATTAAATTTATCGTTGCTTACTAACCATGAAGCCATTTGCAAATCTTCATCTGTTTGTACAACTCTGTCTGCAAATGTTTGATCCTTAACTAAACTATCAAAGTTATTTGTTCCTAGAGGATCACCTGTAAATAATTCTTGATTTTTTATATAGTTTCTAAAATGTTCTAAGTACTCTGGTTGTGATATTGTTTTAATATCGGCATTGTCAAAGTTACTTGTCCAACTCATTGGGACATCGAAATCACCAAATCTATCTTTAGCATTAATTTTTCCAGCAGTTGTTTCGGTTTCAATGTCTATTACGTCATTTACATTTAGATTGAATGTACCAAATGTAATTGCTGTTTGTACACTTTCAAAACTAAAAGTTTTATCTCGTTTGTTATTAATGTAAACTCTTATACTGTTTTCATTGTCTGTAGGCTTTGCACTTATTTTCCAAAGTTTAATTTCTTCGTCAACGTCTTTTTGACTTACAATATATTGGTCTTTAATTTTTTGACTTGTTTGTTTTGTATGACTTTTCCAAGTTGTATCGTAAACAACATCATTGTTTGGCAAAGTTTTCTTATAATAAACATATCCTTTAACAAACGAATCCTGTGTAGCACCAAAGGCTTTATATGATATTAAATCATCATCTAAGTTATTTGTAAATACAATTTCACTAAAGTTATTAAAGTTTTTATATGTTAAAGCAAAACCCAACACTGAGTCGTTTGTTGCTCCTATTGTTGAGTCTTCTTTATAAGAAAATATTTTATTACCTGTAAATATGCTGTTCGGATATACCGCTTCATTGTTTAATGATTTTTTATTAACATCATATGTATTAAATAATATTGGAGTATTTACTTTTGTTTTCTTTTGTCCTTCATTCCAATCAGTACCATTCCAAAAGTATTCTATACCTTGTTTGTTTGAACCAAATTTAATACTAACAACGTCACCTGTTGTTGCTGTATAAGGTACAAAGTTGTTATCTCCGTCAACTGCTCCTGCAGGATTTGTACTTGCTGGTGTTCTCTTTAAGAAAACTCTTTCATCAAAACTTAATACTGTTCCAGCAGTTATTGTACTTGCACTATTTAATACTAATGCTGTACCATTTATACTTGCTACAGTAATATTGTTTAAACTGTTCCCTGGTTCTGTAACTATTGCACCAACTTTTATATCATCATTACTTGCTGTAAGTGTTACGTTCACTGAACTGCTTACATTAGTACTTACTGTTGCTGTAGTGCTACTAGATATTTGGTAAATATGCTGACTAACATTAGTAGGCTCTAAAGGAAAAATTAATTTATTACCTGCTCTTAATGTTACAGAATCTATTACACTATTAGTTGGTCTTCCTTCTACGTCTGCTTTAAGTGTATCGTATGATGAAATTTCTACAGCACTAACACCGTTTTCACCAAAGTTAAAAAGTTCTATGTCTCTTTCAAATTCTAAAATAGGTCTAACAGCACGATTGGCTTTTGGTGGTAATTGGTCACCTGCATCTATAAAGTTTTGCCTATGATACCAAAAATTAATTCTACTCCAAACGTTGTTGTCCTTAGCACCACGTTCCATCATAATATAGTCTGGTACTGTTTGTGTATTATCACTATCAAATGGTTGAGTATCAAAAGATCCTGCACCACCTACTACATATTGTAACGATGTTCCAATTGGAGATACATATCCACTCCACAACTCTAATCCTGAATCAGGATCTACTTGAGTCATACTAACATATCCTACTGCTGGTGTTCTACCACCCGGAGCATATTTGTCACCATAGTGTAAAACGTATCCAGAATAGTCTGTAAATTTATTAGAGTCAGTGATAAGAGTTCCGTCTGCATCGTCTAAACCAATTAGTCCGCCACTTAACATGTTAGTACCAGCAGTACTTACTAAAGTATCGGTATTAGTAATTAACGTATTATCAAACGGTATATTAAGTTCTGTTGCAAATGTTGTTGCAAAGTTTTGTTCTCTGTTGAATAGTAAAATACTATCGCCTACACCTTCTACAATCCAACGTTGGTCATCTTGATATGAAACAGGTATTGTATAGTTTCCTGTAAAGGAAACAATCATACCATTTTTAAATACTGTTCCGTCAGGTGCAGTATAACTTTTCTTACCTATAATATCTTTTTCAATATTAATAGGAGTAGTTGCTGTACCTGTAATTGTTTTTGGCGTAGGGCCTGTTGGACTCCAAAAATATTCTTGATAGTTAATAAATTTATCAACATTTATTGGGGGTAAAAAACTATAAAAATTTGTATCGAATAAAATGTTTTGTTTATCAGTATCAGCACCGTAACTTTTTAATATGTTTGTAAAGTCACTATAGAATACATTGTTTTCACTTCTACCTGTTATAGTATCTACTGAACTTACAACTGGTTCAAAACTATAAAAGTTTCTTCCGCTTGTTGGTTGACTAACGTACCTGTCGGTGGGTTCAAATTGTTCAAACTCTTTTCTACCCACATAACCGGAAACTTGTTCAACATTTGCTTTGCTGAACAACTGTTCAACGGTGCTTTCGAAAAAGTTCTTTACAGCCGTTGTTTGCTGATTACTAGGTAGTTTTTTGTATTGCTTGTCAGCCATATTGGTTAGTACCCACTTCCGCCGCCACCGCCACCTTCGCCGTCAGAAGTACTACTACTTGATGTTGATTGTGCAGAAGAACCTACACTATCATTTGTTGCAGTTGTACCTGTATAAGTTGTAGTTGTGGCTTGATTTGTTACATAGTTTCCTTTATATTGTGTTATACCTTTAGGCATATAAAATGTTTTTCCAAAAAACTTAATTGCTTCATTTGTTCCATCACCTACAAAGTTAGCCGCTTCAGCCGTACTGTATAGTGGATAGTATCCGTCTATTGCATATGGGCCAATTTCTTCTGTGCTGTTCTCATAAGTTGAGAAGTTACTTTGTGTTGCTGGTGCAGGACGTAAATTGTCTGCTGTTAGTTTATCAACTACATCTATATCCAAAACAGATGCGGTGCTTAAAAATAATTCATCTGAACTACATTTAACTTGGAATAAATCTCCAAATACACCCTGACTGTTTTTAGGTACAATAACAATACTACCAATAGAATTTCCTACTTGTTGGTGTATGTAACTGCTTAATTCTGTAAAGTAAAAAGTATCTCCAAAGTCCCAGTTGTTAATATTAAAATACCTATTAACAGCCGCAATCACTTTGGTTTTGATTTCATTATCACTAATACTTGTACCTGGTAATCTTACAACTTTAAATCTTGCTTGTAAACTTTGTTGTGCGTCATTACCAAATAGTAATTTAAACTTACCACTCTTAAACAAGAGTTGGTCACTTGCAGATTTATATTCTTGCAAGTTTTCAAATTCTGCTTCTAATTCAGAACTACTAGGTGCTATAGGGAAAGTTGTACCCGGTACATTTAAGTATGATTTAATTTTATCATAATATGTATCTGTTAAAATAAAGAACTCATGCACATTACTAATACTAGGATCAATTCTCATGCTGTTATCAGCAACGTGTTGCCATTTAAAAATAACACCGTCTTGTGCTGATGCTTGAGTATTCTGTGTAAAACTTCTTCCTTCTTTTGCTCTATGTCTTGAACTTTCGTAGTGCTTAACTACATTTAAGTTTGTACTACTATAAGTCATTAAATAAACTTTATTAGTATCTTGTGCATAGACTTTTTTGTTATGTAACTTTCCATTTGTATTATCAAATGTATTAATAATACTTGCAGTCTTAACTAAAAAATATTCATAGTCTGCTATTTCATATACAGTACCTGTATCTGAACTTGCTACACCTGTAGAATTACCTGCTATCTTAGTGTATAAACTTCCGTTAAAGTTTACACCATCTTCTCTTCTTAAATCTAATATACCTGCTTTTACAGGTTTGCTATATGTATATCCATCAAAACTTTCAAAGTCTTCGTATAAAACAAGATTTTTCTTATTCACAAAGTCTTTAAACTGAATAGGATTATCAGGACTATCATCGCCTGTACTGTTTTGAGGAGTAACTAAAACTTTTCTAGGATCTGTATATCCATCACTTGATACAAAGTTTCCAACTGCACTCCACTTGATTGGTTTTTCTAATCTTGTTTTGTCATTTAGATATGTTACAGTAAGTCTATCTTTACTGCTTAATCCTGTTCTATCCTTACCAAAAAACTTTTTGTTATTGTAATTTCCAATTATAAGATTACCTGTTTGTGTGGTAACGTTTGCATTTGCTAAACTAACATGTTGTGCATATCCTACGTTTGCTGTGTCATAAGATACAGCATTAAATGAAAATGCTACATTACCATTACCTGTTGTGGATAAAATGTTATATCCAAACGTAGTATTACTGAAAGGAATATTAATGTTACCTGGTAATTGACTGATAACACCTGAATTATTTGCTATAACAACATTAGTATTTGAAACATCACTAGTATCAAATGTTGTTCCTAATTCTAATACTACATCATTTACAAATGCATTTTCAGTTCTATCACCTTCTCTAAACAATCCAAAATTGGATTGTAGTTTAACTTCTACGTCATCGTAACCTGCATCTCTGTTTCTTAAAGGTATATCACTAAATGTTCTACCTAATTCTACAGAGTACCATGCATCACCTACGCCATCTGGGGTGGCACTCGAGTCTATCCACTCAAAGTTTTCTTCTAAAATTGGTTTGTTATTTAAAGTTGTTAATTCAACTGTGTCATATTTTGCTAATCCTGTACCACTATCTATAATTCTATTTGAAGAAACATCATAAAATCTTACGTCTTCAAAACTCTCAAATACATATTCTGTTCCTCTTGTTGTTACATTGTATCTGTAACTTAATGTATCTATACTTTCATATGAGAATTTTAAGAGCCAACTTTTATCTCTTCCGTTACCTGATGTATCTTCAGCATTACCTATATCAAAATCTGTGCCTGCATTTAAGTTACTGTTTTGAATAACATAAAAATAGTTACTGCTTGGGTTATAACCTAAACCAAATGTTTTTTTAGTTTCTAATGCATTCTTAATTGCAGTTTTCTCACTATCGAAAAATGTTTTTCTCAAAGTTGTAATAAGTTCTATACCTTCCCAATTCTCAGGTATTGCTTCACTTAATGTTACTGGCCCTACATTTGTTGTAAGATTGCCACCACGTCTTCCGTTGTCAACTATAGTTTTAATCTTTGCCCAAATATATTCTGACCTTTTTTGTGGGTTTACAAATTTAATCATATGCCCGGGTTGTATTAATTGCAAATTAGGATTTGCAATATTAACATCTGCAACTGTTCCATTTTGTGTAAATGTTTCAGTCATGTACCCTGTTATACTAGATGAAGTTCTAGGCAATGTATGCCAAACTATATTATAGTTTTCTAAATTAAATTTATTAGGTTGTCTTGCAATCCAACTATCTCTAAATGTGCTGTATGCAAAATCATTTAGTTTTAAATTTTTTAATATAAGTTGTACTGTCCTATTAATTTGTTCTGTAGCAGTATTGTTTACGTCTATTATAAAATTACTGCTTGTAAATACGTTATCTAAATATAATGCACCATCTTCAGCAATTACATCTGTAGTTTGAAACGTACTAGTAGGGTCAGTGATATCAATGTATCTACTATGACCTGCATGTGTTCTATTAGTAACTTTTAGTTTAGCAATATTAGTATTCTTTGCTAAAGGCAATGTTTGATAATCTTGGTTTGTAATCATTCTATCTTGTGCATAGTATGATTGTGGTGCTCGTTCTTTAATACCTGCTACTGTTTCTTCAGGCAAACTATTATTAACTGTATTCTGTAATTGTGCAGTAAGTGTTAGTACATATTGTACTCCTTTAGAATTTAAGTAAGGTATTCTAATTGCTGTTGTTCCTACATCATCTGGTGACATTGTAAATCTTTCATTGTCACTCTTTCTGTAATACATTCTGTAGTCGCCAACTGGTACACTTGCAAAGTTACCATCTGCAAATTCTAATTTTACACCACCAGTACCTAAATTAGATACTGCATATAATAATGGAGTATTTTTTGCTTTAACATTATATTGTAATGTTTGTCCAACTGTATTAGGAATTTTTTCCCATTTATTTACAACTGTCTTCAAACTGTTAAGTTGTTGGAACCAAACGTCTGTTTCGTTTATACCTGCTACACCAACTTCTTCTGTTCTATTTTCAACAGGTACACTGAAATCAAAATCTCTTTGTTCCATAACACCTTGTTTGAACATCATAAAGAAGCAATTGTTTTTACTGGACATACCTAGTCCATCGTTTCTATAAATTAATCCAAAGTTATTAACTGGGTCCGGATGTTTTTCATAAAAGAATTTATTATCTGTAAAATCTGAGTTTACAAATTCAAAACTTCTTTTCTGCCCGTTAATATTTGAATCAAATCCAAATACTAAAGGAGCAGTTGTGGGTGTATTAACTTCGTATAAGTCTGTTACAATATCACCTAATGTTCCTGTCTTTACGGGTTTACTAAATCTGTTTACTTGACCAAAGGCACTATTCATTATTGTTATAAATTGTTCATAACTGTCTGGATTGTTTGAATCATTCCATGTAACTGTTCTATTATTGATTTGATTGCCTAGGCTGTCTGTTAATGGTTCAGTTGTAGATATACTTACAACTTTCATTAATCCACTTGCAGGAACATTTCTTTTAGGATTGTATCCTAACATTCTTGCTAGTTTAAATACTGAATCTCTTCTTTCAGCAGTTTCTAAAAAGTTTTCTCTGGTATTAACATCCATTCTAAATGCAATACTTTGTCCAAGGTATGCTAGTAATTCTATAATAGCAATAAACTCTGAACTTTCAATATAGTCGTTGAAGTTTTCAGGGAAATTTGTTTTTATGTACTCAACCATAGCACTTCGAATTGTATCGAAGTCGTATGCTTGTAAATCTACTTGCGTATAAGCCTGATAGGCTACGTCCCAATCTTCTGCCGCAAATAAATTGTTTTGTCTACTATTAACTGCCATATTATAACTCTACGTCTTGGCGAGCATATTCTACATATAATTCATCTTCGCCTAGTCTCGGCAAAATTCTAAGTTGTACAGCACACCTTATTGTGTGGTCTAAGACATCTGTTTTCACAGTTTGTAATTCAACTCTTGGGTCTTTATTAACAATTCTGATTACATCATCCTCAACTTCTCCGACAACATATTCATCCAATGGATTCATAAGCAAGTCAAAAATTCTTGTACCAAACTTTGGACGCATTACACGTTCTCCTTGTCTGGTGTTGAGTTCATTCAGTAAATCAGTTTTAACAAGTTCAGCATCTGTTAATGTGTAAGGTGCTCGAATCTTGTTCACTGTACTAAAGCCTTTGTAAATGTTTGCCATACCAATATTTATCTGATACCATTAAAACTAGTTTTAATACACCAATTTTAAGCACATTACTGTCAACGTGTTATAAGTAACAATGGAGACGATAATCATTATCGTTATTTTTTGAACCTTTACAAGGATGGCAGATGAAAAACGTATTAGAACGTTTCGACAAAGTTGTTGATTTAGCATTTAAAGTCAACAAAAAAATTTACGACAATAATTATGAGGAATCGAGTGGGTATGGACCTAGGTTCCGCAAAATGTTGCACAAAAACGGCAACAGAATTCATTCACTAGGCATATTTGATTACCATACAAAAAAATATGTATTATTTGAGATGGTTAATATGGTAGGGCAAAAAAATAAAGTGCCAGCAGAATTTAATCTCATGGAGCAGTTAATACGGGATGGCGAACCAAACTAATGTTGTTTTCATCCATGGTAGTGGACAAAGTAAATTAAGTTTTAATTTTTTAGAAATTTTTTTACCGGAACATAATCTTTTAAATTTAGAATATAATGTTCAAGAAGATCCAGAAGTCATAGTTAAACGATTCAAATTTTTAATTGACCAACATCTTGGAGACAATCCGTTTTCCATTATTGCACATAGTTATGGCTGTGTTTTATCTGCAAGACTATTAGACTTGTATAAAAATATTGACCACTTGTTTGCATTGAGTTCACCGTGGGGTGGTAGTAGAACAGCAAAGTGGTTAGCAATGGTATTTAGAACTAGCAATCTTTTTGCAACAATGAATCCAGGAAGTGAGTTTTTGACATCCATTGCTAATGGTAAAAGCGAAATTCCGATAACTAATATAGTAACAGCAGGAACAGGCAGTGGTAATGCACTTGCAGGATTAGGTTCAGCACCCAACGATGGACTGCTTACAATAGAGACACAAAAGAAGGTTCCTGTAGGTTTTGTAAATACAAAAAATATAACGGTTGACTTGTCCCACAATGAAGTGTTATTATCTATGGAAATAGTCGAGATTATAAAGGAAAGAGTTTTTAATGAAAACCAAAACTAAAGAGTCAGAATATAATACATTAAATGATACTGCTGAAGAGCAATTAAGACGTATGCTTGTTGATAAAAACAATGAGTGTAATGCATTAAGAGATACTATCAAACTATTGGAAAAAAATATTAAAGATGAGCAAGATATGAAATATCGTGCTTGGGTAAAGATATCTGACTTACAAAAAAATAATCCTACCAGTTAAATAAATTAAATGGTGAGAATAGAGGACCTGATCCTAAGTTACCCATTGGGTTAGGCGGATTGTCGCCGTCATAAAATTTTACATTTTCCCTGCTATCAATTGTTGCTAAACTTACTGGCATTTTTGCAGTATCGTCATAAGGCATAAATCTGTTAGTAGGTCTTCCGTAGCCTTTACTTCTATCATAACTATCCATTTGTATTTGTGCCGCTTTAGGACCCCATCCAACTCCTCTTCCTCCTACGTGATTTGGAGTATAATTATCAGCCATTCCCCATAAGGTGCTTTCATAAGTTCTTCTGTTTGCTAAGTTTTGTTTGTAACCTCTAGAATTACTAGAGTAGTTCATCATTTCAATTGGTACTCTGATATAGTCGCCATTTAATATTGCACTTTTAACACTACTACTCATCCAATTGGATTCACCCATGCTTTCTGCAAACATAACTGTAGCCAAATATTGATTCTTACTCATACCACCCTGTGCTCCACTTAAACTTAATGCTACCCATTTAGATGTATTACCCAATGTGTTTTTTAATAAGTTAGTTGCAACACCTGTTGCCATGTTAGTGCCTAAATTATGTAATATAGTTCCAGTACCTGTTTGGTATGAGCCTTTGGAACCCATTACTCTTGATAGTCCTGCATTTGTTAAGTCTTGTGACATACCACCCTTTATCATAGAAGTCGCATCCGATATACTGATACTAGTTCCGGGCAATGCTCCACTAGATTTAGGATTAAAAATATTGCCTCCACCAAAGACAGAAACACCTGCATCTGCTTCTTCCGGACTTAACTTATGTCCCATACCTACCATTTTAACACCGTTGTCTAATTCTTTTGGCATAGGAGTATTGCTAACTGCTGAACTTATTGTACCAGCACCTACAACTGCACTTTCAGTTTTAAAGAAACTCTCGCCTTGTTTACTAGGATCAGTCATTGCTGACATTTGGTCTGATGGTTCATAATTAGGAACACTATTAGGCCCTACTTTAATTCCTTGTGCTTTTATGTCATCGCCAGGTACACCATCGTAACCAGTACCAACTTGCATTTGTCCATTTGCATCTGTGTAATTAGCAGGTGCTGTGTCTGTTGGGTTTGTTGCATTAGTTGGATTGTTGTCTGTTGCCCGTCCGTCTTTTTTGACATCAGCAGGGTCTCCTGCAGGTCCACCTCCGTGTCCTATCCAAGGTTCTAAGGTTGTAACTGTTTCTAATATAGAATTAATATTACCGTTTATAGGTTCAGGCCTGTCGCCGTCCGTAGGTAATGGATTAGTATCTTTACTAACATCACCTTCTGTATAATCGAATTCAGGTTTTTCTTGCGATACGTCTATGTGTGCAATTGGTGTTATCTTTTCAACTATTTCTGCCTGTGTGGCATCAGATGCCGAACCACCATCATTTAAATGAACTGTTGATCCTAGTACATTGTTTCTACCACCTGCTTGACTTGTAATTTCTGCACCACTCTTTATGTGCATATTAGATGCTGATGTTAAAAGTATTTCTTCTCCAGCATTATTATGAATTGATTGTTCTGCAAAATTAAAAATTTGTCCTGGTGTAGTATGATGTATTGAGGAGCCTTCTCCTCTAGCATATACTTTATATCTATTAACTGTATAATTTTCTATACTATTACCTGATTGTATTTTTATATCGCCATATGGTCCTGAACTTCCGTCAGGTCCTTCTCCTTCTTCAAGCACACCTGCACTGATATTAACTTCTGTGCCACCTTCTAAATTTAAGGCTCTGTCTGCTCTTATGTTTACATCTTCTTTTGCTCTGATGTTTAAATTTTTATTTCCATATACATTAATACTACCGGATTCGTCTAATTCAACCCAAGCAGTACCATCTCTATTAATAATGTATATTAAACCATTTGTATCGTCCATTAATATTTGATTGCCTAATGCTGTACGCAATCTAATGTGACGTTGATCCATATTGTCATCCATTACAAATGAATGACCACCTCTTCTGTTTACACCATCTACTTTGCCTGTGTTTAAGTTTCTATTATCTGGCCCTGGTGTTAATATACCAAATACTTGTGAAGGACTTTCTCTTCTTGCACTGGACGTTGTTATACCTCTAATTGGGTCTTTAATCAGTCCTTGGTTTAAAATTGTTTCTGTTACTATATTGTTTAAAGGTCTTTTTGCTTTATTACCGTGGTCTAAATCTTCATCAAGTTTATTTTTTTCTGCTACAGGCAAATTCAAATTTGTACCGTAAGTACTACCAGCGGCATTTCCTGGAACCATGTATTGCATTTGATCCGGGAACATACATCCTATAATAACTGGCATTTTCTTTTTACCATCTGCAAAAGTCATTAACACAAAGTTACCTGGGTCAGGTGGAACCATCCACATGCCATAAGTTTTCATTGTGTCTTGATAGTCTGCTACGTTCTCGCCTATTTTTGCTGAGGGTGTAGTACCTGCAAAAGGACTGCTCCAAAAACAATTAAAATATCCTGCAGGGTCGTCTCTGTCTTTGCTTAACATCGGAACATATACTGTTATACGTCCGCTGTGCGTTGCGTCTTTGGGTCTTACAATAACTTCTCCCATGTAAACGCCAAAGTCTAACTCAGCACCTTCACGCATTTTATCACGTGGGTTCTTTTTACTTCTTCTAAAATCGTTTGGTTTATATGCCACTAGAATCCGCCTCCAGGTTCACTGTCTTGTGTTGTGTCTGTTCGAAGACTCCTTCCAAATTCAAAAGTAGTTGTTTTTCTAGTAACTACTTTTGTGATACCATCGGGTGTTACTGTAGTTGTAGTTGTTGAACCATCTGCGTTTTGGACTGTTGAAGTTGTTGTGCTGTCAGGTTTATTACTAGTATCTCTCGCAACTTGACCACTCTCTGTAGGAGTATTTGTATTCTCTTCACTAATTTTTGCTTCTTCTAGAGCTTTCTTTTCTGCTTCAGCCTCTCTTTTTGCTAATGCGGCTTCTTTTCCACCTTCTTTTGAGATGTCTTCCATTAAATGCGATAAACTTAATCCTGTTTGTTTATGTCCTGCTACATCACATGTAAACATGCCACCATTGAACACAGCACTAACTCTTGATATCATATACACTCCACTTATAAAAAATGATGTTCCTGCTTTATCCATATATCCTGAATTGTTATCTTCATCATCTATGTCAGGGTCTCTTACTCTTGGAGTTTGCATGGTAAACAAAAAGTAGTTATCATCAAAATCATAAGCCAACCCTTCAGGTTTGGACCTAACTGCTTTGTCTTTAGAACTAGTAATACTTTTGCCTGCTCTTGCGTCTTCGTATGTTGTTGGCTCTCCTAGATACCATGGATCGCCTTTAAGTCCTATATCCATACTAACTAATATAGCCGCATCTTGTACATTATTATACATGTAGCCAAATAACGTACCACTTGATGTTCCATCATTTGTTGAAGAACCATCGTTTACAATACTTTTACTACTTTCTGTTTTTACTATAGGATCGGTTGCTTCTTCTGAAGGAACTTTGTTTGCGGCTTGTCTTAATTGTGTTAATGTTTGGTTTTCACCTATAAAACTTTCTATGCCACCAGCATCTGTTAATATATCTGATGAATATAAAAATCCACTAGGTTCTGGTTTATAAGTTTTTATTCCGCCACCGCTTGTTTCATTGTCACTTTCAGTTGGAGAATTTTTCGATGCATCTTTTCCAACTTTTTTGTCTATAAACCCTAAAGGATCTTTACCATTGTTTGCTAAGTAGACTGCCGTTTTAGCAAATTCACCTGCTAACTTATCGTCATTGTCCATTCTATCTAAATCTTCTTGAGTAGCAACTCCTTTGTCTTTAAGTCTCTGTCTTAAAGCAGGGTCATTTTTTAATGCTTGTTTAACTCCAGAAACATCTACCTGCTTTCCTTCTCTTACTGCTTTTTCTTGTGCGGCTTTTTCGTCCGCACTTAGTTCTGCCGTAGGAGCAGTACTGTTTGGATTTGTAGACATGTCTCCCATTTTACCACCGCCTGGAGCAAGTAATAAAATTTGACCAGCATCGAATTTAATATCTGCATTTAAAATTTGGTCATTTAATCCTGTGTATAGATAATGATATGCCTTGAGTAAGTTTTTACTTTCATTTAGTTCTTTAACACGATTTTTAACATCTTCTTTTGCTGGTTTGGCTTCAACACCCGATGTCATTGTTAATTCATTTGATGTATCGTAAAGCATGGGCTGATATGTTACACGTTGAGCATATTTGTTTCTGCTGGTATCATAATCTAAATATTCCATTTCTGATTCTATCTTGTACCATTTTGTGTATGCCTTCTTCAAATCGTAATTGTCTTCGGTCATATCCGGGTCGTCTAAATTTATTTTTCTATTAACTTTGTCTAAAAACTTTTTGTTCATTACAAGTATCGTTGTAAAGAACTTGTTTATGTCTGTTCCTTCTTTAAAATTAATTCTGTTGTTTTGGAATATTCCAGCATTTACAGATGCACCACCATCTAAACTGTCGGGGTCGTCTTCTAATGCTTTTTCAAAATCTGCTTTAGTTGTAATACCTTGTGATTCTGCATTCATTAATCTGTTTACTTGTTCTGCGGCTTTTTGACTAGCAGTATCATAAACTATTGTTTCATCTCCCAATTCTTCTATTAATTGGTCAATATCAAATTCTATTACGTCTTGTACGTCATTGTCTGTTAAGTTTTCTTCTTTAAATCTTTTAATATTGGCTTGCAGTTCATCGACTAATTCTGTAATTGTGGAACCACTTACTGACGTGTCCATTGGTATTCTAAAGTAATTGTCAACAGTTGCGTTACTAGTGCCAACAGTACACATTACTTCGTACTCACTGCCTTTGTCATCTATTGCAATACTAATTTTTGCTAGTCTAAGTTGATATATAAATGGCCCGCAAATATGTATTGGTTCACCTTTTCCATCTTCTTCTTCCATAGAAGCCGCATAACCTTTAAAGTTTATTTCTAAGAACATTGGCACATCAGCATACATTCCTGCTTCAATTCCTAAATGTACTTTAGCGGCTTGTATTTGGTCTAGTAAATCTGCGGCTCCAGGTTGTATAAGTGAAAAGTTAGCCGCTGTGGCAAAATGATTTCCTTTGTCTTTAACAAAGTCTAATGTAAGTCCATCCATCTGCACACCAGTTACACCTGTTTGTGCAATAACAACTGTTTCTTCTGGTTTAGCCGCCAAGGCACCATTAACATAACCACCGCCACCGGAAGTTCTGTCTTTAATCATGTATAATTTGAGATTATAAGATGTATTTACGGCTTCATCTAAAACATTACCAAAAACAGTATTTAGAAATCTATCTTCCTGTTTAGGTGCTGATTGACTTTTGTCGTCTGCTTTTTCGTTTGATTGTGCCATTTTTAACCAATTATTCGTTGTATAGTTTCACCGCTAGGAAGATATATTGTTACACCTGCTTTAAAATCTTCTATTGGATCTATAATAAGATCCGGATTCCTCATAGCAAAGAGCCACCACAACCTAACTGTGCCATATAATTTATCTGCAAGTAAATCAGGTCGTCCTTCATATTGATGTTCTATTTCGTATAATTGGTCACCTCGGCTTTTAGGAACACTTGGTAGTTGATTGATATCGAGATATAATCCTTTTACAGGAGCACGTCTTAAAAAACTGTCTTTGCTGTGAAAACTTGCCATTAAATAAATCCCTTAGTATAATCTTTACCACTTGAAAAAGCACCCAGGTCAAAGTTTTTTCTGAGTTTCTTGTATGTGTACTGAGGCGCCATTTCAATCATTATATCTGTTTCTGTTGGCATGTATGTAGTCTTACCATTATAAACAACAGGTATGTAATCTACGCCATCTGGTAATTGCATGTTGTAACTTCTAATAATAACAGGAACTTTGTTAAATCCATATTCTCCTAAATATTCAAATATCAATACTGGAGGTGGTGTTCCAAATCTGTCGTTTTGTACTGCACTATCTCCATAAAAGCCTTTTGTTACTGTTCTTAAGAAATGAAATACTGCTAATAAGTATTGTGCCTCTTCTGTTGTGTTTGCAGTCCAGGCTCCTTGTACAGGTAGCACTGGTGGTCTGCTATTAATATATGTGTAGAATGGATAATTTGTTCCATGGAATGTTGCTTCATTGTATTCAACACTTGCTTGTAAGAAAATGTTTGGTGTATATGGAAACACAATACCGCCTCTTTCTTTTAAAGGTTTTAGAATACTGTTTGCTGGGTCGCCCCCGTCTGTAGCATTCATACCATATGCAGTATCTTCGCCACCTTTTTTGGGTCTGATTCTTGCTCGCCAGTCCATTTGTTTAACTTGCCCATTGGCTCGTCCAGCACTTTTAACATTGCTGTTCGTTGCAGTACCACTTTCATCATATTGTCCCATAATGTCTCCTGAAGTTTTATCAAATCTCCATCTATACGACTATTTATCTGGATAAATAAAAACATACTTTAATTTTTTATTAAAGGTTACCAGAATTTTATTTTGGAGTTGACTTTATACAGGATATGTGTATAATACAACAATATAAACGAACTATAGTTTTGAGGAGATTAAATGACACAACCTAAGAAGGTGAATTATCTTAATAACAAAGATATTCTAAAACAAATACATTACAGTAAGATGTCATACTGTTATATGCAGGATGACAAATATTCAGAAGTAGATTTAATTGTTGAATCAGTAAAAAAGATAAACAAGTCTGCTATCAAACAAGCACAAATTAATAAAGCGGCTAAGTTAAGCACGTTAGCATACCAACAAGCAGTTGCAAAAGGCGATTGGACTAAGAAGCCTAAACAAAAAGAGTTCACTGTTGATCCTAAAACAATGGCAGTAGATGAACTAGTGTTTAGGGTTACTACTTATGACCATATTCCAGATGAGCCAGGTAGAAAGAAAACAACAAAAACTATTGCTGACACAAAAGCGAAAGTAAACTTTCCACCATTTAAGCATTACATTTTAGATAGTGCTGGAATTAATCCTAGAGAAGTTGTTAGAAGTCATTGGGTAGGTGGACTACACAATGGACATTTTTCAGTTGACCATGGCAGGATTTCAAATGAACTAGGAAAAATGTTTATGAAACTTGTTGAACGTTACAGTCAAAGAGGTAACTGGAGAGGTTACACTTATGTTGATGAAATGCGTGGACAAGCACTAGTGCAATTGGCACAAATTGGTTTACAGTTCAATGAAGCAAAATCAGATAATCCTTTTGCTTATTATACTGCAACTGTAAACAATAGTTTTACAAGGGTATTGAATTTAGAAAAACGTAACCAAACAATCAGAGATGATATTTTAATTGAGCAAGGTCACTTGCCAAGTTACGGAAGACAAATTCAGCACGAAAATCAAATGCGTGAACTTCGTGCTAATGCAGAAAACGAAGTTGATACAACACCTAGTAGTGAATAATATATGGCAAACCTCTTTGAGAGAGCCGCATGTTTCACCGATATACATTACGGCTTAAAACAAAACAGTAGACAACATTTAAAAGATTGTCACGATTACGTTAATTGGTTCATAGCAGAAGCCAAGGCAAGAGATTGTGAGACCTGTTTCTTTTTAGGTGATTGGCATCATCATAGAGCAAGTATCAATATTGCAACTATGAATGCTACTATACGAGATTTAAAATTAATAAACGAATCTTTTGAAACAGTTTATTTTATAACTGGTAATCATGATTTATATTATAGAGAAAAACGTGACCTTAACAGTATCGAGTTTGCTAGAGATTTAGAGAACTTTGTTATGGTAGATGAACACTTCTGTAAAGATGGTGTTGCTATTATACCTTGGCTTGTTGGAGATGAACACAAAAGTCTTAACAAGTTAGATTGCAAATATATGTTTGGTCATTTTGAGTTGCCTTACTTTAAAATGAATGCGATGGTAGAAATGCCAGACCATGGTGGCATAACGGCACAACATTTATCAAATCCTGAATATGTGTTTAGTGGACATTTCCACAAAAGACAATACAAAGGCAACATACATTACATTGGTAATGCTTTCCCACACAATTATGCAGACGTTAGTGATAATGAAAGAGGTGCTATGTTTTTAACATGGGACGAAGAGCCTATGTATGTTAATTGGGATAAATGTCCAAAATATATAATGATGGGATTACGACAGTTATTAGAAGACCCAGGCAAATATTTAGATGAAACTACCCATGCTAGAATAAAATTAGATGTTGGTATTAGTTACGAAGAAGCAAATTTTATTAGAGAAACTTTTGCTGAACAATATCAAGTTAGAGAACTACAACTTATCCCAATTAAAGAAGAAGATGAGATTTACGAAGGTACTGAAATAGAATTTGAAAGTGTTGACCAAATAGTAATATCGCAGTTAGATACAATAGAAAGTCCGACTGTTGAAAAAGAAAAATTGATTGAAATTTATAGAGACATTGTAATATAATGCTTAAGATAAAAAATGTAACTGCAAAAAACTTTATGAGTGTTGGTAATAATACTCAGGCTGTGGGTTTTGATACAGACTCACTTACACTTGTATTAGGACACAATTTAGACTTAGGCGGAGATGGTAGTAGAAACGGTACAGGTAAGACTACTATTATTAATGCATTAAGTTTTGCATTGTATGGTGAAGCATTAACTAATATTCGTAAAGATAATCTCATAAACAAAACCAACGGCAAAGGTATGATGACTACTGTTGATTTTGAAATCAGCGGAACTGAGTACAGAATAGAAAGAGGAAGACGTCCTAATGTATTAAAGTTTTATATTGATGGTGTAGAGCCAGGCGATAATGAACAACAAGGTGACAGTCGAGAAACACAAAAAGAAATAGAAAAGATTATTGGTTTCCCGCATAATATGTTTAAGCATTTAATTGCTCTTAACACATACACTGAACCTTTCTTAAGTATGAAAACAAATGACCAACGAGATATGATTGAGCAGTTGTTGGGCATAACAGAAATAAGTCAAAAAGCAGATGTACTAAAAGAACTTCTAAAAAATACTAGGGATAGCATTAAAGAAGAAGAACTAAGAATTAAAGCAGTTAAAAGTGCAAACAGTAGAGTAGAAAAAAATGTTGCTGACATTGAGCTCAAAGCAAAAGCATGGGCCAATCAACATAATCAAAAGATAAACGAATTACAAAGTTCGCTAGACACACTACAAGAAACAGACATAACTATGGAACTTGATAACCATAGAAAAACTGCAGACATAACTCAGCAATATCAGAAAGTACAAGGGTTAGAAAACGAGTTAAGTATTTTAACCACTAGCAGTGGTAGAAGTGAAAAGACAATACAAACTTTAGAAGCAAATTTAGTAAAAGCAGACGAAGGTGTGTGCCCAGCATGTGGACAAGAAACTGCACACTTAGATACACATGAAGTATATACAAAAGAATTAATTGAAGACAAAGAAAAAGAACAAAAACACTTAGATGAAGTTACGTTAAAAATAGACGGATTACAAGAACAGATAGCAGAGTTTGGTGAGTTACCTGAAACTCCTATAACTTTTTATTCTTCTATGGAAGATGCATTAGGACACATGCATAATGTTGAAACTTTAACAACACAAATTGGTGAAAAAAGCAAAGAAGAAAATCCTTACACTGAACAAGTTGTCCAACTTAAAGATACTGGAATAGAAGATATAAATTACGACTTGATTAATGACTTAACATATTTAAAAGAGCACCAAGAGTTCTTGTATAAGTTATTAACAAGCAAAGACAGTTTTATAAGAAAGAAAATTATTGACCAAAACTTACAATACTTAAATTATAGATTAAGTCATTACTTAGACAAATTAGGACTACCGCATGATGTTAAATTTAATAGCGACTTGTCTGTAGACATTACAGAATATGGTAGAGACTTAGACTTTGATAATCTAAGTAGGGGTGAAAGAAACAGATTGATACTTGGTATGAGTTGGGCTTTTAGAGATATATTTGAAAGTCTTAATCAGCCAATGAATCTAATGTGCATAGATGAACTTGTAGATAGTGGCATGGATACAACTGGTGTAGAAAATGCTCTAGCAGTTCTCAAGAAGATGGGTCGAGAATCAAATAAAAATGTTTTCCTTATTTCACATAAAGAAGAACTACAAGGCAGAGTTAATAGTGTATTGTATGTTGTTAAAGAGGGAGGCTTTACATCGTATTCAAATGATATCGAAATAGTAGACGCAGATTCAGATGTATATAGATTTAAAGTTAAAACATGATTTTAGACTTACACTTTGGTAAAAACAAAGAGTTTACATTATCATATAAACTATACAACAATCCAGAAAGTAAGCAGTTATTCAAACGATTACAAACACAAAAGAATGAGTTAGTAAGTAGAACTGAATTTTATAACTTTGGCGAAACCATTGAAGATGTAGATGCAAAGATAAATTCTGTCATCACAAAACTTGTAGATTTAAAAGTTATAGAAAGCAGTAATGACCTTAACAAATTACATGAAGACTTTGCACGTTATGAAAGTATGTACCCTAATACAGAAAAGCAACGACTTCTTTGGGATCTAAATATTCATATACACCATAAAGAAGACTTGCTCAAAGCGGCAGGCGAAAAACGAATTAACCTAGCATGTAACGATGACGGCGAACCGTTGTTAGACGACGCCTACGAACGTTTTACAATACAAAAAGACTATGGTGTATTATATATGGGCTATCCACATGTTGGCAAACATCTCATTGAATTATTTTTAGATAATGACATTGACATACCTGCAGAACAAATAATACCAACAAACTTACTAGCAAACTATCTAGTCTGCTATTTAGGAGAAGGTAGATATCAACAACGAATAGATGTTGATGTGTTTATGTTAGACTTATTAAACTTTTACAGAAAGATAGAAAATAAAATGCCATACAAGTGGGGAGATAAAAGATTGGCAATAGGCAGTTTGCCTTTAGGAGAATTATTGGATAAGAATGTGGACATATCTCCGTTGAATGAAAATAAATACGTTCACAGTTGGACATGTAGATGAGTGCAGATTGGACATATGAAGGAGAAAAGATAGATGCTATCCCGGATCAGTATGAAGGGTTTGTTTATATTATCACGAATACCACCAATGGCAAAAAGTACATTGGGAAAAAACTTGCAAAATTCAAAACAACAAAGCCGCCACTTAAAGGAAGAAAAAATAAAAGACGTGGCAAAAAAGAAAGCGATTGGAGAACCTACTGGGGAAGTTCTGACCTACTCCAAGAAGATGTTGAAAAACTCGGTGAAGACCAATTCACCAGAGAAATCATTCACTTCTGTGAATCTAGAGGTGTAATGAGTTACTTAGAAGCAAAGGAACAGTTTGATAGAGAAGTTCTTTTGAGAGATGATTACTACAATGGAATCATCAATTGTCGTATAGGTGGATCAGAAATTTTACGTGAATCCATGAAAGGTAGATAACTATCTATTGAGTAACACAATAGACACCAAGTCAAACTAACATAGGCAAACATAAGGCATCACACCGCCCAACCGAGGCTGATGAAATCGGTATCCTTGAGGTTCCATACGGCGCCAGATTCTGGATTGTGATAGGCAAGATACAAACAACTTTATGGTATTAAAAGAATTTAGGCTCTGAGAAAAAGCAACCTATAAGTCTAGTATAATGAATTCCTCCAGTTATACAGACTCCCGTGAGATTCGAGACGGTAGTGTAAAGGGGCAAAAAGCTCACTGGCTCCTAATAGCACCCGAGATGGAAATGATGAAGCATCACATGATGGCAAATCATTGTTCTCCTTGCATAAGGAGAATTATGACTTCAACATACATGATAGCAGTTTAAAAAATGTTTTCAACAAGTAATGAAATGAATGAAATGAATGAATTCCGCAGTTGAAAAAGGTACGAAGTACCTAATAAATGTATTATAATATAACACTATTCTTAAAACCCTTATAAAACAAGCATCTAAAACATAAAATAATTACCATTTTTCTTGGTAAAAAACTTGACATTGACTCCAAAAGACGTATAATAGTATGTATATTAACAAAACAAGGTAGGAGTTGTAATATGTTTAAAGTTTTTCAAATCAAGTTAGCAGATGAAGTTACTGACTATGTAAACAGTAATGAACGTGGTCATGCTGGCGGCGAAGAAAAATATCCCATATATGAAACATATATGAGGCTTAATCACAGTCTACGTGATGAAAGTAAGTTTAATGATACTGATTTCCAACATTTCACTAATGTGTGTAATGTTAGTCGCGACGCAGGACTAGTTGATGGTGACGGTCAAAGTTGGCAGGTACGTGATTTAGAGGATGTTTTCGCAGTACTAAATGGTCGTTACTTCGACGAAGATACTGGCAAGGACATTGTACACGAAACACATGTTAGTGGATACAAAATGAAAACTATCACTCGTAAGGACGGCGAAGTTGTTACTTACAGAGATATGCGTAGTTTAAGTGTTGGTGACTTAGTAGAAGATACTCATAACGGTACATTCCATATTGTCGCTAGTTTTGGTTTTTTAGATGTTACTAACAAAGTAAAAAACTATGTTGAGCAATCAATGGAGGTGGCGTAATATGTGTGGTGGTTACACTGGCGAGTATGACGCAGGTATAGAAGATAACTTTAACAAGCACGGCGGACCTTATGATAGGGGTAGTGCAGACAGTTATTACGGCAGACCTAAAGATCCTCATTACTATCCAAATGGAACATATAATGATCCTAGGATAGTTGAGTTTGATATGACACAAGATGAAATTGATGCATATCACAAAGGCTTTGATGAAAATGAGGCTGATGGTAATTTTAAGGATTATGCATAATGATTGAGATACTTCAAGAAATCACTGACTGGGGAAAGTACAAGGTAAACAATGGAATTTATCATGTAAACTCTGCGGGCAAACTTGTTGCATACCAACCTAGTTCAGAAGAGCCTGTACAAAAGTTAAATGTACCAAGTACGCAATTCAGCAAATCAAGACGTAAGTTTAAAAAAATTGGAGCATACCCAGAACCTAAAAAAGAAAATGTTATTGAAGTAAAAGGTTCGACTGGTAAGATATATTATATAGATACAGACAAACGCACTTGCACTTGTCCTGGCTTCACATATAGAGGAAATTGCAAACATGTTAAAGAGTACTGCTAAAAGATATTTTTACAAAATACTAGACCTACTTATTGTAGGTCTAGTTATATTCGCATTGTCGTCATGTGCTAGTGGCGGTGGTAGTGCTGGGTTAGAACAACCTACACAATTATCATACACACCACCTACTCAAAGTAGTCACTCTAATGACAAACGTCATAGTTTTGAAACATTTACTTCTGAGTATAGTCCAACTGCAACAGGATTTGCAGACCCTATTAATGTTACATATAGTATATTGGATTATACTGTAACAGGATTGCCTACACCAACTGACAAATACTATATTGAAGATTATGGTTTTTTAAATGTGCAAGTTGAAGGCACACATCCTGGTTTTGCTAATGGACAAGAAACTGCAGACCCTGGCCCTTACAATCAATTTACTAGAGTTTTAGAAGCAGACTTAAATGGCGATGAACATATGGACATGTATGTTATATCTTATATTGGCGACTGGAACACTAGAAGTTTTAATCCTGACAGTAAAATTTTTACTTTCTTAAATGATGGCACAGGACACTTTATATTACAAGATGATTCATTTTGCATTATGGGTACAAATTGTAGTCGGAATACTTCTGTGACTAATGCATTAACAGTTGACTTAAATGGTGATGGCATAGATGACTTTTTCGGTGGTCAAACATTACTGTTGAGCAACAACGGAAAGTTAGAAGATAAAAGTTCTACACTTCCTGCTAATGTATTCTTTAATGACGAAGTAGGCGGAAGTATGGGTCCATTTGCACATGATGTTGCAAACGGTGATGCTGATAATGACGGTGACCAAGATATTTTCTTTCCTCTATTTGCTAGAAACTCAGGTACAGATTGGGGCAATGGTCATACTACAAATAATGTTGAACCATGGGTTATGTTAATTAATGATGGCACTGGTAATTTTAGTGAAAATAGAAACTTTCCAATTTATAACAACGAAAACTCTACATGGGCAACCACAGCCACAGTTGCAGACTTTGACGGAGATGGCTTTGGAGATGTTGCAGTTGGATGGCAATATGCCGGTAAGGCACAAAACAATATAGCAAGTAGTCCTACAAATAGTGCTGGTGCAGTATTTTATAACAATGGTAGTAATGATTGGCGAGATGATGTAGTACCTTTGCCAGCAAACTATTATGGTGCTATAGGTGGTGCCATAGATATGGATGCTTTTGATATTGATGGTGACGGCAATATAGATATTATAATGGGTGTTACACCAACAAGCGATGATTCGAATTATTATGTTGGAAACATGATACAAATCTTTAAAAACAATGGTAATAAAACTTGGAGTGATATTACTTCAACTGCAAACCCTAATACAAAATATGCAGACGGTAATCCTGCAGACGCAAGTACATGGAATGGTCAAATGTTTATTACTAAAGTTGACTTTGATAAAGACGGAGACTTGGATATTGTTTCATCAGGTGTAAACAGTTATGTGCTAATAAACAACAATGGTGTATTTGACCTTTATGATAATTTCCCAGGTTTTGATAGTGGACATTTAACTGGATTATTTCCTATAGAAATAGATGGCAAGGATTGGTATGATTTTGTAGGCTCAACTGTAACACAAGAAACACACTCCAGTCATAATACTTTTTGGTTAATGATGGACCCAGTTGATGTGTTAGGTCAAATGGCTGATGAAATAGCACATAAGCCTATGCAGTATGCACAAACAGTTTTTGAAAACAAAAGTATTTTTAATACATTAAAGAACCAAACGTTATTTGATGACAACGTCTTTTACACAGATAATAACTTTGATAGTGTTTTGGGTTATAATAAAAACTTTGGCAATTATGGACTACTTTTTGGTAAAACAGAAGGCGGTGGAGTTGTATTTGTTGACACACAAATTAATAACTATCACATTGGTTTAGGTTTTATGAAAAGTGATATGTATGTTGATAATCCAGGCAAATATTATGGCACAGGTAATGCTAAACTAGATGTAGACACAATTAATTTGTTTGCAGAAAGGTCATTTGCAATACACGATAACTGGTTTTTACAGTCAGGGTTTGCTTTTTATAGCACTACTGTAGACAGTTTTAAAGAGCAAAATAGTAACTTTAATGCAGAAGTAAGTAAGTTTACATTAAACGATATTGAGTCATATACAGACTTTACAGGTAAATTTAACACCTCTAAAGGTACCACTTATGTTTCTTTAGGAGTTAGTACAATCCATAGTTTAAGCAATAGTTCTATACATTTTAATGGTCTTAAAACTGAGTTTAGCAATAACGAAACTGTGGTAAGAGCAAGTCTAAGTCATGTTTATAATAACATTACTGCTTATATAAAAGCAGATACTATAGACGATAATTTAAAATTTGGAATAAGTTTTAGATTATAAACTTTCTGATTTATCACCGCTTTTTAATTTATTATAACGGTTTACTGTTTGAATAAGAGTCTCACGTTCGACAGGCGATAACTGCCATGCTTCTGTGTATGACACGGCTCCCTCACTAAATATAGCCAACTCTGCTACCTGCTTTAGGATTGTTTTTTGGTCTTTGTCGAGTTTACCTAAGTATCCTGATATTTGTTCAGGATCGGCTGACCCTAGGAACCCGTGAAAAAATTTACAGGATCAAAGTTGATTGGTGCAATAAATTCGTTACCACCTTCTACTGGGCACTCTTCATTTTCGCACTTAACCATTACTTCGTTTTTTACTCCTTTGTCGTTAATACCATTAACGAAAGTTTCAATTTCTTTTCCTGTTGTGTTGTCTGTGTTTTCTAAAAATTCTCTTATAACTTGACCATCTGTAATACTTACATTTTGTCCTTCTTCGTCTTGATAAACAATACTTTTGATACTGTCTACTAAAAGTTCAAAGTTTAAGTCTGCAAGTTTCACAAAACTATCATTGAATGCACTTAGACGTTCCATATCGTCTGACATCTCTGAAATGCTTTGCATACTTCTTGTGCTTTGGAAACTGGCAACACCTGCTCTAATTGTACTAAAGTATGTAAAAGGTAAACCTTTAACTAATAGCCCGTTTGTTAGAGTAAGTTCATATTCTGATTCAAGTTCTTCCATGCCTTGTAAAGATGCTTCAACACTGATTGTTATATCTGTAATTGTTTCACATTCTGGACACGTTGCTTGTATTTCAACATCGTCCCCACCACTTGCACCTCTAATAGCAATTAGTAATGCATCAACATCAGCACTAAACATTTTTTTAGGTTGTTTGATGTCTGGTACACATGACTTAATTAAACTTGCTACTGCTTCACCATTTAACAATGCATCTGGGTTTTTAAGCATAAGTTCATCTTTTGTAGTCATTGGAAAAATAGCCAACTCTCCACCTTCTGGAACACTCATTATTTCTGCGTCATAAAATCTTCCACCACTTGGAATAGTCGTGTAAAGTTTAGGTGCTCTAAAATAAGCACTTAACGGATTTTGACTTTGTATTTTCTCTGCCATTTAATCTCCTGTTTAATTGTATGAATTAAAACTGTATTTATTTATCTTAATTAAAACTAGTTATAATAAATCCTGTAAAACTTCATTAAAACTAGTTTTTATAGAATATGATAAATATTGGTATGGCAGTTTCATTTAATATTGAAGGACAAGCATACAGTTTCCCAGACTGGTCAACTGAATCAACATCTAAACAAATGGTGGATATCCTTACGGAGATTGCAAAGGCTAATGGCGTAAGTGGTAAAGCATTAACAGAATTAAAGAAAACTAATCAAGACATGCTTAGAGCCACAACAAAGGCAAATAAGAAAGAAGAAAAGACTGCAGAAGAACACAAGGAACTTACTGAAGAACAAAAGAAAGCAATTGAAAAAGGTTTTAAAGACAATCAAAAAACAATTGAGTCTGAAGGAGCCAAAGAAAGAAAAGCAACTATAGATGCTGGCAAAAAAGGAACTGGTATCGGCAACGGTATAATGAAGTTCGGCAGGCAACTAGAGTCAGATGGTGAAGAACTTTTAGGCTTTGTGGGTAAACTTGGTGATGTTGCATTAGGTGTAGGTACTGCATTAACTGGAATAGTTGGCGGCGGACTTACATTCTTAGCATCTAAGGCATTGGGAGTTGGCGACCAACTTAATATGCTTGCCAAAACTGGTGTAGGTTTTAACAGTAGTTTAGGAGATGCAAATACAAGTGCCACACAGGCAGTAGCAAAATTGGGTGCATTAGGTTTAGGTTTTGACGGAGCCGCACAAATGATTGCCGCAAATTCAAGAGTAGTTGCTACAGCAGGTCTTAAACGATTTGAAAACACAATGAAATTTGCCGCTGATACTTCAGAAGAACTTGGTTTAAGTTTTGAAGACAGCATGGGACAATTTGGTGAAGCATTACAAAGACGTCAAAGAATATTAAATGTTGGTAATATTGACCAAGGTAGATTAAACAAACAAGTTCAAACAACAACAAGATTCCAAATGGCTTATGCTACTGCACTTGGTGAAAGTACAGAAGAAATACAAGCATTTGTAGATGGGTTAATTTCAAACAACGGAATGCTTACTGCAAGTTTCCTAAGATTTGGAGATTCGGTAAGAAGTGATTTAGTTGGTGGTATAGAAGTATTTGCTAGTGGACTTGCGGCACTGGGTGGTTCCGGTGGACAAGCATTAGCAGAAGCATTCACAGAACAAGCAACAATGGGTGCCATTGGATTAAGTGACGCGGCTATTGGTATGGTACAAGCACTACCGAGTTTAGCAGGACCAATGAATGAATTTAGAGATGCCGTACAAGCAGGTACACTTACACAAAGTCAAGCAGACGAAATGGTGCAAGACCTTGTTGGTAATTTGGGTAATGTAAGTAAATCAGAAAAAGACAGGATCTTTATGTTGGCAAGAGTTGGTGACGAAAGTGCAAAACAAATGGCACAAGCAATTACACAATTCGAGCAAAGTGAATCCAAAATGAAAGAAGTTAATGACATGCTTGGTACAGGATTTAATATGGATACTGTACAAAAAGGTACTAACGCATTTAATAAAGTTGTAGCACAGGCAACATCAGGATTTAGTAGTGCATTCTATAGTTTATTTGCAGATCCAGAAATCACAAAAGCATTAGAAGATGGCTTAAAAGAAATAATGGATGTATTTGGCTTTGGTGTAGATGACGCCAGTGGTGCCGCACAAGGTATGGCTGACGTAGGCAAGGATCTAGCCAAAAAAGTTTTACCAGCACTTAAGAGTGGAATTGAAGTAGTTGTAAACATGTTTAAAAAGTTAGGCGAATACTTGGGCCAGTTCCAATCAGATGCAGGATTTGATTTTGGTGCTATGTTTAATGACGTAGTAGGTAAAATCAAAGGTGCTTTAATAGACGGACTAATGTCGGGTATCAAATATTTAATTGGTGCTATATTCTTATATAGTGCTAGTAAACAGGCTTTAGGTTTCTTAGGAGGCTTAGTCAAAAAAGGCGGATCTAAATTAGTAAGTAGCATAATGGGTGGCGGAGGCAGTACAGTTGCCAGTGCCGCTGGAGGCGTAGGTAGTAAAGGTTCTACTGCGGCTAAGATGTTGACAGGTGCAAGTAAAAATGCAGATGGTATGACAAGTGCTATGACCAAAGGTGGTAAGAGCGGTGGCTTCTTAAAAAGCATAGCAAATGCAGTTAAGAAATTTGGAGACAACAAAGTAGTTAAAGGTGCCGCAAGTATGGTACTAATGGGTGGTGCAGTTGCATTATTGGCTGTAGGACTAAAAACATTTAATGAAGTTAATTTCTCATCATTGGCAAAAGGCTTTCTTGCAATGGGTGGTCTAATTGGATTATCCAAATTATTAGAAAAATCAACAAGCAGTATGGTTAAGGGTGCAGTTGGAGTATTGGCACTAGGTGCCGCAATGGTCCCACTAGCATTTGGACTTAACTTGATGAAAGATGTAGGATTTAAAACAATAGGTGTGTTAGCGGCAGGAATAGGTGCCTTAGCACTAGCGGCTGGACTTATAGGTATGCCGCCTATTGTGGGATTTGTGATGGCAGGTGCATTAGCAATTGGTGTATTGGGTGCCGCACTTATTCCGTTTGCAGTTGCGGCAATGATAGCCGCGAAAGCATTTGACATGTTTGTACCAAACATTGTTATGATGAGTTTGGTAGATGGCAAGAACTTAATTATGGTTGGCGCAGGGCTGGCGGCTATTGGAGCCGGCTTGGCAATTATGTCCGGTGGCTCTTTACTATCAAGTTTAATGGACGGAATTGGAAAACTGTTTGGTGCTAAATCTCCAATGGAAAAAGTTACAGAATTTGCTAAAGGATTGCAAGGCGTTGATATGTCCGGCATATTCATACTAGGAGAATCATTTAAAGGACTAGCAGAATCTAAAAATGTAATTGACATGTTTGACGGCTTAGACGGTACAGCAGACAATGTTATAAAATTTGCCTCAAGCATAGACACACTAACTGCCGCATTGGCAAGATTAGAAAAAGGTGTTCCAGCAGAAACAACATTCTTTGACAAAATTAAAGATGTTGCAAGTCAAGTAAGTGCATTTTTCTCAAGCGGTAGTCAGACAGATGTTAAACCTACAGCAGGAGCAAGTGCAAATATGCCTACTGCTCCAACACAAATTGACAAAACATCTATTCCAACAACTGGGGGTAGAGATTATATGACTGATGATGACATCAGCGACTTAACAGGTGATTACTCAGATTCTAAACCTACTCCGGGACCTAAAAAGGCAGATACACCAGATAATGATACTGCGGCATTATTGGCAGAATTAGTAAGACTACAAGCAGAAAATAACAAACTTTCTAAACGACAAATATCAGCAACTGAAGAAATAGATTTTTAATCGTCCAATAATTTCTTGACTTAATATTCGAAAAGTGATAAATATACGCATATAAAGAGAGATATTATGGCGACTTGGAGAAAATACTTTAATAATAGCACTAACGCAGGACTTCCTGGTAATGTTACTGGAGACCAGTCCACGGGTAATTTTGCGAATGCTAGATTTAGTAGTTGGTTACCAGAGGTTTATGCTGGTTCACCAAACAGGTTAATGCGTTATATACAATATGACCAAATGGATAATGATTTGGAAATAAATGCCGCATTAGATATTTTAGCAGAATTTTGTTCACAAGAAGATGATTCATCTGAACAACCGTTTAGATTTACATTTAACGAAGACCCTAGTGCAACTGAAATGAAAATTCTTAACAAGACACTAGAGCAATGGTGTAACTTAAATGATTTAAACAGACGTGTGTTTAAAATGATTAGAAGTACATTAAAGTATGGCGACCAGTTCTTTGTTAGAGACCCAGAAACATATAAGTTGTTTTGGACAGATCCTGCAAATGTAGAAAAAGTTGTTGTAAATGAAAGTGAAGGTAAAAAAATTGAAACTTACTTTATTAAAAATTTAGAAGCAAACTTTGAACAACTTGCGGCAACTAGTGCCTCAGCATTACATAGTAGACCCTATGGTGCTGGTTCAGGTATGATGACAGGTAGAAATGTTGGAACAAGTGTTAGCAATTATAGTACACAAAATTTAGGAGACCAAGGAACTAACTATGGTACTCCAGTAGATGCACAACACGTTGTACATTTAAGTTTAACTGAAGGCATGGATCATAATTGGCCCTTTGGTATTAGTATATTAGAACCTGTATTCAAAGTTTTCAAACAAAAAGAATTATTAGAAGACTCTATAATCATTTATAGAGTTCACAGAGCACCTGAAAGACGTGTGTTCTTTATTGACGTAGGCAACATGCCTCCACACAAAGCACAACAATATTTGGAAAGAGTAAAATATGAAGTGCAACAAAAACGTGTACCAAACAAAAACAAAGATGGTGGTAACGTAGCCGATGCGGCATACAATCCAATGAGTATGTTAGAAGATTACTTCTTTGCACAAACGGCTGATGGTAGAGGTAGTAAAGTTGACACATTACCAGGTGGTGAAAATTTAGGACAAATAGATGACCTTAAATATTTTAACAACAAACTGTTAAGAGGTTTAAGAGTTCCTAGTTCTTATTTGCCAACAGGTCCAGATGATGGATCAGCACAATACAATGATGGTAAAGTGGGAGTTGCCTTTATACAAGAATTCCAATTTGCAAAATATTGTGAAAGATTGCAAAAACAAGTTATTAGAAACTTAGACAGAGAGTTTAAAATGTTCTTAGCATATAAAGGTGTTGAGATGGACAACAGCACATTTAGAATTGAATTTGCTCCACCACAAAACTTTAGCAGTTACAGAGAGTTAGACTTAGACACACAAAGAGCAACATTGTTTAGTTCATTAGAAGCAGTACCTTACTTGTCGCAACAGTTTAAGATGCAAAAGTACTTAGGACTTACTCAAGAAGAAATGAAAGAGAATGAAGAATATTGGAAAGAAGAAAATAAATATAACGAATCACAAGTTTCCGGAAATGTAGGAGACATTGGATTAAGAAACGTAGGAATCAGACCAGGACCTAGTGCAGACTTTGATTTAGATGCACCAGTAGATGATATACCATTAGAAGATGGTTTAACAGATGATGTTACAGCACCAGACGTTACACCAATTGGACCAGGCACTGATACAGGAGAGCAGATATAATGAGATTAGTAGAATTTTATAATCCTGAAAAAGATAGACAAGCGACTCGCAATATCGATGATACTCGTAAGACTAAACTTACATTAGAGGCTCTCGGTAAATTAAGAAAGTACAGAGAATTAAAAAAGTCTGAAAACTTAGAACGTAAAAAGTTAGCAAGTCTTATGTATGCAAAATCAGGTGATGCTGGCGCACCAGGCATTTAAACTATTGTTTAACAGTAGTACGCCTTAGATAAATATTATCTAGTAATGGTACACATAGATACCAAAAACACTCATTCCACACTATTTTGACAGAAACGACATCAAAATAGGCCCATTTGACCTATAAAACACAGTTATTAATAAGTACAAATACGACATAACTACAATCCACAATCGCGGTGTGTAGTTTAATTAATATAGATTTAAAATTTATAGGAGCACATAATGTCAGAAAGCAAAAGTAAACTAGAACAAGTACTAGAATTTCTACTTGCTGAAGATAACGATCGTGCCGAAGAGTTGCTTCACGAATACGTTGTTGAAACTGCTCGTAAGGAATACGAACGTATCTTAGATGATGCTGAAGTTTCAATTGATGAAACAGCAGTTGACAGCAAAGAAGAATCAGAAGAAGCAGTTGAAGAAACTGCAGAAACTGAGGAAGAAGCAGTAGAAGAAGAAATTAACCAAGCAGATCCAGAAGCAGATTTTGTTGCAGATGTTGAAGAAGCAGATGCAGATATCGAATCTGACGAGATTGGCGAGGAAATGGAAGACGGAGAGATTGAAGATAAAGTTGATGAACTTGAATCTGAACTTGAAGACCTAAGAGCTGAATTCGAAAAACTTCTTGATAAAGAAGGTGACGATGAAGAAGAAGGAATGGACGGCGAAGAAGCAGAAATGGATGCAGAAATGGACATGGAACCAGAAATGGATGACATGGAAATGGAACCTGAAATGGAAGAAGAATCAGTCGAATATGACCTAGACGAAGAAGTTGTTGATGAAGATGACGAAGTTGTTGAAGAAGCAACTAAATTATCTGACAACGTTGCAGAACCTAAGGGTGGCGACGCTGATAACAACGATTCAGGTACAGCGAAGAAAGGCGTAACTAAAGTTGTTAGCCCAAATGGACAAGGTACACCAGTTAAAACTAATGACGGCGGAGACGGCGACAGTGGTAATAACTCACCTAAGGACAGTGGGGCATCAAGTAATCTTAACGTTGAACCTAAAAAGGTTTAATTTAGAGTATTTTACAGGAGTAATCGGTGCGTAAGTTATATGAATATATGAGTCCAGAACAAAGTAAGATTAAAATTATGGAATCTGACGATGGGAAAGATTTATACATGCAAGGATTGTTTATTCAAGGTGATGTAAAGAACCAGAATGGACGAGTTTATCCAAAGGATGAAATTCAACGTGCTGTTGAAAATGTAACTGAACGTCTAAGTAAAGGTGAAACAGTTATGGGTGAGTTAGATCATCCAGAAGAATTACAAATTAATCTAGACCGTGTGAGTCATATCATTACAGAAATGCAATGTACTGACGCAAATGGATTAGGAAAATTAAAAGTAATTGATACACCAATGGGGAATATTGCAAAGGCTTTATTAAAAGCAGGTGCAAAATTGGGTGTGAGCAGTAGAGGAAGTGGTAATGTAAATGAATCAGGTCGTGTGTCTGATTTTGATATCGTTACTGTTGATATTGTTGCACAACCGTCCGCCCCGGACGCCTATCCAAAGACCATTTATGAGTCTTTGTTTAACATGAGAGGTGGTAGCATGATATATGATATCGCCAGAGACTATACACACGATAAACAATCAGGTGCAAAAATGCATTTGAATAAAAATATCATTGATTTTATCAATGAATTAAAATTGAGGTAGGAGACTACTATGGCAGAAAAATTTGAAGACCTTATCAAGTCTACCGAATTGACAGAGGAAAACCAAAGTCAAATCGTTGAGGCCTGGGAAAGTCGTCTTGCCGAAGCCAGAGAGGAACTCACTGCAGAATTAAGAGAAGAGTTTGCTCAAAGATATGAGCATGACAAAGGATTAATTGTTGAAGCAGTTGACGGCTTTATTAAAGAAAGAATCGAAGCAGAAATGCACGAACTTGCTGAAGATAAAGTTAAAGTTGCTGAAGAGAGAGTTGCTTATAAAAAGGCTGTTAGCGAACATGCAAAGAAACTGGAAGGTTTTATTGCAGAACAACTTGCTAAAGAAGTTAAAGAGTTAAGACTAGAACGTTCAAACGTTCAAGAACATGTGTCTAAACTTGATAACTTTGTAGTTGAGTCACTTGCGGGAGAGATTAAAGAATTCCACGAGGACAAACAAGCATTAGTTGAACAGAAAGTGAAAATGGTTAGAGAAGGTAAGAAACAACTTGCTGAATCCAAATCAGACTTCATCAAACGTGCCGCTGACAAAGTCGAAGCAGTTGTTAATAAAGTTGTGTCTGACAACGTACAACAGTTTAGAGATGACATCACAGCCGCCAGAGAGAATGACTTTGGTCGAAGAATCTTTGAATCCTTTGCAAATGAATACCGTTCAAGTTACTTGAATGAAAGTTCAGATGTAAAAGATTTAGAAAAAACATTAGCCGATATGAAAAAACAACTTGCTGAAAGTAAAACAGAAGTAGAAGCGAAAGCAGAAGCAACTAAAATTACTGAAAGCAAATTGAGGATAGCAGAAGACAAGTATGCTCGTAAAGAACAACTTGACGAATTGCTAAAACCTTTAAATAAAGGCAAAAAAGAAATTATGGTTGACCTTTTAGAAAGTGTTAAAACAGAAAACCTTGAGAAGCAATTTAACAAATACTTACCAAGTGTTTTAGACGGCGAAGCACCGAAAGAAGCTCGTAAACCATTAACGGAATCAGTGACATCAGAACACACTGGTGACAAAGATGTTCAGCCTTCAAGCGAAGATGGACAGGATATCGTCGAAATTGATGCTATCCGTAAATTAGCCGGACTTTCAAATTAGGAGATAAGAAATGGCAGAATTATTTGAAAGCAATTGGTCAGCAACCAAGGACGCACTTTTAGAAGGACTTAACGGTTCTAGAAAAACTTCTTTGGACGTTGTTCTTGAAAATACTAAAAAACATCTTCAAGAATCAGCATCTAGCGGTGCTACACAGGCTGGCAATGTTGCTACATTAAACAAAGTAATGTTACCTCTGATTAGAAGGGTTATGCCTTCAGTCATTGCTAACGAATTAGTAGGTGTTCAACCTATGACTGGTCCAGTAGGACAAATCCATACTTTAAGAACAAGGTATGCCGAGAGTGCAACTGGAGTTAATCCAGGTGATGAAGCACTTTCACCATTTAAGATTGCGAATGCATATTCAGGTTCACCTGATGCAACAGCGGCTTCGGAAGGAACTGCTGGTAAGAAATTATCAATCCAAATCTTAAAACAAACTGTTGAAGCAAAAACAAGACGTTTAAGTGCTAGATGGACTTTTGAGTCAGCTCAAGATGCCGAATCAATGCACGGTCTTGATGTGGAAGCAGAAATTATGCAGGCACTTGCACAAGAAATCGTAGTTGAAATCGACCAAGAAATTATCGGTTCACTAAGAAGTCTTGCAGGCGCTGGAACTACTTTAGACTTTAACTCTGTGACTGGAACACAAACTTACGTTGGTGACAGACACGCGGTATTGGCTATTGAGATTAACAGAGCGGCAAACAGAATCGCGGCAAGAACAAGACGTGGCGCTGGTAACTATATTGTTGTTTCACCTGAAGCACTTACAATATTACAATCAGCATCTACTTCAACTTTTGCTAGAACAACTGAAGGTTCTTTCGAAGCACCTACAAACACTAAACTTGCTGGTGTCCTTAACGGATCTATCAAAGTTTTTGTTGACAGTTATGCGGCTGACGGTACTAAAGTACTTGTTGGTTACAAAGGATCAAGCGAAACTGATGCACCTGCGTTCTACTGTCCGTATATCCCACTAATGAGCACAGGCCCAGTAATGGACCCTGCTACATTTGAACCAGTAGTGTCATTTATGACAAGATATGGTTACATCGAACTTACTAACACAGCAAGTTCATTGGGTAACGCGGCTGACTACGTTGACGCAATCACATTGTCCAACGTTGCATTCCAGTAAGAATTAATTAATTCTTATTTGCGAATACGCAAATACTTTAAAAAGCACTTCCTTCGGGAGGTGCTTTTTTTTGACTTTTGCATCAAAAAGATAAATACAACTAATACAATGCTAATGTGAGACATATAGATGGCAACAAACAATAAATCGAATTTTAGACCAGACGGAAACCTAGACGTACAAGGAAATTTAACGGTCCGTGGTAACATTTTAGGTTATGGTACTACTACATTTTTAAACGACACAGTCACAGTAAATGATGCTGACGGCTATGTTATTAATAGTGATAGCGATGTTGACAGTTCTTATCTACAATTAAACTCACAAACTAGTAATGCTAGAATTACATATAATAGTGCAAATTTAACTATTGGCGATGCTACAAATACTAACAATATTTTACTAAATGCAAATTCAAACATAGAAGGTACATTAACTACAACAGGAAATGTAACTGGTCCTTACTTTGTAGGTATAGCCACTTCAGCACAAAAGTTCACAGGCAATGTTGCTTTAACATTAGACGGAGACCTTACAGGTAGTGTAAGTTTTGAAGGTCCGTTTACTGACAGTTTTGCGGCAAACATTAATGCTAACGCAGTAATTTTAGATTATCATACACAAGGTGCATACGTTAAAACAGCACAAGGTTTAAGCAATAGTAACATTATTGTTGCAAGCCAAGGTGCAGATGACGGACAAAATATTACAATTGATTTAGTTGATACATCTGTAACAGCAGGAACTTATTCAGGTAATGCAACTGCTACAGCAGGATTTACTGTTGACGAAAAGGGTAGACTAAGTCAAGCAAATGCAACAATGATTGCAATACCAAGTTCACAAGTTACAGATTTTCAAGCACGAGTTAGAGGCAATGTAAGTGCTACAACAGGACTAACATATACTGAAGCAACTGGTGTATTCAATATTACAGATACTATAACAGGTGCAAGTCATGGTAGTGCTACAGCAATACCAACATTTACTGTAAACCCACAAGGACAATTAACAGCGGCGGCAGATGTAAACATAGCAATACCGCATACGCAAGTTACAGACTTTGATGCAGGTATAAGTGGTTATCTTCAAAACGGTACCTATGTAACAGAAACAAGTGGTGTTTTAGATGTAACGGCAGATGTTGTTACAACAGATAGAAATGATACACTTGGTGCAGATTATACTTTTACTGGTACAGTAGATTTAACAGGCGCAACAGCAACAACAGTTAGTGGTACTTTGCCTAGTGTTAGTGGTAATGCTTATGTACAAGGTTCTAACGATGGCAGTATAGCAAATACATCTTATGTAGAAACTGCTATAACAAATTTAAGAACATCACTCACAGATGGTGCAACAGATAGTCTTAACACACTAGGTGAACTAGCAACAGCATTAAGTAATAACAGTAATGTTGCATCAGCAATAACAACTCAAATAGCGGCGGCAGAAGCCAATATTTTAAGTGGTGATGCAAATGTAACAAGTTATGTTGACACTAACAAAGTTGACAAAATATTTAAAATTGCAACTGACGGTAGTATATTACCTAGGCACAAATTAGCAAATGGTACAGTTATAGACAGTACTCATAGTTCAATGAGTAATACTCAAATAGATTCGAATGTTATTACATTCCAAAGTTCCACAGGAACAAGTGAAGCCAAAGCAGACATTTTCTTCCAAACGCAGAAATTTAATTCTCCGTATGCAGTATTGCATACAGGACAACAAAATGTAAGTGGTAAAATTAGTACACTTAATAGTAACGGAACAACAATGACAGTTGCTACGCCAAGTGCTCACAGATTAGTAACTGGTGATACAATAACAATACAAAATACAAGCGATACTCAAGCACATGGCAGTTATATTATAACTAAGACTGGACTTAATACATTTACAGTACCAAATACAAATACATTTAGTGCAACAGGTAATGCAGACGGTAATGGTGCAACTCCAGACTACTTTGATCCTAACCCAACAGCAGACTTTCAGAAGAGAGATGGTAACATCACATATACTGGACAAACAAGGTTTATGTCAGGTAGAAGAGCAAACTTTAATAGTGATGCCACTATAGATGCCCACACAATACAACATGGATCAAAATTAGGATCAGGTGATGTTGTATTCCTAAGTAACATTACTATCCAAAAAGATGGTAATACCACAAACCAATCACATGCTTCTAATGTAACAACATTGTTCTTCAAAGAAGAAATAGGTGTACCAAGTTACTTTGGTGGAACTTCTTCAGGTATTGGTATTTCAAGTGCAAACATATTCACTTTTGCTCACAGTTCAGATGTTACAAATAGAAATGCAGACAGTTATAGTGGAACAATTAATTCACAAGTAAGTGCAAATACAATTGAAATAGGTTCACCAAGAGCCAGTAGAGCAACATTTGAAGATAGTGTGATGTTTGTTGGTGGCGATATTCAAACATATATCAATGCTCAAACTGTAACTGCAAATGCAGGTGCAGATGTTTATACAGTAGGCAGTCCATCAACTAGTTTTGGTGACGGTTTAATAGAAAGATTAACAGTCGATGGTGCTATAACACTTGGTAACAAAGTTAGTGATACATATCACGCAAACGGTACAATTTATTATGACACTGGCACAAACCAGTTCATGGGTGTTGAAGCAGGTGTTCCAAAAACACTTGTTGATGCAACAGTAAACACTATCAGTTTAGGTAGTGCAGATGTAGGGTCAGATGCTAACCTAATGACCCAAGCCAGTAATGTATTTTTCCCAGCAGGGGTAAAAGGCAATTATGGTATAACAGTTAGCAGAATAGCAAACGCAACAGCCAATGTTGCAGTTATAGAAACAAGCAATGCAGATATTAGAGGATTGTTTAGTACAAGTGCAGGAAGTCAAGGATACAACAACGGTACAGGTGTTATTAGTGTTCCAGGTACAACGGATCACATAACAGAAGGAACAAATTTGTTCTACACAGACGAACGTGTAGATGACAGAGTAGGAGCATTAATAGTTGGAGGTTCAAACATAACCGCAACTTATAATGATGGAGCCGGCACTTTAACAATTGACGCAGATTTAACAGGTGATGTTACAAGTGTTGTAGCAGGTGCAGGTTTAATAACAGGCGGAACATCAGGTGATATCACATTGGATATTGGCGCAGGCACAGGTATTAGTGTAAATGCAAACGATGTTGCAATTACTAATACAGGTGTTACAGCGGCAACTTATGGAAGTAATGCATCTACAGTAAGTAACTTTACAGTAAATGCACAAGGACAATTAACTGGTGCGGCTAATCAGGCTATAGCAATTACGGCAGACCAAGTCACAGACTTTTCAGAAGCAGTTGATGATAGAGTAAACGTATTAGTATCCGGTGGTTCTAATATAACAGTAACCTATGATGATGGCGCAGGTACATTTGTTATTGACAATGATTTAACAGGTGATGTAACAGGTGTTGTAGCAGGCGCAGGTATGACCGGTGGAGGCTCCAGTGGAGACCTTACACTTGATGTTGTGGGCGGAACTGGTATAACTGTAAATGCTGACAACATTCAAGTAGCAATGTCAGATTTTAATACAGGCGATTTAGCAGAAGGCACAAATTTATATTATACAGATGTTAGAGCAGATGCAAGGATTACAAACGCACTTAAAGATGAAGACAATATGGCTTCTGATAGTGCTACTCATGTACCTTCACAGCAATCAGTAAAAGCATACGTTGATTCACAAGTAGCAAGTAAAGATGCATTAAGTGAATTAAGTGGTGATACAGATGATATTACTGAAGGAACAAGTAATTTATATTTTACAAACGAACGTGTTGACGATAGAGTTGGAGCATTAATTGTTGGTGGTGCTAATATTACTGCAACATACAATGACGGTGCAGGAACTTTAACTATTGATGCAGACAACGTTGGTGACGTAACAGGTGTTACAGCAGGTACTGGACTAACAGGCGGCGGAAGTTCAGGAGACTTAACACTAAATGTTATTGGTGGTGATGGTATTACTGCTAACGCAGATGATATTACTGTAGATAATACAGTAGTTAGAACAACTGGCACACAAAATATTGGCGGTGCTAAAACATTTACAAGTGACTTAATACTTTCAGGTAACTTAACTGTAAACGGAACGCAGACAACTGTTAATACAGAAACATTAACTGTAGATGACAACATAATTGTTCTTAACAATAACGAAGCAGGTACACCATCACAAAATGCTGGTATAGAAATTGAACGTGGTACATCAACAAATGTACAATTAAGATTTAATGAAACTTCAGACCAGTGGGAATTTACTAATGATGGTTCTAGTTATGTTGCTTTAGGTACATCTGGTATCTTTACAGGCGATACAGACGGAGTTTCAGAAGGCTCAACTAACTTATACTTTACTCCAAGCAGAGCAAGAGGTAACATTAGTGTTACTGACGCAGGTGGAGACGGAAGTTTAGCATATAACAGTACATCAGGTGTTATTACATATACAGGTCCAAGTGCCGCAGAAGTAAGAGCACATTTAAGTGGTAGCAGTGGTGTAAACTACGATAGTTCAACAGGTGCTATTACAGGTGATACAGCAGAAATTAGAGGCATGATTAGTGCCAGTGGCGATATATCATATAATAGTTCAACTGGTGTAATTAGTTTCACTAACGATGCTGGTGACATAGAAAGTGTTACAGCAGGCTCAGGTATGACAGGTGGTGGAACTTCAGGTGCAGTCACACTTAATGTTATAGGCGGTGATGGTATTACTGCTAATGCAGATGACATAGCAGTTGACTTAACAGACACAGCAATATTCACAAGTACAAATACAGCCAGTAAAGCAGTTGTAAGAGACGGCAGTGGTAACTTTGCCGCAGGTGTTGTAACAGCAACAGCGACAGCGGCTCGATATGCTGACTTGGCTGAGAACTATTTGGCAGACAAGCCTTATGATGCAGGAACAGTTCTTGTAATAGGCGGAAGTGAAGAAGTTACAGAAGTAACTAAACAAAATGCTCCAAACTTAGCAGGTGTTGTTAGTACAGATCCAGCATACTTAATGAACTCGACACTAGAAGGCGACAATGTTGTTACAGTTGCATTAAGAGGACGAGTTCCAGTTAAAGTTACAGGCGCAGTTAGAAAAGGTGATGTGCTTATTGCAAGTAACACACCAGGACATGCCGAAGCGGCCCCATTCAGAGGCTATCACGTATCCGGTCCAAGTATGATAGGTATTGCTATAAGCGAACATCTATCAAGCGGAACGGGTGTCGTAGAAGCACAAATTAAGTAATCTTAGATAAATACTCTTATACAAAGGTAATCCTTTTGACTACACCCAGACGTGAGTGTAGACTACAATAAACGTAGAACAAACATAGGAAGAATAACGATGGCCACAGCAATTCAATGGAGAAGAGGTACAACTGCTCAACACAGTTCATTTACAGGACTAGTTGGCGAGATTACAGTTGATACAGATTTAGACACCATTAGGGTCCACGATGGTAGTACAGCAGGTGGACACAGGCTAGCGAAACATTCAGATATACAAGCAGGAGACATTACAGGCGTAACAGCAGGTGATGGACTATCAGGCGGTGGTACATCTGGAGGAGTTACGGTAGCATTAGATTTAAACGAATTAACAGCCGCAACAGTAGATGTTGCGAATGACAGCATTTCAATTATTGACGCAAATGATAGTAATGCAAGTAAAAAAGAAAGTATTGCAGATTTAGTAAGTGCAATAGCAGGATCAGGATTAAGTGCAACAAGCGGTGTACTTGCAATTTCAGAAACAGGCGACATTAGTGCCGTAACAGCCGGTAACGGTTTAAGTGGCGGTGGAACTAGTGGAGCAGTTAGTTTAGCAATTAACCCAGCATATTTTGACGTAACAGATAGTGGAACAGGTTTTGGCGCAAACTTTGAACCAAGTGCAAATAACACTTATAGTTTAGGTAGCCCAACAATGGTATGGAAAGATGCATACATTGGTCCTGGATCTTTATACGTTAACGGAACGAAAGTTATTGAAGATAATTCAGGAACAATTCAATTTTCTGCAAACGCAAACCAAAACATTGGAATTATAACTTCAGGATCAGGTGACTTAGAACTTAATGCATCTGGAACAGGTGTTATTAATATCCAATCAGCAATTACAGTAGACTCAGGTCAAGTACTTACAGGTACTGGCGGTTTGACAATGGGGTCAAACATTAATGCTAACAGTAATGCAGTAAACAATTTACCAGCACCAGCCCAAGCGGCAGATGCCACTAACAAAACTTATGTTGATGGCGCAACTTACTTAACAGGTGGTGATGGTATTACTAACAGTTCAGGAACTTTAGCAGTTGATAGTACAGTTGTAAGAACAACTGGTACGCAGAGTGTTGCAGGTGATAAAACATTTGCAGATGATGTTGTAGTTACAGGTAACTTTACAGTTAATGGAACACAAACTATCCTTAATACAACAACAGCAAGTTTGGCAGACAACATTGTTGAGCTAAACAGAGATGCTAGTGGAACTCCAAGTGAAGACGCAGGACTACAAGTTAATAGAGGAAGTAGTGCAGATGTATTTTTACAATGGAAAGAAAGTACTGATAGATGGCAATTTACTAACGATGGTTCAACATACTATTCATTAGTAACAGATACAGATGACTTAGCAGAAGGTTCAACTAACTTATACTATACAAATGCTAGAGCGGATGCCAGAATAGCGGCGGCTAGTACAAGTGATTTATCAGAAGGTACTAACTTATACTACACTGATGCAAGATGGGATACAAGATTAGCGGCTAAGAACAGTGATAACTTAACAGAAGGCTCTTCAAACATTTACTTCACAAATGAAAGAGCACAAGACGCCGTTGGTGGAATTATTACAGGTAGTGGTAACATTAGTGCTACTTACGATGATGCCGCAGGCACAATTACTATTGCAGAAGCATTAACAACTACAGATATTTCAGAAGGCGACAACCTTTACTATACAGATGAAAGAGTTATGGATAAAGTTGGTGCTAGAATATCTGGTTCAGGTAATATTACAGTAACTTATGATGATTCAGCAGATACTATTACAGTTGCAGAAGCATTAACAACTACAGATATTTCAGAAGGCGATAATCTATACCATACAACAGCAAGAGCCAGAGGTGCAATTAGTGCCACTGGTGATATTTCATACAACAGTTCAACTGGTGTAATTAGTTTTACTAATGACGCAGGTGATATTGAAGGTGTTACAGCAGGATCAGGTTTAACAGGTGGCGGTACTTCAGGTGCAGTTACACTAAACATTGGTGCAGGTACAGGTATTACAGTAAACGCAGATGACGTAGCAGTTAATATGGGCGATTTTAGTACTACTAATTTATCAGAAGGCTCAAACTTGTATTACACAAATGGTAGAGCAGATGCAAGAATAACAGCATACACTGGCGGAATGGTAAACATGACAGGCAATGTTACAACAAGTGCTAACGTACATGCTTCATTCTTTGTAGGTACAGCAACAGCGGCAAGATACGCGGATTTGGCTGAGAAATACGAAGCAGATGCAGAATACGAAGCAGGCACAGTTTTAGTATTTGGAGGTGACAAAGAAGTTACTTCATGTACAGAAGAACTAGACCATAGAGTAGCAGGTGTTATTAGTACAGATCCAGCATACATGATGAACGCAGAAGCAGAAGGACAATATGTTGCTTTAACAGGAAGGGTTCCTTGTAAAGTAGTTGGTCCAGTTGCTAAAGGTGACTTAATGGTTGCTTCTAGTGTTGAAGGTCATGCTAAAGCAGATAACAACGCAGGCCCAGGAAGAATAATTGGTAAAGCAATTGGTGAAATTGATAGTGGCGAAGGTGTTATTGAAGTATTAGTAAATATGATGTAAACAAACTCAGTCTCGAGATTAAAAAGCACCCATTAAGGGTGCTTTTTTTTGACTGACTAGAATGATTCAGCAATAACTCTCTCTAGAGAGCCGGCTTTCATCATCGTGTCAAATTTTTTAAAGTAGTCCAAAGCAAAACGTTGAGTTGCATTGGCTACTATTCCTAAGGATTTCGCCATTTTTTTCTCCGATTGTGATGTAGATGATTGCTACAAACATTGTTATTGTATCAGCCCTAATGGGGTTTACAAAAATGTTCTGCAACGTTATGTTACAATCATGTTACAGAGTTATTTATCACGGAAACTTTTAAAAAATCATTTTTGTTCCAGACTTTTTGGTAACTTTTGGATAAATATGCATGTAGAACTCTAGAAGTTCTATTTGTAGAGTAACACAGACATCACACTACAAAATAAAAGATATAAACAAACAGAGTGTGTAGATGAAAGAAGTATTTCAATTAATAGCAGAGGTAGGATTTCCTATTGCCGGAGCATTGGTAATGGGAGCATTTATCTTTATTATTATTAAACAACTAATGGCTGGCGTCGTCGGTCAAGTAGCAACTTTAACAAAGTTTTGCGAATCCTTAGAAAATAGAGCAAGAACTATGAGTAATGAGATGATTAAGATTGACTTATTAGTAAGTAGTGCTTTAGATTTGAAACCTGATGTTGAAAGAATTGCTAGAGCTGAAAACTTTATTGAAGATGGAAAACTCGACGTAAGGAGAGACTAATGGATGTCGCTTCTTTAATTTCTCAATACGGCTTTCCGGTAGTGGCATGTGTTGGTTTAGGATATTTCATTTTTTATGTATGGAATTATATTAATAAAGAAATAAAACCAGCATTAGGAAAAATGCATATGGCACTAATAAGAGTCATAGACCAGACAAGAATGTTGGACCAAGACTTAATTCGTTTGCAACAAAAAGTAAATGTTGTTCTAGAATACAGAGAACGACAAGAATTTCTGCAAGATGCAGAAGAAAAGGAGGCCCTTGCTGAAAAAGAAGAGGCTAAGAAAACGAAAAAATGATTAAACTAAATGGAACTATTTTAGGAATTGGTGTAATGCTACTGTACTTTAGCAGTCAGACAGTATTTGCAGACCAATTAAAACATAAATTTAAAAATCCATCCTTTAGTGGACAAGGTACTGGTGCTCATTACTTAACGATTGAGAATCAGGAAAAAAGTCGAAAAGACAAAATTAGAGACGATATAGAAGCGGCACTAAGAGCGGCTGATAGATTAGAAAATAACAGCACAATTAACAAGTTCATTAGAAATTTAGAAAGCAGAATTTACAGTCAAATTTCTAAAGGCTTAGTTGATAGTATGTTTTGTAATCCTGGAGAAGATGTAACATGTACAAATTCAAAAGCAGGAGCATTCACTATCGAAGACAGTAGTGTGTCTTATGTAGTTAAAATGATAGATGGAATAGAGTACATTGTTTTAACTATTGTTGATGCAGATGGAACAATAACAGAAATAGAAATACCAATTGGAATTGGTACGTTAGGCGGTTAGAGATGAAGAGCACTTTATTAGCAGTTATATTTGCTCTGTTAGTTAGTGGGTGTGCGAGTATTTCCATTCCCGGTGACAAAGTCTGTATGACAGACTTTTTAGAATGTATAGAAGAACCAAAATTCGTAGAATTACCAACATATAAAAAATTAAGAAACTTACCACCAGCAGAAGTTATGCCTGTGGTTGCAGTTTACAAATTTGACGATTTAACAGGACAACGAGTATCGTCAGACGGTGTATCTTCATTTAGCACCGCAGTTACTCAAGGTTCAAAAGATTTATTAATAGACTCTTTAAAGGCGGCAGGAGCCAAAGACGATCCTAAAGGAACTTGGTTCCGGGTTGTTGAAAGAGGATTAGGACTTGATAACCTAGTGCGAGAAAGACAGATAGTTCGTAGCACACGCGAACAATATCAAACTGAAACAGAACCCGCACAACAGGTACAACCACTACTATTCGCAGGAATGATATTAGAAGGCGGAGTCATAGGCTACGACACTAATGTTGAGACTGGCGGTAATGGAGCAAGATATCTCGGTATTGGAACTACAAACCAATTTAGAAGAGATAGTGTTGTAGTATCACTTAGAGCAGTTAGCACACTAACTGGTGAAGTAATACTCAACGTACAGACATACAAAACTATTCTTAGTACAGGACAAGCAGGAGACGT
>Ga0181389_1000017_pt1 | contig 53307 bp, 52 predicted proteins | sample 12SPOviralmetaG_FD_130121 | JGI IMG/M metagenome (GOLD analysis project Ga0181389, IMG submission 130121) | Marine viral communities from the oligotrophic San Pedro Time Series (SPOT) site, San Pedro Channel, CA, USA - 12 SPOT_SRF_2010-06-29 | ecosystem: Environmental > Aquatic > Marine > Strait...
ACACCAAACAAGATTTGGCTCAACTGCTTCAAGTAGCGTGGTTGAGACTCGACAGAGTAGAAGATGGTAGATCGGGAAATAGACAACTAAACCTATTTCACGAAGAGCATTGCAAGTACCCGAAAGGAAGCCTTGCCGAAAACTGACCGAACAATCCTATTATGTAGGGGATAAGGTACAACTAAAGCCGTTGTGGCGCTACAACGAGATTAACCATCTTGAGTAGAACTTGAAATAATAGTAAAGTTAGTTGGTATGCAGTATAATATACAACATGACGATCTTCTAGAGCTGGTATACTCTAGTACACGATCCTCTTTTTTAATAAAACCAAGAATGGGGGATTAGCTCAGCTGGCTAGAGCGCCTGCCTTGCACGCAGGAGGTCATCAGTTCGACTCTGATATTCTCCACTAAAGATAACAAGGGATAATTTCACAGCTTCGTTCCACTATATAAAACGCAACAGTATTACCTCCCTTTTAAAGCCATCTTCGGATGGCTTTTTTATGATTGAAACTTTCTAATACTGATAACTATAACTAACTAACGCTAACATTAAAAGCATGAATAAGTTAAAAGAGAAGTTTGGTAAATACTTTCAATTCAAAAATACCATTAATGGAACGGCTTACATATTAAGAGGGCTAGCAGCAGTACTGTTTGCAATACCTATGGGTATTTTCTTAGGCATTGGAATGGTTTCATTACCTACATCAGCGGTACTAGGTGGTTTCTTAATTCTATTAGGATGTGCATTTATAGTACCACTAGTTTGGCTTTCATTATCAACTGGATATAAAAGAATTAATGCCTTCTTTCCTGGTAAAGCAGGTTGGTTATTAGCATTGACGTTTTTTTACTCAATGGTTTTAGAAGGATTTAATCCACAAAATGTTATGAATGTATTAGATACTCCAGCTGGAACTTTACCTAATGGAGACTATATCACTTATGTAATATTAGCCCTGCCTTATTGGGCATGGAGTTTATACTTAGTATTTGGTAATTCACCAATTGCTAAAAATGAACATATCGGATAAGATTATCCAAGCGAAAGTAGCTCAGCGGTAGAGCATCACCTTGCCAAGGTGAGGGTCGCGAGTTCAATCCTCGTCTTTCGCTCAAATGGCCCGTTCGTCTAACGGTTAGGACGCCAGGTTTTCATCCTGGAAATAGGAGTTCGATTCTCCTACGGGCTACAAAACCCAGATATATAATTAAGATGAACTATGGCTTAACTCGATTGGAAAGAGCAAAATGGACTACCAAAAAATGGTATCGCCAGCTCCTAAGAAAGATTAAACGTTCTCCTATAGTTAAATGGGATAGTTATGTAGATGATACTTATATTCTACACTTAGATAATCGTACAGATCGTTACGATGTACTCAATAAAGAACTTAGTAAAATTAAAACAGAAACTGGTAGCTTAGCAGATTCAGTAACATGGTTTTCTGCATATCAAGATATAATTAGTTACCCAAAAAACTGGCATATCGATGAGTATTCTTTTGATTATCATTGGGTAGTAGATCCAGACCCATGGTTTATGCAATATATTGATGAGCCTTTTAAAAAGATTCAATGCTCACCAGCAGAATCTGCAATTTCAATAGGTCATTTACAAATGTGGAAAGAGTTTTTAGCATCAGATGCAGAAACAGCAATGTTTTTAGAAGACGATATTTATTTTGATTATCAGTTTGAGGAAAGAATTAACTCTATCTTTCAATATGAATTACCTAAAGACTGGGATATGCTTTACTTAGGAGCGCTTCCATGTCATCATGGTTTTACTTGGGATCCGCATTCTAAAAACTTAATTAGACTCTACAACGGAGTTTGGTGGATGTCTTCATATATCTTAACTAGAAAGGCAGCACAAAAACTGGTAGATAGTATTCCAATTGTTGGGCCAGTAGATGTTTGGATTAACTATCAATTTGAAGATATGAAAGTATTTATGACAATAGGTAATCTAATAGAACAAACAGGAGTAGAAGACTCAGATAATACTTATTCATTTGTTGAAGAATTTTATTAATGATAGTATACGTTGCACCTCCAAGGGGTAAATTAGAAAAGATTGCTTATCAACAATGGTTTGAAAATTATGGCCATGAACCTATTTGGCTAGATCTAAGACGTAAAGTTAAAGGACCTTTAATCTTATGCGGAGGCGCAGATATTGGTAAAGATCCAGATCGAGATGCAAAAGAATTTATTTGGATTCAACAAGCATTAGATGGCAATCATAAAATTTTAGGTATTTGTAGAGGTATGCAGATCTTAAATGAATTCTTTGGTGGTACGGTAAATGATATAAATGAATCGATCGTAGAAGATCATAAAGCTGGTAACTTTGCAGAAGATGTAGACCATAGTGGAAAACCATCCCAATATCATATCGTAGAAGATCTAGAAGGTAATTTAATTAATGTCAACTCAAGACATCATCAATATTGTGATAAAGTAGCAGCCAATTTTAAAACTACACACATTTCATATCCATCTAATTCTATTATTGAAGGCTTCTCAGATGAGAGTAAAAAGATCTGGGCAGTACAATGGCATCCAGAAAGAATGGAGTCAGATAATAATGAATATCCCCTAGACAAACTTTTTGCAAAATAATTGCCTCTAGATTTTTTTATGTCAATTATTTTTCGTATATTAGTACTGTAATTAAAAACTAAATAATATATGAGTAATCCACACTACGAACATCAATTAAAATTAGACGCTATGAAGAAACACACTAAATTATCGTCTAGAAACAAAACGCTTCTTTTAATGGGGGCTAAGACTACTGGGAGCTTCCTAGAAGGCTATTATTATATAGAAGAAAGTTTATACATCGATGAGTCTAACGCATTACATTCATTCTGTACATGGATTGATGACATCATTGGTGGCGCAGGTCCAGCAAATATCGATATGCTTTGGTTAGGATTTAAATATCCTGAAGTAGATAGGTATTCTGAAGCCTGTGTAGAAATCAAGAAACAAATGGATGAAATTAAATCTTATACTGCCTAATGAAAAAAATAAAAGCAAAATTATTAACCTACTTATTTACTGACTGGGTTAAATCCGAAAAAGACGTTGAAACATTATTACTCACAAGAGATATGATAACTAAGCGTAAGAATGAACTGACTGGCCATACTCCAGTTTTAGGTTTTAGAATGCATACTACTAACGAAATTAAATAATATGACAAAACTACAAACACTTAAATGTGTTGAGGTAACTTCTCAAACACAGGCAAATAATGGAACTCAATGTTTCCATGACCCTATCACAAATACTGATTATCTTTCTTATGAAAACGGATATGTACGTAGAGCCTACACAAGAGGTTATACAACACCGCGTGGTTACAAATATAAGAATAGATCAATCTATCAATTAAATCCTACTAAACTAACTCCACGTTTTAGCTCATGGGATGGTAGCAGATATTATGAAAAAGAAAGACTAATGGTAATGGATCCAGCAGAAAGAATGGAGATTTTGGCTAAAGCTATTGTTAACTATCGTCAAACTTTAAAGAAACAAAACCAAGTTATCGCGTATAATGATTAACTAATTGAACAATTATGCATATACAGATTTGGATAGGTAAAGATTACCTAGAACAACTTAATAAAAACATTAATTCACCACTAGTATCTGATGATCTATGGGATAATACTGTAGAATATACAGATGTTGTTGTTATGGAAGGTCAAATTCAAGTAAGTATTAAGTATGATAAATATATTGAATTAACAGACAAGGGACTATTAATTGAATGGTCCGGAATAAATCAAGAAGAATAATTATGATTCCAAAAGAAGGTAGAGTATTAGTAGACTTTTATGCAACATGGTGTGGCCCCTGTAAAATGGTAGCAAAGACATTAGACCAATATGTAGAAGAAGTTAGTGAAGTTAAAGTCGTAAAAATTAATGTAGATGAAGAGGCTGATATAGCATCTGAGTATGGTATTAGATCTATTCCTACATTGATATATTTTGAAGACGGCGAAGTTATTGAAAGACAAACTGGTAACCTTGCATTACCACAAATAAAGGAATTAACAAAAGTATAAGATATGAAATGGCTTACAAATACATTTACTTATTGGCTAGAACTAGCATCAGAAATTAGAATCTGGTGGATTTTTAGATCTACTTCTAGAAAACCTGCTAATGTAGAAAAGCTTAACGAGAATGATTTAAGATCAGATTGGTTAGGTAGAATTTATGGTGTAATAAATATGCCAGAAGAAGTAGTTGGCGCAGCTCCACAAGTTCAACAAGCCTATGTACTACAACAAATTAGTAAGTGGGGACCTCTCACTACAGAAATGGGACTTGCAGATATTATCTACCCAGAAATTGATAGACTTGCAGGTACTAATTCATACCTAGTTATCATGTGGCCTCAATATGAAGCCTTAGGACTTTGGTATATCTTAGGTAATATACTTAAATCAACAGCAGTTGGTTTTGGATTATTCTTATTAGGTAGACTAATCTGGGTAAACTTCCACTATATAACTGATACATTTTTTAGATTACTTGAACTAGCAGGACTGTAATGGCAGAAATAGAAAGAGTACAAGAAAACGGATTACGTTTTTATCAAGTGACCGAAGGGGGCGAAGTAATTGCAAAGCTACCATCGGTTACTACTGTTTTAGGACAGACTAAAGATATGTCTGGTTTAGCAAAATGGCGTAAACGCGTAGGTGAAAAAGAGGCTGATAGGATTTCAAATCTTAGTATGTCTCGTGGTACAATTATGCACAGATTAATTGAACTATATAAAACTGAAACTTCAGGTGAGTCTATGGAAAGGCTAACACAACTAAAAGAAGTTGCTAAAACAGATGACGAAGTAAATGAGTTTAAAGATAATGAGAACGGAGCACTCTATTTAGAAGAGGCTTGGAAGTTCTTTTACAAATTTTGGTCTAACTCATCAGATTATTTCGATCAAATTAAAGAAGTTATTGAAGCAGAGACTTTCTTATGGACTACCAAAGCCGGTGGTTGGGCAGGAACTGTAGATAACATTTCAACTATGGTAGATGATACGGTAAAGATCATTGACTATAAGAATAGTAGAAGGCCAAAGCGAGAAGAATGGGTAATTGATTACTATTTACAAGCATCTGCATATTTTATTGCATGGTGGTCTATGACAGGTAGAAAAGCAAATGGAGCCGAGATCTGGATAGCAAATGAGGATGATAATTTACCACAAAAATTTACACTTACTCAGTCAGATTTAGAGTTTTATGCAAAGGAGTTTATTAAACGTAGAAATATGTTTAAGGAAAAGCATAATATATAATAAACATGGCAATAGAGAAGAAAACACAGAACTATTCGTTAAACGATAAGTATTCGTTTAAAGGAACTATAGGAAATGCACCTAAAGTAGAAAAGAAACCACCAAGTGTGGTTAGTCAAATTCTAACTGGTTGGGGCAATCTAGTAAAGTCTCATTTTGTAGAACTAGCTCCTGAATTAAAAGCACAGAGTTCTAATCGTTTATTAATCTGTAACTCTTGCGATATGAGAAACGGGGGAACATGTAATCCAAGTAAAACAGGAAAACATGTTGTAACTGGACAAGAAGTTAGGGGCTGTGGCTGTAGATTAGCAGCTAAAGCACTTTCACCTGGTTCAGTATGTCCACTTGGGAAGTGGTAAAACAATAAAAACTAAATTATGTTTAAAACATTAAAGAGGAATTTCCTTCCATTCATTATAGCCTTCTCTGCATTGTCAGTATCGGCTTCAGCAGCATTTTATTCAGTAAGTGGACTTAGTAAGTTATTTGCAGGAGCTTCATTTGAAGTAATGGTAATGGCTGGTTCGTTAGAAGTTGCAAAATTAGTAGTAGCATCTCTATTATATCAATATTGGGACACTATTAATAAAGGCCTAAGAGCCTATCTTGCAACGGCAACTATAATCCTAGTACTTATTACATCAATGGGTATTTATGGATTCTTATCAGCAGCATACCAAGAGACCTATTCAAAACTATTAATTCAAGAGAATGAAATAGAGTTTATTGAAAACAAGGCCCAGTTCTATGAGGATGATATTGCAAGATATGATATAGAACTTGCTAGAATTAGTGAGAATATTAATATCTTATCAAGCGCGAAAGCATCTGGTATACAAGTTAGAGATACAACATCATCTACTGGATTTAGACAGACTATTTCTACGACAGAATTAAGAATGGCATCAAAACGTATTGAAACTGAAGAAGCTAATCGTAAAGGTGTACAGGCAAAAAGACAAATAGCAGCAGATAGTTTACAAACATTTAAATTACAAATTTTAGATTTACAGAATACTTCTGAAACTGCAGGTGAATTAGGTCCATTACAATACTTATCTGGCTTAACAGGTACTCCTATGGATAGGATTATTAACTGGCTTTTATTAGTTATTATATTTGTATTCGATCCACTAGCAATCTCATTAGTGGTTGCAGCTAACTTTGCATTCGATCAAGCAAGACTAAAAGAAGAAGACGATATTGAATTTACTCCTAGAGATTCTGTTTGGAATGATCTTGACGGTGACGATGACGATGATGATGAAATAGATCCTCCAAATAAAGAAGAAGTTGGTTATGTAGATGATATTCTAGATCGAGTTCCAGGATCTGGTAATCCTAATATACATGCAATGGATGCTACTATGGATAAAGAGAATGCAGCAGCATGGGGTGAATTAGCCGATGAATTAGCTAAAGGTATTGCAGCAGATAATCCAGACGATGAGTATGGAGACCTACCATGGGAAAAGAATCCAGAAGATGAAATTGAAGAAGCAGATAACGAGTGGCTAAACGATCCAGATGTTCAAGATTTCTTAGAAAGAGCAGATGAACCAGGTCCATGGTCAGAAGAAGATGATAAAATCCATACAGTTGGTGGTCTAACAAATGACAAAGAGGGTAGCTTTATGGAATTCCAAAAGAAGCAAGAAGAGTATGATGCCTATGTAGATCGTCATGAGCCAGGTAGCTGGTTGAAGACACCACCAGAAGAAGAATTTGATGAAGACCATGCTTTAGATCAGGTACTTAACGATATGGTTGAGGATATGACTGAAGATGATATTGATGAAATTGCTAATGCTAAATTTGAAGTTGAAGATACTTATGGTAATATAGAAGTTATAGATCCAAAAGAGGTTAAACCAGAAGTAGAAACTACAACAGCTAAACCAGTCGGTAAAGCTAGTTTTACTCCTAATGAACCAACATCAGTTGGAGTAACCGTTAAAGATATTATTGAGCCAGTACCTTCAATTGTTGAGAAAGTACCAACACCACATTTACCAGATGAAGCTAGAGGTGTAGAACCACCAAGTGAAGATGAATTATTTGATCAGGCTATGAGAGAGCAGGCAGAGAAAGATAAGAAGGAATTCTTAAAAAAGAGAGATGGTAAATAAAATAAAGATACACTTAGAAAAGAAGTTTATTACGAAGCCACTTGATAGAGAAACTCTAATTAAAGTGGTTTCTTCAGAACACCCTAGTGTATTACATAGATTGTATCTAATAGCAAACGAACTTAAAGAGATACAATACTTTATGGAATTAGAACATGATTCTTTAGCTTGTGTTGCAAAAGTACATAGTACATTTGCGTATCATGGCAAGGCTAGATCCCAAGCGGCTGTAGTTCCGTATATGAAAGACAAATTAAAGGAATCACCAAAATATAAAATAATATTCCGTATTTATGAAAAAATAAGTCAAAAAGTGATATTTGAATTTTCACATATTACTACAAATAACATTGATTTAATAAATACGATAAATAAATTAGAATTAAAAGCAAAGGATATATGTCAAAACAAAGTAGATACGTATTAAAACAAGGTCATTCTGGTGAATTAGTAGAAGCCGTACAAGATAAACTTGGTCTAAGAGTAGACGGAGTTTTTGGACCTAAAACTAGAGACGCAATCCAATCTTATCAAATTATGAAAGGTTTGAAAGGAGATGGTATTGTAGGCCCAATGACTTGGAAGAAATTAGGACTTAATCCTCTAGAAATAGAAGCAGATACAGATATTACAACCGGAGCCACATGGATTGAACAACATCCATTACCAGATGGTGAATATGTAAAAGAAGAAACAGCAAAGAAATGGATCTTTATTCATCACACAGCTGGTAGACATAATCCATATAAAGTAATTGACCAATGGGGTAGAGACCAGAGAGGTAGAATTGGAACTCATTATGTAATTGGTGGACAACCAGCTTCAGGTGCAGATGAAACTAAATATGATGGTAGGATTTTACAAGCGTTTAAAGATGAATATTGGGCATACCATTTAGGTAAGACCAAATCTGGCAAAATGCATAGAGGTAGTATCTCTATAGAAATTTGCTCAGCTGGTAGATTAACAGAGAAGGATGGTAAGTATTATACTTGGTATAAATCAGAAGTACACCCAGACCAAGTATGTAAATTAGAAACACCATATAAAAATACTACATACTTTCATAAGTATTCTGATAAACAAATTGAATCTTTAAAGGCTTTACTTATATTACTATCAGAAAAGCATGACATTGATTTACAAACTGGTGTTATTGCAGAATTAAAAAGAAGAGTAAATGTAGGTAATCCAACACCTAATTTAAAACAAGTTGGATTTAATCAAGCGTTTGAGTTTAACGAATCTGCGTGTCAAGGTAAGATAAAAGGCCTTTTAACACATGGTCAAGTTAGAACTGACAAAGATGACGTACAACCTCAACGAGAATTAGTAAATATGTTATTAACACTTTAAATTAAAATAAATGAAAATTGAAGTATCGAATGGTGAGATTATGGACAAGCTCACAATATTAGCTATTAAATTAGAAGAGATTAAAGATAAAGCTAAACTAGAAAATGTCCAGAAAGAATACGACACATTAGCACCAATAGTTCATACGATCTACGAAGAACTAGGTGAAGAATTAAAACCAGAATTACAGGCATTACATAAAGATCTAGGAGATATTAATAAGACTTTATGGAATATTGAAGACATTTGCAGACTACATGAAGCAAATGAGAATTTTGATGCAGCTTTTATTGAAGTTACTAGATCGGTTTATATTACTAATGATGAGAGAGCAGAAGTTAAAAAAGCAATCAATAAGTTAACAGGATCTGCATTGGTAGAAGAGAAATCCTACGAAGAATATAAATAAATGCACCAGCTTCCTGGAAATAAGAGTAAAATATTAATTAAGATTAGTTGCCCAGCATTGGGCGATACTCTTTGTGCTACTCCAACTGTGCGTAAAGTAGCCCTCTCTTATGGGCATAAGGTAGATGTTATGTGTAAACGTACAGATCTATTTGAAAGATCTCCATACGTTGATAAACTATTAAAGCACACGAACGAAGATCCAGAAGGCTATACTGAAATTTACGAGACTTACAATCATGTGATTATGACAAATAAGAATATGAATGTAAATCAAATGCGTGATACTAAGATACAACTTAAACTAAGTAATTTTGAGGCAAGACAATTCCATGCATTAGGAGTAGGTATTACACTTTATCCTGAAGAAATGGAATATGATTACTTTCCAGCAGAACAAACAGAAGACTCTTTAAAGATAGATGAGAACTGTATTGTTATCCACCCTACAGAAAACTGGCCTAATAGAACATGGCCATTAGAACATTGGCAAAGATTAGTAGATCTGATTAAAACACATACTAATATGAAAGTTGTGATGATTGGAAAAGCACACCGAGAACATGCCAGTAATGAAGAGGGTCATATTGTAAAGGGACTTGTAGACTTAAATGGTGTAGACTATAATTACGGTGATGATACTCCAGGTGGTCAAGAGGATGCCTCAGTTTTAAGACCGATTTCAGAACTTTACCATGTATTAAATAATGCATTCGGTCTAGTTAGTTTTGATGCTGGTCCTATCCACTTAGCAGGTTGTACAGATACTAATATCTTTCAAATAGGAGCATCAATTAGATGGGAAAAGACTGCGCCATATCGTAATGGGACACAGACTCATAAATTCCATTTTGTAGGCGGAGACTGTAAAGCATTTTGTGCAACAGATCCTAAGTATTCAGTAAAACACTGGAAGTCTATTAATATGATGCCATATTATCCATCTTGTTTAGAAGGATATTCAGAATTTAAATGTCAACCAGGACCTGATGAAATGTTTAATAAAATAATGCAGGTCAGAAATGGGTAGATTTTTAGCAGTAGCAAGTTTTCATAATAATCCAGATGAACATATTAATAGTACATTTGAGAATGTTCTAAATCAAACACACCAAGATTGGTTATTAATTGTAGGTGATGATTTTTCAGATGATGTTGAATTTAAACGTAGACTAAAACGTAGAGTTGAAGAAGTTAACGATCCTAGAATAATCTATTACCAAGTAGAAGAACGTAGAGAACTTTATCTCTATCAAAATATGTTTAATCATTATCAATATGATTACTATTTTGATTTAGACACAGATGATATTATAGATCCTAATCTATTTGAAATTTACTCAAATCATTTTGATGCATATCCAGAAGTTATGTCTATATTTTCAGATGCACATCAAATAGGAGTAGAAGGAGACCTGCACCAGTGGAGTCTAATAAAACCAACTAAAGACTATCAGTACGAGTGGGACTTTAGACATAATGGTGAATTTTGGGATATTTATTCTCAACGAGCAACTCAAAGAATGTTTGGTTGTGGTAGAGCAATGCGTAGGATTGAAGGTCAAATCCCAATTACTAAAAACTGTAAGACTGCAACTGATACATTGTTTTTAATGTATAACTTAACTAGAGGTGCTCATTTACATATTCCTAGAAAATTATATACTTATATTAGAAGACCTGGATCTGATTCTGGTGCTATGTCAGAAGAAGAACATTATGATTTTAATCTTAATGCTGATTACTATATGAAGCAAGATCTACATGAAGGTCTTTTAGTTTATGATGATGTTTGGCATGCCACTTCTGCTATTTCTACATGTGAGTGGTTAGATAACGTAAATGAATTTAGTTTATTAACAAATGAGGATCTAACTGAAGAGCAGCAATCTAAAATTAAGAATCTATATCCAGATAAGACAATTAAGTTTAATACAGAACATGATAATTTAATTGTAGTATTTTGTGATGGTAATATTATTTCTGGCCTTAAATATAAAAGACTTAGTGTACTTACATTTAATGATAATTATGATACGGCAACCGAAGAAGAGTTTAACACATTTAATGATAAAATAAAAGGGCAAATAGAATCAGAATTTGCAGGAGGCGATTGGTATACATTTTTTAGACAATGTAGATACACACATGATACCATAGGCTTTAGAAAGCCGATAGATCCGCGTATAGTTATTATTTTAAAAGATACTATAGATACTATAGAGGAAAGTGAGGCTATGGCAGAACTAGCTCAGTCAATTAATAGATCAGGTAGTACTGCATATTTGATAGAATTAAAACCTACATGGGCAGATCTACCACATACACGACTCGGCGCTCACAATGTTACAGCACCTAATGTAGAACAGTTACGTAAATTTATAGAGGCTAAACAACCTGATATACTTTACTGGGACGGTTCGCACCATCTATCTAATTCTACAATTCAATGGTTAACAAACAACTATTGGACTCGTATTTCCTCACAGGAAATCTTAGGAGAAAATTTAGCAGAAGAATTATTAGAGGTAGCCATTCCAGAAGTCCCTAAATGTCGATTCTATCACAGGTCTGGACCAGAATTGCATTGTGATATTGTAGAGGGTAATTGGCATGCAGAATTCTGGAGAGACGGTAAAAAACATTGGCAACATACTTTAGCAACAGGACTATGGGCTCGTTATGCACAACAGTGGTACCAAGAGTGGGAATGCCGCATTTACAATACTGACACCGGGCACTTACAATATACTCTCAAACCAGATCTAACACATTTTGGAGTACATTTAGAATCTAGCTCACTTGGAGATACTCTAAGTTTTATGGGACAAATAGAACAGATGAATTCAGAACGTGACCATGAAAGACTGGTAGTTAGAACTCATAAACAATTCTTATTTGACTGGGAACTATTAGCCACTCGTAATATTACAAAGTCTGAATGGAAAGATGGAATATATCCACAAAATTATCAAGGTCTAGGAGTATTTCAAGGCGATGATGTAGTATCACATCCTGAAAAACACCCGCGAGATTGGAGAACTATACCAATGGGAGCAATTGCTGCAGATCAACTAGGAATTAAATATGTAGAACGTAGACCTACAATGGCACCAGAATTTTACGAAAAACACCCAACTGCGGACGCGCGAGGTGTTTGTATTGCAACTGCATCTACAGCACAAGCAAAATATTGGAACCACCCAACCGGTTGGCAAGACCTAGTTAATAAATTTAGGGATAAGAAGATGCCAGTTTATTATATTTCTCGTGAAGATACAGAATTAGAAGGAGTAGAACATATTTCAGATCTAAAAGATGTGGCACAATATATGAGGACTACTAATAAACTAGTTGGAATTTCTTCTGGGCTAAGTTGGTTAGCATGGGCATTAGATATTAATGTAGCAATGATTAGTGGTTTTACATGGGAGTTCGTAGAATTTAATTGTGAAGTAAGAATTATTAATAGATCAGTATGTTCAGGCTGTTGGACATGGGCTAGATTTGATCGAGGTGACTGGAACTGGTGTCCACAAAATAAGGATAATGAAAGACAGTTTGAGTGTACTAAGACAATAACACCGGAAGAAGTTTGGCAACAGCTTGAAACTTCAGGGAAATTCGGTATATAATGAATAGACAAAGTAAAGTAATATGCATATAGTAATCACAGGAGGGGCCGGTTTTATTGGGCACCACGCCGTTTGGCAAGCACTGCAACGAGGCTGGAAAGTTTCCGTGTTAGATAATTTTTATACAGGTAAATTAGAAAGATTACTTTTACCTTCAGGTAATATACCAGGAGGTCTTACAGTTTATGAATGTGATGTAGCAGCAGGTCCTCTACCAGATATTAATAATATTGATTATGTATTACACCTAGCTGCACCAGTTTCAGTACAAGAGTCTATAGAAGATTGGGAAAAGTATTATCGAGGGATTAAAATAGGTAGTGAAAGAGTATTTGAATGGGCAAAGAATAGAGGTTGTCATTCTATCGTAGCAGCAAGTACAGCTGCAGTTTATGGTGATAATGAAGAAGTACCATTTGACGAAACTACAACACCAGATCCTATGTCTCCATACGCTGAATATAAATTAGAAATGGAAGGAGTACTAGATGGTTATCATAATAGTACAACGCAATGTGCAGCTCTAAGATTCTTTAATGTTTTTGGAGAGGGGCAACCAAATGATGTTGGCTATGTAAGCGCAATCCCTATCTTTAAAAAACAATTTGAAGCATATCAACCTATTACAGTTACAGGTGATGGACTTCAAACTAGAGATTTTGTATATGTTGGTGATGTAGTCGATGCATGTTTTGCAGCTCTAGCCAGACCTAATGGTGGTTTTGAAAGTATGCCTATTTGGAATGTGGCTTCAGGAGAAGAAACACAAATCTTAGATATAGCCGAATCTTTTGGCGGAGAGATAGTACATATAGAGGCTAGAGAAGAACCAAAAAGATCTCTTGCAGATATTTCATTAATTACACAAATGTTAGATTGGAGACCTACTACTAAGGTCTTAACTTGGATTAAGGAACAGAAAGATGCCTAGAGCTGTCAGAACGACTGTATGCTCGGGATGTATACAAGATTTTCCTCATAAGGAAATGTATCTAGTTTCTAGATTTATGAATAGGGCTAATCCAGATACGTCAAATATGTACTCTACAATGTATTGTAGTAAATGTATTAAAAAGGATAAAGATAACTATCATGAGATTATAGAAAAGCCAGCGCCTCCAAAAAAACCTAAAACAACTAAAAAGAAAAAGAATGAGAAAGATAAGTAACCTACTACTATTATTTGTACTAAGCATAAATCTATTATCAGCACAAGGAAATGATAATGATATTGTTAATATTAGAACAGACATATATGAAGCTCTTTACAATATAGAATACCAACAACCTATTTATGTAACATATACTATTTTCTGTAAGCCTGATTCACCGACCTATGAAAGAGATGGTATTTCATTTAAAGCATATCCTGGTTTAGCAGGAAGTTCTTCTTCAGATTACAAAGATAATGTATATGATAAAGGTCACATGGCTCCAGCTAATACATTTGCATGCACAGAAAAATGGTTAAAAGAAACATTTAGTTATGCAAATTGTGCATTACAACACCAGGGATTAAATAGAGGTACTTGGGCTGCATTAGAAAGATTTGAAAGAAATCTTGCAGGAATTTATGATGATATTGAAGTTGTTATTGAGATATACTTTTCAGATAAGTGGACAGCTAATTCAGATCCAGCTAGAATTCCATCTAATTTTGTAAAGAGTATTTCATATTTAGAAACTGATGGTAAAAGAAAAACATTAAGTTTCGATTTTCCAAATGAAGATACAACTGGAAAGTCATTTTGGCAGTTCCAAATCAAATAGAGATATATAACTATATAGGGGGTTCCTATATTTAAAAATACACTTCGTGGGATGGACAATGTTAACAAGTTTTTGGCGTTATTCTCTGAATTTGAAATGGTGGTTACACCAAGGAAAAAGATTAAGCAGAGATCATTAGATACAGTTAAAAAATCAGAGTTCAATGTGACGATCGACCAGGCTTCGATCGCTAAGGCGGATCTAGAAAAAGAATTGAGAAGATTAACTCAAGAGTATAAAAAAGCTAGAAAGGCATTTAAACATAATAAGATTTCAAAGCAAGATTTATTTGATTTTGAATGGAGAATCTTTGAACTGCAAGAAGAAATTAGAAAAATAGACGAAGAGAGTACAAATAGTAAATAAAATATGCAACTTTTTAGTAACTTTTTATTGGATAACTTAACCTATGCCACTTCACCTAGAAAGAAGCATAAGAAGAGATTAGCAGAGTCTGAGGATTATCAATATTTAAATTGTACATCCTTAGATGCTCCAGTAATGGTTTATGTTGCAAACTCTCAAACAGGTCCTGAACTAGAAGCAATTAAATTCGCACAAAATAATCATAAAAATCCAGGTAAATTGGAAGAGTCTTATGATGATGAATTTAATTGGGCATTTGAAAAACTAATTACTGATGCTGGCCATGAGTATGATAATGTATATTTTAAAGCCCTAATGAAGGAAGCCGCATCAATTACGATTAGGCTAAAATACAGATTTAACCGACCTAGACCTTTTCAGTTGGCATATTATCTCGGTGTTGATGTACATCAATTTAATTCATCAACAGCAAAGACACCATCGTTCCCATCGGGACATAGTGCACAGTCAACTTTACAGGCATTAGTTCTAGCAGATCAATTTCCAGATTTAAAGGATAAATTGATTAAGATAGCTGAAAAAGTATCTGAATCTAGATTAGTTGGAGGTCACCATTATCCATCAGATATTGAATATGGTGAGCAACTAGGTAAATGGTTACATCAAAATATAAAGTAATATGGAAGATGTATTATCACAATATATTGGCGAATGGGGCTGGTTAACTCTAGTAGCTATCGTTACATTTGCTTTTAAAGATACGATAACTAATTTCTTTAGAGGGATGCAGTTTCTTATGGGAACTGATTTCGATATTGATGATGTTGTTTATATTAAAGGTACTAAAAAGGCTAGAATAGTCAGACAAAGTATCTGGAGAACTACGTTTTATGTATATGGTCATGGAAGGAAATTCGTAGTACCAAATAGCTCATTGTGGTCTTTACAAATTGAGAAAGATCTACCTAACGGCGAAGGTTACGAAGAATACAAACAAAAGAAAGACTAATATATGAAAACAATTAAAAGATTACTTGCAATTTTATCACTATTCTTATTAACATCATGTGGTGTTAACTGGCATGTATCAACACTTAACTATGACCCGATCTATGATGATGAAAATTATATTGTAGTTTCAGATGATGTTAAGATTGATACATTAAATGAATTTCAATTTAGAAATAAACTTAGAACAGATTTTAATTTTAGGCTAGACTTTGCTCAATACGCTTTAAGTCAACCCAGATCATTTGATTGGAATAACAGACTCTTAGGTAGAATGTACAATTCTAGATATAATTCTTACTATTGGAATAGAGATCAGATGTGGAATGACTGGGCTTGGGGTTATACAGGCTGGAATTCTTGGGGCTCTCCTCATAGATGGTCACCATTTGGATATGATAGATGGGGCTATGGAGTCTACTATGGTTGGAATAATCACGGTTGGGGATATAATAGCTGGATGGGCAATGTCCACTATGGTTGGAATAACTATTACGGCTGGAATGGATATTACAATAACAACTGGGGCTGGAGACAACACATGAATGATTATGCATGGCAAAACAGACATAGATCAAATACAGTACGTGTTAATGGCAGAAGGGGTTCAATTAGTAATGAAGTAGTTAGTAATAGAAGAGTTAGAACAACTAGAACTAATACTAATAACACTAGAACCAATACAAAACCTAGAGTGTATCTGAATCAAAATATACCAGTTAATAACAATACAAAACCTAGGGTTATTAGAGAGAAGCCGAGAGTGCCAGTTATTAGAAACAATAATACAAGGCCACCAGTTATTAGAAACAATAATACAAGACCCTCATATAACAGCACACGACCTAGTACTAACACTAGACCGACTATAAACAACAATAACAATACAAGGTCTAGGTCAACCAATGTTAATAGAAGCAATTCTAGAGGTGGTAATAGTACTAGGAAGAACTAATTATGAGACACTTCAAAACATTTGAATCATTCATCAACGAGGTAAAGCCTTATTCTAAAGATGAAATTGTAGTATTTGACCTAGATGATACGCTAGTTATTACAGATGCTAAAATCAAAGTATGTGATAATACTAATGGTGAATGCTTTAGTCTAACTCCAGAAGAATTTAACGAGTATGAATCCAATCCTAACCATGATATAGATTTTGATGATTTTAAATCATTAGAAATCATGAAGGCAGGAAGACTAATTGAACACTACTTCAAGATCTTTAAGTCAAACTATAAGCGAGGTATTGCTGTAGGTATTGTAACTGCAAGGGATGATAGAGAGATGATCTACACATGGCTGAGAGAGCATGTAGGGTTTAGAATTGACAAAGATCTAATCTTTGCTATTTCAGATCCAGTTCATAAATTTAAAGGTTCAATTGCAGATAGAAAGAAACAAGCCTTTGAAACATATATCAAAATGGGATATAACAACTTTAAGTTCTACGATGATGATGCAGCCAATCTAAAACTGGTTAAATCACTAGAGAAAGAACACTTACATATACAGATATATACCAAGAAGGCAAAAAAACCTAAATACTAAACATGGCAACACAAGGAGACTACAGAGCAAGATTTGCAGCAGCAATGTTAAACGAAGATTTTCAAACAGCTCTAGATAGAATTAATAAGAAGAAGAAAGAAATTACTTCTATGGCGGACGTGCAGAAAGATGTTATTACAGGTAAGCTTGAGGACACTGCAGATTATATTGATAATTTCGGTCCGATTTCTACTTTAAAAGACTATTTTGTAGAAACTAAAGGTTTCAGTGAAGGCGACTGGTCTGAAATTGAAAAAGTAGTACAAAAATTAGATGCGACATCTATAGATGCTTTTGTACAGTATACTAAAAATCCTGTAAAGATAGATTATTTTACAAGTATGACTAAACCCACAAATGTAATCAATCAATTAGAAAAAGATTACAATCTACCTAAAGCAGTTACTAGTAAAATCTTTGATAAGGAAGGTAAAATGAAAGCTGGAAAGGGTGTAGGTAGAGGTGAATTATTTCTAGGCTTCATGGTAGATGGTGCTACGAATGCTTCTGTTGGTGATGTAAATGTTAATGGACAAGCATACGAAGTAAAAGGTAAAGAGGCTAGATTAAATACGCAAAACGGATTTGGTTTAGGTACTCCAGCAATGATTAGTTTTTTTAATGAACTTAAAGATCATAAAGATCCAAAAATTCAAAATATTGGAAATAACTTCGGAGATTCTAGTAAAGGAAATATCCAAAGCTATAACTTTTTAAAAGGCGGTAAGTCAAAATTCTATGAGCTATTTCAAACAGCATATAAAGATGGGATTAAATTAAATGATATTTTTACAATTTTAGCAAGTACATTATTCTGTGGAGATTCAGGTATTTGGTTAAGTGCGTCTCCACAACTTGAAAATGAAGTAGTGGATGCATTTAAGAAATATGTAGGTAAAGATGGTTCTGCTAAGAATGATGTAATGTTAAACTATGCTTTAATGTGGATCAATATTAAATATTACAAAACAAGAGAGCCTTTCAATGGTATTTTTATTATATTACCAGGTACTGGAAAAATGGCATATTTACCTGTTGGAACAGATGATATGACTGGCTGGCTTTCTAAGAATGTGAAGTATAATCAACCATCATGGCAAGATAACCCAACCTCAAACTGTTGGAAAATAACATTAAAATAGATATATAATCTAATATTACAAAACAAAACAAACAATTATGAGACTAAAGTACGTACCAACATTTGAATCCTTTCTAAATGAAGCTAAGGTTGAATTAGGAAATATAGATTCCGGGTCAGCGGACGACAAATGGAAAATTGAACAAGTAAACGATCAACTAAAAGGAGCTATTGGCAAAACATGTACATTCTTAGATATAATATCTCTAGCCGGAGATTTTGACGAGGGAGTTGAGAACAAAACAAGTACTGCAGATACACCAGATAGTATTTTAAAAAATATCAAATGTAAAATAGTAGATGTTGGCGTTATGGGTTCCTATGCTAACCTGGTTCATGACATCGCGTTTACATTCGATACAGCACCATACGATGGTTATAGCTATCCATCTAAAGATGGCGTGGCAGATCTTACAGGAAATATAGCTAAGTACAGCTCAAATCGCGCGAAAGATGAAAATGGTAACTTTAATGGTGCAGGAGTGAAATTTAAAGATTTCCCAAGCATTTATCCGGATATGGATGCTAAAAGATTTGCTGATGGTGGTTATGAGCCTGGAAAATCTGTGGGTCAAAAAAGATTCATGATTAGTTATCCCAAGCGAAACGGAAAAGATGTAGAAACCTTCTCAAGGTTTGCTGATATTTTCGGTCTAGGCGATATTACTCCTAACTTCCCGGATGCAAAAGGAAACGTAACAGATTATGATAACGTAGATTACTACGACAAACTATCAGTGAATTGCTATCAATTTATTAAAGGTTCAATGTCAAAAATGGTATCTTTCATGCAAGCTGACGACGTTAGACTGTATGGAAATAACCACACTAGTGGGTCTGGTATAGTACTCTGTAATAAAAAAGATTTGAAAAAAATACATGCAGATCTACTAGATGGATTTGATGGTAAAAAACCTAGACTTAATAATCTTCCAATGATTGGTCTAGATGCTAAAGCAGAAGAAAATGGTTCAGTTATAGACTCACCTATATACCAGAAAAAATGGGCTAAGGTTTGTCAATTCCTAGGAGCTAGAGATACTTCTGATTTAGTTTGTGTTAACATTCTGATGCGTCTTGGAGGACCGTCCACAAACCACGCTAATAACTCTTTCTCGGAAGATGAGATCGATTATGCAAAAGTTCAATATAACGGTTTCCGTGGTTGGAGTCGTTCTAAAGTGCCTGAAGGAATCGCACCTCTAGTTAAAAGAATTAGAGTTAAAAAATATACAGGCGATAAACTAGCATAAATATTAAACAATTCATAAACTTTAAAAGCTGCCTTCGAGCAGCTTTTTTTGTGAGTCAATATTATCAGAAAATTAAATTTTTAAAAAAATGGAAAAACTAGAAAACTTTTCTAGAAAAGATGATATATAATATGAGAGTATAATACCTCATCAAATATATGTTTTTCAAATGGCTACAGAACTCAAACCAGGAGACGTCCAACCTTCTGAGATTGAATCTAATAGCAAAACAATTGGAAACTTATCAACTACGCCAGAGGCAAATGATCTAGATGAATATTTTGACGATTCAAAACATACAGATCGGGTCGGTAACGTTGTAGATGAGAGCGCAATTTGGGTTTATTTCGGAGTCGGAGGTCCAGCTTAAAAAGCAATGTTAAGAGCACTATTTAGCAATATTTAGTGCTCTTTTCTTTTAAACAAAATTAGGAAGATAAATATAACTGTATAACATAACTAAATTTAAACATTATGACAACATTTTTAATTATCTTAGGAGTATTAGCAGTAGGCGCTGGCGTATATTTCTATGCCATCAAAACTGGCAAAATCGAAGACGCCGATGGTGATTTAATTGCTGATGAAGCTGAGGACTTAGCTAAGGAAGTAAAAAGAAGAGCTAAAAACGTTAAGGCTGAATTAGCTGACGTTAAAAAGGCTGCTAAAGAATTAGTAGATCAAGCTGAAGATATAGTAGAAGCTGCAGCTGGAAAAACTAGAAAAGGCAGAAAGCCTGCTAAAAAGAAGCCTGTTGCAAAGAAGCCTGTATCTAAAGGTTCTGGTAAAGGCAAAGGCAAAATTACTAAGGGCTCAGGTTCTGGTAAAGGCAAAGGCAAAATTACTAAAGGTTCTGGAAAAGGAGCTGGAAAAGTAAAAAAATAAAAACATACAACTATGGCTAACTATTTAAACTTTACAAAAGCAATTTTTAATCCATATAACTCTAAAGTTCTTAATGAGGGTCAATTCTCATGGATGACTTATGATACTGAGGTACAAATCGGTTCAGAATCACAAAATACTATTGACGTATATATGTACGATAATGAAGGCAATCAATGGTATGAAAAGAGGTATGAAGGTTACGGCGAATTCGGCGGTATGGATTATTATGAATTATTAGCCAAGATGAATGGTTTTACAGAAGAAGACCTGAAAAAAGGTCAGGAAATGAGAGACTTAGGTATTGACCTAGCTTTCAAAAAGTTAAAGACTAAAGATAAAGGGAGGAAAGTCCTCTTCCCAGCTTTAGTTGAAAATCCAAAATTTAATTGGAAAAGACATGACTTTACTCAAGAGGCTGAATCTGATCCAAATCAATCATGGTACCAGGAACCTGAGTATGATGATTATGATGATGATTACGAACAAGGTTGGTATGAAAATATCCAACCAACACATGAGGGTGTAATGTCTGACATTCATCAAATGATAGGTAATCATAAATCCTTTGATTCATTTCAAAAAGAATTCTTTAAAGAATATGGCCATAAAAAAGTAATGAAGAAAACTCCAGAGTTTTTAGAATGGCTAGAGGCTTTATATAATGATTATGAATATGCAGCTGTTGAGAAAAAAGAATTAACTTGGGATTCTCTAAAAGAATCATTAGGCCTTAATGAAGCTCGTTCTATTAATAAGATTAGTAAAGACCATGAAAAAACTGTATTGGCAATGTCTAATACTGTAAAAGAATGGAAAGATGCTGAAGGAGATAGAAAGGCTGAGCTTTTAGAAAAACTAAGAGCATTAAATGCACAAAAAGCAGAACTAGAAAAAGAATTGGACGACGCGGTCGCGGGAAAAGATCACGATTTACAATTAGCATTATCAGAGGCTGAGGAATTAGCCTATTTAGAATTGGATGTAGCAAATATTCTAAATGATTAATGAGAAATAAAAAAGTTACTAGTTTTGAAGATTTTAAAAGAATGGATGAAGGAATTCAATCTGATCTTAAGAAATATATAAAGAAACATAAAGAAGAATTAGAAAGTCTAGCCGACGAAGATCAATGGGAAACTATCTATAAACAGTTGTATACTGAATTCGATATTGAACCAGATAGTAAAGAAGCAAAAGAGTTAAGGCAGACATTTGAATTTATCTTTTAAAAATAGATTTATATGTTGATATGGCAAAAGAATTAACAGAAGACAGCGGAATTAAAGTTAGTGTAAAAACACTAATAGGTATTGCTGTAGCAATTACAACGGTAGTTAGTTTTTGGTTTGCATTCCAAGCTCAACTCGATGACATGAGAGATGAGATCGAAGCAGCTAAAACACTACCTACTCCTAACATTTCTAGAACTGAATATGAACTCAAAGATGAGTTAGTACGTTCTACAATATTAAATACACAAGAAGATGTAGAAGAAATGAAGGAAGATTTAAAAGCAATTGAAAAACATCTTCGAGGCAAATAAAATTCATGAAAAAACTATTATTACTTATTATCGCGTTGGTATCATTTAGTATTGCGGACGCGCAAGAACAACCTAAAAAGAAACTTATTAATATAGGCAAGTTCTTTAAATACTCTACGTTTTATGGTGTAGGTCAAATTAGTCAACCAATCACGCCATCAGAACGTTTCTATTTTGTAGATCAAAACAATGCAGTAATAGATGTAACTCCAGAGGCTAAAGCTAATTACTCTTATGGTATTGGTATTAGAAAGGTAGCTAGATTTGATTACGAAAGAAAACCAGGTGTATTTTATGATGGAACAGAACAACAACAAAGTTTTAATACAACTATTGGCGCTGTATCTGGATGGGAATATAAATTTGAATATACATGGAATAGACAATTTGGTAATGAGTTTACAAATCAAGATCTTTACTTAAGATATTTAGGTAAAAACTTTGTAGCTAAAGTAGAATCTAAGAATGATGGTTTTGTTGACCTAGAATACAACTCAGTAGATCTAAGATATAGATTACCTGTTGGAAAGAAATTAAACTTCTCAATTGGTGCTGTTGCAAGAAGCCACAGACCTTATGGTTATGAGCCAATTAGAGACTATTTAGAAACACCATTTATTGACGATCAAGGTAATGAAAGATTAAGACAATGGTGGGAACTGGCATACGAATATGGCTTCCAAGATAATGCTTATGGTATTGATACAGATTTTGACGGTGAAACAGATTTAATTGACTATTACTGGACGGCACCAAATGGAGTTAGAATTGCAGATACAGACCAAGACTTTAGAGCTAATAGATTCGGTCCAATGGTTGTAGGTCCTTACAATAGAGAACAATTAGCATTAATTGAAGATCAAGGTACTTTATCAGCAGTAATTGGTTTAGATTTTTACCACTATGAAAAGAATAACTGGTTACACTTCTCAGCTTCAGTATTACCATACCATCAACAATTATTTGGTGATGAAGATTTCGGATATGCTTTATGGCATGGAGATGGAACTGCAGATTATAGTTGGGTAGATTACCAAGTAGGTCTTGTTACTGGCTGGAAGATTAGTAAGAATTTAGGGGTTTACATTGAGAGTAATTACCAGAAATTCTGGGATAGAAAAGTTTATTCAGCAAAAGCTGGATTAAACTTCCAATTTAGATAAAATAATAATATTATGATAAAATTAGCAGATAGAAGATTAGTAACTAATATAAGCACAGTAGGTACTTCAGGAAGCGGCATTAGCATATATCAATATGAGTTTATTGATTGTGGTTATGGATGTGGATTATTTGAAGGTGTAATAGCTGATGAAGTTTCAGCTGCTGCGGTTAGTGTTAATGAAAATGGCTATAGTATGGTTAACTACTCAATGATAGATGTAGAATTTAAACATATAGAAGACTACTCTTTATACGAGGGTGCTTCTAACTAAGGATTATGAAAAAGTTAGCAATTATATTTTTATTAGCATTTGGACTTATGGCATCTTCAACTATTGCAGATCCAAGCCATGGTGGAACAGTAGATACAGAGCCTAAATATTTAACATCTGATACATTTAATAAGGCCATTAATACAGGTATTGTTATTGTAGAGTTTGTAGCGTCTTTCGCTGAACCGTTTGGAGAATGGCAATTAATAGAAGATGGTGAATATTATAGAGTAGATATTGAAAAATATCCAGAGTTAAAGAAAAAGTACAAAGTAAGATCTATACCAACAATAATGGTATTTAGTAATGGTACTAAAGAATTAACGTATCGTGCAAACATTATGCTAGAACTAGATGTGACAGCAGAAGAGATACATGAAGATATAGAAGATCTATTTTCAGATAAATTTTAAGGGTATTTAAAGAGGGGTCAAAATAAATGCAAAATAGTTGCCATAGAATTTTTTTATGTCAATTATTTTTCGTATATTAGTACTATAATTAACAACTCGAAATATGTTATATACTTATTGTAAAGAAACTTTATCTTTTAAGAAGGTAAAGCCAAAACAAAAACATGGTATAATACTTGGCCTAGTATTTTTAGTAGGCTATATTACTCTAACTGCAATGGTTAGTAATGCCAAACAAGAGGGTTTCAAAGAAGCCTTAGACATACCGATTGAATCGACGGTTGTAATTCTAGAAGATGATTCAATAAAATTCACAAGAGACAATTTAGTAAAGGAATTAAAAAGACTAAATGTCAGATTTCCACACATTGTTTTAGCACAATCTATATTAGAGACTGGCCACTGGGAGAGTAGAATCTATCATGAGAATAATAACCTATTTGGTATGAAGCAGGCTAGAGCCAGAGCTACTACAGCAAAGGGTACTCAACTAGGCCATGCTTATTATGATGATTGGAAAGGATCGGTAACAGATTATGCACTTTATCAAGCTGCATATCTAAACAAACTACGTACTGAAAAGAAGTATTTGAATTACTTAGAAAGAAATTATGCTGAGGCAAAGAATTATGACAAGAACTTAATGATTATTATAGAAAGAGAAAATCTAAAAGAGTTATTTTTAGACTGATATATACTATAATATCATAAACAAAATTTATTAATATGAAATTACAAACATTAGAACAGTTTGAATCAAAAGACCCATGTGAATGTGGCGGAAACTGTGGTTGCGGTGGTAAACCCGTAAATGAAAAATTTAGCTTTTCTGAAGATCAAGTAAAAGATGTTGCTGAATTAATAGCAAAAGCAATTGCAAAAGTAGATAAATCTAAAACGGCAGTTCATGATATGGAATATGATGCAGGCCGTGGTGCAGGTTTTGATATATCAATGGATGGTATGAACTATGAAGGCGGTAGTTATGTAGTAAGACCTAATGGTGAAGTTTACAATGCTGCAATTGGTAATTCATTTCCTAATGCAGTATATGCAAAGATAGGTGATACTGATATTAAAAAAGTAATGAAAAATATTAAAAAGTTTGAATCAGTAGTTAAAGAATCTCAAGTTACTGAAAAGATTAAAATCACTAAAGATGAATGGCCTACTATTAAATTTAAAGATGGTAGTAAAACGTATGAAGTAGAATTTGACGACTATGAGGAAGTTGATGACCATGGTAATGAAGGAATGGATGTATACTTTATAGGTAAAGATCAAAATGGAGATGAATGGGCTATTGATGTATCAGTAGAGGCTAATTATGATAACTCTGGTAATATACAAGATATTTACTATGATACTTTAGCAAGAATGGATGAATCTAAAATTAACGAAGCCAAGAAATATAAATTTAAAGAATTAGCCAAAGCATGGGATTATGTATATGGTGAAGATATGGAAGATGAGTATGAAGGCTTTTATCAAGAAGTAATTGGTAAACATAAGAATAAAGTTACTAAATCAGATGTAGCTGAAATATGGTCAAATGTTTATGGTGAAGATGTTGCTGATGAATATGGAGGTTTCTTTGATAGCCTTAAAGAAAATGTAAATCAGGCTATTAAACTAGAAGCATTTAATAATATAGAAGAAGCTAACTCGGATGGGACTATCTCAGATGATGAAGATGAAAGAAGAGCTGAATTACTTGAGAGAGTTAAAGAGCAAATGCAACAGCTTTTAGCTTCTGCTGAATTTGATGCTAAAGATATTGGTGGTTCTTTTAGATCTCCAGGTATTATGGCAGAAATTAAAAAGGAACTTAATAATCAACTTAAAAAATTTAGATAATTATGGCATTTGTAGATAACTTCCAAGATTTTATTAAATATCACGCAGATGCAGCTGGCATGACTAGAGAAGAGTATATGGCAGTCTTAATGTCTGAGGCAAAGAAAAAACCAGGACCAGATCCATATCATAGAGGCCTAGACGATGATGAGGTTGAAGACAAAGAAGAGCAAATCAAAAAACAGGCTAAAATGGATGACGACGATCCAGATGCTTATGAAGAAATGCCTGGTGATGAAGAAGCAAGAAAAAAGGGTGAAGTAAAAACATCTGATGCTACTAAAGCTTACAATAAGTTATATAAAGAAAATAAGCATGTTAAAAGTATGAATGAAATGGCTATGGGCTATGACGGACATACTGGACTTTTCTATATAAAAGGAGTGCCTTTCACAGAAGAGAGACTTGAACAAGTTTTAAAGCATTTAAGAACTAAAGTTAAATTAGGTGATTTACCAAAGCAGTTTAGTTATTTTCCAGCAATTCAAGTTGCAGATGATGTAGGTGGTGAAATTGTAACCATAACTCTAGATAAAGCAAAAGAGATTGAGGCTACTTTAAAAAGGTTTAAAGGTAAATTAGCACATGACGGTGATTTTAATGAATCTGTTACTGAAAAGAGAGAAGATGTAGGTAAATTTAATACTGTTAAGAAAGTAATAAAAGAATTAGGTAGAAGGCCATCAGAACAAGAACTTGCAACATTTATTACAAAGAACTATTATGATGTTACTGAAGTTGAAAGAGGAGAAGATGATCCAGCTGCTAATGATAAAATTGCAGACCTAGTAGCATTCTATAAATTTGATATAGATGATTGGTCAATTGCATGGGTAGACGCTCAAAATGAATCAGCAGTTACAGAAGCTAAAGGTTTACCAAGCCATGCTAGAAATTTATCTAGAAAACTAAAAACACACTGGTTACCTGACACAGACAACAAGGATATTTATTTCTTAGCTGATACAAACAAAGGTCAAACAATAACCATTGATTTATCTGTAAGAACTGGAGAATATAAAGTTATTGATAAAAAAGATAATGTTATTTATCAGGGCGGAGACCCTTATGCTGCGGCTAAGTTAATTGAATCAGTAGTTAATGAGGCTGACGATAAAGAACAAAAATCAACAGATAGAAGTCCTCTAGATGATGATGCAATGGAAACAGGATTAAAAAAGAAAGCAAAAGAATCTGGAGTACCGATTGGAATTATTAGAGCGGTAATGAGAAGAGGTCTTGCTGCATGGAAATCAGGTCACAGACCAGGTGCTAACCAACAACAATGGGGTTATGCAAGAGTAAATGCATTCCTAACAAAAGGTGAAGGTACTTGGGGTAAAGCTGATAAAGATCTTGCAAAAGAGGTCAGAGATGGTGGACATGATAAAAAACTGAAGAAGGCATAATGAATTTCAACGATTTTTTAAACGAGAAGAATTTTCAAGTAGTTACTAGCGGAGAGGTTATTAATTATAGACTATCCTACCAATATGGTAAGGGTGGTTTTTTAGCAATGGCTAGTTCTGGTAAAGAAAACGATAAAGAGCTTGAAATTGGCGATCCTAATACAATAGGTAAAGCTATTGAAGATTCAATCAATGATGAATTAAAGAAAAGAAGACAACTATTTACAGTAGAACAAGATCATGGCTATCAAGGAGCTGGATATTCTTTCTATTTTAATATGGACGGCTTAATAAAATTATTAAATAAATAAGATATGGAATTAAAATCACTTAATAGCTTCGTTAATGAGAGCACTACATTATTAGACAAACACACTAGAGAGCCTTTATTTCAACAAGGTGAGCCATATACACTAAGACAATTTATTAAGATTGCTAAGAAATCAGCAGAAGGTAAAGAAGCCTACAAAGGCACTTACAATTTTGGTAAAGGTATTAAATTAGCAGAATACTTAAGAAAGAATATGCCAGGCGGACTTGCTAACAAAATGAAAGCTACAGTCTATAGATCAGCTTGGAACTACGGTGAGAATCTAACGGTTACGATTAAACTAAAGGCTGGAGACAAGGAGATATTTTCATTTAGCTCTGCTAATTCAACAAGACAACCTACATATTCATTCAGTGATATATTCAAAGGTACTATAAAACCATCTAATCCAGGTAAACCAATTTACAAAGATTGGGGCATGGGAGTTGTACATGGTTCTTATCAATCTATTTCTAGCTTTGATGAATTCATGTCAGATATTGTTGGTGTATTTAAAGATTTTGAAAGAGTGAATGGTGTACCATTTGATTTAAAAGGTGCTATCGCAGCTGAAAAGATAAGAGTAAAAGCAGTTGTTGCTTGGAGAAAGATCGAACCTAAAGTTGAGAAGCAATATGATATTGCAAAAGAAGCTGCAAGAAATGCACATAGGCACATTACTATTAGAATGCCTTATCTTAGATCTGCTGAAAAGAGAGTTTACTATAAGACAGACGAGCCAAGAGAGTTAAGACACCCAGATGAGTATGGTGATAGAGCCTATGATATTATAGACGGAAAAGACTATGCTAAATACGAAGCTGCACAGGCTAAGATCTCAGATCTAATTGAGGCTTTTTGTAAAAAACACGGCTACGAATTCGTTTGGGCTGCAAGCTGGTAATAAATATATAATAAAACTATAAATTATGGCAAAGATATTTTGGCTAGCAGAAAAATCAGGAGATTACATGGAAATCTTCGCATTCAATAATAAAAGAAAAGCTGAAGAGAAGGCAATGGAATTATCTTCGAATTTTTCATTTGGAGATACAGAAATACCTAAAGACGGAAACGAAAACGGAGACAATTGGTTCTACTCTGGTATGATAAACGCAAAAGAATGTTTCTTACTTTATAGAAAAAATGGAATGCCTGCAGCTGTAGGTTTTGATAGTGAAGATGAAGCAAGAGAAGAATATCCCGGTGATGGAGCTGGAGCATGTTTCCCAGTTAAATTAAAAGGTGGTATGGGTGAAGTTTACTTATCAAGTGAAGCTGACGCTAATGGTACTGAACTTTGGATATTTGAAGACGGTGACATATATGAAAAGAAACAAACTATGAGATACATACCAACATTTGAGTCATTCATTAATAGATAACTCTAACTAACTATAACAAATTAAAGGCTGCCTCTGAGCAGCTTTTTTTGTGAGCAAATGTCAGCACCACGAGTAGTTTGAGTGCACAAGTCTAAAAGGAACTCCAAGTCTAGGTGGTTAGATCAGCGACGATTCCTCAGATTCCTCTGAGGTCACTGGAAAAAAAATTCGGAGCGTTTTTCATTTCTGCAGTAAGGTTGGCCTTCCAGACAACTGGCCTCGGCTGGCCGCTTAAGGCCTGGCCTGACCAGCGAACCTCTAAGGCAGATAGACGTTAATTGCCAGTGATTTCCGCTAATGACAGATAGGTCACATGGAGGTGCGATGAGGTAACGTAATGATTTAGGCAGACTTCTTGTAACAGAGCTCTGCAACACATAGGCACCACCTGGCCTCTGGAGTAACAGTGAGGTGAATTGTCGCCATCAATCTGATTCGTTGAGTAACTACAAGGACTAAATAGTCCCAATTTCCTACCTAACTGGACTGCACCTAATCTGACCGGCGCGCGCGGCCCTAAAGTTTAACCCCTCCGGTTGTATTAAACAACCGGTGAGCTAGATATATAGTATAAGAGTATACTAAAAAGCGTCGCGTTTATGAAACATATTAAATTATTTGAAGAGTTTCTTGGTGAAGGTATAAATGATCCAGGAATACTCAAGGCATTCTTTATGGCAGGAGGACCAGGTTCTGGGAAATCTTATGTAGCCGGTGAATTATTTAGCCTTCCTAAAGACAGTTCTGCATCTGTATCTTATGACCTAGGACTTAAACTGGTCAATTCTGATGCAGCATTTGAATTGTTATTAAAGAAGGCCAATATTGACATGGCCGAATTAATGGATCTTAAAGATAAAGATCCAGCAGCATGGGATAAGGCAATGGCTATCAGAACTAAGGCTAAGTACATTACTAAAGGTACACAAAAAATGTATATCGAAGGCCGTTTAGGTATGGTCATTGATGGTACTGGTAAGAACTATAAGAAGATTGAAGGTCAAGTTAATGAATTAAGATCATTAGGCTATGATTGCTATATGGTGTTTGTTAATACATCTAAAGAGGTTGCGTTAGATCGTAACAATAATAGACCTAGAAAATTACCAGTCGAAATGGTCACTCAAATGTGGCAAGAGGTGCAGGATAACCTAGGTAAATTTCAGCGTCTATTTAAAGCAAAGCGCTTTGAAATTGTTGATAACTCTAAATACGGAGACACTACACCTACTGATCTAGTAGGTAAAGAGATCAGAAAGTTTATGAAGCAGCCAGTTTCTAACCCTGTTGGCAAGAAGTGGGTCCAAGATCAAAAAAATAGTAGAAAATAACATGGAGAAATCTAATGAAGAATTATTAAAAGAATTAATGGTAGCTTTTTCATCACTAAAACAAAAGATGGAAGATCCTAACTATATTGCTCTTGACAATTCTATTAAGGCTATGATGGAAAACCAACGTGATATGAAAATAGATGTCAAAGATTTAAAGAAGAGGCTTTTAAATCCCATTGATGGCGTAATAGTTAATACTAATAAGAACACAGAGTTTAGGATAGATTACTTAAAATTACAGGACGAGAGAGATAAATTAGAAGATGATGTAAAACACCTTCTAAGCTGGAAAAGTTCATACATTAAAATATTTTGGGCTCTATTTACAGCAGCTCTTGGTGTACTTACATTCTTAATAGGTGAGTCAATAATAAACGGATAATATGATATTTGATAGAATAAGTCTTCTTAATTCGTATGGTGTATTACAAGCCGCTCAAAGAAGTGAAGGTAGAGTAAGTCAAATTCTATTTAATAGAACTGCATTTTACGGTACTAAGACTAATATTAGGTTTAAAACCCTAGTAGAGTTAGCTAATTACATACAAGAAAATCATGCATTTCAAATTTTTGATCCTAATTGCGTTTGTGGTACTTGTGATGAATCAATTTGGAAGCTATTAAGCTTTTCAGTAGAATTACCTGGTAAAAGATTTGTTACATACGTTAATAATATGAGAGGTGAATTCGAATCCGGTGATGGAGCAAGAATGAACAAGAAGACTATTGATATTATTGCAAAAGACTTTGCTGCAGATAGAAGACTAATTACTATTAAAGATAATTTTGAATGCTTCGGCTATATTCAAAATCAAGGTAGATATGTAACTCCATGTGAATATGTAGATATGATTACTAATTCTTACTATGATGAGTTAATTAAGCAATATATGCTTACTAGAAACTCTTATGGCTTAAGTAGATCAGAAGTGTTTATCGATAAATGTCATGAGGGTGAGATTGTTGATAAATATGTTTGGGCAACAACGACAGTTGCAACAACGACAATATTACCGACAACAACAATAGAAACATTTAAAGCTGAGACCACATTCCTTAACCAGGCAATGGCAACTTCAGTAGTTGGTAATGGTTATCAAGAAGATACCAATGTTTTAGATCTTGGTATTAGAACACATTCAGTTACTATTAGAAAAAATGGTAGTAATTTTCAAGATCTTAGAGAATTATCATATTCTATTTCTGGAAATTCAGGATCTGGGGTTAATGGAACAGTCGCACTTATAGCAGATGGATCTACTCAAGTAATTGGAAATTTAAGCGTTAACGTTTTTATATTAAGCGGCGAGGTAGTGCTATCAATTACTCATAATATTGTACAAGAAGACTCGATAGTTACATTTACAGTAAAAACAAATCCAGGATACGTTCAAGATAACGTCGTCCTGTGATAAAATTAAAGATATATATAAAAAATAGAGCCTCATAGATGCATTTTGATAAAATAGAAGATTACGATTTTGATCACGGTTTGAGCTTTAATACTCAAACTGGTGAGTATTATTCGTTAAACCCGCATGATTTAGCTAGACCACTCTCTCATGAAGAGATGGATTACAACCTAATGTACCAAAAACAGACATTAAATGGTTGGAGAATCGCGGGATCTAACGCTGATTTAACATTAAATGCTACAGATTTAGGTAAAGTTTTAGCTTTTCATAAAGTAGAAGTTAATACATTTGACGATCCTGGCAATGTAATGTATGACAGACATATTGCAGCAGGTCTTTTTGATGGACAATTAGTCTGGATTCCTATGCAATTTGGTGCATTTGCAACTACAACTATCGATCCATGTGCTGGATTCGCAGTAAGTGGAGTTTCATGGACAAATTCATTAGCTTATCAAGAACCAGCCCCAACATTTTTAGTAATACCAAATAATGAGACTACTGCTGAAGGTAATGTAGTAACTTTTGCTATAAATACTACTAATCTTGATGATGGTACTACAATTGGATGGACATTAGGAGCGCCAACAAGCGAGTCGCCATTGCCAACTGCAATGACAAATGCAACTGCTGCGCCAATTCAATCATTTAGTGCAAGACTTTATATAGTTCCAGATAATAATAGAACTGTTGCGACAACAACTATTGATGAAAGAGAGGTTCTTCCAACAGTAGGTATTGGCGATCAAGGCAATAACATGTCTCTTCCAACAACTACTAGAAACGACGATGTTAGTATTACTGGAGATTCAGGTATTGGAGAAGAAGATACTAATAGAGATAAATTTACAGCATTAGATGTTGTAGGAGGTCAAGTATCAGGCCAAGTTACTATATTTGATAATTTAGGTACAGTAACAGTAGGTATATTATTAGATACTGTAGCAGAACAATCTGAACTTATGGAATTTAAGTTAGCAGCTATAGATTCTAATGGAAATGCAACTGGAGGTGCAAAAGCAACAGTTAACATTATTAATATTGTTAATTTACCAACTACGATTGCAACCACTAACCCATGTATTGACGATATTGCATATACTATCGAAGAATGTATTGACGATATTGTAGCAAGTATTACAGAATGTGAAGACGATATTGCATCTGCTATTTATGAATTTGGAAATCCAGCAGGTAATAGTAATACTAATGTAACTGCGGCAACAACTTTAACAACTGACGAATCTGGTTTCGGTTCAGGTGTTAGTGGAAGTGGAAGTGGAATCGGCAGTGGAATCGGCGGTGGCGGTAATATCCCAGTAGAACCTACAACTACTATTAGAGCAACATTAGGAACGTGGCCAACAGCGGGAGGCGGCGGCTTCTTTGATAATGGTGGCGGTAATAGCGGCGGCGGACTGAACATGTAATAACAAAAAGAAATTAAAACTAAATATTAAAAAGATAAAAAACAAAAATGGCAACAGTACTTTTTACAAGCAACAATTATAGTTCGGGCACGGCGACATTTACTCCTAGTGATCCTAACTTTACATTAACAGATTTGGGATCTATACAATTCCCATACACATTCGATCCAACTCAATTTGGATTACCCGACCATGTTATTGAGGGTGATTTTGAATTTACGACAGGTGGTTGTGTATTTAATAAAATTGTCACTAGACCGGCAACAACTATAGCTCAAACTCAAGCGACCAGTGTTACAACATTAGCAACTAATGCAACTGTGCCTGCAACATCGGCAACTAACGCAACAACGTTAGCAACTGCTGCTACAACGTTAGCGACTAATGCAACAGCAGCACCAACTAGTGCAACTGAAGCAACAACTGAAACACAGGCAAGGTATAATGCAATAGATGATAGTACAGAAGATAATACTGCTAAAGTTGGAACGACTTTTGCATTTAGAATTAAAACCTCTGATGTACGTGAAGGTACTACAGGAACCTTTAATTTTCTTGAAGGATCACCTGGAGATGGCAATACTACCAGAACCGGTGGCCTAGAAGGGGAACCATTCCAAGGAGAACCTGGAATGTTTACTATTGATGCAAATGGTATCGGTAGTATTTTTCTAAAAGTAGAAAGACCAGTAGGTAATGTAGAAATACAATTAGATGAATTTGATAATGACGGAAATAATACGCGTAGATTGGTATCAGACAGTATTAAGTTAGTTACCGATGGAGAAGATCCAGCAACTGCTGCTACAACATTAGCAACAGAAGCAACAAATGCAACTGAGGCTCCAACCAACGCAACAACTTTAGCAACTAATGCAACTGAAGCTCCAACCAACGCAACAACTTTAGCAACTAATGCAACTGAAGCTCCAACTTTAGCAACTACTAGCTCAGGCAGTGGTTCTGGATCAGGCGGTGGTCAAGGTGAAACATCAGCAACTGCTGCTACAACATTAGCAACTGAAGGAACAACACAAGCAACAGTTCAAGAAACTTCAGCTACAACATTAGCAACTGAAGGAACAACTCAAGCAAAAACTGATGCAACTACCAGCTCAGGCGGTGGTTCTGGTATAGGAGATGGTAAAACTGATGCAACTGAAGGAACAACTCAAGCAAAAACTGATGCAACAACTTTAGCAACTAATGCAACTGAAGCTCCAACTCAAGCAACTACTAGCTCAGGCAGTGGTTCTGGATCAGGTGATGGTTCTGGATCAGGTGATGGTCAACAAGATGATGAACCAATACCAACTAATGCTACAACATTAGCAACTGAAGGAACAACACAAGCAACAGTTCAAGAAACTTCAGCTACAACAATTGGATCAGGTGATGGTTCTGGATCAGGTGATGGTAGTGGTTCTGGATCAGGTGATGGTCAAGGTGAAACAGCAGCAACTGCTGCTACAACATTAGCAACTGAAGGAACGACATTAGCAACTGAAGGAACGACATTAGCAACTAATGCTACAACATTAGCAACTGAAGGAACAACATTAGCAACTGAAGGAACAACACAAGGAACTTCAGCTACAACATTAGCAACTGAAGGAACAACACAAGCAACAATTGAAACGACTAAAGGAACTAATGCAACTACTAGCTCAGGCGGTGGTTCTGGAGTAGGAGATGGTGAACCAACTGAAGGTACTAATGCAACTCAAGCTCCAACTAATGCAACTGCAGCAACAACAATTGCTACAAATGCAACAACAATTGCGACAAATGCTACAACTCAAGCTAGCTCAGGTTCTGGAGAAGGTGAAGGTTCTGGAGAAGGAGAAGGTGAACCACCAACAAGCTTAGTATTTACTAATTGTGAAGACTTAGCAGATAGAATTTTCTTAGATACGGTTGCCTTTGAAGCTGTATTTGGATTAGGAGCACTTCCACAACTTGACGATACGTTACTGGACAGAGATTCAGGACAATGTTACAAACACACAGGAGGAAGTAGTCTTGAAGGAACTCATGAGCCTGAAAGGTTCGAATTTAAAGGTTGTTCATGTAGAGGAGAAGATAGAGGAGAAGGATAATCTTTTAACTTGTTAGCGGAAAATAAACTTAATATATAAAAATATAGATGGCATTAATAGACTATAATAACGGAACAGCTACGATTAGCGTGAATGGAGGGCAACCTCCATTTAGCTATTTGTTAAAACAGGGCGGTGTGGCAGCGACACATGATGGGGCTAACTTTGTTAACCCTATTGTTAGTTCAAACCAATCTGTAGTTTTTGGTGATTCAAGTGACTTAACAGGATCTTATGGAATGCCATCTGGTACATATACATGTGAAATAACTGATAATAATGGGTGTATTGTTACTACGTCTGAAATTGTAATCTCTCAAACTGAGGAAGCTACAACTACACAGGCTACTGCAGCGACTACTTTAGCAACTGCAGCAACAACTTTAGCAACAATACCTACTACTCCAGCGACAGACGCGACGACTTTAGCAACTGCAGCAACAACAATTGCTACAAATGCTACAACTTTAGCGACAAATGCGACAACAATTGCTACAAATCCTACAACTTTAGCAACAAATGCTACAACTTTAGCGACAAATGCGACAACAATTGCTACAAATGCTACAACTTTAGCGACAAATGCAACGACAATTGCAACAGATCCTACAACTTTAGCGACGACTTTAGCACCAACATATACAACATTTACAGGACCAGCTACAAGACTAGAAGGTCAAACAGTAAGTTATGTTCTAAATGGTACTAATATACCGGATGGAACTCAAGTAGGTTATACAATTACTGGTGTTGATCTTTCAGATATATCATTAAGCTCATTAACTGGCTTTATTACAATGAATAATTTCATGGGTAACCAACAAGCCGGTCAGCTACAGTTTTCATGTCTAGATGATAACAATTACGAAGGGTCTGAAACAATGGTAATTACTCTAAATAATCAAGATGAAGCTGGAAATACAACTGGATTAACTCCAACTTTATTCATTGAGACAATTGTTTCAGATTTAGCTACAACGACTCTTCCAACATTTACTTGTGATGATGCTAATTTTACAGTTAATACTGGAGTAGAAAATACTGGTGTATCAGCTACATCTACAGGAGTTCCTACACTTATTGTACCTGCACAGTATGTACTTGGTGTCAATTCGTATACAGCAACGATAACTGTTCCTGCAACTGATGCTTGGGGTACTGCATATTCTAATGCAGGTGGATCAATTGAATGTACAGCTGTTGGAGTTGGAATAGTTGCAACGACATTAGCAACAGATGCTACAACTAATGCAACTGCAGCAACTACTCAAGCGACTGCCGCTCCAGAAGATCTTTACTGGTTCCACACTGGAGAAGCAACATGGCCATACTCTAAAGATTTAATGAGTGATGATCCTCAATACTTTCCACCAGATGGAACAAATCAAAGTAACTCAACACCTAAATTTAAGCAAACGTTTGCTGACATGTTAAATAATCCAAGTGGGTATGAGGCTGTAAATTCGACGCTGCAATTTAATACTGGTACTCAATTAGTGTTTGACGCATCAATTGGTTCAAGTTATTATTGGATATTAATACCAGATAGTATGGGCATTCCAGATTTAACACAAACTGCAGGATTAGCAGATACTCAAAATAATACATCGGATGTTGCTCATTCAAAAATGACAATGGAAGTTGGAGGAAATCCATATACATTATATAGAGTCAATTTATTATCATCAACAAGTGGTGTAACAATAGAATACACTCTATAATTAAATAAAAGATAACAAGATATGCCAACTTTACCTATTGGAACTAATTTCGGAAATTTCTTAACACCTACAGATAGTGGATATGAGGGTATCATACACTCAATGTATCTTAAAGGTGGTTTCCAAGAAGTTGCTAGTATAGCAGAAAGAAACTTAATACCTGCTAGTGATCAAAATTATGCTGGTAATCCTTCACCCTTTGATGGGTTCACTGCATCTGGAGATGGTGGGTGGACTATAGGTCGTAGAAAGGTTGGGATGTTAGTTTCGGTTTTAGATACAGGTACTGTATCAGGAGCCCAGGGATGGACTTTAGAAAATCAGCTTACTGTTAACGGTGCTGTTGCAACAAAAATTAGCGGCGATGGATTAACTTTACTAGTTGCAGATTCTATTAATAATTTAATACTCGCTTACAAATGGGATGGTTCTTCATGGGTAAGTAATAGTGTTATGCCATGTTTTATATCGGATGGTACATATACTAAGTCTCATTTTAATATATCTGGTGATGGTAATACTATAGCGTTTATTTCAAATCCGTATGCTGGAGATGATACTACAGAATATGGTCCCGGTTCAGAAACAGTTGGTAGAATATATGAATATCAAAATAATCAATATGTACAAGTAGCGGGTGGTGATATTGCTAGATTAAGTAATCAGACAGGTATGAGATTTGTAGATATTTCTCATACTGGCTCTGCAGTTACCTTTTCAGAATTTGCAGCCAGTAATGACCCTAACTTAAGTGCTCAATTTCCTAGAAGAAGATTTTCTTCTTATTTAAAAACTAACGGTACATGGGCACTTAGAAATACACAAGGAGGAGCTTCTCAATTAGAAGACGGATATAAAGCTTATTTAAACCCAGATGGTACTCAAGTATTATATAATACAACTGATGGACCAACTACTGGTGGACTAACAGGAATTGCTATTGCTAGTTATGATATACCTGGAATGCAATGGACTCAAGACTTTACTTTAGCTGGCCCATGGAATCCTCGTGATTTTTCTAGTTCTGGTAATCAATTTATAGTATCAGGATATGATGGAAGTGCTTTTGGAATGAGTAATGAGGATGGCAAACATAGAGTTTATGAAAACACCGGAGGAAATTGGACTTTAAAGGGTGAAATTACAGGATATGCTAATGCATATTCATATTCTATAAATAGTGACGGTACTAGATTTTTACTTCAAGAGTGGCCAAATGGTTATCTAATTAATCCAGGTGCAGTTAGTATATGGGATTTTTCAAATGGTAATTATACACAAACATTAACTGCTGAATTATCACATGATGGAGAAAGTCATTCTACAGATAGTGATATTACAAAGGTGGTTGTTTCTAATGGAAATGATATTAAAGAATATTCACTACCAACTAATAATGGTACACCAGTACCTGGAGGTTTAAAACTTTATAGTCTTTTACCTGTAGGTTATTTTGGTAATGGTGGTAATTTAGGTGAAACTGAATGGTTAGCTTTATCTGAACATGAAAGAGCAGTTAGAATGGATCCAACTGGAACTTATGTTTCAGAAGGACCTAGTTTTGGAAATGGATTTCAATCAACCTATGTTACTGCAGCAGATTATGGGTTTCAAGCAGATGCAAATTTATGTTGGAAAGAATTAGAACTAGGCGGTAATGATGGTAATCCTGTCACATCTCTTGGATTTAACGCAGGACAACTTACAGTAACTCTAACACATGACGGTAGTGGAAACGGAACTCCATTAGCATATAGTGTAGCGATACCATCCGGAGACAATATTTACACATCTAATTTAGCAGATAGTATTGCAATGACTGAAGATGTAGGTGGTATGCCAAGTGGAACAGCAGTTTCAGATTTGACAAATGTGAAAACATACGATCAATTATTTGATACTATTTTATTTCCAACTTCATATCCTACTGCAAGTCAACCAAGTACTAGTTTAACTGACAATGTGAGCAACTTACAGACCATTGGAGCGACTATCAACATGATTTTGAATACCACTGCAAATTTAGGTAACATTAGCTTAAATGGCGCTTCTCAAGGGCAGTATGCTGGGAACGTTACTGCGGCAAATATCTCAGGAGAATCCGGTAATTATACATTAGGAGTAGGTCCTGCAGGAAATGCAATAGATAATCAAGCTGTTGATGGTTTTACAGTTCAAATAGGTACTAATAGTTGGACATTAACAACAACATTTGATAATGGTCCAATGCCATTAGATTCTACTGGAGCAGATTATCCATCATTACAATATTCAAGTGGTACTAAAACTAATAGTACTAGTTTTGAAGGAGTTTATCCAATTAAATTAGGAGCTTCTACAAGTAATAATGATTTTAATGATAGAGCATTATTATCACATGGAGCTTCATTGAATCAATTAACATGTTCACAACCTTACAATGAAGGTGCAGTAAGACATAGAATAGGTATTTCAGGTGCTATGATTGCTGGTAGAACAGTAGGATTTCAACAATATAATCCTGTTTCTGGTTCTTATGCTGATTTAGATGCATCAGAATTCACAAGTGCCTCACAAACATTTACAATAGAGGGCATGGCAGTAAATTATATAGTATATACAAAAGCATCTCCAGCAGGAGGTGGTGATGTTAATGGATTACCGTTATATAGAATTAAATTTAGTTAAAAAGAGAATAATACAACATGGCAAGACCTATAGGAACATTTAACTTTCCGGCAAACTTTGAAGTAAACAAGTTAGGACCACTAGACGCTAGAGCGGTAACACCTTTAGCAACCCAACTTATTGACAGTTCTTTACCATTCGCATACTTAGGTATGCTTGTTTCGGTTACAGAAGATACTGCTGAGAAGAATGGCTTGTATATGTTGACAAATGCTGATGCAACTCAATTATCATCTTGGACAAAACTAGGTGAAGGTGGTGGAACCACACTCACAGGAGCTAGTTATAGCCAAGCAACAGGAGAACTTGTCCTTTCATTATCTGATGGTAATGATGTAACTGTTTTAATTAATTCAGGTACTTTATTTGAATTTACAGGTATTGGAAATACACACTTTACAGTAAATGATTCAGCAGGTTATGAAAATATTAATAGTATAAACAATCCTACTCTTTATGTAAATAGAGGAGAAACTTATACTTTTAGAAGAGTTACTGCTGGACATCCAATGGATATTGAAGATGCAGCAACTAATACTAGTATTTCTGCTGGTATTAATGCAGGTTCTTTACCAGTAATACAAGGCAATGATTTAGTATGGACAATACCATTCGATGCACAAAACGAATATGAATACCATTGTACAGTCGTAGGACATGAAGCAATGAGAGGTACTATTAAAGTAGTATCTGATGGAGTAGATGGAACTTCTCCAACTTATGCAACTACATTCAATGGACCACATAGTCTTGGTGACAGTCGTAATCCGGGCGACGCATTAGGTTCAGTAACAGTAGATACTGATTTAGCATATCAAGGTGGTGAATACATTATAGTAAGTAGAGTTGTAAGTCCGGGAAGTTATGATATTGCACAAGTAACATCATATAATAGTTCTACTGGTGTAATAACATGGAATAACATATCTCAAACTGATAATTATTCCGGTAGTGAAGATTGGAATATTAATTTAACTGGTGTACCAGGAACAGATGGTTATTCAGCAAAATACGATACTGTATTTAATGCAGCTCACGGAACAGATGAAAGTCGTAGCCCTAATGAATCACTAGGTTCATTAACGATAGAAGCGGGCTTATCATATATTGGTGGTGAATACATTACTGTTTCACCGGTTGTGAGCCCTGCAAATATTCAAACAGCAAGAGTAACTACATACGATGCTAGTACTGGTGTAATAACATTTGAACATATATCACATACAGGTTCTCAATCATATTCAGGTAGTGAAGATTGGAATCTTAATTTAAGTGGAGCTTCAGGTACTGATGGTACTGACGGAACAGATGGTACTGACGGAACATCTGGTTCTTCTGGATTATCTGGTGTTGACGGTCTTAAAGGTGAAAAAGGTCAGTCTGGTACAGATGGTGGTCCTGGTTCTGATGGAACATCTGGTTCAAGCGGATTATCTGGTGTTGATGGTCTTAAAGGTGAAAAGGGTCAGTCTGGTACAGATGGTGGTCCTGGTTCTGATGGAACATCTGGTTCAAGTGGATTATCTGGTGTAGATGGCCAAAAAGGTGATAAAGGTGAAGCAGGTTCTGCTGGAGCCGATGGTACTGATGGTTCAAGCGGATTATCTGGTGTTGATGGTCTTAAAGGTGAAAAGGGTCAGTCTGGTACAGATGGTGGTCCTGGTGCTGATGGTACAGACGGTTCTGATGGAACAAGTGGCTCTTCTGGATTATCTGGTGTAGATGGTCTTAAAGGTCAAAAAGGTGAAGCAGGTTCTGATGGAGCTGATGGTGCTGATGGAACTGATGGAACAGATGGTACTGACGGTGTAGATGGTGGCGGTGGTTCTTCTGGATTATCTGGTGTTGATGGTGTCAAAGGTCAAAAGGGTCAGTCTGGTACAGATGGTGGTCCTGGTGCTGATGGAACTGATGGTACAGATGGTACAGACGGTGCAGATGGTTCTGATGGAACAAGTGGTTCTTCTGGATTATCTGGTGTAGATGGTCTTAAAGGTCAAAAAGGTGAAGCTGGTACTGCTGGTGCAGATGGAACAGATGGTAACGATGGTACTGATGGTAACGATGGCTCTTCTGGATTATCTGGTGTAGATGGTCTTAAAGGTCAAAAAGGTGAAGCTGGTACTGCTGGTGCAGATGGCACTAACGGTGCAGATGGTAACGATGGAACTGACGGTGTAGATGGTAATGATGGTTCTGATGGAACGTCTGGTTCAAGCGGATTATCTGGTGTAGATGGTATTAAAGGTCAAAAGGGTCAAGCTGGTACTGCTGGTGCAGATGGTAACGATGGTGCAGATGGTAACGATGGTTCTAATGGAACATCTGGTTCTTCTGGATTATCTGGTGTCGATGGTATTAAAGGTCAAAAGGGTCAATCTGGTACAGATGGTGGTCCTGGTGCTGATGGTACAGATGGTAATGATGGTAATGATGGTTCTGATGGAACATCTGGTTCTTCTGGATTATCTGGTGTCGATGGTATTAAAGGTCAAAAAGGTGAAGCAGGTTCTGATGGAGCTGCAGGTGCAAGAGGTTCTGCAGGTGCCGGTGGTGCTGATGGTACTGATGGTACTGATGGTACTGACGGTATAGATGGTACTAATGGAACAGATGGTGTAGATGGTTCTGATGGAACATCTGGTTCTTCTGGATTATCTGGAGTAGATGGTGTTAAAGGTCAAAAAGGTGAAATTGGCCAAAAAGGTGAAGCTGGTTCTCATGGAACTTCTGGAGCTAAAGGTAATACAGGTACTTCAGTAACGATATTAGGTTCTTACGAAAATACAGGTCAATTACCTGTAAATGGTAATACTAACGGAGACGGTTATATTATCGATGGTGATTTATATGTTTGGGATGGTACTCAATTTAATAATGTAGGTAGTATTGAAGGTCCACAAGGTGATACTGGTGAAAAAGGCCTACCTGGTGCTGATGGTAACGATGGTAACGATGGTTCTGATGGAACAAGTGGTTCTTCTGGATTATCTGGTGTAGATGGTCTTAAAGGTATAGCTGGTAATAAAGGTGAAACTGGTCAAAAAGGTCAGGCTGGAGTAGATGGAACTGACGGTACTAATGGTGCTGACGGTACTAATGGTACAGATGGTACTAATGGAACAGATGGTGCAGATGGTACTAACGGTAATGATGGTTCTGATGGAACAAGTGGTTCTTCTGGATTATCTGGTGTAGATGGTATTAAAGGCTCAACAGGTTCTAAAGGTGGTACTGGTCAAAAGGGTCAGGCTGGAGTAGATGGTGTTGATGGTGGTGATGGTGCTAAAGGAGATATAGGTCTAAAAGGTCAAACCGGTGCAGATGGTGCTGATGGTGGCGATGGCGCTAAAGGTGATACTGGTCTAAAGGGTCAGGCTGGTGCAGATGGTAACGATGGTGTAGATGGTAACGATGGTTCTAATGGAACATCTGGTTCTTCTGGATTATCTGGTGTAGATGGTATTAAAGGCTCAACCGGTTCTAAAGGTGGTACTGGTCAAAAAGGTCAAGCTGGTGCAGATGGTGTAGATGGCGGCGATGGCGCTAAAGGTGATATTGGTGAAAAAGGTCAGGCTGGAGCAGATGGCTCTGATGGTGATAAAGGTGATACAGGTCTAAAAGGTCAAGCTGGTGCAGATGGTGTAGATGGTGGCGATGGTAATGATGGTTCTAATGGAACATCTGGTTCTTCTGGATTATCTGGCGTAGATGGTATTAAAGGCTCAACCGGTTCTAAAGGTGGTACTGGTCAAAAAGGTCAAGCTGGTGCAGATGGTGTTGATGGTAACGATGGTACTGATGGTGCTAAAGGTAATACTGGTCAAAAAGGTCAAGCTGGAGCAGATGGTGCTGATGGTTCTGACGGTGATAAAGGTGATACTGGTCTAAAAGGTCAAGCTGGAGCAGGCGGTGCTGATGGTGTAGATGGTAACGATGGTACTGATGGAACATCTGGTTCTTCTGGATTATCTGGTGTAGATGGAGTTAAAGGACAAAAAGGTGCAACAGGCTCAACAGGCTCTAAAGGTGGTAGTGGTCAAAAAGGTGATACTGGTCTAAAAGGTCAAGCTGGAGCAGATGGCGCAGATGGTAATGATGGTGCTGATGGTACTAATGGTGCTAAAGGAGATACAGGTCTAAAAGGCCAAGCTGGTGCAGATGGCGCAGATGGTAACGATGGTGCTAAAGGAGATACTGGTCAAAAAGGTGCAACTGGTTCAGATGGTTCTAACGGTGGTGATGGTGAAGATGGACTTAAAGGTGCAACTGGCCCAGAAGGTCCCGGAGGAGATAGTGGATTATCTGGTGTAGATGGTCTTAAAGGAGATACAGGTACTGGTCTTAAAGGTGAACCTGGTCAAAAAGGTGCAACTGGAACTGGTGTTAAAGGTGAACCTGGTCAAAAAGGTGCAACTGGAACTGGTGTTAAAGGTGATACTGGTCAAAAAGGTGCAACAGGAACTAAAGGTACAACTGGACCTGCTGGACCTGCAGCATATCAATATGAGCATATAGCTTTAAACCCTATTGCTAGAAATGAAGCGTTCCTTGCTACAAATGTCCAAGAGGCTTTTGTATTTGTACCAACTGATTTAACAGGTACTTTAACAAAAATAGAATGTGCATATAACGTAAAAGCTACACAAGCTGCAGCTTTTGAATTAATAGCAGTAGATTCTGCAAATCAAAGTACAACAGCAGCAACATGGACTATTCCAGCAAATACAAAACACTTTATTTTATCAAGTCTGAATGTATCGGGGCTTAATAGTAAAACAGTTTATATTCGTTGTACTGAAGGTGGTGCTAATGCCTATGGGTTTACAGCAACACTAATGTGGCAACAATAAATATATAAACTAATTTACTAACATGGCGTTATCGGTTAAAAAATTCATAAATGATTTAACTTGCCCAGAACCCTCGGCGCAAGTAAATGTAATGTACCACCCAACATCCTCTAGTGTGTTATGTGACGGTGGTGGTACTCCGACCGCAATATTTTCTAATAATTCTAGCCTTGGAACTATTGCAGCCAATGGTGGTTCTGGTTCTGGCGCTGGTGCTGGTTCAAGTGCGTATGCTGCAGGTCCAGACACATGTTCTGAGGGCATGGATGTTGTGTTTGTAGTAGATTATACAGGTTCAATGGGCGGCGCAATAGATGGCGTTAAAACAGGTATTAGCAATATAGTTAGTACTATTAATTCTGAATCTGGAGGTAATTATAGATTAGGATTAGTATTATTCGATGGTGGTAGATCAAACTATAATACCAGTAATTTTTATACTTCTTTACCAGCTGGACAAAAGATTAATGAATCATCTGGTAATGTACTTATTACATGTGCTGAAATGATGGATGGTGTTGGTAATTCTAGCTCATTCCAAACAGCTCTTAATTCGATCAATACAACTGATATGCCAATTGGCGATTCTAAAGAACATGGACTTAGAGCTATAAGCGAAGTAGTTGATAATCAATTTGCTGGGTCTTTTAGATCTGATATGCAGAAATTAATAATATTAATTACAGATGATGGACCAGAAGAAGATGCTCTTTATACAATTGGCGTAGTTAATTCTTTAGAACAAGAAGGAATACAAGTATTATACCAAACTAGTCAAGCTGCAAATGGAGATAGTAGATATAATTCAACAGTTCAAGAACCAATGCCCCAAGGAGCAGCTACTTATGGATTAAACTTTAATTCTTCATGGACTAGTAGTTTAACTTCTGCAATTTCAACCCTATGTGATAACACATATTTATATTCATGTGATGAAATAGCAAATGGTTGGTATATGGAACCAGGAGATAGCGTTGCATATAACTGGAATGGAAGTGCATGGACATCAACTACCTGTAGTTATACAGTAAAAGTTAATTTAGCTAAAGCGGCAAATTCAGGAACATGGAATATTAAACCAATTCCGACAACACACCCAAATTATTTTGATGCAAATACTTTTATATTTACTGGAAATTACTCTACTTCAAATTCATACGGATCAACTGGTACTTTAACATGGGAATTAGATGATACAACAGATTATACCGTTGAAGATATTACTGGTGTAGTTGAATCTACTCAATCTGGTACTGCTGGATATTTTCAGACGTTTACAGATAATGGTGTTGGACATTCTGGTACTGATGCTGGTTTGGCTGTAAATGAATTTTCTATTGCAGGACCTATGCTTGAAGATGCAGAATATACTATTACACTTTCTGCTAAAACTAAAGCAAACACATATAATATGAAAGTGATTGTAATTGCAGATGAACCAGATACATTAGATGCTGACGATAATGCTCAATCGCCATCAGGTGCTATTGATGTCACAGGAACAGATCCAGCTAGTTTTTGGCTAAATGCTGCATCATCATACACAACAAAAACAGGAGCTACATTTTATACCTTTTCAGGTGTGACAGGCTCTTCACATAATTTTGAGTTAGCTTTAGCTCCAGTACCATCAGATTATTCTATAGATGTTACAGGATATACAGATAGTTATTCAAATACAGCCTCTCAAAATGCTATAGGACCTAATATAGTTGTAAACGATACTTCTGTTACAGGTACATTTACAATGCCATCTGGCGGAGGTATAGCAGAGATATTCCTAGAAGGACAAGTAAATCAACCTAATTATGAATTTGATTTAACAGTAACGGATTCAATTGCTGGAATTTCAGTACTTAATGCTGACCAATCGCAGAGTTTTACAGGTTATACTGGAGATACGTTTGTTTGGGCCGCAGATTTAGTAATTGGAACAGATTACGACGGCTTTACAATAGATTATCCTAATACTGCGGCAAATCCTTCAACTTATGTTAGTATCGGCTCTGGAGCCGGAGCTGGACATGATGTACATGGTGTAGTTACAATGCCATCAGGAGGAGGATCGTCAACAGTAACTGTTGCAGGTACTAGTACCGAATCAGAATATGACATGTCACTTACGTTTACTGATGATTTTAGCGGAGAAGAAACTTATGGAGGTCCAATTACTGTAAGTGGTAATGCTGGTGAATTAATTACAACAACAAGAACATTATCAGGAACAGATTCTGATATAACTTACTCTATTAGTACAGTAACATCTGATAATACAGATGTGGTAGTAACTAAATCAGGAACAACATTAACTATTAAAACAACAATGCCATCCGGCGGAGGTAGTGCAACTATAGATGTAGCAGGATCTTCTAGTGTAAATAGTTATTCATATACTGTTAGATTTGAAATACCTACAAAATTCCAAAGCCTTTATTATGGTTGGAAAAATGAAGCAGACGAAAATATTCAAACAGGCGTAACATACGTTGATGTGCCAGTTTCTGGTAATGCTGGAGATGTAATTAGTATTGTGGCACCAGTTGCTCTGGTTACAGTACAAGATTATCAAAGAGTAACTCCAACAACAAGTAGTAGTCTTAATTCTGAGATAACAAATGAAGGTGGTACTAATGGTAGCTTTACAGGTGGAACTAATACAATACAACATGCATATACTCCATCATGTACATTAACAATGCCATCAGGTGGAGGTTCGGTTACAATACCAACATATATGACAACTTCAGAAAAATCTCATGCATTTAGCTTAGTAGTTTCTACTGATAGTGGTTCAAGTGGTGTTACAGCAACATCACAAGCATGTTCTACTGATCCAGCTGGAGTTAGTAGAGGTGCTATTGTATCTGGAGTACAAGTAATTGCATTTGCAGGTAATACTGGATCAACATTTAATACTATTCAAGTTCCAGTAAGACCAAATAATACTACAGATTACGATAATGAAATAGATTCATTTACAGTAGCTCCTCTAGCTGCAAGCGCTGCTACAACAGTAGTAGAACGTAATAATTATTGTGGTGCTAATGTAGAATATGCAGATATTGATTTTGAAATGCCATCATTAGATCCAAGATTTGGATTATCTATTAATAGTGGTACAGTAGTAGTAAATGATACAGTAACTGCAATTTCAAGATCATTTACACTTAACTACACAGATTCAATATCGAACGCAGGTCCTGCTAGAGTATCAGATACATTTACAGGTGGTGTCGGAACTACTCATAATTATTCAATTGCATACTCTGCTTCTTCTGGATATACTTTAGCATTAAGCGGGGCAAGTGATGATAGTAGTGCTGTAACTGTGGCCCGATCTGGTAATACAGTAAGTGGTGTTGTAACAATGCCATCTGGTGGTGGTAGTGCAACTGTAACGGCAACAGGAACATCAACACAAGACAAATATAGATATACAGTAACATTATCTGAAGCTATTTCTAACGCTGCTATAGTTGGAGCAAATGCTGAAGGTATTAAAACGCTAACAGTAGACTTAGTTCCAGGAGAAACATATACATTTACCGAGGCAATATCAGTAACTAGTGGATATTATTGGTCATCAGGCCCTACTATATCTGATAATCAGAGTCATGCTACATCTTCTGTTAATTCAAGTGGAGCAATTTCAATTACAGTAACTGGAGGTTCAGCAAATAGATCTGCAGCCGTACTCGTGGATGGTAGAACAAGTGTAATACAAAGAACATTAACAGTTAATTACCGAGATGCTAGTTTAGGTATAGCAGGTGCAAATGTAACATCTGGTTCAGGCGCTGGTTATACAACATATACACAAGACTCATTTACTGGAGTCCCAGGTGCAACAGGTACTAAAACTTTATATTACATGCCAAATTCTGGATATGTGTCAGCATCTATTAATAGTATCGCTTCATCAAATACTGATTTAGCCACTGGTACTGCAGGATCGGGTGCAAATGCAGGTCAAGCATGGACATTAAATTATACAATACCTAGCTCTAATACATCAGTTACTGTTACGGTTAACGGAAGTGGAGTTGCAGCAACTGCGGCAACAACATTAGCGACAGCAGCTACAACTGCTCCGACTCAGGCTACTGCGGCAACAACTGTACCAACTCAGGCTACTAAGGCAACCGTTGCTCCGACTCAGGCTACTGCGGCAACGACATTAGCGACTGCAGCTACAACAAGAGCGACGAATGCTACAGTTCAACCAACAGAAGACGCATATTTCTATTATCAAGTTGAAGATTGTTCCGGAAATTCATGGAATGCTAAAGCAACGTATACCGCTGCAAGATTTACTAACCATGAAGCAGGAATCGTGCCTGTTGGATTCGATGGAAATATCGCAACAATCACTAGGTTGTTGATGTCTCCTGAAACCGGAGATGTAGTACATTTAATGTACCAAACAAATGAAACCTGTGAAGGTGGCGGCGGCGCTGAACCGATTGAAGGCGGCGGAGGCGGCGGAGGCGGCGCCGGTGAAGGCGAAGAAGGGCTAAGAGAACCAGGAGGCCGAGAAATGGAGAATGAGTTATGATCTCAACTATTGATGGTTTAGAGTAAACTTTTTTTAAGACATATATATAATTAGTAGAAGATTTAAAGTTTTAAATTAAACTAATAATATATGGAAAATACCATTCAAATACCTAAGATTATACATCAAATATGGGTAGGCGAGAAAGAAATGCCCGAGCATTGCCAACAATTCGTACAGAAAATGAAAGATTTACATCCAGACTGGGATGTAAAATTATGGGGTAACGAAGTTTTTACAGAAGTCTATAAAGAAGATCCGTTTTTACAAAATTATATTAAAGATCCCGAGTTATATAAATGGGCATTTATCTCAGATAGAGTAAGATTGTTGCTTTTAAGAGACTATGGCGGCATTTATTGTGATGTAGACGCGATGCCTGTTAGGCCATTCGACGTAATTAGAGATCAACTAACTCCTCAACATACTTTTTTCTCAGGACTAAAACCAACACAAGCAAATAATACTCTTTATGATTGTACAGTGTATGGGTCAGCTCCAAATTCTAGAATAATCAATGAGTGTTTATCAGTTTATGATAGAATTAATTGGGCTCATGGATGTAAAACATTCTCTGATAAAATAATTCAAAAGATCGGACCAGACGTTGCATGTTTTAGTTATGAATACTTTTACAATTGGGAAATAAATGATAAAACAATTGTACTTCACGATGTTTTAGACACTAGATTGTTTTCTTGGGTAGATCCAGATAAAAGAGCAGCCGGAGCTATTGAATGGTAGTACCCAGTAGCTAGTTAGACGACCGTGAACTAGATATATACAAAATAACAATAGTTTACATACCAAAAATAAAAGGTTCTTTAGAACTCATAATATGACCGACTTAATTTATCTATGTGCACAGCCAGCAACCTACTATTATTCATGGCAAGTAGATGCAATGTTACTCTCTTTTCAAAAATACGGAAAGTTAGATCTTTCAAAATGCCATATTGTATGTGCAATTCAAGGCGGTGGAATAGACCCATGGTTTCAAAAAGTTGCAGACAAATGGAAAAAACAGGGAGTAGGATTTTACTGGTATAAAGATGATAGAAAGGGACCTAGATATATTTCATCTGTTAGACCTCATATTTTAGAAAAACATTGGTCAGCAAATCCTTGGTTATCGAAAAAAGCAGTGATGTATCATGATTGTGATATTGCTTTAACAAAACCAATAAAAGTCGATGACAAATTAAATGAGTCTCAAGATAAAGAATGCTTCTTATCAGATACAAGAACTTATATTGGACCACATTACTTAGATGGTTTTAAAAATAACTTAACAGAAGATATGTGTGCTATCGTAGACATTCCTGTTGAGCTAGTAAGATCTAAAGAAGCAGAGTCCGGAGGAGCACAATATATGCTAAAACCAGGGATAGATTCTCAATATTGGCGAGATGTTTTCGTTGATTCTGAGAGATTATTCGAAGAAATTAGCAAAAAAGTTAACAAAATCAAGAAAGATGAGCCAGATTGGCACCCATTACAGATCTGGTGCGCAGATATGTGGGCTGTACTATGGAATTTATGGAAAAGAGGCTACACTACTCCAATTACGATAGATTTTGAATTTACTTGGGGAACTCAAAACATGGAAATGTGGGATAAACATGCAATATTTCATAATGCTGGAGTAGTTACAAATCCTAAAGATGGTTCTCCATTTTACAAGGCTTTATATATGAAGAGCTCTCCGTTTCTAGCTCCGGATGTAGATCCAAAATGGGCATCGCATAATTATCATGCTCTAATTAAAGAATCTTATCAAGCAACTGAAATGGATGCAGGAACATTAGGACTTGGATTTAATGACGGAATTAGTTTTATGGTTCCAACATGGAAAAGAACACATCTACTAGAAGAGGCAGTGGAATCTTTCTTAAGACAGACTAATAAGAACTGTGAAATGGTAATTATTAATGATGACCCTAGTATTAAATACAAATATGATAATCCTAGAGTAAAAATTCATAATGTACCTAAGTTTGAAAGGTTTATGGACAAGCTTAAGTTTGGATTTGACCAATGTAAGTTTAACCACATGTACAGATTGGACGATGATGACTTATTATTACCAAGTGCCTGTGATATAGTATTGAGACATACACAAGCACATCCGGATATGGATTTATATGCTGCTGCTCAACATTATTATGTTGGTGTAAATCAGATCGATCAAAACGGATTAGGCAGTGCTGTTAATACCGGTAATACATTCTCTAAAAAGTTTATTGAATGGTTAGATTGGGATAATGCACCAGAGCCTCCAGGAGAAGATCAATGGATGGTCTATTATCCAGATATTAGAAATTATGAGTTTGATGAGGTTACTATGCTTTATAGATGGGGTATAAGTTCCGCGCACTTAACACACAAATCACCAAATAAAACTTTAGCAGAATTTCAACAGAGACATGATAGAGCAGTAAAACATGAACCAGATAGAGAGGGAATAGAAGAATATACACTACAACCACACTTTACTAGAAACTGGTATGATACAGACTTTTTAAATGGAGGACCTCTTAATATAGATGATGTAAAACCAAGACCAGAAAATATATGGTTCTATTGGGATGGTAATTGTGAAGGAGAGAGGTTACAACAGTTATATGATTCCTTAATTTCAACCAGGTATTTTAATCCTCATAGACCAATCTACTTAGTAAGTAATACATTTGACCAACTACCGATTTTTACAGAACATAAGATCACAGTAGTAAGATGGTCAGATACGATTTATAGACACATGCCAAACGGAGCAGCATGGAAACCTCTGTATAATGCAGCATCAGCCAGAGACAGATGTGATCTATTAAGATTCCTATTCTTAAAAGGCTGGGGAGGTTCATATATTGATTCTGATGATATGGCAGTAAGGCCTCTACCACCAGTACATGTAAAGAATATAGTTTGTAGATCTTACGATCCACATACTTGTCACTATGATGGCTTAAAGCCAGAAGACTGTCTACCTGGTCACTTAAGAGGTAAGCCAGAATTTAATCATATACCTATCTTTCCGCGCACAGACATCTGGTTAAATCATCACCTAGATAGTCCAATAGTCAATGCTCTACTTAATAGACCGGAACACGATCCAAGTAAGGGTATTAACACCATATATTCACATGCAGATGGAGGTTCAGTAGGATGGCAAACAATGATATTAAGAGCCTGTGAAGACAACATGGCAACACATGGAAAAGACTGGCACTTAGAGATGACACTACTCTACCTATTTGAATCTCATGTAGCTAATTGTTCAGTATGGGATCAGGGTAAACACGGAGGAGAAATGCATAAGATCTATCCAAAAGGAGATGGTAATTGGGGGCAACAGAAATACCCAAGACAACAGGCAGTTCAATTCCTATATAAGTGTATGGAAGAATTCCCTCTAGCTACTCACTTATGGTTACATGATAAGGGAGATGGGATCTCTAAGGAGTGGCACTGGGACTACAATGAAGACTGGGCACTACTCTCAACACACTGGATTCAGCATATTAGAAAGGTAGCCGGTATTCCCAGCATCCACACCAAATAATGATACTCCTTAAATGCCTCTTAATGCTAATCTGCTTCTGGGGCATTATGAATCGTATTCTAACCCGGCTAGATGATGGCTACTGGTGGAAGCCGGCAAAGCGGACTAAGTTCAAACCGCGCTCGGCAAAGCACAACAAATCTCAACAAGCATATAAGACAACAGAGACACCAAAGGGAACAGAGTAAACAAACACTACACATACATAACTATAACCATATAGAACACATAAGTAACATGGAACACATATACATCATAGGTATAATAAGTATAATGATAACACTACATCTATATAAGGACTATAGGGATAATAAGGATAATCTATAACCCTAGCCCATTCCTGCCCAGTTAGGTAATATATACCCATACCAGCAATAATCTGCCAGTCTAGGCCATAAGGGCATAGCCAAGTAAAGTAGATATATACCAACTTTTCACTATCAAAAAGTGGCTTTGGGCCAAGATGGGCCCACGTTCAGTCAATTTCAATGTTACCAG
>Ga0181389_1000018_pt1 | contig 52961 bp, 67 predicted proteins | sample 12SPOviralmetaG_FD_130121 | JGI IMG/M metagenome (GOLD analysis project Ga0181389, IMG submission 130121) | Marine viral communities from the oligotrophic San Pedro Time Series (SPOT) site, San Pedro Channel, CA, USA - 12 SPOT_SRF_2010-06-29 | ecosystem: Environmental > Aquatic > Marine > Strait...
ACCTTGAGCACCTGTTATACCTTGAATACCTTGAGTACCAATAGTACCTGTTTCTCCTTGAGTACCAGTAGCACCTTGAGCACCTTTTTGTCCCTTAGCTCCAATTGTACCTTGAATACCTTGAGTACCTTGGGAACCTACACCAGCTCCAAAAGTTAAGTTACCTGAACCATCTGTTTTTATGAATTGATCTACTGAACCATCTGAGGTTGGATAGATAAGTCCACTCGCGGTGAGTGCAGTGGAGACATTTAATTTGTTTAATTCGGCGTTAGAACCACTAACGACAACTTTTTTCCAATTGGGCATATATCTTAATAATTATGGTTGGTAACTCAAAATGAGCCCACTTCCGTTAGGCCTATAATTTATTTTGTTATAAATATATAAAATGGAATTAAATATTAATTCTTATCCTTAAGTTTGTTGATTTGTTTTTGTTGTTCCTTAATTGCTTCAATTAATAACGGAACTATCTTTTCATACTTAACAGCTTTGTATCCTGTTTCTCTAGTAGTTACAACTTCTGGTAGTACTTCTTCTATTTCTTGTGCTATAACTCCTACATCATATCCTGAATTAGGATGAATATTTCTAATTTCTTCTTGAGATAATGATTTCCAATCAAAATTAACACCACTTATTTGTAATACTTTTTCTAATGCATTATCTATTGGGACTATATTTTCTTTTAATCTTTTATCTGATGAATAAAATGCAGTAATATCATTTGTAGCAGCAATAGCACCTACTGTTGTAATAGTTGCTCCACTTCCACCTACGTGTAAGGATCCTACAATTGAAACTCCTTCACCTGCTGATGATGGTATTGTTGTTCTAGTTAAATTAGCACTTCCTGAAATTACATTACCGGCACCTCCATATGCTATATAACCAGCTGATAAAGATGGAGCAGCACCTGCGGGACCTTGAACACTTGTACCAGTTGTTCCTTGTATACCTTGTGTACCTTGAGTAGCTGTTCCTGCTGCACCTTGAACACTTGTACCAGTTTTTCCTTGTATACCTTGTGTACCTTGAACACTTGTACCAGTTGCTCCTTGTATACCTTGTGTACCTTGAACACTTGTACCAGTTGTTCCTTGTATACCTTGTGTACCTTGAGTACCAGTTATACCTTGAGCACCAGTTATACCTTGTATTCCAGTTTCACCTTGAGTACCAGTTTCTCCTTGAGTACCAGTAATACCTTGTATTCCAGTTTCACCTTGCGCACCTGTTTCTCCTTGAGTTCCAGTTATACCTTGTATTCCAGTTTCACCTTGAGCACCAGTTATACCTTGTATTCCTTGAATACCTTGAGTACCTGTTTCTCCTTGAGTTCCAGTTATACCTTGTATTCCAGTTTCACCTTGAGTACCAGTTATACCTTGAATACCTTGGGCACCAGTTATACCTTGAGCACCTACTTCTCCTTTTTGTCCTTTTGTACCTGTAATACCTTGAATACCTTGAGCACCAGTTACACCTTGAATACCTTGGGCACCAGTTATACCTTGAGCACCTACTTCACCTTTTTGACCTGGTACACCTTGTATACCTTGTATTCCTTGAGCACCTGTGTCTCCTTTATCACCTGTAGTTACAAATGAACAAATAACATCTTCTAAATTTGTAAATGGAGAATCTGTTGAATAAGCTTCTTGAGATATATCTATTGTCCACCAACCTGTATTATCAGTTAAATTACTAATTGCAAATAAAATAAATTGAGAAGCATCAGTAATATTAGATATTCTAACATGTCCTTTAACGGCTGAAGCAACAGAATCAATTGATTCCATAAATGATGAAATATCATTACCATTATCATCAGTATCATCAATATACATTTTAGTAGCACCTTTTTGACCAGCTGCCGTACCTGATGCTGAATTTAATCTTACTTTTCCTGCAGTTGGATCTGCAGGTAATATTGCTGAATCAAATGTATAATCAAATGTAGCACCACCAAAATTACCATCAGTACCTTGTACACCAGTTGTACCTTGAGTACCTGTTGTTCCTTGAGAACCTACTGGTCCTGGTTGAATTGTACCTTGAATACCTTGGATACCTTGTGTACCTGTTGTTCCTTGAGTACCCGTTTCTCCTTGTGCAGCAATTTCACCTTTTTGTCCTTTTACACCAGTTATTCCTTGAGCACCTGTTGTTCCTTGAGTACCAGTTTCACCTTGTGTTCCTGTTTCTCCTTGAGCTCCTTTAGTACCAGTTATACCTTGTGCACCTGTTTCTCCTTGCGCACCTGTTTCTCCTTGAGTTCCAGTTTCTCCTTGAGTTCCAGTTATACCTTGTATTCCAGTTTCACCTTGAGCTCCTACAGCTCCCTTTGAACCTTTTTGTCCTGTTATTCCTTGAGCACCAACTTCTCCTTTTTGTCCTTTTGTACCTGTTATACCTTGAATACCTTGTGCTCCAGTTGCACCTTGTGCTCCTATTTCTCCTTTTTGCCCTTTATTACCAGTTATACCTTGAATACCTTGAACACCTTGAGCACCAGTTTCTCCTTGAGTACCAGTCTCACCCTGTGTTCCTGTTTCTCCTTGAGCTCCTTTTTGGCCTGTAATACCTTGAATACCTTGAGTACCTTGTGTACCTGTTTCTCCTTGTGTTCCTGTTTCACCTTGAGTTCCAGTTATACCTTGTGCTCCTATTTCTCCTTTTTGTCCCTTATTACCAGTTATACCTTGAATACCTTGAGTACCTATAGCACCCTGAGTTCCAATTGTTCCTTGGGCACCTTCTCCTATTTCACCTTTTGTACCAGTATCACCTTTTGCTCCAGTTGTACCAGTTATACCTTGTGGTCCTGTTGAACCTGTAATACCTACTATACCCTGAATACCTTGTATTCCAGTTGCTCCTTGTGTTCCTGTTGTACCTGTTGTACCTTGAATACCTTGTGGGCCTACATTACCTGTAGTACCTTGTGTACCTTGTGTACCTTGACCACCTGTGTTACCTGTTGTTCCTTGTATACCTTGAGCACCTGTTTCACCTTGAGCACCAGTTTCACCTTGAGTACCTGTTTCACCTTGTGTTCCGGTTGTACCTTGTGCACCAAATGTACCTTGAATACCTTGTGCTCCTGTAGTTCCTTGTGTTCCTTGTGTTCCAGTAGCACCCTGAGTACCTGTAGTACCTTGAGCACCTGTATTACCTGCTATACCAGTTACACCTTGAGTACCTGTTGCACCTTGTGCTCCAGTTATACCTTGAATACCTTGAGTACCTTGGGCACCAGTTATACCTTGTGTACCTTGAATACCTTGTGTTCCTTGAGCACCAATTGAAGTATCATAATATAAAACACCTGAACCTGTATCAGCTACTAATACTTGTAATGCATTTGAAGCAGAAGGATTAGCTTGAACATTTTCAATTTTAATTTTATCTGCAGATGTTGCTAAATGAAAAGTAGATGAACCAGAAACTGCTAATGAACCTGAAATACCAATTTCATATCCAACTGTAGAATTAGGGTTAAATGCATCAAAGGATTGAGATACCTGTAACGCTTCAATAGTTTGTCCTGTTTCTACACCAGTTTTTATTATCTTTTTAAGAGCCATTAGGTAGAATTATATTTTTATTTATTATAAATATTAACCAAGGAGGAATAAATGTAACCCATTAAAAAAACAAATTTATGAATAAATATAAATTTCACCATTCCCATCAATGTATATGTTTCCAACTGCTTGGAAAGTGGATGAACCTGAAATGCTATTATTATTAGCTACTGCTGCAGCAAATGATTTAGGTACAAATCCACTACCTGCACCTGGATCAAATGATGAAGTAAATCCCCATCTATTAGCATTATAATCAAATCCAAATAATTCAGTATTATCAGCAGCCGTTTGTTGTATTGCTAAACCACCATCTCCATTACTTGTTGAACCTGATGCTAATCTAATAAATCTATCGGCAACATCCAAATTATTTTCATGTTGGAAAGAAGCTGTACCTTGAACAATTAAATTACCTTGAACTGTTGCATTTCTAGTAACTGTTAAATCTTGGTTTACAGTAACATCTACCCCAACGGTTAAATCTTCTCCAATAGACATTGTAGGTATAGCTAAACTATTAGCTAAACTAACAGCACCTGCTGCTACTTGAAAATCACTTGAATCAAATGAAGCAATACCTTTATTTGTTGTAGTAGCATCTTCACCAGATATTGTTACAGTATTATTTGATCCTGATGTGTCAATACCTTCTCCTGCTAATATATTTAATGCTTGTGTTTTTAAATTTACACTTCCTGATCCTAAAGAAGCAGTATACATTAATGTTGATGCTATCCCAGTTAAATCAGAACCATCACCTTGGAATGAACCACTAAATGATCCACTAAATTCGCCTGAAGCTGTTGTTGCTGTTAATTGTAATTTATTTATTGTAGTTGCTACATCACCTAATGTTATTACATTAGTACCTAAAGTAAAACTTGAAGTTGCTAAAGATGAAGTAGGTAAACTACCTGGAATAACTCTTAACTGTCCTCCAAAAATATCAATTGTATTACCATCTACTTGAACTCCTAATTTTGTACCACCACCACCAAATAATGCACCAGAAGCTGATACTGCTGATGAAGATATTTGCATTGCAGTAATACCATCATCTGCTACTCTTATACCTAAAGCACCTACTTCAAGTGTTGATCCTGAAACTTGTATTGAAACAGATTTTGGAGCACTACCATCATATGTGAAATCTGTAATACCATTACCATCTGTTAATGCATTAGTAACTTTTGAAGCTGTTATATCTCCTTTAAATGAACCTGTGAATGAACCACTGAATGAACCAGTACCTCCTGTTGCTGCACCACTACCCGTAGAAAAAGTATCAAGCGCGTTATCTACCGCTATACCATATGCTGATAATGCGTATCCACTATTAATACCAATATCATTTGCATTATAAATTGGAGTTAAAGATTGACTAAAACTCATTTCTGCTATAGCAAAAGTTGTATTGGTTGATAACATGGTTCTACCTGCTGGTATTCCATCTACACCTGTTGCACTTGCACTTATATAATAAGATGCATTTACATTATTTGATCTTGAACCAAATTTTGATACTTCTAATTGAGCAAATTCACCTACAATTTGAGTAGAATCCGATGATGTATTAGCTAAAGGGAATAAAATAGCGTATTTATTTCCTCCAGCTGTGTAATTAGCATCACTACTACCTGTTACATCTGTGTATCTAAAAGGTGAGTTTGATGGAACTGATAAAGAACCTGAAGCTATATAAAATTGTCCTGCTGGAGGAGCAATTCTACCATTAGTTAATGTACCACTTGCTGCAGAAGTTCCACTTACTGTTATTGTAGTACCTGATATATTTGTTATTGTTGTTCCTGTAGGGAAGGCTGAAGCTTGTGTTAATGTTTGTCCAATTAAGGCTTCAGTAAAGTTTACATTACCTCCTGCATTATTAACTACACTTGTAATTGTGTTAGTTCCAGTGGCATATACTCCGTCTACTCTAATAAATGAATTATCACCACTTTTGTAAACTGCACTACCAATTACCTTACCATAAAAAAGTCTTTTAGACGCCATTTAATTTATTTTTTTATATATATTGAAGCAACTATTAAATGGAACCATTTTTTATTTTTAAATATTAATTTTAAGTATTATTGGGCCAAATTGATCAACATTACCAACATTTAAAATATTAAAACTAGAACCTAAAGCATATTGTTGTGTTGGTGGAAAACTAGTTGAATTTCCTGTTCCAGTAACACCTAAACCACTCATTACTACTGGATTAATATTTGATTTACTACCAAATGTACCTGCTCCTTCTTGTGTTCCAGCTGGTAAAGTTATTGCTATTGGAGATGATTGCATATTATTAGCAAATAATCTTATAGAATTTAATTGTGCACTACCACTATTTCCTCCTGGGGCTGTTATTCCTATTGCAGTAACATCACCTGAATTTTGAGTTACACTAGCTGAAAATGCAGGAACATATGCTAAAGCATCTCCTGAAGTGCTATTACTATTGGCTACTGCACAGCTAAATTTATCATCATCTAATTTTGTAATTGCTCTAATTAAATAATCCTGACCACCAGCATTTCTTATCATTACAACATCACCATTACTTAAACCGTGATTTGAACTTGTAACATTAAGTACTGTTGTTACTCTATTCCAAGATTTTCCTCCCCATTCATCACCCGTTGAAGTTAATTCTAAAGTATAATCAGAACCACCTTGATCAATTATATATCTTATATTACTATTATAAACATCTCCACCACCTGTTGATCCTTCTCCTGTTATACCTTGTATACCTTGAACACCTTGTGTACCCTGTATACCTTGAGCACCATTTCCTTCTATACCTTGTATTCCTTGAATACCAAGTATACCTTGTATTCCTTGAATACCTTGAGTACCTGTTGTTCCTTGAGTGCCTTGAGCACCTGTAGTACCTTGAGTACCTGCACCTGTTATACCTTGTATTCCTTGAGTACCTGTTTCACCTTGTGTTCCTTGTAATCCAATAATACCTTGAACACCTTGAATACCTTGGGTACCTTGAATTCCTTGAGCACCTATTTCACCTTTTTGTCCTTTATCACCGGTTGCACCTTGAGCACCAGTTTCACCTTGAGTACCTTGAGAACCTACACCAGTTATACCTTGAATACCCTGTATACCTTGTGTACCTTGTGTTCCTTGTGTTCCTTGTGTTCCTGTTTCTCCTTGAGTACCTGTTGCGCCTTGAGCACCGGTTAAACCTTGTATACCTTGAATACCATTAATACCTTGTATTCCTTGAATACCTTGTGTTCCTGTAGTTCCTTGATTTCCTGCAGCACCTTGAATTCCTTGAGTACCTTGTGTTCCGTTTGTTCCTTGAGTTCCTGTAGTACCTTGTGTGCCTAAGCCTGTTATACCTTGGATACCTTGTGTTCCTTGTGTTCCAGTTGTTCCTTGTGTACCTATTGCATCTGTACCTTGTATACCTTGTATACCTTGTATACCTTGAGTACCTTGAGTTCCAGTTGAACCACCTGCTCCTGTTTCACCTTGTGCACCTTTAGCTCCTTTTTCTCCTTCTTCACCCTTTGCACCTGTTATACCTTGAATACCTTGTGTTCCTTGTGTACCAGTTATACCTTGTATTCCCTGAGTACCTGTTTCACCTTGAGTACCTGTAGTACCTTGAGTACCACCTGCACCTGAAGGACCAACAATACCTTGTATTCCTTGAATACCTTGAGTACCTGTTGTTCCTTGAGTACCCTGAGCACCTGTAGTACCTTGAGAACTAGCTAAAGAGTTAAAAAATAATTGTCCATCAGCTGTATTAACTGCTAATGTTTCTATTCTACCATCTAAACTACCTGATATATTTGTCAAACCATGTAAATGGATACCTTGGGTTATAGAACCTGAAGAATATGATTGACTAACCTGAAATGAACCTGTTACTAAAAGTGAGCCTGATGTTTTAATCTGGTAATCTTGAATCCCAGTAAAGGCATCGACAGATTGAGAAACCTGTAGTGCTTCTATGGTTTGCCCAGTTGCGATCCCAGTTTTGGATAATGATTTAAGAGCCATGGTTTAATTTTGTATTTATTATAAATATTATTTAATTATTGTCTATCAATGTTTATTAAAATAGTTGTGTCAGTAGTTTGAGAAGTTGGTAATGGTTGTGCCAACTTTCCAACCGCTAACAATTCATTTTGCTCGTTATACATACCAACAGTAGTTACGTAAGGAGTAAAAAATGAACTAGTTGCAAAAGTTTTATAAATTCCTGTATTTGCTGACCCAGATATTATTGAGGGGTTTTGGGAATAATTAAATTCATCTTCAGAAATTGTTGCTTTATATTGCGTCTCATAAATAGTAAAGGAACTTGAAAATGATGCAGTTATATTACTACTTAGAGCAAAATCTGCTACATCATTAGCTCCTACTAATCTTCCCCCATAAGTATCATCTCCATATTCAGCAGTACCATATTTTGAAAATTCACCTGTTACTTCATTTCTACTACCTCCTGTAAAAATAATCATACCATGTTGATAAATTATATTACCTACATAAATAGAAGATGAATTAAAATTATTTTGTCTTTTTAATCTACCTTCTCCATCATCAAAATAACTACCACTTGGACAAGTTATTTTAAGTGAACCAGGCATTATTTGGTCTCCATATAATTGTTGGGGAATAGACATAATTGCTACAGTAGGTTCAATAACTGAAATACTATATTTATCTATTCCGTAAATTGCTTTACCATATATTGATCCATTTTGTGATGGTGTTAATGCATGATAAGAACTTGTTGGAAAATATTTATATGGAACTAAATCTGTTTGGTCATAATTATAAAAAGCATTAGAACCAACACGTCCTTGAATTGTTCCATCAACAGCAAAACTAGCTGTGTTCATAGGTTGTACTTCACCATTACTACCAGATAAATAATTTGTATAATATAATTGTCTTACTGAACAATAAGCATCAGAAGATGTTACTTTAAAATTATATCCTGTTGATCCTGATATGTTAAATGGGTTACCTAAATACCTTTCTATTGAATAATAGTTTGATCCTGTATATTGATTTGATGAAGATATAGCTAGTGATGCAGTAGCAAGTGTACCACCACCTTTGTAGAAAAACCCTTTAGTTAATTGTAAGGGTGATATTATTATATCTTGCGAATTGAATTGTTTGTACGCCGCCATCCATTCTTAAAAATCTAATTTAACTCTAATAAGAGCTTCTTTTGTAAAGTCTTTGTTAAGAGGTTTAGATAATTTAGCAACAGCAAGTAATTCATTTGAATCATTATATAATCCTACTGTTGTCATATAAGTTTGAGGATTATTAATAAAATAATTATAAATTACTTCACCAGTTGATCCTGAAATATATGATGGATTTTCTGAATAGTTAAATTCACTATTTCTAGCTCTTACAAAAACGAAATCTGATGTTATTGTTTCTTCTGAATTTAATCCAAAATTAGAACCTGATACTGTAGCATTAAATAATTTTTGATTATTATTACCATTTGTATTAGCTGTTACTACTGTTGATAAATTAATTCCCATACCATCATTTGTTCCAGTATTTCCAGCTGCTGAATTATCATCTAAAGCTGCTCCATTTAAAAGTATAGTAGAAGTATCTGGGAAAAATAATCCATAAGAACCACTATAAGAGTAACCATTACCTGACCATGCAGATCCGTCTGAACCACTTACAATTTGATAAGCTCTTTGTGTACCATAATAAGTTGGTAAGGTAACATCTTTTGAGTTATCTGTTAATTGAATTGTTTTTGAAGCTTTACCAACTGTTAAATTTAAACTACCTGGTAGTAAGCTTTCTTTATATCTTGCCCTTTCAACACTAATAGCATAAATTGAACTACCAGTAAAATTACCAAAAATAAAACTTGCATTTTCATCTTCTAACATTAATGATCTATATTGACCATAAATTGTCGAAGCAGGTGAAACACCGGCTGCAGCCGTATTATTATAAGCTAAAGCACCTCCACCCGTTGAATTACCATAAGCAATTTGAAATTGTGAAGCTCTATCAGCAGAACCTGAATCGGCATTAAATACGTTTGTATAATATTTACCTGAAATACTCGCTACTTGATTTGATTGAGTAAAGAAGGTTGTTAAAGCAGTAGCATTACCAGACCAACAAGTTGATGTTATTGCCTGTGCACTTACTACGAAATCGTCTGGATCTAATCTTTTAAAGCCCATTTATTTTATTTTAATTTGTTGTTCTAGTTACTGTTAAAGGTACTGTTATTCTGGCACCACTATCTAAACCAGTAACTGTTAAAGTTGATACTATTGATGTTTGACCTGAGCCATATAATGTATTTACTGTTGTTGCTCTTAAGTTAATTTGAGTACCAATAACAGTAGATGATACATTTGTTCCAATGGTTGTTGTAGCAGATGCATTAGCTTGAGATGCTGCTGTTGTATTAATACCTGTTGCATCAAATGTATTTAATAATCTTACATCAGCAACCGTACAACTATATCCACTTGTTTCAAATGTTTGGTCATTACCTAAATAATTTAATGTTTGAGGAGTAACAGCTAATTGAGCCCCTTGTTGTAAAGTTATTGCAGAAAAACCTATATCTAATACTGGTAATTTAGCTGTACCTCTTGGTAATGTAGCTAATTTATACTTCATTATTTGGTTTTGTTCTGGAAATGCTTCTAATAAAGGCATCCCATCAATTGCTTCTCCATAAAATGCAGAACCTGAGGGGTGTTGTGGATTATAAAGTGTATAATCTATTTCATCATCTGCTAAAGCAAATTGTGTTATTCTAAAAGAACCATCATTTTGAGCTAATAACTGTCTGCCTTTTGTTGTTAAAATGGCGTCAACTGTTATTACTGAATTATTTAAATATCCCATTGTGTTGTTTTTATATAAATATTGTTATATGTTGATAAATATTACTAATCTATAAGTTTATTATTTCTTAATGCATCAAGGAGTAAATCTGGTTGAGTATTAATATCACTCGTTGGGTAAACCGGGAATACTATCGCTGATGTTGTTAATTGTTTTTTACTTAACCTTTCTTGTGGTATTTGTTGGAATGAACCTGATGTTGAACCTGATACCGAAAAGTTTGGATTAAATACTGACCTATTTCCAGTTACCCCTGGATATGGGAATTCATTTTCTATTAAAATCGTTGAAGCATCATCAACAAATCTTCTTATTAAAAAGAAATCTTTATTAATTGAAGGTGTAATTGGTCTGTCTACTTGTAATCTTAATTGGAATTTACCATTACCACTTTGTGCTGTTAATTGTTCATTTTCGTCTGGTGGTGTTACACCAATAATTTTGTATGTTTGAGACTCATTATTTTCAAACCTTATTTCATCCCCTACTTCAACTGACCAAGGTAATCTTTGTTGTGGCCAAGCTGTGTCTACTGGTTCTAAATTTCCAGGGAAATAAGCACTAGTACTACCAGAATATGCTAATGTTCTTTGTATTGAACTACCATATAATGTATTACCATTTGAAGATGATAATTGTAATGTAGTTAACCCAATTGCTGATTGTTGAGCTGGGGTTAAAGCAGATCCTGTTGGGTCAGTAAATGGGAAATACCAGAATGGTGCATTTAGTGCATTGTCTGTTGATGATTGCCCTGTTTGTGTACCAAATACTCTAATTGTAGTAGTTGGAAATGGTGGTGGGTAAATAGAAGGATTACTACTTACTGGGCTTCTTTCATGTGTTGGGTTCCAGAAATTATTTTTAGTACTACTAACTGTTTCTGATTCATAAAAACATTCTGTTGACCATCTATAATAATAATTTGAAAATAAATTATCATATGTTCTTAACATTACCCCAAATTCAACAAAGGTACAATCTTCATAATTTCTACCTTCATTTGTTACTACATTAGAAATATTTGAAACATCAATTGTTATTCTTAATGTTCTTTGATTTATTAATGAAACATTACCTCCTCCAAATAATGTATTAGCTGGGATTAAAATATAATCTCCATCTGATTGAGAACCAAACCATAATTTTACTATAACTGTTGATGCTAATTGTAAAGGTTCTAAAGTAATTGAACTAAAGTTTGCATCAGTTGATCTTTGTAATTTAACTTCCATGTACCCAACTTCATTATCATAAGAAGATTTTTTCCAAAATGAACCTGCTTTTGTTAAACGTCTTCTTGGTGCTGTACTAGGTTGAGTGTAACTTAATTCAAGTTGATAAGCATCAGATAAAGCAAAAGGTGGTGATCCAGTACTACCACCTCCACCAGGTGCTAAAGAATCATCTTCAAATTTCATAACACCTGATAGTGTATTTGATGATCCTGTTTGTAATACTCCAGGACCAACTGTTCCTGTTGTTGCTATATTGTAACTTTGTGAAGCAGCTAATGGAGCTCTATTAAATGTTTTATCCATCCTATCTCCTCCCCAAGCATTACCTCCTGCTGTTAAAGAATAATCAGTAAATGTTGCTACATAATTTGATACTATACCTGCAAACCCACCTAATGGAATTGCATTAGTATAACCAACGGATGATGTTTGAGAATATAAAACAGGTTCTGGTCTTTGTGCTACTTTAAATAATGATTGTACACCATTTAAAGATAAATATTGTGTTTGTTGTTCATCAGGGTTAATTGCTATTCTAGCTTTATTTTCATAACTTGCTGCCTTACCTGCATATTGAGTACTATCCGTTTCACTTATTGCATAAGTTGATTGTAAATCAAATCCACCCCAATCTGATAAATTTGGTTGTATTGCTTTTCCTGATCCGTCAACTAAATATTTTATATTAGCTTGAGTTACACCATTAACCATTGGGTAAGGATCTGATACTTCATTTGCGTATCCAAAATAAGCTGTTAAATAATCAATAACTGGTAATCCATATCCTCCTTGTAACCCATCAATTGAATTTAAATTATATGCTGTTGAATTAGAACCAACGTATCTTGGTGAAATAATTCTAGTAACTGTATAGTTAGAATCTTGTACATCAGCAAATTGAGCTGATCTACTTATTATTTGGTCAAAATTAACTGGTGTGTATATTCCATAAGAATAATCAACATCAAAAAATATTTCACTATCTCTATCTCTATTTATATTATTTAATGTTGGTTGACAATCTTTTGCAAATGCAAATGGTAATGATCCTGAAAATGCTCCTTCTAAATTTGTTGGGACTAAACCATCACCTTCAACTAAAGGTTCATTTTGGAATTCCATGTAATAGTCCTTAACAAATAAAGCATTTTGTACTGAAGATGAAACAGCAGAACCTGAAGAAACTGTAATAGCCATATTTAAACAATCTCTATAGTAAATAGATTCGGTCATTAAATAACTCATAGTATGTTCTGTTGGAGCACCTTGAGTTACATGGAATGTAGATGAAGTTAATAATGATTGAGAAATTGAACCAATTAAACTACCCGTAATATCTACTTGTGGTACATATAATGGAAAATTTCCTTTAAATATTTTTATTGAACAAGTTGGCCATGTATCACCATCACCTAACTCACCTGCACCATAACTTGCAGTACCATATAAAGAACTAGAAACACCATAAACAGCACCTGATGATGGGTCACTACCTGTCCAAGCATCAACTCTAATACTTGCAGTTAGCATTATATTTGTTTGAGGTACTTGGTTAAATACATATAATCCATCTAAAGAAGAACTTAATGATGAAGAATATGAAGCATAAACTTTATCTATTTTATAAGCAAAATAATCTGGTATAGTTTCACCTGATGCTTGTATACTACTTATAGTTACTGTACTGTCTCCTGTTAAGGTACCAGCAGTGTATTGACTTTGAGATACTGTGCCTACTAAAGCATCAAAATTAGCTTGAAAATTTGGACTTAAATCAAAATATGAACTTGTAAGATTTGATGAAGTATAAAATACTCTCATATCCGCAGTTGAAGATGCATTGTTAAACGCTCTATACTGTACATAATTTCCATAATTACAAAATAATCCAAAAATTGTACTACCATAAGCAGTAGCACCATTTACACCTGTATTATCAAATTGACTACTTGTGTAACTATAAACACCTTTTGCTAAATTAGCTGAATCAAGTTTATAAGGTGATGCATTAGCTATACCTCCTTGTTGTTGTGTTAAACTCCAACTTGAACCACTATCAACACCACTTTGAGCTCTTACAACAAATTGAGCTCCAAATGCAGGTGGGTTATATGTACCTCCTATATATCTAGTCCAAACAAAAGGACTTACATTTCTTTGAGGATGAAATACTTGAAAAGAACCACTAATTGATTCTGTAGTATAACTTTGTGTTGTTGGAAATCCTAATTCTGCTATTGTAGCAGCCTCAATCATGTCAAATTGAGTTTGGAAATATTGATTTGTTGTTGTTTGGGAAGATCCCATTCCACCTCCACCTAATTGTCCATAATTTATTCCTGAAGGTCCTGTTCCTTGAAAAGTAACACTACCAGAAGGTAACCATGGATTAGCTGGTATACCAGATTGTGTAGTTACTACTGAATATAATTTATATGGTCTATGTGAATAAGGGTTGTAGTTATAAGCATTTCTATCTCCTGCTCCGATTGGTTGATAACCTCTATATACCCAAAGTTCTTCAGATGATGAAACGGGTATAGTCATACTTTCTCCAGTTACATATCCAATTGTATTATTTAATCCTATAATTCTTGCATTAAATAAAGGATCACTTGTTGCATCAGGTAATTTAATTGCTGCTACATCATCTGCGACTGAAGCAGAACTACCTCCTGAACCAGAAATCCATACTGTTGAATCAGTTTCTCTAAATTTATATGATACTATTCTTGCCATATTTTATTGATTAGGTATATATCCTGGTATTCCTCCACCTCCTCCACCAGATCCACCTCCACCAGCAGGTCCTGTTTGGAATAGGTATGCTTGAGAGAAAGAACAAACTGTACTAACCTCTACCATAACTCCATTAATTTCTTCAAATATTCTAATATTACAATTACGGGTATAAGTAGTAGAAGTACCTAGACCTGTATAACCACCATTATAAGATACTGTTAAAGTTGAAAATCCTGTTCCAGTACCACCCGATGTTACAAATGCCCATGGCACAACTGATTGATTATTAGTAATTGAGGGGCTAAAGAAACTTAAACTTGATGAATAATTAGTTCCTGATGTAGGTGGTTGTATTAAAGATACAAAATTCCCTCCTGCATTACCTAAATTTGTTAATGTACTTGGGCACGTAAATGTTGTTGTTGGTAATGGTGGTAAATTATTTTGTATTAATGGGGTATTTTCTATTGCTGCTGATGCAGTATAAACTGTATAAATTGGTCCAAAATTAACACTTTCTTTTTCAAATTTTGTTCTAAAAGCAGAACTTGTAAAGTTACCAGATATTGTATAGATATTAAATAATGATGAAGTTACCATTGATTGTGTTGGTACTGCATTCATAAACCATGGATATGTACTTGCTTCATATTGACCATTTAATAAACTTGTTGAATCAGCATCAAATTCTTTAGATCCTGTATTAAAGTTATTGTTTGGATCAAATAAAAATCCTGAACCAGTACCCATATAAACTGGGTCTCCATTTGTGTTCCCATAAAATGTTGCTCCACCCCAACCTTTTTGGAATTGTGTTGTTGGAAATCTTTTTGGAATATTATATCTATTAAAATCTGTTTGAGTTACATAACCCGTATTAATATTACCAAAATCATTTCCTGTTATTCCATCAGATCCAACTATAAGATAAGAGTCTTGAGAACCTGATCCCTCAACAGTTGTTAATAGTGAAGCTGTAAGTACAAAAGCTGTATTAGACTTTCCATAAAAATCAGTTGATTGAACAGTTTTTTGTTTGTTACCGTTTCTTGAAATTGTATATGATTTAAGTTGATCTGGTAATTTAAAAGCTGGATCTGGTTGAGCAACTAAAGTAATACCATAAACATTTCCTGCTTTTGCAGATAAAGTATAAGTATCTACTATTGATGATGCCATTGGTGTTGGAACCGAAGCAGATATAAAACCTGCTGGGGTTGTATTTCCTCCACTTACTGATCCTTGGCTTGAAGTATACATTAATTCACCACTTGATAAATTTTTAACATGCATAGCATACCTATAATCTGAAGATGAAACCCCAAATGATATATTATCTAAAACATAAGTTTGATCACCTGTAAAAGCTTGACTACCACTACCACCAAATCCTCCTCCTGGGAAAGCACTATTTATTCTTAAGTTTGTATCAACATAATCTAATCCATCAATTTCTCTAACAAACCAAACTAACATACCTTCATTACTAGCTGAATAATTTCCAACTGGTGGGAAATAACCTTGAGGAGAAGATTGTGTTATATGAAGAGCAGGTTCTACATTTGGATCAATTCCTGACCCTGTTGCATACCAAATAAATTGACCACTTGAACTAAATGAGAAATTTGTAAATAAAGGATCATTAGAGTTTACAGCTAATGAAGTATCATTCGGATCCACAAATATTAAAGAACAATCTGATGTTGATGGTATTCCATCATCCATTACTGTAGCGTTAGCTATTTGCCAAGTTTGGAAACCATTTACAACATAACCAGCTGATCCTCCTGTTCTTGCTTCATTTAAATTAAATGTTATATAATTTGAATATGGAATAAATTGGTTAATCATAAAATTATTAGCCGTTTTATTCGATATTTTTATGTATTTTGCCTTTTGACCTGCTTCATTAAATGCTGTCCAGAACCAAGCATATCCATCACCTGGACAATTTTCTGTATCTAAGAACCATGATTCTTCTTTTTGAAATTGAGGTGCAACTGGGGCAAAAGATGCTGTTGAAATTAATTGAACGTTTATATCTTGATTATCAACAAAAGGAATAGCTGATGATTGGCTAGCTACTGTCCCTAAATTAAATTCAAACCAAGCGCCTGAAGAAGTTGGTACAATAGACCAATCTACTCTAGTTAAATCAGGGAATGGTGTACCACTACCTGTAATTAAGGCACCAAAGTTAATAGTAACATAAGCATCACTAGGGTTTATCATAGTAACACTATTTACTTTCCAACCAACAACTTGACTAGTAGTACCAGTACCTTGGGTATTAGTAAATATTACATTACCCATGTCAATACCAGCGGATGAAGAAGTAACTAATGTTTTTAAAGCAGCAGATTGATCAGGGAATCCAGCTGAAAAATTACTACCTGTAAAACTAACAAAAGCATTAAGGGAAGAAGTTACGGCTGTATTATTAAATAACAATTCCATCCTTGTTGGGGGTGGAAGTAATTGACCTGTTCTATACATGTTTTGAAAAGAAGCAGAAGTATTTGGATTAAAATACTTTATATTTTCTATAGGGAATAGTAAATAATCATTATTATTTGTACTTACTAATTTTAAATTTCCTAATTCTCCTAATTGTGATAAATTATTAAAGGTATTAAATTGACTACCTCCTGTAGCATCTATTTCACTAATAGACATTGTTGTAGACATTGATTGAGTACCTTGATCAAGAGCTAAATCACCACTTAATTGAAGACCCATATTAATACTTAAATTAAAATGATAAGGTATAACATTTGTAGTTTCATTATTACCAAAGAACCATTCTATTCTATAAAAATAATCTTCTAAATTATCATTACCAAAATATGCTCTACATGGTTCTTCCATTGTAAAATTAATAGCTCCTCCACCTCCTTGAAATTCACCATTATAAAATTCTCTTTGATCATCTCTTAACACCGTTACTAAACCTGTAGATGAACTAACTGATTCAGTAAAACTTTGTGTTACTTGAGAATATGCTTTGTAAAATGATGAAGTTGCTACTTGTTGGGTTGTTAATGAACTATAAGGTGTTGTGCTACCTGAGTAATAAACGGGAGCAGCAAATAAGTTATTAAATGGTTCAAATACTCCTCCTGTTCCACCTTGATAAGTATAAATTGAAGAACCACTAACTAAATTATTTTGTGGATAATCAGTTGAACCTGTATTGTAGTCTCTTGGAAATGGTTTTATTGACCCTGATAATGTTTCATCTGTATATGATGCAGATGGTGGTGCATATCTGTTTCTTTCTAATAAATTTTGTTTTATTACTACCCCCGAACTTAATGTTGTTCTAGCGGGTGTAAAATCTTCTATCATTTTAAATAATGAATTATCAAAGAATTTTATTAATCTAACAAAATCGTTAATATCATAACTGTTAATATACTTTAAGAAATAAGCATCTCTTAAAGAATCTAAAGTTGGATAATTATAAGGGTTTAAATCTTTTTCTGGTATTGATGAAGCAGGTTGAGTCCAGGGGTATGAAGATCCTGAAATGTATTCTCCTGCCATTCTATTTTGCATTACTTGTAAAGGATCACCTATATAATCACCTAAATTAAAAGCACCAATTTGACCTATAATATCATCATTTACTTGATCTGTAGGTGAAAAAGCAACCTCTAAATAGTTTACATTTGGTTCACTACCACTAATATAAGGAGATTGTTCTACTTTTCTAAAAGGTGATAAAGTTGAACCTGAAGGAATAACATTATTAGCTATTTGAATTTTATCACTAACTCTATTTTTAATACCTCCAGGTGTTTGATTTAATAATATATCTTCTTTATTATTTTCAAATTTTGTACCATCACTTAAATAAAAACCATTTACAGGAGCAGTAAGAAAGGATGGAAAAAATTCTTCCCATGAACCAGTTGCTTTTGGATGAATCGAGGTTCTACTTCCTGTATCTAAATTAGATCCTAAAGATGCTCTAAATGATAAGTCGTCTGGGGTTGAATTGATTCTACTACCTTGAACAGAATAAGGATTAACAACATAATCTAAAAATCCACTATGATTAACTGCTCTTGCCCAATATCTTATTTCTTGTATTGAACCACTTAAAGGTTGGTAATCTTGACTAAAAATATATACTCCAGCACCATCTTTAGAAGGAAAACTAGATAAATTATCAGACCAATATGACGGACTAAACATACCTGAGGATGTTCTATTATATTGTAATTTACCATCTTTTGAATTACCAACAAATAAAGACGCAGATTTTTCAAAAACACCAACTCTACCTGTACCATCTGGGTTATCCCAACCTGCTTGAACCGACCACCAACCTTCATCAAAGAATGGGGCTTGAATACTTAATTTAGAATCGGGTTTAGATTGTTCAAGAAAAGGATAAAAATTTAAAGTACCAAATTGTTTATTATTTGCTGGGACAGCACCTGAATAAGAACCACTTGTATTACCTGAACCTGTATATTCTAAAGTAATTATACTACCACCAGTACCTCCCATCCAAACAACTTGATTAAATGAAGATGTTGGAGGAGCAATTGTTTTAAACCTAAACTGAATAACATCAGGATAAGGATCAATTCCAGCATCAACTTGAGAGAAAAATTGAGAACTTTGTAAAAATGATGAACTAAAATGAGTACTACCATCTAAAGTATAAGCTTTATTAAATTGACTTTGTTTTAAATCCCAATCTTCTGTAGTTACTCTATCTTTACCTCCAAATTCATTTATTCTTAAAATTGTATCTGGTATTCCATAAGATGTTATTAATGCTCTTAATCCAGTTATTGTACCTTTTGTTTTTAATAAATAAGGTATATTATGGTAGATACGTTTATATAATCGCTTATTAGCATTATCCAATGGAATTATGTCATTCGAAGCAGATATTTTAGTATCTACGTATTCAAACCCAGAAGCTGCGGGATATGATGATGTGATGTTAGGTAAAGGGAATGTACTACCTGAAGGAGTTAATCCTAAAAATGCTGTATATAAATCATCAGTATTAAAGCTATTAGCATATAATTTAACCCCAAAATCTTTAATAGCATCAGCTACTAAATCTTTAGAAATACCATAATCTAATCTATTATCACCATTAAATCTATTTGTTAAGTCTTTAGTATAGGTCCAAACATTATCATAATGTTGACCCACCATATCTACAAATAATTCATATCTAGCATTATTTGGATCTGTTCTTAAATATTCTGGTATAGCATAATATAATGAATTTTGTTTATTATCATCGTATTCCGATGCTGATATTGCTTGTTGTGTTTCCCAATCTGTTGCTAAAACACTACTTGTTGATGCTAAGACATAAGGTGGTGTAGTAGTAATTTTTGGGTAGGTATGTTTTGATCCACTATTAAAATATAAGAAATATTCATAGCCATCAAAATTATTTATTATTTCATTAATTTTAGCTTCTTCAACAGCTTTACTTGAACTATATACAGTAGAACCAGTTGTTGCACCTTCTACAGCACCAAATGATGCTGATAATACAGCACTTGAAGATTGTATTAATCCTGCTTTATAAACAAAATTTTCTAACCTAGTTTTTGCAGTTGAAAAATTAACAAACTCATTATAAACTTCATAATTAATATTTATGTTAATTTCTTTTCTATCTAATAAATTTCTTATTTGACTAGTTGAACTTGTAACATTAGAATTAATTAATGTATTATAACTAAATATTTCTCCTGATTCTCCTGTTTCATTTTTTACATTTAAGCTATAATTTGGACCTGATATGTAGGTAAAATCATCTTGATCAAAGTTTATTTGGGGGAATTGAACATTATAAGCTTGAGGTGCAGATATTTCTTCTACTACCCATAATGTTGATTTAACTTGAAAAGTTGAAGGTAATGGTTCATATAATTTAATAAGTATAGAAGCATTTTCTTCAGATTCAGTATCTAAACTAATATTATTTGCTATTACTTGTTGATCGTTACCAAAATTAAGTAAAAAATCAACAAAATAATCTGCTTCTTTCCTTTGAGTAATAAATTCCATACTTGAACTTACTACTATATCATTAGGTATTGCATTAGATTTTAACCTTAATTCAGTTCTATCTGAACTTATTTCACTAATATAATAATTAATAGTAATATTAGAACCTAATTTTGTTCTATAAAAATTATAAGTTGAAAAATATTTACCTTGTACAAACCCATAATTTTCTAAATCTTCTGCTGGGTATAATAGAGTATCACCTTCTAAAACTCTATAAGATTGAATTGATACCGCTTTAACTGGTGGTTGAGGGTATATTAAATTTTTATTTTCATCATAAGCATAATATTCAATATAATCACTTGAACTTGAAAATACAGTATCTAAAATAGAAGCTGATATCAGTTGATTATCCTCTTGAGAATACTCTTGATATTCAAAAGTATCAGGTAAAACGGGTAATATTCTTAATTGTTCACTCATATTAATATGCTATACTACTATTTCCCCCTGGAATAGAAATATTACTATTCATTGTTGTTGTTAATTCTGGTGATGCTGTTTGTAAATCATCTCCATCTAATATAATACTTGATTCGCTTCTTAAAGCATTAGCAATATCACTATTACCTAATTCTTCTGCATCTGCTGCTACATTTTCTATTTGTGCTTGTAATAATTCTTTTCTTAAACCTGCTATTTCTTCTCTTAATGCCTCAATTTCTTCACTTACTTGGTCAAAATTTATATATTCACCACTTGTTTCAACTAAAAAAGCATGTGAGTTAGTTTCACCCTCGGCGGGTATATCATAAAAAAGATCATTGTAATATCCAAAGAATTGTTCAACTGTTACTTCATTAGCTTCATCTTCTTCAACAGTAGTAACTCCTAATTGAGTAAAACTAGTGTCAATGGTTTTAATATATTCTGATTTTGAATATACTTTACGCAATAAATCAATTCTTTCTGAATTTGCCATAGTTACCCGTTTACAACTTTAAAGTAATAATCTTCATCTAAAATAATAGTATTACCTGCTATATTTGTTTTAACTAATATTTTATAATTTCTTTCTGGTTCTAATCCATTCATATATACTTTAAAGAAGCTACCGGTTGTATCACAACTAATTTGTGTAAAATTATTATCAAATTCAACAACATATTCATTAGTAGATAAATCCTTTATTGCATAATAGGATTCTGATGGTAAAGCATGATTAGTAGTATATAATGAAGCTGTTTTATATGTTCTTGCAGGAAATTCTGGTCTACAGTTTAATCTAAAATCATTAATACTTTGACTATAGAATGTTCCTTGATTATTATCTAATGCAACATAAAGATCTGGGGTGTTTATTACATCTAAACTACCAGTATTAAACACATAATCTCTCCATTTTATTTCTAATTGAGGAGGATAAATTGTATTTGTATCAACAGAATAAAATTTTAACCAAGGTTGTATAGCAGTTGATGAATTAAATTCTTCATTACTACCCCACCTTAATAAAAATCCATCATTTTCTTGATCAATTAAGCTAGTGTTTAAACCCTTTGAAGATGAATACCACATTTTAACTATGTTAGTAACATCAGTATTTAAGTCTTTAGTACTTCTTAAATTAAAATTTTGAGAACCTGTTATTTCACCAAAATTATATCCACTAGCAGTAGTAAACCAATTAGCACCTCCTGCATTTGCATCTCCAACCCAAGAACCTGTTGAATTAGATGGAAAACCTGATGTTCTCCATTTTCTAGATCCAGAATAATTTGCAAAAACCCAACTAGCACCATTTGTTACTTCTTTATTATCTAAATATTGTCCTGATCCATTATTCCAAGAACCTGATACCGCATAAATTTTTATATTTGAATCCATTATTATACCAGAAGCTTTAGCTACAAATGCTTTTAAACTTGCTGATATGGCTAAACTACCAGTTATTTGGTTATCAATAACACTATTAATTTCAGATTGATCAAATTTTATTATTGATCTGGCTACTCTAGGGGTTTTACCTGATGATGTTGCTTCATTTTTAACTTCTAAAATAGCATCTAATCCTGTATTCATAGCAGGATATGCTGTGTAAAGTGTTGCGTCTTGGGAAGGAAATAATTTATATACTGCCATAATTTTATATTGCTACTACTTGTCCTTTAATATCTGTATTTGGGAATTTTACTTCAAATATACTTGGGTCTAATGAAGGGAATATTGTGCCATTTTGAGTAGCTCCTTCAATGTCATACGCATATTGAGAATATCCTTTTGAAACACCAGCTAAATTACTAATTAATAATTTTTTTACAGTTTGTACTCCCTCAATTTCATCTAATAAAACTGAAATTGGGTTTAATAATATTGGTTGATTTATTTGCCATCTATCAATACTAAAATAATTTTGTAATGCTACTATACATCTTTCAAGTACTTGGTTATTATTATAATTAGGTAAAGTAATTATTTCAAAATTAATACCTATATTAATAATAAAAGCATCTTTTATACTTAATGTATCACCAATCATTCTTGTTTGATTTAAGTATGTTTTTAAATTTTCTTTTAATGGCATCGAAGCTGTTGATAAACTATTATTTACATTTTGTGATAAAACAAAAATATCTAATGTTGTATTAGCACTTGTTGCGTTTGGTTTTTGGGTTATTGCTTTTGCAATTGTACCAAATTTAGAAGGCATACTTAAAGTTCTAACTAAATAATCATCAGCTGTTACATTTCTCTGTTGAGAACCAAAATTTGAAATTATATTCTGTCTTATTTCTTGAATTGAATCTCCATCACTACCTCCACTTGCAGCTATTGAGTTATTAGTTGCTATTGAATTAAATACAGTTTGAGCTAATGTTGAATTTAATCCTCCTTTTAAAAACTGAATAGTGTTAGTACTTGGGTTAGTTAAAGTATTAGCTAATATATTAGCACTAACTCCCCCTCCAGTATAATATCTTACGGTTAGTGTAGTATTAGTTGGTGCAACTCCATAAGTATTTGTAAATATAAAGTTAGTTGGAGAATAAGCTGCCATTAACTTATTTTGTTGAAAAGGTAAACCTAAACCAACATTAAATGAATTTGGAATAATTTCTTCTGTAGTATCATTTGGATTACCTGATCCAAATTGTATTTGTAATGTAGTATTATTTATAAATCTTGTTGCAAATCTATTTTGTACTTGTTTAGTTTGAAGTATATAAGGTGTATCATTTCCACTAGTATAATTATTTGGATCATTAATATTAGTATTTTTAATACTATCGTAAACTAAATCTTGTCCTAAATAATCTACTTCATACCAAATATTACCATCTGAATCTGTAATATCTAAAATACCTGCTATATTTGTAGCTGTTAAATCAACAGTAGGAAATTCTTGTGGAGCTCCAAAAGTAAATTGTTCAGAATTAATTGTACCCGAAAATCCTTTAATTGTCTTTTTTAATAGATATTGTGAAGGGTTTCCACTTGTTATTTGTGCTATAGAAACCTCAGTTGGACTATTTGAACTTGATACTGAAAAATCAACTGGATCCTCTATTGTAAATGTAGTTGGTGTTCCTGCTCTTGTACTTATTTGTGTATTAGCATTAACATATAAAGCATAATCATAATCAGGAACATATTGACTTGCTGAAACTTTAGATGGAACTATTTGATAAAAATCAATATCAGTTGTAGCTAAAGTTGTTACATTTGGTTTATAACCAAACATATAAGCCATTTCAAATAAATTATTATTTTGTCTAGCGTATTGTACGTAATTTTCTTGAATTTGATTATCTAAATAAAAGGATAAAACATCACCAACATAAGCAGCTTGTTCTATAAACATCATACCTGGTGATGTTTCAGTAAAATCTGTATAGGTTGTTGGGAAATAAGTTTTAGAGTAATTTATTAATTGAGCTCTATACTCACTAAAATCCTTATTAATATAATTTATATTTCTTCTTATAGCCATTATTGAAAGCTTAAATTAATTTCATCTTCTATACCTGTATTTGATACAGCATATTTTATGTTAACTACAACCTCATTTAAATCAAAATTTCCTATTACTTCAACATTATCAACTATTACATCAGGAAAAAATGTTTGTAATTTTTTGCCTATATCTTCTTTTAAAAAATCTAAATTTTCACTAGCCATTTGTGTAAAAATAAATTCCCTTAAACCCCCACCAAATGTTGGGTTTGCAGGTCTTTCACCTGGGTTGGTTAGAAAATAATTAACTAAATTATTTCTAATTGCTCTTTTTGTTGTATAATTAGGAGTAAATACACCCCCTGCACTAAAAGGTATATCAACGCCAATACCAACTTGTGGTATAGTGTCATTAGGAAATTTTCTTATTGCTCCAAATGCCATTTTTACCCTTTACTACTCATTAATCCCATTATTTGATCCATACTTACATTGCCCTGTGGTAATTGACCATTTGCACTTGTAGTATCAGCATTAGTTACTTGTAATGGAACATCTTTTGATGTAGCATTAATTGTACCATTTGCTCCTGGCATCATCCCACCTAATACACTCATATAGTTTTCTCTAATTTCCTGTTTTGATTTTGGATTCATTTTAGGAGTTTCAGAAATTACTGGTGTGCTTTCATGTACTATTTGTTTTGGGGATTTAACAGCCTCTAGTAAAATATCTTTTAATTCTTCTTGAATCGCTTCTTTTACCGCGGATTTTACTATGTTTTTTAATTCTTTTAATTTCATTTCAAAAAATTTGTTTATTATAAATATTATATACTTAAGCTTTTAAATTATTACTTGTAATATAAAAAGCTAATTCATCAATTAAAATTTGATCTGTTGCACTAAATGAAGGTTCTCCTCTTAACATTACAACACCTTGTGAATTAGTTGCAGTAGCTCTTCTTCTATCTAAAGTTCCTACTTTGTATTTAGGGTCTGTTTCAACACCCATTTTAAATCCATTAACTAAATCAGTAACTGGTGAATTATCTTCTTCTGCTTGTTGTTTGGATAAAGCAACTAATTCCGCACTTAAAGCTATTTGTGTTTCATTAATGCCACTTCCATCATCATCATTTGCATATTGTTCTGCACATGCTTGCATTTTTTGATCTAACAATCCTAATAATTGTAAAGCTGCTGCTAATAATCCTCTTAATAATATTAAAGCAGTTAAAATTATTCCTCCTATTTTAGCAAACATTTTTAGTTTTAAAGAAATTTTATCAAACTTTTCTTGATTTCTTATTAATTTACCATATGAAGCCGATAAAATAACCCCACCTGCAGGTCCTGGAGGGATACCTATAGTTGAAGGAATTGGTAAAACTTTAAATATATTTAATATTAATTGGAATATTTTTAATAATGCAAGTGCAATTCCAATTGCTTTAACTGCAGTACTAATTATTTTATAAATATTATTTAATTGTTTTACAATTCTATTTCTTTTTTTAATTTGTTGATTTAATTTTGCTCTAGAAGGGCATGTTGTTTTAGTGTTATCAAAATTTCTTTTTCCGTCTAGCCAATCTTTAATTTTAGTTATACCAAAAGCAGCTAACATTCCTATAATAAAAGGTAATAGTTTATTAGATAAATTATCTACTTGTTTTAAAATTACTTTTTGAGGTGTTGGTAATGGTTTAGATCCTCCTTTATTAATTTGTTTAGTAGTTTTAGGATCTAAAGTTCCGGATGCAGCTACATCTTTTTCTGTTTGTTTTTTTTCTGATACTAATTTTTTTAGTCCAATATATGTTTTAACAGTTTTATCTTGTTTATAAGGGGAGCAACTATAAGGTGTAAATCCAGATTTATTTATATCTAAGGGTGGACTTTCATTTACTTCATAACCATCATATAAAACTTCTTCAAAATCTGGTAATTCACCATATTCTTCTATTATTTGATCTTGGATATCACCTAAAGCACTTTTTGCTGCAAATACTTTACTATTCTTTTTATCAAATTTAGATTCAGAAATTAAAAAAGCTCGTCCTACACCAACATATTGTTTATCATTAAATAAATATTGAATAGTATAGATAATAGAACTTTTATCTCTAACTTCATCATATACTACTTCATCCTTTTCTCCAATTATATCATTTTGAATAAATCTAAAAGGAGAGGTTACTGTTCTTGGTGTAGGTATAACTTCTATTATAATACTTAAATCAAAAAACCCTCCTTCCCTGGTTTTAATTTGATAAGAACCAACAGATGTAGTCATAGTTACATCAGCTCCTTTTATTGGGTCATTAGTTAACGAATTTGCTACCCTACCACTAATTTCAAAGGCTCTTTTATCTGTATTATCTGATGTAGGAGTTATTGGTTCTGACATTTTAAATTGTTTTACTAACTTTAGATAATAACTGACCTTTTTTTACTACTTGCATTATTTTTCCTACTTGTGATTGTACTGTTGATGCAATTGGGGGTATATTAGGACTTGGTACAGGTGCTCCTCCTGGCCAATCTAGAGATGTAGTTAAAGCACTAGCTAAATTACTTACATTTTGTAATAATAATTCAAATTGATCCATAAAATCATCTCCTAATACTACAGATTGGTTAGCATTTAAATCACCTAAATTAACTCTATTAGAAAGTAATGTTATTTTTTTCTCTCCACTTATACCAATTTCTTCATTTGAATTAATAGATACATTCTTTTGGGATGATATAATAATACTATCAGCATTTGAATTAAAAACTAATCTACCAGAATTTAAAACAATTTGATTTGAAATATATTGGTTTGGTTCTTCTGGTGTAGATGATAATGAATTAGGACTAAAATTTGATATGTTAATAGGTAATTTTTGATTTGAAGTTAAATAAACAGAACTTAAATCTTCATTAATATCCTCAGTTGTAGGTATCCATCCTGGGGGTTCTAATTTAGGATTTTGACCATTACGAATAATTGTAATCGGATTACCATCATCACCATTTTTTGACCAATTATTTTGAATTAAACCTTCTACAGTAGAAGTATTACCTAGTCTTATACTATTACCAAATCTTCCTTCAAGTATATAATCACCTGAAAAAGGTAATATAGGATGAATATTTCCATTTTCAATAAAAGTACCACCACTAGCTCCATTTAAATTTAAATCTTCAGATTCATCAGCAACTTTTCTTGTATTACCTGCTTCTATTTGTTGATAATCTGCTTTTTGTGAATTAGCAGTACTATTAACTTGTGGGTTTGGGTAAGCATTTTGTTCTGGATGATTCCATATTGATAGTGGTGTAAAATAATAATAACTAGTTGCACCACTAATAGACTCAATAGCACTTCTATCAGTTAACTTAACTAATAAAACTATTTCATTTACTAAAGGATAATTTTTATTGTTAGGAAATAAAGGTTTAGCTATATTTAATTTTGATGATGCTACTGAATCCTCAGATGTAGGTTCTGATACTACTTGAAATTGTATTGTTCCTATACCTTGCCATTCACCATTTTCACTCCAAATTGAAGAATTTGAATTTAATGAAATATCAACTACACGAGCAGTAATAACTTTATCTTTTAAAGTATCAAGTGCACTATCTACTTTTCTTGCTGTTTTGGATACAAAATTACTAAGAAACGCTAATCCTCTAGTTATTGCCATCTTTATTTTCCTTACCTTTAAAAGAATTATTTAATTCATCTAATTGAGACATAAGATCTTCTTTTTCAGCTTCCGTTATTCCCAATGCGTCTTCACCACTACTATTATTAAGCGCACGCTGTACTATAGTAGCCATTTTAATTAATTGTTCATCGTTACGAACGCCAATTTCTAAATAATCTTTTATTAATGGAACAATTAAAGTTGCATCACCAATATCAGAAACTAAAGGTTTTAATTCCGATATTAATCCACTTATTTGGGTTTCTTTTTTCTTTTGATTTTGGTAAATCTCACCTAAAATGTCGGAGAATTTTTTCTTGCCAAATACTATGTTATCTAAATTTGCCATAATGTTTTGGTTATAAATATTATACCAATAAATTTATTGGAACTTTACGTAACCATATTCTAGATAGTGAATATAATTACTTCTGAATATATCGTAAAGTTTATCAGCTATTTTAGTAATTTTTGGAGTTTTTACCTCAACCATTTCACGAATATAAATGTATAATGCTTTTTTATTAAATACTTCTAATACTTCTCTTTTTCTAAATAACTCTAAAATTGCATCTGCTATTTGAGCATCATTTTTCTTTGGGAATAATTCTAATATATTATCTGTAGTATACTCAACAAATAAATCTATATATTCACTTAATTCATCTTTTTTCTTCCCATAATTATCTACATTATTCCAAACATAAGTTGATGAATCTTTAGTTAATTCTTCAACTCCTGTTTTTTTAATTTTTTTATTATAATTTTTAGTATTATATAATATTAACCATCTTTTTACTATAGTACCAAAATAAGAATATGCCTTAGCACCTTTAGTAGGATCAAATAAATGCATTTTAGTTAATAAAAATGTTATTATCTCATGTTGTAAATGTTCTAATTTATTTACTTCGGTGTGGTAAAATTTGAATGTATGAATTATATTTTCTGTAAGCTTAAAAAACGCGTAATGGATTTCGCGTTCGTATATCTTAGATCTTATTTTAGAATCTGTAGTGTTATTATATCTAACAATTGCTAATTCTGTGTCATGAGTAAAATAATTTTTACTCTTCTTTCTTCTTTTTTTGGCCATTAGTCGCTTTTAAATCGTGATACATCTTCTTGCAACCTTTTTATTTGTTTAAAAAACCAACCAATTTCATCATCACTTTTAAAAACGCCCTTTGCATCAATTTCCTCTAATCGTTTTTCTGTGTTTTCAATTTGTTTACTATATTCTGTTATAAAGCTATCATATTTAATAATTACATCTTCAATTTTTTCTACTTTACGTAATAGATTGAATGTAGTATAAATAAATACTATAATTATTATGCTTAAAATTCCTATTATTATTTCTAGAATCATGTTTTATAAATTATCTAACATATTTTTTAACCCTTCACTTTTTACAGTGTTTAATGCTCTATTTTTAGTAGATGGTTTTTTGTTATTCGACAATGTACTAACCTTTTTCTGTGACTCCAAATTATTTTGAGAAAATTTTGGTAACCACTCCATTTCAAATTCTAATCTAGCAGCCATTAAATCAGCTTGATGTAAAATAAATGGTAAAGATGTACGAGGTTTTTGTTCCGGCATGTAGGCAAATAAATATTTTTTATTAGCTTCATCATATAAACCATCATGTGTTTTAATTGATAACATTTCATTAAAAGTTACCTGAATATCATGTTGTTGTAATAAAAATAAACTTCTATCTGGAACAGAACAAAAAGGTACTTTCTTATTAAACATATAATCTTCACCTAATTTATCTTTTCTCCATTGATCTGTCTGGGGTATATAAGCTTCATTGTCTTTATCTCCCATTTTACCTAAATCATGGTTTATAGCGGAAAAAACTAATTCTTCTTTAGTAAATGTAGACATATCACAACCTAAATTTTCCCAAATAGGGAGCAATTGTAATGCTGCATCAACTACTCTGTTAACATGATGAACATAACCACCAGGAAAAGCTGAATGGTATTCTTTTTTATGCGCTGCTGGCATTAGAATAATTCTATCTTCGTATCTTTGATAAAATTTATATAATTGATCACCTCTATTACCTGAGATGTGTTCTTTAATGTTGTTGAGGAATACTTCCCAATTTGATTGAATTTGTTCTGCTGATAGTTTCATAACTGTTTTATTGTTTATTAATGTTTTTCCTTCCCCCCTGTATTGCCTTTATTCTCATCCCATTTTTTCAAAAACCCCGTGATTCCAAGGTATATAAAATAGGTTGGGGAGGCACGTTATTTTATACTTCTTTTTTTATCTTGATTATTTTCAATAAAAAAGCACATCTTTCATACTGTTCTATTTCGGGGTCTTGAAAATATTCTAAAGCAGCATTTAATGATTGCATAAAAGGATTTTTTTTAAATTCTATTATTGCTTTTAAATGCTTTTCATCATCAATATTTATCTGTTTTATATAATGCCATGCTCTATTATAAACAGTAAAATCGGAAGCTCTTTTAGTATCTTCAATATCATAATTAGGTTGTTCTTTTGTCAAGAATTGTTGCAATTTTTGGTGAAATACCCAATTATTAACTATTAATTTTGTAAACATTCCAATTTTAGCAAATGGTTCCTCTAAAAAATCTTTTTCAAGATTAATTAATACATCAGCATCCTCTTTTTCATTAGGACTTCCGAATAATTGAAATAGTTTATTTTTATCTATCATCTCTTTTCACTAAAATGTTGATTATTTAATTATAAATATTAAATTAATCCTCATTACTAGCTAAATACTTAGCTTTATAAACTGCTTTTTGTTTTTGTTTACGTTTTAATGCAGAAGGTTTAATAAATTCTTTTCTTTTTCTAATTTCTTTTATAACCCCTGTATCCCTAAACTTTCTTTTAAAGCGTTTTAGAGCTTGATTGATATTTTCTTTTTTTCTTAATTTAATTATTAACATTTATTCTGATTCGTTAGCCCATTGATTATCTAATTCAGTAGAATCGGGAACAACAATTAGTTCTCTTAATTTTTCTTCTACTTCTTCAAGTTCATTAGTAATATCATCTTTGATTATTTCTAATTTTTTGTATTCATCTACAATATCTACTTTTTTAGGATTATCTGGATGATATCTCCATAATTCTTCTGATATTGTAACTGTAGCTACTAAATCATTGACTAATTCTGATTTTTCACCTTCTAATTTTTGTTTTATATCCATAACTTTAATTGTTTATTTTAGTTGTATTAATTAATTTTTTTATATATGGTAATTTTTTCAAATCTTCTACAATATTTTCAGATTCAATTTCCATAAATTTTATTCTATCCCTGTGTCCTATTGCTTTACCATTACCACATCTCTTAGTTTCCTCAGTTAGGTATTCTATTTTATATTTTGCCATTAATGTACGATTATTTTAAATTTATCTTCAGTTATAATTCTTTCACCTACATCCGTATTGAATATAGTTTTTGTAAATACTTGTAATGTATCCCCTACCATAGTATTATCTAAATAAAATTGTTGTCTGGGGTTATAATTATATTTACTTTTAGTCCCTAACATGGTTTCAGCAGCTGCATGAGTAAAATCAAAATATCTGCTAATTTGATAACCCGCTATATTTAATGGAGGTTGGATTTGAGCTATATCAGTTAATGTGTAAGTAATATTACCAATTGATATAGGATTATTCCAATTTCCATCAGAAAACCAACTTAGTACAGAATACATAGGTACTGTAAATGTAAGTGAATTAAATGCTATCCAATAATCTGAATCATATTGAGTTTCAATTAATGGAACATCATTAATAACATAGTGGTCTGATAATTTATCTAATTCTCCTCTAATTGTAAAATATTTTGGTCCATAAAATTCAATATGCCAATAACCATTTGCATCTTCATAAGCATTTGGTTGTACTAACTCATCAATATAAAATCTTGAGTTACAATCCCCATCCAAACATGGATAGGGAGCGATCTCCTCCTTACTACAACTAGCAAGGAGAAAACCAATTCCTAATATTAATAATCTATTCATTAGGCCTGTACATATTCAAGTGCAACATCAAACATTTTACTATTCAAATCCATATCTTGTTTAAAGTTTTTAATTTGTCTAGCTTTTCTATGTTTAGTACCAATTGTATAATCAAAATCACCTTCAATGATTTTTTCTTGGATTACATTAAATATACTCCATAAATCTTCACCTTTATCTTCTGGTCTAACTGGAGTAATAAATTCATCCATATCAATAGTAATCCTTCTTAATTCATCCTCTGGGAATCTAACTGCTAACATATCTTTAGCAAATTTAAGAATTGATTTTTCTTCTAATTTAGTATCAATCATTTTATTCATTGATTCCACTGTTAATGGTAACTTTTCAACCATTTCAGTAACTTGCTTTTGTAGTTCTTCAAAATCATATCCCATATGTCTAATAGAAACTTTTTCAAATTCATTAGTAGATATAACTAAACCATTTTCACAAACCATTCTAAATAAACCTGCAGTAAATGTAAATGCATTTTTACCATCATGTGAATTAGTTAATAATATTTGTGGGAAAACAGTATCAATTGGATTTTTCTTAGCAAATGTACCATTATTTCTTCTATATCCTGTAGGTGAAGTACTTGATTGTACAATATTATCAGGCATCTGGTTAATTACTATATCAGGATTTCTAAATACTACTAAGTGTTTTTGAAAACCTCTAGTAGTTTTTTGTCTAGCTTGAACTTCTTTAGCATCAGCTACTTTCCAACCTAATAATTCCATATCATCAATTAACTTATCAGTTGGAATATGTGAATATTTGCTTGAAACCTCAGGAGAGGGTTTAGTTGAGAATATACTTGGAGCGATTTCTCTTAACTCTTCTTTACTTTTAAAATCTGTACTTTGTAAATCTAACATAACTTTTATTTGTTTTTAATTATTAATATACCGTAAATATACGAAAGGAAGCCTGGGCAGCCAAGCTTCCTGTGCATTACTTTTTTATTTTTTTACTAATAAACTTGGTGAAACTGTATATGAACCATCATCACCTGAAACTTTAATATTTTTATTATTAATTTTAGTAATTCTAAATATTTTATTAGGATCCATTTTTTTATGGTCAATACCTACTGTATCACCTACTTTAAATGATGATTTAACTGAATATTGTAATTCTGATCTACGAATAGAAACAGCTTCTCTGATTTTATTAATTTCTGATTGATCTGAATTTTTAATGAATTCTAACACTTCGTTTAAATTTGACATAACCTTTATTGTTTTTAATTATTAATATGCCATGAATATACGAAAGATATCCTGGGTAGCCAAGCTTCCTGTGCATTACTTTTAAGAAATTGTTAAAGTAACTCCACCGGTAGCTCTTAACATAGATGAACTTACTGCAACAGTAGATGTAGGGGTAAATTGATATGAACTAGCACCAGAAGGTACAACAACTGATGATATATATGATGATGTTACTAATGTGTTTGCGTCAATACCTGTAAATGATGCATAAGTACCTAGGGCGTTTGTTGGTTGCCCAGCATAAGAACCAGTAGCATTTCTTACTGTTTCTACTGTAAAATAAGCTGAACTAGATAATGGGTTACTTAAAGTAAATGTTTTAGCGCCAGATAAGGCTTCTGTAGGTGTTCCTGCTCCATTTAATTGTACGAAAGTATAAGATGCCATTAGCTATTTTATTATAAATATTATAATTTAAAATTAAACTTAACTCCATTAAAAGAAGACTTAAATTTTTTCAAGCTAAATACTTTTCTTTCCATAGTATACTCAGGTAATCCTTTACCTACTAAAAATTCTTTATTAGTTATTCTACCATCATACATGGTTTCAGATGTTACTAATTCAAATTCTTCTAAGTTTATATCTTTAAAATTAATATTGCCACCATTTTTCATTTGGTGTTTAACCTTTAATTGATTAAATTGACTAAGTCTAGGAGCATAAATATCAAAGGGCATAAATTCAAGATAAACATCTAAAGCTTTATTTACTGGTAATTGATGATCAACTAACCATTGAGCTGATTTTCTATTTAATATATAAGCATGAGCTGCCCATTGACTAGGATGAAATCTTCTATAACCACCCCAAACATTATGCCCATTTAATTGATTATATTGATCATTTACTAATTTAATAGTTTCTTTATATTTTCCTAAAAACACACAACCCCAATTTGGTTTACTTTCTAATCCATCTCTAATTTCTTCAATAGTTTCAAAATTAAATCTATCATTCATTACTATATCATCTTCAAAAAAACAACCAGTTTCATCTCCACTTTCTAAAAATGTTTTCCAAGCTTTTCTATGTGAAAGAGCACAACAAATAATTCCAACTGTCCACCAACCATTTGGATCTATAACAATAGGAGATAAATTTTCTTTAATCCACGTTGAATCATTAAAATAATCTCTACCATCTATGGCTTCAATTACATTTGTATTATCACTACCTAATATTTTAAGAGTGCTTTCAAGTCTATTGGTATGTCGTTTTAAATTAACAACATAATTTTTCCCAAATCCTAAATTCATATATTTTTATTTAATTCTTCATTCATGTCATCATCCATAAAAGCCGCCCATTTACCTTTGGGGCATGACGAAGACATGGATCTTATTTTTAATGCTAGTATACAACCACAATCAGCGCAACACGGCGCAGTACCTGGCATAGCACAATAGTCTCCTTTTCTATCAACTAATTCACATTTATCACATATTGACCATCTAATAGAAGCAATATCTTCAACATCATCTTTAGTAAAGACTTTATTTTTAATACCTTCAGCTATTGCAGGTAAGTTACCAAATGCGTTTATTAATTTATTAAATCTACTTTTCATATTTTTATTGCCCAACTTTCATCCATAAAATTCATTACCTCATCACTATATTCATCTAATAATTCTTTAACACCTGGCCAATTATAATCATGACCTGCAAAAAAGGAATCATTTTTTAATTTAGGTAGATACAAATCTATATCTCTCCTTATATCTTCTACTTTATGGCTACCATCAATATAAATAAAATCAATGCTTTTATCTTCAAATTGATCTGCTACATTATAACTATAGTCTTGAATTAATGATATTTTAGTTTCTCCTAACTCACTTCCATTCCCTTTATAATACTTAGTGTTAAATTTAAATTCTTCTTTAACTTGTTCCCAATTTTTACCACTAATTAAATTCATTTCTTCTTCTCCATCAAAAGGATCAATACAATAGATATGATCAAAAGCTAAAGAAGAGGCAAATAATAAAGTAGATTCACCACTATAACTCCCAATTTCTATCATCTTAGTATTTTCTCTATAAGGAAAAGATAAATAATCACTAACACCTTCAATTAATTGGATTAAACCAAAAAAGTAACGATTTACTCTAGTTTTTTGATAACCATGACCAGTTGGGTTCCATTCTAAGGGGGGATTAAAACGAGTACTTTTCATAAACTATAATTTATTATAAATATTACCTAAGACCAAACTCTGTCTCTTCTCTACAATACATAATCCAGCTATACATATATACTATATAACCATAAGATACATAAAATTATTTGGATTGGCACGGGGTCTTTCGTATATTGTCGTCATGCAAAATCACTATATACAATTAAAATCAGATACTCTAAAAACTATCGTTTACAACGAAGAAAAGGTATTAGTAATGTTTGGTTCTAAATTTTGTAGTTGGTGCAAGAAAATTGTGGAAACAGAATTAAATGACTTGGCTAACGAAAATAAAGAGTGTATATTGGTGTATGTCGAAAGCGAAACGAGTACGGGAGGATGGAATTTTCCAAGATCAATGAGATTACTATCCAAAGAACCCGATCAATGGCCTTGGTGGGCTTATTTCGAAAACGGCGAATTAATTGACACAACAGCAACTTCTTCAGTAATGGAGGTTAAAAAATGGTTGTTGATGAATTAAATAAATTAGAATAATATGGAATTAATAATTTTTTATGGTTTTGGTGTTATATCTGTTAGTATTGCTTGGTTATTATATAAGGGTGATAAGATCACACGACAGAATAATCACATGCTGGATCGGCTCCAACATCATCTTAATATCTCCTCTCTAAGAGAAGCTGACTTTAAAGATGAAATGGAGGGGTTAAATGCATATGTGAGTGATATTAATTCAGCGATGAAGAAGGATAGATATAAATCGGTGACGGAGCAGAATAAAGTTCTTGAGAATATATCTAAAAATCTGAATAATCTGAATAAAACGGTGGGTAAAGAGCAGGTCAATACGTTGGATGAGTTTAGTAAGGTCAAAGGTGACATGCAAATACTTAAGAATACGTTGGATGCTTTGCGAAATGACCCAAATATGATATCACGATATTAGTATATATTCAATCGATGTTGAAAAATACTAAAAATCGCGAAGTGTATATTGATGAATTTCGAAAAAAAGTGGGAAACGAGCACTTTTTATACCAAAATGGGGAATGGGTTAAAGTTAACTTAACGGTCAAGCCATTTAAACCAACGGTTCATAACGAACCAAAATAGGACAAAAATTAATATTATTTTAATTAAAAGCAACACCTCGTCTAGTTAGTTCTCTTTCGATAACGTTTCTTTTCCTAGGTAACGATTTGTGATATTTTAGTAAATCTGGTGTAGAGGTATTAGATACCGTATAATGTTTCCAAGTCCACTTACTTAGCATTCTTCCTCGCGCATCTCTTTGATAATCTTTCGAACTTGGTTTTAATTTTATAGGCATATCAATACATATATGGTTCTTTCTATAAGTATATAGGCATATATATTTGTATATACCAATCGAGGGTGTAAGATCGTGTTCGAGTTATAAATGCCCCCCAACCCTTGTCTCATATAGCCACGTATATATGGACATCAGTACGCGTGGATTATGTACATAATATGGCACGCGGTATATATATAGAATATAGTATCCAGTACAGTATAAGGTATAGGTACGGAAGATGTACCGCCACAATATTTATACCGGGGGTTATAAAGCATATATTAATAAGTATAGATAACAAGGGGGCGCGGATGCGCCCCTCATTGTATGCGGTACCAAGGTAAGTACCGCCGTGTAAATAATAAGGTTATATTGCCATATTCAATGGCTCGGTAAATAACCACCCGACATGTTTCGCGCTGTTCAATGAGAAATACAATGCATTCATCTCACCACCACGTCTATTTTTACTGAAATATATTTTCCTATCACCATCAGCATTAAATTTCATATGAGCCATTCCAGTTAACATATGTTTAAATCTATTGCTACCGGCGAACTCACCTCCCTTAGTAACTTGTTGTATCAACATAAATGATGTATTAAATTTATTTTGATTGTTACCTTGGTTGTGTTGCTCTAATATATTCAATATTTTTGTTTCAGCATTTTTCATTGTACCACCATGGTAATCTACTACTGCAACGGCAACCTCTGCAAATGAATCTACTAATACACAATTATATCCTTTACTTAATACTGCCTGTAGCACCACTAATGGATCATTTTCAATGTAATCACCCATAAATAAAATTGGAACATGATTGAATTTAGGGTAACGTTTAACATATCCTACCATATCAATTCTGTTCATTTCACCTGATATGAATAATACTTCATTACCCTTTGCCTGTTGATCCGCTAATATATCTAACATTACAGTTGTTTTACCAACACCTGGATCACCTACGAATGCATAGTTAGTACCTTTCATTAACCCACCTTCAGAGCTGAATAATGAGTCAATTTTTTTACCCGTTGGCATTGGAGTAAATAATGATTTATCATATGTGAATGACTCCATTGTACTTACTACTGGCTTAAATCTGTTTACTACAGAACCACCAACACCTCTTTTAATGCTTACCTTTTTATTTAACATAACCTTTATTGTTTTAATTATTTACATGGTAAATATACGACCATTTATTGCGGTAGCCAAGCCTCTCCGCGGAAATGTTATGAACATTGCGGAATCCCCATTGTTCATCGCGTTTCACGTATATACTTTAGTCTAACTCGAAAGGGTTGGCTGCGCGACATTAAGGGGTTAGCACCCACATCAAATTATCCTAGGCACATATATCCAACTTTCCATACATAACCATATTTTTATATCACAATATTCAACTATCAATAACTAAGGACATACGTAGATCTAAATTCCCATACGTTCATGAATGTATTGTAAACGCGTTTAATACTAAGCGATTTAAAATGTCTACCAACGTATTTAATAACGAAACTTTCCCAATACACGTACTCATTTGAATAATAAACCCAGGCTATAACAAACGTTATCTACGCGTTTTCAAGAACGGTTAACCATTGATTAACTCTATTTTTCCACGACTGTTTCTTAACCCACTTTAGGTTATTCACCGTTGTATTATACCACTCATAGTGAAACTTCTTATCATCATGACACGTTCCATTATCCCTGAATATCATATCCATAGACTCATTCATCACATCAATTATCAACTTGCCACTATCCACTATTTTGCCTCTGCCATTCAACAATGAATCTAAATTACCCGTATTTGTAGACACTATCTTAACTCCACCTAACATCATTTCCAAAGCAGATATACAATACGTTTCTGGATACTTACTTGGATATAACCAATATTCTGATTTTGATATTTGCTCATATAATTTTTTAGGCGATAATGCTCCTAACCAAGTCACACCTTGCATTTCGGGTGGTTTATAACCCCATCTTTCACTATAAGGCGGAGTACAAACATTCAATGTCGCATCTGGTAATTGCGCTACAATTTGAGGCCACATCTCAAGTAACGTTTCCAATCCTCTATCTGTTGCACTTGAATATATGAAACTATTCTTAACCTTATTAACATTTATTTCATCCCAATCACTTGGATCAATAGCATTATTTATTACTTGTATATACGTATGATCATTTTGAGGTGTGTAGCCAAGAGCTTTGTTTACTTGCTTTTTTATGTACGGTACTTGCCATTCACTCACACATATAATTTTCGTTAACCTTTTGTCTTGTAAGTAATGGCTTTGTTCTTCTTGCGTTAGTTCTTTTCCATTATACCAATTGTGCCAATACTCATTATGAACCCAAAATAATGACTTTTTAAAGAATATACTATTGTCGTCTAAGACTTTCATATAACTTAGATAATTAGTAGCTATTACCCAATCAAATTCCGAAAATGCAATTGCATCTGCTCCTCGTTCATTACCTTTATTTAATATAGTATCATGATGTAGGTAAGTTACTTTATTTATGTAAGCGCCTTCGACATCACCTGTTATATAAACTTTATGTCCTTTTTTAGCTAATTCTTCACTTAGTTTTATAACACAATATTCACTACCACCAATGCCTTTAGTTTCCCAAGTTGATTTATTCCACTTAGGGTTAGCATAACCAACAAAAAATAATATCTTCATTATTCTATTATAATCGATTTTTCCTTAACTGCTACCAACTCCGTTTGCCATAAATTAATTGCTATTGCATGTCTTACTCCACTAGTTACCTCTGTTACTCTATGTAAATGATTACCTGCATCAAATATTACTAGTCTATTATATTTAGCTTCAATACGTTCTGGGATATTATCTCTACCGTTTGAATGTATTTCTAAATAACCACCTTCAAATGGTGTATCTTTAGGATAAAATACTGTTCCAATTGCGGGTGTGAGTATTTCTCCACCTTTATTACCACCTGTTCTAGCCCAATGCACTTCATCTTTATCAAAATGTTGTACTAAACTAGTATTAGGATGATTATCACCATAAACACCTGTCCAATATTCAAACCCAACTAAATTATTTATTGCCATTTGTGAGTTATGTCTCCAAATATGTTCAATTAATTGTTTTTTAATTGTGTTAGCATGGCTATTCCACCAACCACCCCACCACATGAAATCTCCATTTGGTCCAAAGAATTTTTTATCATCATTAATTGCTTTTAATAATGGTTCGTCTTTTATAAAATCGTCTATTACTATCATATTATTATTATTTATGGTCTTTATTTTTAATGAAACTTACTACTACATATCTTGTCCCTTCAGTTACAGGTCTAGCTCCATGTTTATGAGTTATATTACCTGGGTGAAGTGTACACATACCTATTTCACTTGGATTAGCTAAGTATTTGTATTTTGGAAACCAAGTACCCCCACCTTTAAATTCACCTGGATTTAAATTAACTAATGTTGTTATGTTACTATGATCATGATGAATATCTAAGTGTGGTTGTTCATCTGATTTATATCTTATAATAAATGATTCATCTACTAAATGATCCCAACTATTACCTTCCAATTCAAATCTATCTATAGCTAATGGTCTAACATATTCATTTATTACTTTATTATAAATGTCTTGCATACCTAAAGCTGACATTAAATTATCTGTTGTAGGATAAAATTCATGTCTATCAGTTGTCCATTCATAGTTTTCTGATAACGCAATTAATTCCTTACAAAATCGTCTAGTAAATAATGGAAATAAATAAACATGAGTTGCTGGTTCATCTATAATCAAATCATATTTTTGATCTATTAATTGTTTATTAATATATTTTTCACTCCAATCCTCCCAATTACTAGCATCTTGAATAGGTTTTAAATCACTTTTTACTTCACTTATATCATTTTCTGCTTTAATATTTTTAACATATTCAGGTGTAAATTCTGTTAATGAATCAGTATCATAATGAGATGATTGATTAATATAATCTACTTTAAATGCGTATGCTCTAAATTTATCATTACCGAGTTCTTTATTACAATCTTCTCTATGATGAGCACAATGAATAGCAGACATAAATTCATCATATGGAATTAAATTATCTAAATAACCTGAATCTAATATTTCTTTCATACCCTTTCTAGATATCATATAGGCATGTGTATTAAAAGTATATTTACATCTAACTATTGATTCATTAACCGATTCTTCTTTATCTTTTTCAAGTGGACTTCTACCTAAATAACAAATACTCCAATCATCATCTAAATGGTTAAGTTCAAATACAGGAAATTTACTAAATTCTTTATTTAAATAAAAATCTTCCTCTAATATTAATACATTTTCATAACCTGAATTGTAAGCACCTTCAATTACTTGATAATGAGATAAAGCACATCCAATTTCACCTGGTGTTAAGTCTCTACTCCACCAATCATTTTGAGGATGCTTTGAACCAAAATCTTTTTTCCACCAATCAGCTTGTTTAAACTGATAAGGTGAATCAATTTTATTTTGAACTAAATCCCAACCATTAACAGCTGGGAATTCATAAAATCCAATATCATCTTTGAATTTCAAATTTTGAATATTGTTATAAATTTTATTTGAATCTGTAGCTAAGTTTATAACGTATATAAAGTCTATTTTCATATGTTTTTATTTTATTATCCTCCAATTAAAAGGTTGTCTATTTCTTTGATATTGTTCCATTGACCATTCTAATCTATCTGTTTCTAATTCTATATTATGTGGTTTAGTAGAACAATATTTTGTTTCTGTTATGTAAGTTATTTCAATAGTATATTTTTTCATTGTAATGAGTTTATAAAGTGAATTGTCCAAGCTGTTAAGCCGTTTAATTGTAGTAGAACTAAATTCCATTGCCTTCTAACTGCTACTTGAAATATAACACATATAAATCCTATTATAAATAGCATTGGCTCTAAAGTCCATTGTCCAGCCATTAATAAACCAGCTCCCATGTAACCTACTCTAGATGATATTCTTTCTATAGGTGTTAATTTCCTATCTCTAACCATAGTCCTAAGGACGGTTCTAAACCAAGTTCGTTTTACTTTTCTATTTTTCATTTTAATTCGTCAAATATAATATCAATATCACCTGGATCATCAATAATATTCTGGTAATATTTTGACCATAATTTGTGATCATCAACTAAACATGATTTACATATTTGTTTTCTAGTTACTGTACTTAATAATTCATCATAAGCTAGTAATTCTGCTTCAAATGCAGGTGGTAATTCTAATTTACCCCAATCGGAATTAACACCCCAAATTAAATTACGATTTATTTTTCTAGCTGTAGCTATCATATTAATTTTTTCTTCCATCCATTCAATTAAAGGAGTATCGGCAGCAAAAACAGCTGGTAATGTAGTTGGTTTACTACACCAGGCACAAGTTTTATTGCTCATTTTGCCACTTTTTAACTGTCTTTAAATCAATAAAATAACCAAAACTAAGTAATATTCTAGGTTTATCACCTGCTACCCTTGTTGTATAATGTTTATCAATGCCAGCAATACATCTCCATACTTCATTTTCTTTAACATCATATTCTACATCACTTATAACTGGGTTACCACCAACTGTTGGTTTAGATATTAACACATTAAATCTAACATGAACTACATCATCCAAATAATCATAAGGCAAATCTTCATTTAGTGATTTATCTGGTCCTTCAACATTAAAATTAGCATCATTATGTTCATGTACTTGATGTCCTTTAGTTGAATAACAAATTATAAACCCATAATTAGGTTCAATTTGAGTATTCCAAGGTAATTTATATACTTCTAATATTTCAGTAGCAATTCTATCTAATTCAATATAGGGGAATTTAGCTTCAGCTAATTCATCCTCTATTATATGTAAATAATCTTTAGCACGAACATTTCCCCCATGTTCTGGTTCGTCTGTAATATATTTTTCTCTATTATCTTTAATTGATATCCAATCTAAGATAGGTTGAGTTAATTTATTTGGTATAATGTATTGACTATTCATTTTTATTTACTATTCTTTCTCCATCCCTACCAGTAAAATACCAGTAATTATTTTGAAAATCGTGATCTTCATTTAATATTTTATTTAATTTTGATCCAGTTACTAAATTACCACTTATAGATATTCTATTTTCATTAGAAGCATTTCTAGTTACAAAATGTAAAATTTCCCTTGAGAAAAAATAAATAGTACCAGGTTTGCAATCTATTTCCCACATAATTCTATTTTTATCTGCTTGGCAATGAAAGATTAAATTACCAGCATTTTCAGGCATATGAGGATAATAAACCCAAGATAATCCTCTAACATTATCTTCATGTGAATGAATCATTGTTTGTTCACCTGGAGGTGTAAAATGACCCCATATTTCAGTTACTTCCATAGCATTATCCATATTAAAAATGCTATCAACAATTTTATTTATACCTGAACCTATTATATCAAAAGTTGCATTTGTTAATGGTACATCTTCATAAAATGTATGTTGCATGTCAACATCTTTATGAGAAGGTCTTGATTCATTTAATTCATTACCTGGGTTTTCCCTAGTTGATGTAATTTCATTTATAAGCTTTTCATTATCTAATTCAAGCTCATGTTCATAATAAAATAAACCGTTAATTAATTTTAGACTCATCTTCTATTATTTGGGCGTCTTCAACTTCCCTGCAAATTAATAATTTATCACCTTCTCTTAATACATGGTTACCACCATGAAAATCAACATATAATCCTAATAATTTTTGATCAATCCTTGAATCGTGTTTCTTAGGAATAATCATTTGTTGTACTTTATATGCTTTTAATACTTCAAATAACCTATCGTTAACATATTTAAGATAAGTTCCGTACATTATATAATTTCTTTATCATTTACATACATTACACCAGGGTTATTAGGTGGAATATAATAATCAAATTTGTGGGGTCCAAGTATTTCGTTAATTATTTTTTTCTGTAATTCAGGTGATTTACCTGTTACAATTTTTATATCAATCATTTTATAAACTGAATTAATTAGTAGATATTCTTCTACCTTAATTAGTGCATCCTTATGGTTTAAACCATGACAATCTATTTCAAACATTATTTACCTAATTGCTGTTGTAATTTTTGTATTTTTAATTTAATTTTTTGAGTTTGAGGTTTAATTAATTTTAACCTTACTATCTCACTACTAAGTTCTTTCGTAGTCATCTTCTAATCTTATTATGTCATCTTCACCAAAATACGTTCCTGTTTGTACTTCAATAAAAACAACTGGTTCGTGTGTTTCATTCCAAGCTCTATGTTTAGCACCTAAAGGAATACTAATTGATTCCCCAGATGATCTAAATACTCTATCATCATCTAAAATAATAGTTAATAATCCACTAACAACTGTCCATTGTTCTCTTCGTTTATCATGATATTGATATGATAATCTACTATAAGGGTTAACTGTAATACGTTTTACTTTAACATCTTTAGTATCAAGTAATACTTCATATTTACCCCATGGTCTATGTTCTGTTTCCATATTAAAATCCTAAATGTTTATCTTTACAAAATTCTAAATCTACAATACTAGCTTTAATATCTAATCCTTCTATATTAAATGGATGTTTCCAAGGTTTAACTGTTCTCCAACCTGGTCCCCATTTTTCAAATAAATATTCAAAATTTTTATCATTTGAATACGATAACTTTTTATACAATTCAGGACTATATTTTTTAGTATTCATCCCAGTTTCATAATAATCATGATCAGCACCATCACTCATTGTTCCTTCACCATGATAGTATTTAGATTCTAAATTTAACACTGTCTTTACCGGTTTTATAGCTAATCTCATTATATAGTCACTATCTTCGCCGTAACAAGGATATAAATTTTCATCAAAGTAACCATGACTGTTTACTACAAAATCTTTAATTAAAAATAAATCAAATGAACCTAAGCCAAAATCACCTCCATTACCAAATACTAATCCTGTTTCTTTATCTTGGGCTGCTTCATACATTTCTTTTAAAAACCCAGTACCAAAACTACAATCATGGTTGATTATAACCCAATAAGGTGAATGCATAAATGATTTTATAATCATGTTCCAACCACCAGCACAACCAACATTATAAGGCATATGATAAACCTTTAAATTATTAATAAACTTATGTGGTTTAGATACTAATTTATCTAGTTCATCATTTAATTCACCTGCACTATTATTAATAATAATATAATTTTCAACTGGAAAATCAACACTATTAATCTGTCGTTTTAGCCATTTTATCTCGTTAACTATTAATGTTCCAACTACTGGTATCATATTTGTTCTTTTAAATATTCTTCTAATGTTTTTAACTTACCTAAACTCATCAAATTAGTTTTGATTGCATATTTTTTATCATGGCCCAATCTATCTTCTACAAACTTATATTTGACTTTTTTACCTAATAATTCACCTATTTTTTGTACTATTTCTTTGTTAGTCCATCTATCACCTGAACCTATATTAACTGGACCAGTATTTAATAAACTGTTATTTTGCATCATTTCAAAGATAATTCTAACATTATCTTCAACCCACATCCATTCTCTAATTTGTTCACCATCACCATAAATTGGAATTGGAATATCATTTTTAATACTATTAAATATAGTAGGTAAAAACTTTTCACTGTGTTGATCAACTCCAAAATTATTGCACGTACGAGTAATAATATGAGGTAAATTATAAGTTCTACCTGCAGCCATAACTAGCATTTCTGCAGCTGCTTTAGTAGCTGAATAATAAGATGATGGATTTAATCTATCATACTCAGTTGAGGGTTTATTACCTTCATTATCTCCATATACTTCATCAGTTGATATTTGAACAAATCGTTTTAATGATGGTATTTGTCTAGCTATTTCTAGCATATTATAAGTTCCTTCTATATTTGTTTTTACAAAAGGTTTACCATCTTTAATTGAATTGTCTACATGGGATTCAGCAGCAAAGTTAACTATATAATGGGCATTTTCACAAATATAAGCTACATTATCACAAATAGATTTTACTGCTAAATTATAGTTACAACCATTTAATCTGTTTTTATCAGCAGCATAAGTCATATTATCTATAATAACACACTCAGCACCTTTACTTGAAGCATATCTTACAAATGCAGAACCTATAAAACCTAAACCTCCAGTAACAACTATTTTCATTGGCCTAATTTATCTTTATCACTAATTAATATATCTGTAATATGATTTACTTTATCTATTATTACTTCTACTATTTTAGGAATAGTATGCCAAGGAATACTATGATCATGTTCAGGAGCATAATGGCTATCTATTAAATAAGTAACTATTGTATCAGGTTCTAATGTAAGAAACCCGTGTGCTTTATTTTTAGGTACAAATATAGATTGTTGGTTGTTTAATTTATACCATTCTACTTCTTTAGTTTCTAAATCATATAAAAAATCAATTATACTGCCCTGTATTACTTTAACATATTTATTTTGAGCTGTTTCAAATGCTTGATAATGCATTCCTCTAAATGTATAAATTTTAGGATTAACACTAATATTAGCTTGTAACCATTTTTTTACTGATTTAGGACCGCATTGTAAATCTATAGGTGTAAAAGAACCTCTATCGTCTATAAATGTTTTATGATTTCTTACCTTTGACATTAACTATTTTAGGATTTTGTTTATATGTTTGTTGTGTGATTAAATCTTTTAATTTAGTAGTAGACCAACCATGTGCTCTACTTGTATATAAAACAGGTATATTTAAATGGTCACCTGTAAATCTTTTACCTAAATAATCTTCACCTAATACTCTTAAATTGGGTTTAAAATGTTCAATCAGTCCTAATAATTCTTCTTCAGTATTATAAACAAATACTTCATCAATGTATTGTATTGACATTAATGCCCTATATCTTTCATATAGTGGAATTACTGGTTTGTATTTATTTCTATTATATGCAGATGGATCACCATGTAAAAATACAATAAAGTGATCACAATGCTTTTTAGCATCTTCAAATGTGTAAATATATCCTGGGTGTAATAAATCGAAATTACCTGCTGTAAACCCAACAACCTTTTTTATAGCCTTCATTTTATTCCTCCATTTTTTAATTGGTTAATAAATAATTTTATATATTCATAGTGTTTTTTCCATTTTTTACCTTCATGCTTATCACTATTTGATACCCATCTACGTTCACATTCAGATAAAACAATTTCTAATAACTTAATTAATTGATCTTTTATCATGGAGTTTTCCAAAACACTTGTATGCTTATAAGTATTAGACAAAGTCCAAGACTTAACCAAGTTTTTAAATTAATTCCTTGATCAAAATAATGACTAACAAATGTGGCATAAATAACCATACCACAGCCAAAGCCAATAAATCTAGCAGGCCATAATAAACCTTCCATAGCACTAACAGTATATTTAGTACCCCAAATGTAAAAGAAAGATATAAATAAGCCAGCTGATGCTACTACTATTGTATTTTTCCTAAACCATTCCCACAAAAACTGTCCATTTAATTGGTACCATACAAAAACATGGCCAATAAAGAAACAAGTTATTCCTATTAATAAGTGTTTTAAATTCATTTATTGATTATTGTATATTTCTTTTGTTTCATCTCCCCAACCCCAATCATAAATTGCAGTTATAAATGCTATTCTAAACACATAACTTTCCCAAGGTAAATCCTCAGTTGGGTCATAATAATCTATACTAAAGCCAAATACAAAACCATCATGTGGCCATTTAAAATTGAACTTTAATCCAAACCATTTATTCATTGTCTTCTATATTATTTTGTAATTGAACTAATCCTTCAATTACTGATTCTAATACTTTAGGTGTAAATGTAATACCTTTTTTAGTAGGTAATCTTTTACCATCTTCAGCATCATAAAATTCTCTTACATCAACATAAGGATGACCCTCATATTCACGTAACTCAATTTGAACGTAATTTGTTTTGTTTTTTTTAATTTCTATAATATCCATAATTTTTATTTTGATAATCCGTAATCACTTACTTTTCTAAACAACCATGCTTGACCAGGGCCTCCTGCTGAAGATGGTTTCATTACTACCATTTGCATACCTTTAAGGTAAAATAGTAATCTATATTCATCATTACTTTTTTGAACATAAATGTATTTTTCTTCAAGTGTAAATTTGCCTTCTGCTACTTCTTTACCTTCAGGTGTATCAGACATTCTATAAAATGTATCTCCATCATCACTATAATTCATATATAAAACACTTGAACCATCCCAACTTTGCCATGTGCCATAAATGTTTTCATTATCAGTTCCAAGTCCAATTCTTTTTTCTTGGGCGTTAAGTGAATTAATAAAAAGTAATGAAAAAATAAATAAAGCAATTAATGCTAATTTATCTAATGTGTCTAAATTTGGTTTTTTCATGATAACATTAAATTTTTATTTTCTAAAAACATCCAAAATCTTTCTAGCCATAATTCTACTCTTACACCTTCAATTTCATCTTTAGCTTTAATACCTGCACTTCGTTTTTCTCTGACAAATGCTATTCCCATATCACAATAGTCTCTAGCCTTATCTGACTCACCTAATCTATAACATTCTTTTGCCCTATCCAAGCAATAATGCAAAGTTTTTTTACCTCTCATAATAAATTTTTTAAAAAGTTAAACATATAAACAAGTACAGAAACTGTTACAAATGTAATAACAGTATAACCTAATACTTTATAAGTTGATTCCATTCGTTTAGGTGATCTACCTTGATTTGATCTATATTGTCTAGGTTTTTTATATTCATTTTCTTGATTATTAAATTTTTCTAATAACCAACTTGATGATTGTACTTTTTTACCTAAACCCCAAACCATATCTACATTCATAGAATCACAATAATCAGATTCAGGAATGTTACCTTCAACTCTATCACCACCATTACCAAATGCCATACTCATTTTACCATCAAATTTACGTCTATAAGCTTGTACAGCTGAGTAAATACCATCACAAACCGTTTTATCTGTAGCTGATCTAGGATAAACAATAAATGTTTCAGTAACACCTTTTACTTGAGACATAATATAAGCTCTTTCACTTTCTTTCATAAATGATTGACCTTTTTTCTGTCTGAGCCAAAAATCATTATTTAAAATAACCCATACTTCATCCGCTTGTTCTCTAGCGTGTGCAATCATTTGTAAATGACCTTTATGGACTGGATCAAATCCACCACTTACTAACATTACTTTATACTTCTTTTTAGCCATGTTTATTGGTGATAAGATTGTGGACGTAAATCATTTTGTTTTTCTTGGTAGTATGTTTGAGCCCAATTGTATTGTTCTCTACTTACACCACCATCATCTTTGGTTTGTTCATTAATTACACTCATTAATCCCTCAAAGTTTAGTATTTCTTCTAAAAATTGATCTGGGTCAGCGTTTTGAACATTCATTAACCAAGTTTGTAAGTATTTAAAGTCTTGTTTTAAACTACTTCTATCAGCAAATGTCATATATTCATGTACAAATTGATCATAGGGTTTGTTTTTGTTTTTATAATCAATGAAGCTATTTGCTTGATTAATTACAATGTCTATTTCGTCTTTAATTGAAACCATAATTTTTTAATTGTTTTAATCTTGTTAATATTACTATATTATTACATTCGTCACAGCATCTACCTTTAGTAGATATTGGGTCAGGATTGTGACCGAATCCTGTAAATAAATTTTTACAGATAACACAAATATGTTTAATCGTAGATGCCATCTTGTATTTCTTTTCTAAGACCTTCTAACATTAACATTAAACCATGAAGATCTTTATCTGTTAAATGATCAATCATACGATTAACCTGATAGTATAGTGATTCCTTAGTTAGCTTATCCATTTGTATTATATTTAGTGATTAACTTATTTATATCTTCCCTTGATTGCCATCCTATAACAGTCATTTCATCCTTTCCATTTTCATCAATAATAGCACATTCAAATGAAGCAAAACAATTTGAATCAGGGTAATCTAATCCTTTAGATGATTCACGTTGAGTACAGTATAAACCCCTACCTGCTACAACAGATAGAAAAATATTTCCACCCAAGTCTAATGAAGCCTGAATTGATTTTTTATCAGTTACGTGGGGTCTAAATACTAAGTTTCTAAAGTTCATAACTCTTATTGTTTTATATGCCGTGAATATACGAAAGATTATTCAGGTAGCCAAATTTTTTGACAAAAAAAGAGCGCAAAATGCGCTCTAATTTCCGTTTGAAATGTGCACCTGCACTATCTAAATCTCTTAAATTGTTCTTTTAAATCTTCCATTTCCTTATCTTCATCTAAATCACTACCCATTTCATAATTGGCATATAAGAATTCTTGAAAATCATCTAATCCATCTTTCATTCCTTCTGGTGTTCCATCAAATCTATCCATATAATCTGGATGAGTTTTAAAATAAGACATTACAATATCATCATCAATTACTTTTTCTCCAGTTTTAGGATTAGTATAATATTTTATAATATAATCAGCAATTGATTCTTCTTCTGATGCTTCTTTTAATTCTTTAGTAAAATCTTCACTATCACCATTTTCATCAATTTCAATACTATTTAATCTTTCACCTGCTCCTAAAAAATTATCGTAGTAACTATTTAATTCATTTGCTAAATGTTGAACAACATCATCAATATCAAATACATCATCTTCAAGTAAATCCTGGATTAAATCCATTCCTATATCCATAAATTTCTTTTTCATTGGAATGTTAAGCAAACCTTCAATACGATCAGAAACTTCGTTACTAAGCCTTGTATTTTCAGCCATTGCTGATTTAGCATTAGCTTCTATTTCATCTTTTTCTTTTGATTTCATTTTGTCTATTTTATTTTTTAAGTCATCTACATCGATTCCTAATTTTTTAGCTAAGTTAGTTAAATTCATATCTTCTTTCATTGAATACATTGGTGGTGGGTTTTGGATTTCTTTATCTTCTTGATCGTCTTCAGCTGTATTAGCAGATGTTTCAGCTCCATAACCAACGCCTTTAGCACTTGGGCTTGAAACTTTATCTACATTAACAACATCATCTTCGGTTTCAGCTTTATCACTTGGACCAGTAGATTCTTTTTTTAATTTTTCTTTAGCTAATAAAGCTTGAATAGCTTTTATTTTATCTCTTTCAGGATGATTTTCTAAACGATCCTTTTCCTGAGCATCAGCAAATTCTTTATCACTCATACCTTCTAATAAATCTTGTAGATTATATTTACTCATATTATTTTTTAGCTTTACGACCTTGTCTTTTTTTACCTTTAACAGCCTTTCCTACATCACCTACTTGGTTGCTTAATTCTTTAGCTGCTTCCACAACATCTTTAATTTCTTTTTTTACGTTTTTAGCTCTTCGCTTTACTTCTTTTACTCCATCTTCTACTTCATCAGGAATAAAGTCACCATCTCTATCATTGATTTTACCTTTTTTGTAAAAACCAAAATAATAAACTGCTGCTCCGATTACTAAAACTAATACTATAATACCGATAATTGTTAACATAATAAGTTGTTTTTAACGTTTGTTATAAATATATAAAAATTAAGTTAAATTATATTTTTTATTCCATTGACTAATGAATGAATTACCAACCCCTAAATCTAATATTATAGCTTTTTCAGGTACACCAGGTAATTTTTTAGCTGATATAATATAATCAATATTTTTTTTAAATACTTTCATTTTAACTTTAGCATTTGAACGATTTGATGTTTTAAATACCATTACTACAGGTGATTTACCATATGGTCTTTGATTAATATCTGGTTTTGGTTGTTTTTCTCCAGCAACAAATTTTTGTTCTACTTTCCAACAACCATTTTCAGATTTATTTCTATCATAATACCAAATTGAATCAGGAGTATCCATTACCCACATATCTAATCTAACAACTTGTTCGCTTGGTCTACCTCTGTTCTCTACCATTATATTTACCTCGTTTAGGTTTATAATCTACTAAATTATCTAATGCTTTCCAAGTTCCTTCGAAACCAGGCATATCCTTTTCTTTTTTAGCCATTATTTGTCTAAAAAGTGGACTTTCCCACTCACAGCCTTTTTGTCTTTTACTATACAACTTTTTCATTTCCATAATATTTGTTTAGTAATTGTTGTCTTACCTCATCAGTAATTTCGTTAATTTGATATAATTTTTCTATAAGTTCTTTCATAACTATTTATTTAATCTATTGTTCCACTTGTATTATTACCTCGTTTCAAATAGTACTCTCTTTCTTTTCTTCTCTTTTCGTACTCTTCAAGGGTTATTTTTTTATTAACCTTCTTATCATCCATCCAATCCCATTCTTTACCGCTATTAATCATATTTAATTATTTAAAATGAATCCAATACTAGGACTCCATGATCTATCATCATCAATGTCCATTTCATGGTCATTAATTGATTTACATTTAAATCCTTTACTTAATAATGTTTCTTTAATTATCTTACGTTCCTTAGTAGTAAAATTATTATTATTTGATTTAGTAAAATACCAACCTTCAATACCATTATAATTACCATTACCAAGTCTAGGTTGATCTGTTTTATCCATACTACCACTTGCCCAATCAACCATATAATCAATGTCAATGTTGTTTTTAGCTAATGCTTTACCTAATGTTTTAAATCTATTTTTGCTTAGTGTTTTATTCATATTACTTTATTTAAAAATTTATTTAATTTAATTACATCTCTAATGTTAGCACACTTTTCATATTCTTCTTCATTAATAAAATATTCAAGTAAATCTTCTGCTAATTCCATTTCAGTTTGTTCTGGATCTGGGATGAATACCATATCCTCTACTTCATTGCTATCACTTGGAATGATTTGCTCATCTTCACCCATAAGTAATCTATAACCTACATTCATTGCTTTATCTACTAATTCGTATCCTTCCATATTAT
>Ga0181389_1000022_pt1 | contig 50111 bp, 67 predicted proteins | sample 12SPOviralmetaG_FD_130121 | JGI IMG/M metagenome (GOLD analysis project Ga0181389, IMG submission 130121) | Marine viral communities from the oligotrophic San Pedro Time Series (SPOT) site, San Pedro Channel, CA, USA - 12 SPOT_SRF_2010-06-29 | ecosystem: Environmental > Aquatic > Marine > Strait...
TAGACCATGTCTACGAACAGTTCATTGACAATCACCCTGAGGCTCTCCTTTGAAACTCAAGCCCACAGTTGAACCTGTCGAGGTTCACGTCATCGATCACATCATTGCTTTACTTTCAATCCTCCTATGGCCTCACTCCTCCAGGACTACATCAACCGCTATCCACGCACCGGAGCAGCCCGATACTGGATCGACCAGTACAACTGGGCAACCGACTGGGACGGTGCAGAACCAACCAGCATCAAACTCCACAACGTCAACCAACAATTTGGTGGACCGGAAGAAGGCGGCTGGTGGTACGAAGTCGGGCAAGCGTACCAAACCCATTTCATCTTCACGAAGAAGCAATGTATCAACCGACTACTCGACCTCACCCAAGACCTCTGTCTCTACGAACAACCACCTATTGATGACAGCAGAGGCTTTACCGCCCTTCACGCAACACTCGGTTCGGGATATGCCTTGGACTATCCCACCGAGCGGCCTTACTATTGCTAGACACATCTAGTAACAGTACAAATAACTAATACCCTGGGCAGCTACAATGCATAAGTCCCAGGGTTTCCTATCACTACATCACATGGCATCCTTTACAGACAAGCAACTCAAAGAGTACCAAGCCTACTTGGACGACTTCGATCCATCTCCACAGAACTATGGTGATGATTACTCAGCACCATTGCTACTAGACGACTGGCTCGACGAACAAGAGAACGAAGAGTTTGCAGGCTTAGTAACAGCCTTCATGATGAATGAAGAGATCACCTCTGCAGAAGCAGAGAAGAGAGCCCATGACCAAATGGATGCACAAAGGGACGTAGCGAAACGCTTCAAGGCCTTTATGCAAACAACCACAAACTCATAAGCTACGCTAATCAATCAAATGAATGACCTCCAAGTTCCAGACTCACTACCTACTGATGACAAGCTACGTGCTATGCAGATTGTTGCTCAGATGAAAGCAGCTGCTGACAAGGCAGGTGCCAAGTTCATCGGTGGCTTTATGTCACCAGACGGTGAACGATTCATCATGTCCAACATGGATGAGTCAGATCCTGACCACATCATCCCTGACATCCTTTCATAGTTACACCTCTACAAAATCATTCAACATGACACGTAAGAAAGCAGCTTTTGAAGACTTGGTATGAAAAAGAGAGAACTACTAGAAAGAATTGAGTATCTTGAAGACAAGGTGCTAGAGCTTCAATCAACTGACACGCAAATTTATCAAAGGATAGAAACTATCTGCCAGTTAATTGCACTCAGTGATCTAAACCCTGCAATGCGGAAACGTTCAACATGACACGTAAGAAATCAGCATTCAACTTTGACAAGTCCATCCTCGGCTTTAATATCACCGAGCGTGGCGTCAAGTCCTACACCAAGACCTTTAAGATTGGTCCCTTCAGCCAAACAATCAACATCAATGTTGAGACTGGCCACCTAAAAGGAACCACATCACTACCTGGTACGGGCTTAGCTAAACGCTATGACCTACCAGATATATCCTCCTTCCAAGTACCAGATCTACCTGAGTACAAAGAAGACAACTCCATGTGGTCTGACGACCAGTAAGTCAGTCCCCCTGCACCCCCTGGGAACAGCCACGACCACAACTATTAAGACTTATAGATACCAATGAACTAGACCTGGGTATGTCTTTAAACTACCCATGTCCATCCATCACATCTAATCAAATGACTTCATCAATCACTGAACTTCCTGGCATCTACCGTGACAAAGTATGGGAGAAGTATCTCATCATCTCTGCCGCAGCAGATGCATCACATGACGAAACCTACAAGCATAAAGTAGGTTCTGATGCATGGCTCATAGGCTGCGGTAAGACCAACGGCTTACGTCAAGCTGCAATCATCTTATTGGAGAACTCATGACCAACATCATCTCAATTGACAACATTTACCTTGACCTTGTTGAACCCGATGGAACGTCTCACTGGATTGCTGTTGCCAACATTGCTGACATGGTGCAGACAATTCCTGCTACCTACCATCCAGCTGACGCTGCGCATCCTGCAGAGTATGGCCCAGCGCTTTGTAGCGCGAGCTTTGTCCTAGAGCCAGACGAACTTCCACCACCGGTACATGGTACTGAACACGACAAGATCCAATTCATTGATCCACTAGATCTTGAATGGGAACTTGACATTGACTAACTAATAACCTGGGCATCCAAACGGTATAAGTCCCAGGTTTTTCCTTTACACCACATCAAATCAAATGCGATTCAATCTTCCTTCCAACCTTCAACTTGAAGTCATGTCCTATGACAAGACGCTCAAGAGACTACAACCAAAGACAACTACTACTAGTAAGAAAGCTAAGTATCCCAATGGCAACCCATCTAACCTCATACCAACTCACATTGTTAATGATCGAACATGGCAAGAGGCAGTTGACTACATCAACTCCACGTCAGTTGCAAACGGTAAGGTACGTCTTATCACACGACCAGTGTTCGGTGAAGAACCTCAGCCAGTAGCAGTTATCTACTACTACAAACAACTATGGGTAGCCGCATGGTTACCACAGAAAGAAGAAGATACTTATTACTACGGACTGAGCTATACCTATAAGGACACAGCAACAGGACGTAAGGCATGTAACACCTGCATGCTTCAATCATCTAAATCAGATGAAGATAATGAATACAAACGAAGAGAAATGCAACACGTTAAAGATGGTAAGTCATATTGGTACAGAGATACATTGTTAGTTAACGATGTAGCAATCCAAAATGGTTACTCATCTAGTTATTGGAAAGGCATTGATCGCAATAATCATTACATTTCATCATGGGGTAATGGAAGCGTTATATACAAAGCTGTTACTAAATGGGAAGCATACTTACTAAGCAAGATACCTACTTACAAAGGTGGCTTCTCACGTAATGTATTTGAACGCGTAGCTAATAAAGGCACAGGCTTATCCAAGCTCTTAACACATAGTCACACACGTCCTAAATGGTTAAACATTATAGAGAGTTCTTACGTACATGACATCAATGATGTATTGCAAAAGATCTCTAATCACTATAAGAATCCATGGCTAACAGACGTATGGGAATCTAAATGGTTCCGTCGCATGGTAGTCACTGCAATGGATAAACTACAAACTATATATGACACAGAGAATGCTAAACAACAATTTAACTTAGACCTATTGATACAACCTTATAGCGAACTACAGATATTCATTGAGTCTGTATGCCACGTCAAGTGCATATGGCGTGACATGGATATCAACTACTTACATTCAAGATATGGTTACCTATCTCGTATCGAGATGCATGGGTATCATTCTGAGACAGGATACGAATGGTTACGTGCCAACTTACCTGTTGAATCCTTCTTGAATATGTTATGCAAGCAATATGCCAAAGCAATAGAAACATCTAAAGAATATAAGTCACGTCAAAGAATTGACAACAGAACAGGTAACGTACACATGTATACGTACGAATGGAGAGATACATACGCCATGCTTACCCAATGTATTGCAGCTGGTACAGATCCAGCCAAGCTTAAGCCAAGACGTTGGCGCATGACTGAATGGCATGATCACCTCATGGCAGAGACATGGAAACTAGACAATCCATTGACTTCATTACCCCAGAAACTATTCCCTGAACCAATCAAAGTACCACTCAAAGGTGACATCACACTGGCAGAACCTGAGGTAGTTAATACCTATACGTTCTTGCAACCACTTGATACACACATGCTCGCTCATTGGGGCCGCGCAGTACGTAACTGCGTCGGCTCCCAGAGCTATGCAGACGGTATTAAGAAGTACAGACACATGATCGTACTGGTCATGATTGATAACAAGCCTCGTTACACTGTGCAACTAACAGTTGACAACGGTGTAATGCACGTCTCTCAGATAGCAGACGTTGGCAATGCCAGACTCAACGACATTGATCGTGCCATTGTTGAACATCAACTTAAGATGGCATTGAATGTCCGCGAGCTTCAGCTACAGTCCTGATAACAGCTAGGCATCCGGTAGGTAACGCCGCCTCCAGGAGACACCGAAAGTGTAAGCCCTAGAACGGGAGTGTAGCCCAATTGGCAGAGGCAAGCGACTTAAAATCGCTACAGTGCGGGTTCGAATCCCGCCACTCCTACCAACCGTCCCATTACATCACACAGCATCATGTTCGGAGCAATCAAGCACCTCATTCCTCAGCCCCATGCACACATGGATGGCGAGCAACGGTACAACCTTGGCCTTACTTGGATTGATCGTGAAGGTCTAACTGATCATCACAATCTACAGATCAAGTACATTCGTAACAGCGAGAAGCTTGCTGTTACCAACGGTGAACCACAACCTGATGGCAGCTGGAAGTACATTGAATCCGGTGGCATGATTCATACCATGTCCGCTGAACGAGTCAATGCATTCTTCAAGAAGACTCAGGAGAATGCAGTAATGATGTCCGCAATGATCGACAAGATCACTGAGGCATCTACTGCTGACACTATTGACACAGAAGCAGCTACTGCTTAACATCTGCTAGGGGTTGTTGATCAACCCCCGGCGATGAAGTGGACCACATCCCTGGTCTTGGAACAACCGGGGATTTTTCAATACTAATTATGACACCAACTGTTTCATTGGTATGGGCAACACAAATGGCAGAGCCTCTCATCGTAGAGATGGCTCGCGTCAGCGCCCCTGCCAATGCAAAGAACACAACTACCAGTCCACGTCTACTGTCTTATCTAATCAAACATAAGCACTGGAGTCCATTTGAGATGGCATCCATGTGCTTAGAAATCCATACAACACGTGGTATCTCACCACAGATACTGAGACATAGAAGCTTTAGCTTCCAAGAATTCTCTCAACGGTATGCAAACACCAATGCAATTGGTAATGCAACTGTTCCTCATCTACGTTCACAAGACATCAAGAACAGGCAGAACTCTAATGATGATCTAGTTGAAAAGATAGGCAAGTCCAAGCTTGCTGAGTACTACCGTCGAACCAGCTGTCTCTTTGAAGACGCTGAACATCTATATCAAGAGATGTTATCTGATGGTATTGCAAAGGAATCAGCAAGATTTTTATTGCCTTTAGCCTCACCAACAAAATTATTCATGAGCGGTACACTCCGATCATGGATGCATTACATAGATCTGCGTACTTCTAATGGTACGCAACAAGAACACAAAGAGATTGCTGATGCTTGCAAAGTAATCTTCACCAAACAATTCCCAATCATCTCACAATCAATGTGGCCCAATGAAAAGAGTTCCTCCTGTTGAGTTAACGTGTGTCAAATGTGGCGTGTTATTTACACGTCCAAAATGGCAACACAATAACAACATCAGACGCGGTCGTATTAAAACTTATTGCTCGACTGTATGTGCATCCAAGGTACATCGCAAACCTGCTGTTGTTAAAACAGAATCTGAACGTATCACTGCTGCAAGGAAAGGCTTTACTGAAGCTTGTCCTGTATGCAACCAACACTTTCTTAAAGTGATTACTACTCGTATCACTAAACAAAACTACAGACGACGCAGTAAGCACTGTCAAAACTGTGACTACAGAGTCGTAACACTAGAAGTACCTGAACATGTATTTGAACAAGGCAACATTGCACCACAAACAAATACAACTGAACCTCAAGAAACTATCGCTTGTCTACAATGTGAACATAACAACAGAGGTCAAGACCGTTGTGACTGGTTCTTGCCTGAGTACATGACCAATGAAGCACATGACTGTAATCACTACGGAACAAGCACTTGATCTGATCTACCAAGGACAGACTAATGTTGCAGTAATCGCCAAAGAAATAGACGTTCCATTTGAAGAAATGAAACGCCTGTTTAAAGACTACGTAGCACAACGTCCTTATGATCCCGCCGCGTGGGAACAAGAAGACCTTGAACTAAGTTGGCCCTGGTGCTAGCTAGATCCAGTAATGGAAGATTCAGTGGCTCACGCGCCTAACCTGATCTGGCTATCTTCCGGTAGCGAGTAAAGCTTCATGAATAAGTGTACATGAAACGTAGACAGTACTGTCTACTTCTTTATCTTATTAAATAGCTGGACCTGCCGCCATTCTTTCTTGATCTTTCTTAAGTTCTTTCTCACGACGTAACTCTTTCTTATACTTGCTCAATAAATGAGTAAGCAAACCAGACTGAGATTCGTAAGTCAGACCACGATAAGTAAGGGTCATTGGAGTTCTCCGATAAAACAGGTGCCGTTCCACGCCTGTTGTTATGCGCCTCTTAAGAGGTGAACGTATCATTAATTATACCAGGCAGCGGTAGTAGAGCATCGCGTAAGTCCTGGGGCCATTCACTTACACCACACAAAATCAAATGACACTACTCAAGTTTTCCACAGGCAATGCCAAACTTGGCAAGCGCCTGATCTTCTCACTACCAGCTGGGTACACATGCCCTAATGCTGGTGTATGCAAGACATTCAGTGACCGAGTCACTGGCAAGATCCAAGATCTGCCACAGACAAACAACACTGATGCTGCACCATACCGTTGCTTTGCTGCTAGTAGTGAGGCACGAAGCCCTCAATGTCGTGCCGCACGTTGGCACAACTGGGACATGTTGAAAGAAACCATGGTGCCTATTAACAACCCAGTAGAAAAGATTGAAGCGTTACAAATGTTAATCACACAATCGATTGACGCCAAAGATCCTAAGTCTAAGATTGAGCTGGTTCGTATCCATGAGTCAGGAGATTTCTGGTCAGAGCTTTACTTCCTTGCATGGCTACGTGTAGCTCGCAAGAATCCAACTCGTAAGTATTACGCTTACACCAAACAGCTACAACTGTGGCTGAATAACCTCGACCAGATCCCAGAGAACTTCTACCTCACTGCATCACAAGGTGGCAACCTTGACCCACTACTCAAGAGTCATGCACACAAATTCGTTCGCATCTCTCATGTGGTCTACAGCCAGATGGAAGCAGCTGGTCTGGGTCTATCAATTGATCACGACGACAGTCATTGTTTTGGTACTCAACCGTTTGCACTTCTAGTCCATGGCACCCAGCCCAAGGGATCTGTTGCAGGCAAATCAATTCAAGATCGCAAACGCAACGGTGACTTTGTTGGTTACCACAAATAAGTAGACACTTATCTACTTGCTATCTATTTTTTCTTTGCTATTCTAATTTCAAATGTCCTCAACTCAATTGTCTTATCTGATCACCACCGACATTAACGGGGTGCCCCACGCTATTAAGCCTAACGTTGAAGAGAATAAGTTTGATTTGATTCCGATCGAACGTGCTTCTCAAATTTCTAAAGCTTTCTGTTCACCTAATAAGACAGGTGCTATGAGTATTCTTAAATGGATTAACACTAATGACAAAAAGCTTGCCAATAAAGGACTCAACGTTCAGCCTGAAGCCAAGTACTTCAAGTGAAAATTGGTACGTTTTTGATTTAGAAACTGACGGACTCTATGATGATGTTACTCAAATCTTCTGCGTCGTTATCTATGATGTCGCACGAGAACAAACTCTTAGCTTTGGGCCTGACGATGTTGATAGTGCTCTTGAGCTTATCAGGAATGCTGATGCTCTTATAGGGCACAATATTATCTTTTATGACATCCCAGTCTTAGAAAAACTTTATCCAAACTTTTTTACAAAGAAACCACATGTCATCGACACACTCGTCGCGACCAGATTACTATGGCCAAAAGAAAAGTTATACGACCTCGATCTCAATCACTACGCAAACGTACCGCCTGGACTCAGGGGAACAGCTGGTCTTAAAGCCTGGGGCTACAGACTCAGTGATAACAAGATCGATTTCAAAGACTTTTCTCAATACAGTACCGAGATGCTTGTGTACTGCCAACAAGATGTCAACGTCACTACCAAGTTATACGAAGTCATCGAACGACAGAACATTAAGCAATCGGCTTATCGATTGGAGCATGACTTCGCTCAAGCCATTGAGCGACAAATTAGATCAGGTTTTCCTTTTGATATTGATGAATGTCTTAATCTTGTGGATGAACTTGAATTTAAGAAACAAGAACTAGAACTTAAACTAAAAGAAATCTTTCCTCCTATTCAACATGAGGAATGGTTCACACCCAAAGTAAACAACACTAAACGAGGCTATGTCAAAGGAGTCCCATTCAAAAAGGTACGCACTGAAGAATTCAACCCTGGTTCCAGACAACAACTTATTGATCGTTTCACTGCCAAGTATGGATGGAAACCTGAACACAAAACTGAAAAAGGAAATCCAATCCTTAATGATGATGTGCTTGAGGCCCTTCCATATCCTGAGGCTAAACCTCTTGCTGAGTACATGTTACTTAAGAAACGGCTCGGTCAAATCAAAGATGGTAAGAACGGTTGGCTCAAGTTGGTTTCCAAAGATGGATACATGCATGGTGATGTGGTCACCAATGGATGCATCACCGGAAGATGTAGCCACAGAAATCCCAACACGGCACAAATTCCTGCTGTTTATTCTCCTTACGGAAAGGAATGCCGTTCTTTATTCCATGCTCCTGATGATTGGGTTCTCATCGGTGCTGATGCTAAAGCTTTGGAGCTTAGGTGTCTAGCGGGATATTTAGCTTTATGGGATGATGGACAATATGGTGATGTAGTAATCGATGAAACTAAAGACATCCATACATACAATCAACGCATGTTCGGAGTTGCCACACGGGACATTAGTAAACGTCTTCTATATGGGATTCTTTATGGCTGCGGACATGCTAAGGCGGGTAGTATTATCGATGCTACAGAAAAAGATAACGAGCGACTTAAAGCTCTCGGAAAAGCTGCTATCGAATCCTTCTATTCTGGAGTACCAGCTCTTCAAGAACTCAAAGACTCACTAACTAAAAGCCTGCTGGATCGAGGGCATTTGTTGGCCCTCGACCGCAGGCCATTGTATTGCCGTAGTGAATACCAAGCACTGAACTCATTGTTGCAATCAGCTGGTGCAGTGTTAATGAAACAAGTAGTCATTGGCGTACAAAAGAATATGGAATTAGATGGCTATGTTTATGGTGAAGATTGGCATCAACACGCCATGATCCATGATGAGATCCAACTATCCTGTAGACCAGGCCTAGAAGACGGAATCATTAGTACAGTCCTGCGTTCTTTCATAGAAGCTGGTGACTTCTTTGGTTTCCGTTGCAAGATTGAAGGTGATGCAAAGACTGGCTATTGCTGGGCTGATACTCATTAATTAAACTGGGCATCCATTGGGTGTAAGTCCCAGCTACTCTGAACAAAACTCTCAAGCTATGAACAAAGTCTATCTTTCTGTCCAAGCATCAAATGATCCTAAAGAGATCTATGTTGACCAGACGCGTACGAATGTAATCATTGACTGCTTAGTACCTCCAGCGTCAGGTAAAGCACCAACTCCTGTCACAGTACATGTCTATGGCAAGGATGATAAGGCAAGAGTGCTTTCTACTGTAAAGCAGAACAGCACTTTGTTTATTGCCGGTGGCACACTACGCCATGATCTTAAAACCAGGGAGCATACCATTCATGGTGGATCAATCTATGCAGTAAGCCACGAAACATTTGGCATTGTCAATGAGATTATCCTTGGCGGTCGTTGTATTCGTGACGTAGATCAATCAGATTCCAGGTCATTCCGTTGTACTGACTCTGGTTATATGATTACGAATCAAACATTGTCTGTTAATACAGGCAAACAACAAGCTGATTTGTTTAATCTTTATGCAATTAACAAAGCAGATGATCGTTACAACCAAGCACAACTGCTATGTGATTTCACCCATAAAGGTACTGGCCTCACAATATGTGGGCGTTTAGTTACCGATGCATGGGTAGATAAAGCAAGCGGTGAACAAAAAAGTCAAACCAAAATTCAAGTCAACAAGATGACACTTGCTCCTAAGTCTGGTGTATCTAGTGAGGTGAAACCTAGCACCACTATAAATGCAGGGTCTATGCCCACCTCTTTGTGGGGTGGCCAGACCATGCAGAATGAATCACCACATCAAGATGCAATCGCTCCTGCACCTTCTGCACCTACACCACCGTCTCCTGTCCCAGCTTTAGATCCATGGGTCAAGGCTAATGAAAGCATGGCTGAACTCGTAGAAGTCAATGCAGCACAGGCTTTACCAGATCTTCCAGCGTCTGCTGATGACGACGCACCCTTCTGATCTATACTGATCATTCAACTGGGCAACGCTAGTTACGCGTGTAAGGCCCAGTTAATTCACCCTGAACAAACTCACTATCTCAATGCCTACGAAATCTTCATCAGCTCTTGCGACACGATCGCTTGAGTCATTCGCTTTCTTTAATGACAAGCGTTTTGTGGCTGGTTATCAGCCGCTTGTAACTATTCAACCCCTTAACAAATCAAAGAAACGTGGTTGGTTTATTCGCAATAGCGATCTGGACAACTGTGGTTGGACTGCGGAAGTCACAGACTTTGACAAAGGATCGGTCAGCTTTGACTACGAACAAACCTTTGGTATGCCCCCCAATACCTCCAAGGAACTGGGAATTAACTTCCATCGACCACGGGTTCAAGTCCTCCTCCGCTCTCCTTTGATGGTGGAAGAGACATCAGGTATGCGTCAGATTCTTGGTTCATTTGACAACGATCGTGTCAAAGAACTGTGGGATGCCGACAAGATTGCAGCTGACCTTGCACAAAGCAAAGGTGAGATGTACAAGCGTAAGTTTTCTGTACGCACTAAATACCTGATCTACATCTTGACCCAAGAGAACAAGCGAGCCCACAAGCTTCCTATTGTCCTTACTCTTAAAGGATTGAATGGTACTGATGTATCAAGCAGTCTCAAAGAGTTTGAGTCAGATATGTCTAAGTGTTTCTCCAAAGCTATTGGCTCTGAAGTTCCACTGATGATGAACGAACAGTTCTATTGCACTACCATCTGGACCCCCAGCTTGGTCAGTGACATGCGCGGTCAGAACAACGTAGAGATCTGCTGCGTTGATGAGTATGAGAAGCCTATCTTCAATACTCAAGAAGCTGCTGCCTTCTCCCTTGATCAGTTCTCTATCCCCGATGAAGATCGTGAATCAACCTGGAAATTCCAAGAGATGTATAACGACTACATCAACCAGCACTCGAAGCAAGACGCTAGTCGGCTCAATGGTGCGTATGGGATCGCGGAAGGTGTCAATATTCTTCCGGAGTCCAGAGGGGGGAACCCTAACGAAACCGTTGAAGTCAAAGTCCTCAACCAACGAGACAACCTAGGAGCTGACAGTATGTTGTGATGACATATGGTCTAGTGCATCACGTACTAGACCTTTGATCACACACTGCCTAGTTGCTGCTATGCTGACGAGGAGCTTCGCGATCGTGCGGAGTTCCTCTTTTGATTCTGTATTCTCTATTTCACGATGCATTTTTAACTTCCAAAACTCCTCTTCTGGAGATTGTTCAAAGTTCAACATCACACCACATCATTTCATTTCATCTTATCAATGGAAACACAACTAAGTCCACTAAATGAAGCTCAATCACTTATCTATTCCCGTGCAAACATCCGTAGAGCGTTTGCTGAATTTGATGATACCGACATCAGTGGCTTATTCCGTAAGGGTTCTGATCTTGTTGTGTGTCGTACTGACGGCACCAGCCAGGAGTATGCCATACGACCAATCATCGATGCCTTCAAGACCTTTACCTCCCGACTGCCGCACTTCTTCTCTTACCTCGGACCAAATTTCCGTGGACCCAGTATCTGGAGAAACAATTGCTACATCTTGTTTAAAGGCTGGCATTACCAGTCTCAAGGTAGTACCGCACTCGTCTCAGCAGTAGCTCAACGTCGTTGGGCCAATAAGTTCTCGATGATTCATGACGAGACAAAACTCAAAAGCACCTTGAGTGCATTCGATCTCGGCTATCTGATTTCACCAGATGGTAAGACCGAGATTAATCCTAAGGACATCTTAGGTTCAGGTCTTGATGAAACACCTGAGACTCCTGAAGAACCCAAGCCCTATTGCAACTGTGGTTCTTTCCAACGTCAAGTTCAATTGCTTCCACAACTACAGGAAGAAATCCCTGGGTATCAACCCACATGCAAACACATGACTTGGTTCGCCAAGTATCGTTCACATCTATCACAACGCTCTGAACTAATCGAATCCTGCCGTGGCAACATGGCAGACAATGCTACAGCTTGGTACTATGCACCACCAGAGATTGGTCAAACCCATGGCCGTCTCAGTATTATCTTCACTAAACATGGTCAGAATGCTCCGCTGAAATACTGGCGGGTATACAAATCACAAGAACGTTTCGATGAAACACATGCATGGGATCTATTCGATGCCATGATTGAACAAGGCTTTGTTCCTTTCCCACACACCGCATTACTTTCAGTTTCTAACGCATTCAAATCATGTTCTCAGCCTTCTTCTCAGCAGTCACCAACATCCTGACCGAGGTATTTCAAAGCGCTATTGCCTTCGGTATGGCAATGGCAATCAACTACATTACTTCACAATTCTGATGACACAAATCACAGCTGTTAATCTCAACAAGCTCAACACCTTCGACTTGTACAAGCACTATGCTGGCCTGTCGCACAGCTTGCCTTTGCTCACTCCTGAATCAAAGCAGTTGGTTCTGGCTGAGCTTGAGCAAGTTGCACGGATCCGTTCTGAAAAGATGGATGGCATTCATTACGCTCTTACCAACCACGAACAATTAATTGCTACTGGTAAGGAAGAGAAAAAACTTCTTGATGCTGCAATCAAGCATCATGAAGCAGAAGTAAAAGGATTGCGTGGCATCTTAGAACGCTTGCATCAACTGGGATGCATAGAAGATAACAAGTTGATAGGTAAAAACTACCAATTCAACATTAGTCCACTACCGGAATTGGCCCTAGAGGTATCGAAACCCGTAGAAGAATGGGACAACGAAGACAAAGAAGCCTACGCTATGGTCGAAGAGGTCACCACGACCACTATCGTTAGATCAAACAATGGCAAAGACATCCTTTGGTCAGATGAAAAAATCAAGCATAAGCACGTACCGAATCCCGATGCAATCCGAGCAGCCCATGAAAATGGTCAGCCACTCCCCTCAGGAGTACGCCTCATCAAAAAGTACCGCATCAGTCGCAAACGTATCCTCAACAAACAACTCAACCAAAATGTGGACTAAATTTCATCCTTCGTTACAGAAAAACTTCTACGCAACTCTTGATGCACCAGCTAATGAAAAGGATGCTGACCTAAAGATGACATGCCATAAGCATGCGGTGACTGACATCGACATGCAAATGGAAGTCTTGGTGGCAGAGATCGAACTAGAAAAAGGAGAAGAGGTTCCTTATAACGAGGACAAGATCAATGCATTATATGAGCGCCGCATTAAGTTAATTAATGCGAAGCGGTATCACACCAATGCATCCAATGCCTATTGGTATTCCATGCAATAGGATAAAGAAAAGGAGTTGTACCAATGGACCCTAAGAATTACGAGGAACATATTTATTACATCCTCGATAACTTCACCAAGGGTGGTACGCCCTTAACAGCGTTCTTAGGTGGACGCATGGAATGGCAGGTCACTACACTCGTAGCTGGCCTGCTTGCTAACCCACAGGTTTCTCAAGGCCTTGATGCAGAGCAGATCGTAGAAGCTGCTGTGTCTTATGCCAACATCATCCAAAGCAAGCTTGCTCAATACGAAGGATCCACCGTAAATAATCTGGAAAGATTAATGGATAAATGATAAGGTATAAGCATCTACAACAACACCGTGCAAATCGAAGCTAAGCCTCTACTTTCTATTAAGTACACTTTAGAATTTGAGGTTGAATACGATCCTTTTAAAGGCAAGACACCAGAGGAATTTGCTGTCTCTTTAGAAGATGATATTCACGCTGCATTGTTTGATGTTCGTGGCGATAGTGTGCACGGTCTCTTTAGCAAGGTAGTATCAGTAGATCAGTTCAACTAAATTCTTATGACAATGGACACTCCAGACATGGTTGGTTGGGACATCAATGAACAAAACAAACGTACTATATTCATGCAACATATGTATGAACGTTCAGGACGTACTAATGGTTTGTTCACTGGGCTTTGGCAAGAGTTTTGTTTAAAGGAAGCTGGTCCTTACTGCAAAGAAATGTGGTTTGAACAACAACGAGCAATCAAAGACTTTCTTGATCAAGCAGCATTCAGGCAACTTGAAAAAATGGATCCGAACTTGATTGGTACTGGTGTTGATGCTAGGGAAGATGTCTCACCATGTTCTAAAGAAGATGGATGCACAGAAGAATTTGTACCTACTCTCCACGATTGATGACTACTAAATCGTTTGGAAAGCCTGTTGTTGCTGAACTTGATGAGCCTGGTGTAACCAAGGCGTCAAGAGAAAACCTTCATGACACAACTCATGCTGGTTCATTAGATGATCTTGACAATCACTATCTACAGTACCGACGCTGTGTCGATGCTTTTGAAGAGATTGTTAGTGAATACACAGAGCCTTATGATGTCCTCGGACAGAAACGTCTGTCAGGTGAAGACATTTATAAAGCATTCCTTGAAGGAATTAAGGCTCAACAAAACTGGCATAAGGCAGAGATAAAAACTCTTGATGACTTAGTTGATTTCACCACTGGAACTCGGCCAATTGATTTGGGGTAATGGGTCACCATTAGCTGCAGTGATACTTACTGCACGTGTATAAAACATGTTATCTGTTTTACCTACCTTTTCAAGGTGGGTTTTTATTTTGTGCCAGTTGTGTAGGGTTTCGTCATCCATGTTTTTCATTTTGGAGTACGGCCGCCAGTACCTATATTTGTGATTAATGCTAATACAGTGGCAGTCATTCCAGCAAACATAATCTCTCCTCTTTTGCCGATTTCAGGACATGCATTTAATCCACCATTACGCATGCAAAAACCCAGACCAATCCCATAGAGAATGATCTGGGCTGAAAAGATAATACCTAGAAAGCTAATTAATACTTTTTCTTTTTGTGATAAGTTCATTCATTACACATTATTTTTTCTTGGTTGCCTTTGAACCATTTAAAATGTTTTTAAGCACCTCAACTTCACGTTGAAGGTCTTTGATTTGACCTAACAAATCAGTGTAGTTAGCGCTGATGTCAGAAGAATTCTTTGTGATGTTGCTTTGAAGTTGTCCTCCATGGATATAAATAGTGTCTTTATATCTATTGCTTAAGGCTACTCCAATTCCGCTACCTGATTCAAACCTCACATTGCCCAGGTCGTTTCCTTTCTTATCTCTAAGACTAATAGTCTCTAAAATTTGGGTAGCTTCTACATTTTTACCTTTTGATTTAAGTAAGTCGTTGCTATCAAGCTCGCCTACTACAAGAGAATAAGGTGTATTGCAATCAACAACAGAGCTGTTGTCTTCGGAAGGAAGTTTTTCAATGTCTTTTTTTAATTCGTTATACTGTTCTTTTCGTTCTTCAATTTCTAAACGAACAGCAAGACCAACATTTTTTGTGTCTCCTTGTCTAAAACCAAGTTCAGCGTAACGATCTAATAAATTCTTTCTTGAACTAGCCATTGCCTGCCTTGAGTATCGCTTTTATCTAGTTTACCAGCGGTCTTTCTATTAGAATGTAAATCATTAGCACGAGCAAAGGTTCATGTATAGTGGCATTCCTCCGGTACAGCCGGAACAAACTACAGAGCGGCAGCCAGAAAAGCCAGTATCCAATGAGCCCCAGCCCAAGAGTAAAAAAGAACCCGTAAGCCGTTTGGCTAATGAACTCATAACACTTAGTAGCCATGCTGCCCACTTGATGCTTCAAGCGCACCTCGTACATTTGAATTTTGAAGGTGGTAATTTCTTTGGTGTACATGAATTCACTAAGGGACAATATAAAAAACACCAAAAACAATTGGATAGACTCGGAGAACTTACCCGCTCTCTTGATTATTTGATGCCTATGTGTTGTAAAGGCTTGATGGCAGCTTATAAAAAATTCAGTCATATCGAAGCATATGAAGGCACTGCGATGCTTATAACTTACTACGAGAACTTAGAAGCTTTTGGTATGTGTGCTAAAAACGTAGCCAAGATAGCAGCTAAGATGGATGCTTTTGATATTGAAAATTATTGTGGAGAACTTGTTGAAGATTGCTTTACCGCTGCTTGGCAAATCAAAGCAACCCTAAGAAACAATTAAGAAGTAACATATTCAGCTGCTTTCTTAATAATTTTTTCATCATCGTTTAATAAACCTAAGGCTTGGTTGCAGCAATTGCAAAGCAAGCCGCGAATCTTTCCTGTGTGATGACAATGGTCTACATCTAGATTTTTATCCCTCTTGATGCCACAAATTGCACACTTTCCTTTCTGTTTTTTGTACATCGCATCATAGTCTTTGACCCCAATGCCATACCTATGTCTAAGATTTGCTTCTCTAGTTGCCAAAAAAATTTATATGTTTTGTAAATAATAACAAAAAAAAGGGCTGATCAAGCCCTAGGTTCTTCCTTTTAAACCGTAACCTTGGAGACGTTTGTTTACTAAATTGAATGGCTTCCGACATGAAGCCAATTGAACTATAGTGCAGAAATAAACAAGTGGGCCATGTTTGACGTAACGGTTATCCTTAACCTGTATCGCAGACCTCAGAATCTAGCGAGACAAATTGAGGCTCTGCGCAACCAGACATTCCCACCGAAAGAAATTTGGGTATGGGTTAATGAGCATGCTGATAACAGTGACCTTTGCCTTGAGTATCTTGATATCGACAGGGTTATTGACTGTAGTTATAATTTCAAATTCTTCGGACGATTCGCAGGGGCGCTCTTAGCTGACACTAAATACATTGCAATGTTTGATGATGACACGATTCCTGGGCCAGAATGGTTTGAGAACTGTCTCGGTACTTACTGCAAGCTAGAAGAAGAAGGTTATCAAACTCCTATTCTTGGTTCAGCTGGTGTCACATTAAATAGTTTTAGATATGAAAACCACACACGCTCTGGTTGGCCTGGGCAAAATCAAGAAACAGAACGTGTTGATCTTGTTGGACACGCTTGGTTCTTTAATCGTGAATGCTTATCTCATCTTTGGAGGGAGAAGCCTTACACGTGGGATAACGGAGAAGACATTCACTTCAGTTACTGTGCTCAAAAATATGGCAATGTACAAACCTTCTGTCCTCCACATCCCCCAGGTGAAGAAGACAAGTGGGGTAGCATTCATGCGATTGAACTGGGTACGGACGCAGTTGCAACATCTAACAATACTTGGTTATCACATTCCCTATTTTTCTCGCAACGAGATAAAGTAGTTAGGAATGCGATTTCTGGTGGATGGAAAACAGTAAAGAGTGTCACGCTTTAGAAGAAACATTCACCGATATCTATCGTTCTAATTTCTGGGGGTCTGCCGAATCACGCAGTGGTGAAGGCAGCACCATGAGTTATGCAGGTTCTTTGCTAGAGAATTTCACCGATATTGTCAGTGAGTTCAATGTCAACTGCATGCTTGATACCTCTTGCGGTGACTGGAATTGGATGAAGAGATTAGCTGAACGACTGCCTGACTACACAGGGTTAGACATCGTAGAAGAACTTGTAGTCAGAAATAATTTCACCTATGGCAATAGTCATACTCGCTTTGTTCATACAGATTCTCTTTCCTTTTTAGAGGATCAAGCTAACAATGCATTTGATTTGATCTTATGCCGCCATACATTAGAGCATCTGCCTACTGCATACAACATTCAATACTTAAAAGAAGCGTCAAGAGTCGGTAAGCTTTTGCTTGTTACCACCAACAAGACATGTAAAGCCAATACAGATCTTGCTATCGGGTCTGTCTTTAGACCTATCAACTTAGAACTAGAGCCTTATGACTTCATGAATCAATATTTCCATAGCCATGTTTACGATGGTCCGCTGAACAAACCAAAAGTAAAAGAGATGTATTCTCTGTATTTATCCTTATACTTAACGTAGTTTTGAGCCGGTGCATGCCGAATCGTAAAGTACGTAAGCTTGTGACGGGGCCTATCGAGGACTTTGATGTTCTTGAATTTAGAAATTTTTCTACAGATGATCCGTCAGATGTCAAGTGGGGTGCATGGTCTCGTGTATATGAATATGAATGGGTACTTCAAACGTTAGAAAAGTTAGGAGCAAAACCACGGACTAAAGATAGCAAAGCTTCTACTGTTCATAACACCAGCTGGGGCTTTGAAGGCGGCCCTTATACTTGCCACAAAGAATTCAAAGATGCATTAGATGGCCGTGGATATGAAACTCTTCATACTGACATCCAACGATCTGATCTACCACGAACTACGCTCTGGAATTTGCTAGAAGACCCACCGTCTGATTGGTGGGAAGCATTTGATTTTGTCATTAACGTCTCGACGTTGGAAGAAGTCAATGGTAATCATGTACAAATATTACGCCGTTTGTTCTCAATGGTTAAGAAAGGAGGTTATCTCCTGTGTACTTTTGATTTACCTGGTCTACAACTACCAGCTATTGAAGATGAAGTAGAGGAAAATTACTTCACCAATGTAAAAGAAAAGATCACAGGAGCAAATTCTGTCCTACCAGAGGCACGTTTCTCCTACCTGACAGCAGGAAAACTATTGATTCAACGGTAAACCTGCCGGTTATGCCAGAAAATATTGTAGTTATTGGTGTCCCTTGCTCCCATTCCAGTGAGGTCACCACCTTGTGTGGGCTTACATTCAGCCAAGATTTGGCCTTGCGGTGTGATAAATGCTTTATTTTTGATGATTAGGTTGGGTGTTAGCTCGTCACAGTCACCAAAAAGCATGCTTTCATTTCCTTCACTAACAGATTCTGCAATGGCACGGCCCCATAGGGACGGGCCGGTGGGACACAATGGTGTCTTACCGTAATACTTATTTGAGACGTTTGAGATTACAAGATCAATAGCACGTTTCAATGCAGGGTTTCCTTCCTTGCAATAGATCATTCCGTTGTCACAGGCCCAGCTCGTCATGGAATATCTATTCATACTGCGGAAAGCAAATAGATTTTCTTTTGGTTCTACTCTGCCAAGGGCAGTGATGCCTACATCTAGATACCATCCTCCTTTGATATAGAGAATGCAGTATCTCGCTAGATCTGCTTTATATGCCAAAGGATTTAGCTTCTCATATGCAGCGCGAACTTTTGGCTCGAAATGGGTATCAAGAAATTTTTCAACCGCTTCGTTGTCGTAAACCGTGTAGTCAGTATCGCTATACCAATCCAGTACAGATTCCATGGCATCTTGTATTTGCCATGGTAAATCTCCTCGCTTTTCTTTTGGTAATGTGCTGAGAAAGATCTGTGTTGTATTCACCAGGGATTGCGCTACACTCAACTTAATATACACAACTCGCCGTGGTTGGATACACAGATACTGAAACTGTCTTTGACATTTATACTCGTGACCCCGAAGAGTTTAAAGCGTTAAACAATAAGCCTGCCAGGGTCACTATCAATGGTAAACGGCACTATCAAACCCCGTTCCAGACAGGGCCAGCAGCATCTGTAACAACAATAATTTCAGAGACCGCATCAGAAGCTAATAAGAAAAAGCTTGAGATGTGGTCCAAGAATAATCCTGGTGTCAAAGAAGCTGCAGCAGAACGTGGTACGGCGATACATAGCTGTATGGAGATGTACCTGAAGCAAGAAGCCTTTGACGTTCTTCCGGATTACGCAAACTTTTGGACCGGGATGCCAGAGATTCTTGACCAATTCCAAGAAGTGCTTTGGGCCGAAACACCGCTGAAGCGTGAACACGAGTTCGCTTTATCCGAAGATGGTATCGGGCGCGTGTGGGGAAGGGACGAGGAAGAGAGACCATGGGTCGGATCACCTGACATCATTGGAGTTGCAGGCAACAAGCTGACACTTGCTGACCTGAAGACCAGCGTAAAGCCATATTGCAGATGGTGGCCTAAAGATTTGCCAAAGGGAAGTGTGGAATGGCGGGATCGTCTTGGTGGTTATATGAAGTTTAATAAAACATGCTTGCAGCTAGGAGCTTATGCCCTTGGTATTGAGCAGACATTAAACATGAAAGTACAGCAAGCTGCCATCCTTGTGTCAACACCAGAGGATACGCAGCTCTTTAAAATCTCTCGTCGTCATCTTGATTCTTGTCAGGACAAATGGCTAAAGGTTGTAGAGGAATACTACAAACAACTTGACCGTTGCCCTGTCTATGACAGAGACCTTATTTAATTACCAGTTTTTTTCTTCCATTCCCTGATTTCAGCATTAGAGTAACCTGCTCCTTGGGCTCGTGCTTTATCTTCTTTACCAAAGCCACTGCCTTTCATAAAGCTACCAATAGTAGGGCGTGGTTCAAAAAAGTCCATTTGTTTTACTCCTGCGCCAAACGTACCTCCTTCTTTTGCGTACTGGTTTATACGACCTTGTATAACATCTTCACTCTGGCCTCCTGCCAGTAATCTGTCGTAGTCATTAAGACCGAATGATTTACCGAATGTGTCAGCAAAATATTCTAGAGGCTCGCCATCAACTGCCTGGATACGTTTGATTCTAAGAGCATCAATTTCTGCAGCAGCTGCGTTGTTTCCATTCAAATTATCTAGATCTACAGTGTTAGGAATTGCTGGTGAACCGGCATTAGCAAAGGCATCATCATCACCATACGTATATTTTTTTACGTCATTCAGTATGTTTTGAAAGTCTTGTGTTCTAGCAGCACGTCCTGTTTGATATTGCGCTTGCACTGCCCCAATTGTATTGGCAATATTTTGGGGTGTCTTCGACATAAAGTCTGCATAAGACGGAGTTTGCTCAGGTATAAAAGGTGCATAAGCTTCGTCTAAAAAGGCACTAACATCACCGACACCAGCTTCTTCAAACCGATCTCCCATGTCAGAATCTGGGAATCCTTGTGCGGTGTATTTATTTGTATTGTTTCGCGTATCATCCATGATCTCTTGCAAGATCTCACGATCTACATCAGGCTGTTGTCCTGTGTAATCAAAATTGTTACCGTACATCTTGCCTGATCTTTTTATTTATTCTATTTCACTCTAATTTTTCTTGGATTCAGTACAACTAAGATTAAAAGACGCAAACAAAAGAGGCCCTATGGAGATAAGAATCCAGACAGGGCAATGGATCTCAGCGATCACACAGGCTTTGGATGAAGCTTGTGATGGTGACTGCTTTCTGTTGCCCTCAGACGCTCACGCACATGCTTACGACATTGCAAAAAAATCTACAAACAACTCAAAACAACTTACAGTGAGGATCCAGTAGTGAATCAAATGTCTTCAGCATTAAAACCCGGCGAAATTAATCTTGGCTTAATCCCTCTTGACTGGCCTCTTACCCCGATTGGTGATAGAAAAAACCCTTACATCCAGGGCTGGCAAAACAAACCATACGCAGTAGAAGATGTTGGGAAAGAACTAGAAGAAGGACGTGCCAAAGCTGTTGGTCTTATTGGTGGGCCTGTTTACAACGAGCCCTATGGTTTGGTCTGGATTGACATCGATGGCCCTACTGTTTACGAACTTATTAAAAAAGAAAGTGGATTGCCCCTCAACGAAGCACTCCCTCCAACCCTGACAATCTGTAGTGGCAGAGAGGGTAGAGAGCGTAAGCTCTACCGTGTTTCCAAAAACAATTGGGATAAGTTCATCCGTAATAAATATGCCTGGCATGCAGAAGGGGATGGCGAGAAACTTGAAATACTTTGGAAGCGGTGCCAAGGCGTCCTCATGGGTATGCACCCGGATACTGAGGGCTACTTCACGAAAGAGCAAGAGGACTTCACTTTTTCTAAAGAATTGCCTGAGATTCCTGATTGGATTCTTGCTGGCATTGTACTGAAGAATATGAAGCAAGGTAAGCCAAACGAAACGCATTCGCGTATGTATGGCGAATCCTTTGCTATCAATGCAAAACTAGGCCATGACTTTGAAGTTAAAGAAGCAGTCAAAGCATTATGGACTTTGCCTCCCGAATGTGCTGATGATTACGACGCATGGCTGACCGCAGGTCAAGCCTTGCATTCAGTTGATGAAGCACTCTGTGATGAGTGGGATGAATGGTCTAAGCAGTCTGAAAAATATAGGAATGGTGCCTGCCATCAAAAGTGGCGGTCATTTTCTTCTGGTGGTGGTATCACAGCTGGCACCTTATATCACAATGCAAAACAGTATGGCTTCAAGCCATCTCAGGAATACCGGGCAATGCCGGTAGCCGATGAATCAATAGAGGCACTAAGCGACATGTTGAAAGCAATGTTGGATTCTGAACCCGAAGTACCTGATGAAATCACATTTAATAGGGTGCAAACCTTCCCAAAGTCTCGGCAGTTCGATGGCGATGCCGATGGTAATGAGATGAATAAAAAACGAAATGCGCCAGCGAACGAACTGTGTGACATTTTGACCCAGATGTTTGCCGGTAAGTTGCTCTTTGATCCTGCTTCAAACCAGTTCTATATCTATGAACGTGAAGCATGGGGTTTGTGGAGTGGGGTTTCAGAAGCTGAGATGAAACATGAGCTGTACTCCATGCTCAGTCGTATCAAAAACGAACTACTGCCAAGGGGTTTTGGTGTTTCCACCATCAATGATCAGTATATTTTGTTGTCTCAGTCACTGCAGAATTCTGAATGGAACATTAATAAAGAGTTGATCCTGTTCCGTAATGGCATTTTCAATACTGCAACAGAGGAGATTGAGGGCTTTAAGAAAGAAAACTACATCAACCGTTCATTGCCTTATGAGTATGACTCAAGCGCAACCTGCGAACCTATTGTTCGCTGGCTGAAATTTACACAGCACAATGATTGGGAGCGAGTGCAACTCCTTCGTGCATGGTTAAGGGCTGTACTTACTAGCGCAGATAGTATCCAACGCTTTGTTGAGATTGTCGGACCCGGTAAATCCGGTAAGTCAACTTTCGCAAACCTCTGTCATGCACTGGTTGGTTTCGATAATGCAGCAGTCTCAACCATGGAACGGCTTGAGAAAAACAGATTTGAAACCTCCAAACTTGTTAATAAAAAGCTTCTGCTATTCAATGATGTTGAGCGTTACGGCGGTAACGTTTCAATGCTCAAAGCCCTGACGGGTACTGACTTGATCAACTGTGAGCACAAGTACAAGCAGACAGAATCAACATTTAAATTTGATGGCTTGATCATGATCACAGCCAACGAACAGATCCAAACTACTGACCCAAGCTCTGGCTTGTTTCGTCGTCGCTTAACAATTCCTTTTGATCGTCCCTTCACTGGTAATGCAAAGCAGCAAAGGGTTCTGATTAATTGTGATCGCCATACCACATCTGGAGAGTTTGCTCCTTATATGCCAGGACTGGTCAACTGGGTACTGCAAATGTCAGAAGAGGACATGCGTAGCTATCTGCTACAAACCCAAGAGCGGGTTGCTTATTTCCAGAAATTCACGACGCAACAACACATCCGATCCAATCCAATCATGGACTGGCTGCATACCAACATCGTGTTCGACAACAACTGCATGTCCTACATCGGTGATTGCAAGCCTGCTGCTAAGGATGCTCGTACTTATTATCACTACGCAGAGACAAGGCTCTATGCCAACTACGGTGAGTTTTGCCGTAACAACAATGTGAATATGATGTCACGAGCACGGTTTGAAAACATGCTCATGGATATCCTCAACCATCAGCTAAACCTCAATGTTTACAAGGGGAATCAGCGAACTATTCAGCTGTTCAACATTAGAATCCGTAGCTATGAAACTGATTCTGGTTATCCTTCCCTGATTGATTTAGCCCAGGATGTTAACAAGTACCGTGATTTTTACGGTAACATACAGCTCGAACATAAGGTTAAGAATACTAATGTCGAAGCCGAAGATCCTATGGTCAGGTGACATCGTTGCTCGTACTGGCTTTGCTCGTGTAACAGAAAATTTGATTACACGATTGAAAGATAAATATGAGATCGTTGTATTGGGTAATAACTGGTGGGGTGATCCAAATGAATTCCAGAAGGACTTCAAGATGTATCCCTCATCCAACCGTTTCCAAACGGAGCCCTTCGGTACTCTTCGTGTCCGCGAGATCGTTGAGAAGGAAAAACCCGATCTGATTTTTATCAATAATGATGCGTGGATCGTCAATGCGATCTATGCCAAGATCAAGGATCTGCATGAAGCAAAGCACTTTAAGTTCATTGCTTACATGCCGATGGACAGCTACGGCTGGACGGGCTGCTTGAAAGACCACGCCAATGCCTGGGACAACATTGTTGTCTACACAGACTTCGGGGCTTACGAACTTATGGCCGCAGGAATCCAAAAGCCTGTGACTGTAATCCCCCACGGCGTCACTGACGGACAGTTCTTCTCTGTCAATAAGAAGGAAGCGAGGAAAAAACTCGGCATTCCCGAGGAGGGCTTCATTGTTTTCAATGGAAATCGGAACCAAGGACGTAAGCGCATCGATATCACGATTGATGCTTTTGCTCAGTTCGCCGTTGGCCGACCAGATACCAAGCTGTATCTTCACATGGGCTTGAAGGATCAAGGGTGGGACATCATGCCCCTGTTCTCCAGGGAGATGCTGAAGCGTGGGCTGGATCCCAATGGCAGGATCGTCATGACTGCTCAGTCTCCGCATCCGCCTTCGGTCCCTGTTGAGTTACTGAATCTTATCTACAACACGGCTGATGTCTCGGTAAATACTTGTAAAGGTGAGGGACACGGGTTAGTCAACCATGAGTCCGCCGCCTGTGGCATCGCCCAGGTGGTGCCTAATCACACGAGTCTCAAGGAGATCTTTGAAGGTGCCGCACCATTGATCGATAACTGCTTCATTGATGTGGACATGAACTACAACCGTGATATGCCGGTGCCTAGCGCCGAGCATCTCTGTGAGATCCTTTGCGACTTATATGAGAATCGCGAGAAGCTTGAAGAGGTTGGCAAGGCTTGCTATGAACGTGCCACGGATACCAAGTACCAGTGGGATACCGTCGCTTACCAGTTCGAGGAAGTCTTTGCCGAGACCCTGAAAGAGATCGAGCCCCCCCGCCCCAAGGTACGCCGTCGCCGCAAGGGTGGAAAGAAGCTTGAACCAGTAAGCGTGGCTGACTGACCACCAGCCCTTCGGGGCTTTTTTAATGACTAACCAGTCTCAGTCTGAGATTCAAATGCGACGGTTGGAGTTCAGAAGTTGAGGGGTTCATTCCTACTCCCTTCATGTATGTAGTGTCATTTTGGCCTGCAACTTTGGCCGCGATTTTGGGCCTGCGCTGTCTGAGGGCTAAAGTTACGGCTAAAATGTCGGGCTAAAATGACACTGCATAGAATAAAAGAGTTAGTATTGGACCCTCAACTCCTCAACTTTGCTTGAACTATGGCCAATGTTGATGACAGGAAGGGCATCAGAGGCAAGAAAGCAGTGATTGACAGGAGTTTTCGTTACCTAGATCCCAATGGTTCCCTTGAAGAGCAAGGTTTCTACCTTGGTTTTCCCTGCCATCTCGGTCATCGCATACGAGACTCAGAAAGACACTGGTGTTATCACTGCGCTTTGAAGATCGAATCCAACGTTTGTGGTCTTGATCTGAACTTTATCCACAGAGATTACCAGAACATCCTTACTAGGGTGATGAAAAACGTGGTGATGGATAATCCAGAGGCACCTCACGAAGGTTGCTGGCATGTGCGTAAAAGTTTTAAAGCACCGTCTTATCCCTCTTGGAGAAGCCACAACACTGGTCGTCTTACTGACCGTGTGCAGACAAAGAAAATTATTTACCAAGCCTTCTGGGGTGACGTGGGCAGGATGTACGTAACAACAGCAGCCAATCTTTGTGGTGATGAAAGCTGTGTAAATCCTTTACATACAACCTCCAGCTTTAATTCTTCTGCTAAGCGCAGGCCAGTTTCATTCCAATACTTGTCCCTGGATTGGGATCCGCAGAAACATGCCATCATGGCTTTGCGTCAAAGCAAAGGACAGACAATTGATTACCTATTAAAACAGTTGTATAGGCCAACAATTAGAGATCCTAAAATAGAAAGCAATACGCAGACTCGGCAAGATATAGATGACGAACCCGAGCGTACCTCAAAGGGAGCGATCACAATTTAATCCCCTTAACCTAGGTCGTTTTGATCGCACATCCTTGCGTCTTCTTACAGGAACGCTTGGACCAAAAAGTCAGATCATTCAAGGGGGGTATGGCAATGACACTTATAACAACTGGTTCAAACTTACACTATTAGATGATGCTTGCATAATTGCTATTAAAGCAGGCACTAAATTAGCTACTAGTAACTACGTACCTACCAATCGGTTTAGTGATACCTCCACTCGTTTTGAGATTGCTTTCTATGACATGAATAAAAACCCGATTGAAAGTCGGGTTATTCATCAAGAACCCCGTGCCTACAAGGGTGATGTAGCAGGTGGTCAGTCAGATTTATACAATACATATGATCCAAAAGCTTATAACAAGGGCGACGAATTATTTTACGACCTTGTTCCAGGTGAGTACATGTTCTGCGTGTCTGCTACACGCAATGAACTATTCCAGTATGGAGTTGGTTTAGTTGTTGAGTTTTCAGAGATTGAAGAAAACTTTATTATGACTGAAGATTTTCTTGTTGCTTATATGTTGCAAGAAGATTTTGGAAACAGCAGTGCAGGGTTCCTGGAAATCCCTCAGGTAGTTACGCAAACTGTCACGCTTAATGAACTAAGTGCTTATACACCTGTATTTTCGGAGATTGCATCAGGAATTTTTGTGCAAGTAAATTTTGAAAATACTGTGACAAAAAACCCTTTAACGTGGGTCATTGGTCCTGATTTAGAAGCGCCAAATGAGGGTAGCAAGATTAATTTAGATGCAACAGAGAATTGGTATAATACGATTCCTCCTAACCATTCGCTGTCTGAATGGAAAGCAGCGTGGGATAGAGATCATTCATATGATGAGCGTTTCCCATCAGGGGTCTTCGCTCCTTTCGCTACCTCCCAGTAAACTATACTGACTGATAAATATGTGATGACTAATCCATTAGTAACATCCCCTGTTGATTTGATTAGAAGCTATTGGGAAGGAACAAAAAATAAAACAGATATAAAGTTATCTTCTCGTCCAACAGAAGCGTTTAAAGAGTATTGCAGGCTAGAGCCATGGGCGTTAGAGTGCCGTGAATACGATGTGTGATTAGGTGTCAACACTGATTACGAATGCACCCGCACAAAAAGTTTGGGTACGTAAAGAGTACTTACGCGATATGCGTGATGGGCATGGTGAGTATGTGCTTGGTTATTGGGTCAGTATTAAATCCCTTCCAGGGCGGTGCTTTTACTTCGAGACGTTCATACCGTCATATGGTGCGTTATACGACAAGCTTCCTATTTCTGCTTTCTTAGTATGGGATTCAGATCATCCAGAAACACCAGAAACACCCACCCCTGATCTGCCTTTAGAAGAACTTCAATTTTGGAATTGCTTTAGCTATGACATTACCACCTTGGAAAAAAATCTTACCTACACAATGGGCTGGGAAATCAGAACCAAAACCCACGGTTCTCTCTCCGGAGATTATCTGTTTACTATTGACAGTTTTAATGGGGACCGCTCTAGGACTGATTTATCTTTCGCAGAAACGCCAGACGAACATAAATCCTTCAATGTCATTGCATTGCGAAATGGTCAATTCGCAGCGTACCCCAACAACCGATGTTGTATTACTGACCCTAGTTTGTCGCCAGAAGAACTTAAGACACCCGATTTTCTTGTCTCGACCAGGTACTTCAATGTCGAATATCCAAATGCTAAGTGGGGGCGTTTAGGGGAATCAGAAGATTACTTCTGGGAAACCAAAACAGAAACAAAAAGTAAATATAAATTTACTGTTTATACGCCGCATGAAAACGACGAAAAATTTGATCGTTAGAATAGTTATACTTCATTAGTTCTAGCATGCAAGAAATTTTATCCAGTCCAATTACTTGGATCATTATTGCTGCAGCGTCTGAGATCATTGGTATGTCTAAGTATAAAGACAACAGCGTGATCCAGCTTGTCCTACGTGCTGTACTTAAGTTAAAGCCTTCTGTAAAAAAGTGAAGGGTGTCACTCCTCCAGATGCTGTGTTCTTAGCAACATGGAGTTTGAGGAGTGATAAAGATCGTATCGCCCAAGAACTTGAGCGTCGTAAGAACGAAGCAATGCTTCCCTATACGATTGATGAAGCGATCAAGCAGTACAAAAAAGAAGCTCCTGAGTGGAGTGATGAAGCGTTTAAGCGTTCTAAACGCCTCAAACGTAGAAGAAAAGATTAATTTTCAAGTGCTTGAAACCAATATGTAAAGCCTTCTTTGCTCTCATCTAACCAACGTTTGAGAGCATAGGCTTCTTCTTTTTCCATTGTCTTGCAATGGTTTTCACCACTTTGTGTCCAGCAAACGTTGACACGAATCCTTTTATCTTTAGACATAGTTCATTGCTCGCAATAAAATAGTAACGGACGTTAAAGCCCATATGCCTAAGAACACACTGACGGTAGAACTAAACGCCGAATACGTTTTTAGTGATGGAGAATTTTGCGGCCCGGTCGTCATACCCGTTCCAACCTCCGTTGATTCGGTAGCAACAGTCGTCGAATCCTTTTGTAAGACAGACATTTAACAAATCATTATCTTCAATCCAGCCTAAGGCGGACCTAAACGGATACTGATCAGTTACATATTTCCATCCGCGTTCCAAGATAAGCGGATCTTGTAATTTCTCTGCTGCACGTGAGTAATTGTACTTACCTGTCAGCATCAAGACTCCGGCCCCTTTATATTTTTTCCCGTCACCAGGGGACGTATTTCCGAGATCTTGACGTCCTTCATACGCTGAGCCATCAGCAATCTCAGACATCCACTTAAAGTTGCCAGTTTCGTGCATGAGATTAGCAATCAACATGCACATTGCTTCTCTGTGCTTGTCAAAGCCAGTCATCGTTAGCAACTTATTAAAGTCACCACAGAAAGTATCGTCAAAAGAACTGGCTGAATAACCAGTTAACTGTTGACAGATCTGTGGTGTGATGATTTTAGTGCTGGGGTTAACAGGCCCAGCACGATACAGTTCAGCAAACTCATCAAGGACAGCATCAGATAGCTGACTTTCTAGCCAGTTCCAGGCAGCTAACTGATGTGATTCTTCCTTGTAGTACTTAGCCGACTTGCTCAGGTTGATCGTCATTAATCATCTCCTCTTCTGGCTCGAATTCAAGTGTATCAATACAAGATGAAAGCTCTTCAGAACTAAAAGCTAAGAGCTTCTGGTTCCTCGTTGATACTGCACTGATCAAAGTATTAATAGCTTCGATCAATTCACTTTTTTTACAGGCCATTAGTCTTGTTTAAACACTAAATACTATAGCAGTTAACGGACAAAATAACGATCTAAGGTATCGGACAACTCACCCATCTTAATCCACCTAGAACCTATAGGAGAACCTTTAACTACTGGTAATTTTCCAATTAAACCAACAGTATCCCATTCCTTACGTTCTGATCTTGGAATATAGGCTTTACTTGCATCATAAGCACTTGATACAATTTGCTTTGGCTTATTGACAATGCAATTTTGAGCAATCGCCCAGCGTGGAATGCCTGTATCTACTCCATCAGCCATGGCTTTTTCAATGCCTGGAAGATCTGACAAAGGAAAACCGTCAGAAGCTCCCCAGGTATCTGGGTCACTTGCAATTGGCTGGTTGATAGGGAGTCCATCTTTATAGTCTTTGTTCCAAATCAACCATAACTCGTCTTCTTCAACAGGTTTACCAAAAGAATCTTTCTCATACATTCCATGCCAAGATAATTCCGCTGCATCGCCAACAAATGCTGGATAAGCTGAAATAACACCGATAATACTTTCACTATCGTCTTCCGTTGTTGCAATACGAATTTTGCCATCTTGAACTAAGACTACAGGCAAACCCCTTCTATCTTCATCGTTAAGGTTACCATCTTCCCATTCAAAATATTCTGCATAGTCAGCAGGGACATTGTTCCAAGCTCCATCTGTATAAGCTTGACCGTTTGATTGAATACGTACTTTATCAGCACTTTGGTTAACACGGACGCGTAAGACAGGATCGGTATTAGCTGTAGTGCGTCCATAAATTGCAGTGTAAGAATTACTATTGGTTGTGTACGATAATATGCCAGTACCACCACCCCAGCCTACTGGTGCATAAATTTGGTTAGGAGATGCTTCATCTGATTCAACACGCCCTGATCGAATACCACCTTTTACATCAAACCGCCCCATTGCAGAGCAGGCTAAATATTGATCTGCGTCGTAATCAATAACACTATCAGCATCTGATTTGATCCCATACAAAGCTTTTCTATCATCTGCATCATCAAATACTGCACTCATTTTTATATAAGCGCGATAGGTAGTTCCATATTTCTTACCCGTCGCATACGGTATGCTGTTATAACTATGAAATCCATAGCCATTACCAGTACGCTGATAGTAATTTGTAGCTGTACTGGTTGTAGAATTTTGCGTCCGTCCTGCATACACACTTCCAAAGGCCCAATGCGATCCGTTAACATCGAGTTTGTTAATAACAGTTCTATTACCCGCTCGGTCTTTTATTTCTGAAATAAAATGATGTGTAGATTCAGTAGTTGTTTCATTTGCATTACCACGGAAATCAGCAGTGATACTTGCATAGGCAGTCCATGTATCAGCAGCTTGATTAGCAGCATCTCTACAGTATGTAGTTACAGCATTACTTGTACCGCTATTGTAATCAGTTAAGTTATAACCAGCGTATATATTATCTTGAACATAAAGACGACGAGCACTAGAATCAAGCCTAAGTGCAGTTACGTCGTTGTTTTCATCTTTAATAATTAAGTCGTCATCAGCTAATAATTTAATATAGAAATGTGAGCCATCATGCACCATCTGACAATCATCACCACTGCCAAAGCGCAAGACATCATTATCGGCTAAATCAATTGCTTCTCTTACGTTTAAAACGTTACTAACTGTTAAATCACCTGCCGAACTCAAGATCATATGATCAGTAGGTGTTGTAGCACCATTAGCCGTAGTGCCCCAGGTAATACGTGATCCTTTATTACCAGCACTAAAGGCTTGATCAGCAAGAACACGCATATACGCAAGCTCATCGTATGTCCCTCCGTCGTTATTCCACCAGTTAAAGCGACCTAGCTCAGCGGTATCTCCGATGCTGGTATCACTCGTTATCAGGCTAAGTCTTGGTCGGTTAGTAGTTCCTCCATATACTTGAACATTATTGCTACTGTTCGTAACATTACTGCTTGCATCTCCACCAAAGAAGGCAGCATATGTACCATCATTGCTTGATATAAATAATTCTGTTGCTTCCACTCCGGTGGCAGGCGTACATCTGAGGGCTAGATTGCAAAATGCAGTGCCGTTGTTGCCTCCTGTTACATATGCGATATCACCATTTATACCTAAGGATGTAAAAGGCGCGGCAGTTACGTCTGCGCCATATACTTTTAAGATATTGTTACTATCACCATAACCATAAATAACAACCGCTTCAGCTGCACCTGTTGATGCATTGTTTGGGTTAACTAAAAGTTGACCTTCTTCATTAATTTGAAGACGGGCTTTATTATCACTTGTACCTATACCAATATTAGTAACGGTAGCTGCCCCTGTATAAAATAATAATTTTCCGGTGCTAGAACGAGTAGCAATAGCTAAATCATTACTTACGCCATCAAGCGACGTCTGTCCAATAACAGGTAGATTAGTTTGAGTGGATGCTAGTGTTTTACCAAAAGTAATATAAGCTTCTTCATCTGGTGTGCTAGACCCAATTTGTAGCAAAGACTGAGGAGAACTATTTTTAAGTCCGACACGATTAGTAGTTGAATTTACGTATAAAGTATTTGTATCAACTGCTAAATCTGCTGTAAGATTTAAAGTACCACTAAAATTAAGACTTCCTGTTGCATTAATAGAGCCATCAACATCTAAAGCAACAGTAGGAGTCTCCTTGTTAACTCCTATTCTATTAGTTTGTGGATCTACATAAAGAGCAGCGCGACCAAAAGAACTATTAGGGCCAAAAATTGCGCGACCTTGTCCATCTAGAACAATGTTGTTGATACTTGTAGTACCATGAATCAAATTAGATGCGCGTAGCGTACTCATTTTTTACGTCCTAGTAATACTAGTTTAAATCATTTAGCTCGAAGTGAGCTGACTTCGGTTTCAAGAGCTTCAATTCGAGTCATGGCTTCTTGTAATGCAACAAGTGCTTTCAGGGTTAACACCGAATATTTGACACTTTTAGTAGTTGTGCCAAGATCAACATCGTTTTCGTCCAGGTCTGGAGTAGTGGTAACCAGGCCAGGGGAAACAAGTTCAAGCTCTTGTGCAATAACACCTAGTTGCGTAAGCGTATCGTTTCTGGTTTCTTTTTTGTAATTGTATTTACGGAACCGAATTGCTTTTAAGTCCTCCCACTGAGAGCCAGCATCAACGATATTTTCTTTTAGTTTAATATCAGAAAGAGCGCCATACGAATTGTTCGTGTTATCAAGATCTCCATTTCTTCGGATTACACAGACTTCTGTTCCTGATCCAAAATTTTCACTAGTTGCATTACGCCGACAAGAAAGTAGTTTTGTGCTACTACTACTGGCACCTAGAGTTGATAACATATTGTCAACAGAGCCTGTTCCATCTGATATAGCTATAAACTGCCCACGAGCATCTATCTGCATTCGTGCCAATGATTGACTACCTCCAGCAGGAGTCGTATAGATATGAAGCTTCCCTGGAGTGTTATTTTCACCGGTAAGACCATCTACAATAGCTGTGATTTGTGCAGCAAATGATGCGTAGTCTGTTCCGTCATAAGCTCCAAAAGAAATTGTTCCAAGTTCATCACCATCTAGAACGATGCTAGGTGACGCTAGTGTTCCTCTCGCTTTACCAAGGCCAAGATAGCTACCGAATGCACCCGCAGTGGCTCTTTTAATTGTTATTGCTGCTTCGTTGTCATCAGCACTAACTTGAAGACGTCCGCCAATAGATCCTCTTCCAACTATCTGATTTTGAGTAGACCCAATCAACAACGAACCCGAACTGTCCAGTCGCATTCGCTCAGTTACTGCTGACGCACCATCTGCAGTAGTGGAGAACACTAGGCGACCTGGTTTGTCACCTGCTGCATGAGGATCATCTGCTTGACAATCAATTTGACCAACAGCTTCATAAGTTCCCCCGTCATTACCATAAAAGGTAATCCTCCCCATGGATTCATTTACTCCTACTGTCCCATCATTTCTAGCAAGAGCTATACTTCCACCACCTGTGGTTGCAGCTTGGAGAATATAATTTGTACTACCAGTAATATCAGACGGTGTGCCCATCAACAGCCTGCCCTCGGCACTAACTATTAGGGTAGGATCAAAATTTTCACGCTGAAGTATAAAATCAGTGTTAGTTCCATTATGAGCGGTGCCTGCAAACCAATCATTAGCAGTGTTTCTAAATTGAGCTAATACTTTAGAGCCAGTAGTAGAACTTTTGTTTTCAAGTAAAATCCCTCTAGAACCTGCACCCCAATCTCCGAAAGCACCAGTGCCTTGAAAAGTAGCATTGTCGTCAGTAAAGCCTACTTCTAAGTATTGGTACATAGTTGAATTTCCAATTCCAACCCTGCCAGAAGCGTCAATTATTAGGCGCTGGGATCCTGCCGTAGAAATACCTAATGAATTTGCTGCAGGAGCATATAAACCTGTATCTACATCACCTTGTACATGAAGACCAGGTAAGGCTTCTGTTCCTGGAGGAAATATTACTTCTAAGCTGCTTCCACCAGTTAACAGTGTACCGCCAATTGAAGGCAAAGTAAAAGTCTGGTCAGTATTTGCAGAAGCAACAATGGTGCTGCGACCAGTAACGTTATTGCTTAAACGAAGAACGCCAGACATTTTTTACCAACTACTTTTTAACTATTCTAACGTGAGAGATTTTTATTTAAGATCAAAGGCCAGCATCAGTTAGGCGTTGTTCAAGGGTTTCGATACGCTCTATCGCTTCTTGAAGAGCTTTGACTGCTTTCATATAGAGCACGGAGTATGCAACGGATTTATACTCTTCGCCATTTTCCTCTTTTCTTTGACAAACAAGACCAGGAGAAACAGCCTCAATTTCTTGAGCGACAACACCAATTTGCTTGTGCGTACCCCAATTTTTTTCTTCTTTGAAGTTAAAGTTTACTATTCTAATCGCTTTAAGATCTTCCCATTGAGATGAAGCATTTATAATATTTTCTTTGAATTTAAGATCAGAAATTTGTGTGTACCTACCAGTTGCATTTTCTATATCACCATCTGCCAATATGTTCATGACTAGGGTGCCGTCGTCAAGGCTAGTCGCACCACTTTTAACCGCAAAAGCTACGTCAGTAGCACCACTGTCTGCGACATGTAAGTCATAAGCATTTGCGTCACTAGCAAAATGATCAACTCTACCCTCATTATCAAGTCTAAAACGCTCCGTAGGGGTAGTCGCACTATCAGGAGTAATGGAGAAAAGTATGCGACCGGGTTTAGATGTAGATATGTGATTAGAATCAGCTTGAAGAGAAATTCTTGCAGCTTCTCCCCATACGCTACCTGCGTAACTATAGCCACGGATAAGTCCCATAGTTTCATTGGCACTTACTGCGGAGTCTTCTCTTCCAAGTAAAAGATGACCTCCTGAACCTGACGCAGCTTGAATAAGATCTCCGGCAGAACCTGATCCAAAATCACTAGTAATCCCCACCAACAGCTTACCTTCCTTATTAATTCTCAAACGTTCGGCTGGTGATGCCATACCAGCTGCAGTAGTTAAGAACACTAGGCGACCTGGCATGTCATCAGTGCCAGGTGTACCGTCTACGTGAGCTTCAATCCTGGCACCACGGATAAGATCTGTTCCATCCGATCCGGAAAAATTAATGGTTCCAAGCTTGTCATTAGCTACAACAGCCGCAACTCCTCCAACATCGGTACTTTTTGTTTTTGCAAGTTCAAGAGCGGGGGCTCCTACACCGCTAGAGTTTCGTGTAATTGAAATACTTGAAGAAGGAAAGTTAGTACCTTCTAACTGCACTTTGCAAGATGCAGTACCGTTATTAAAATCGCTACGCGCACTAGTCGTTCCCACTAGCACTTGGCGAACAGCGTTAACTATTACTGCAGGGGTGCCATTAGTAGACACACCAATAGTGTTAGTGCCTGCATAATATAAACCTGTATCTATATCACCACTAAACGTATAAGAAGGTTCTGCAGCAGTACCAGAACTAACGATTGCTTTTGGAGCTTCTAGAGCGCCATTAATTGTTAAACCACTAACAGTAAGATCAGGTTCTTGAAGAGAAGTACAACCTGTAATTACACCGTCGCCGCCTAGTTGTAATGTCATTGCTCTTTAAGTTAAACGATTGACCAGTTTTCGCCATCGCCAATGATGACTTCTGCTGTATTTTCAATTGTAATCGGTCCACAGCTGGTAGCGTTCATCTGATCGGGGATCGTGTAGTTAGTGTTGACACTTTGTTCATTCAGTACAAATACGCGATCAGTCCCAGAACCGGTTGCACCTCCACCAAGTGGTCCCCATTCACCACCATCAAATCCTTCATATGTATCAAGAGTAGTGTTGTACCGGATCATGCCAGCACGAACTTGGCCTGCACCAGTAGGACGTTCAGCAGATGTACCGGAAGGAATCTTCCAATAACCAGAACCATTTACGCCACCATCCGTGGCACCTGAAATAGTGCCAGATACGTAAAGATCACCACTAATTGTGGTTAGACCACTGATCCAAACATCACTTCCAAATTGTGCATTTCCTATCTGTTGAGATGTCCCGGTAACAGTTAAGTTTCCGCGAATATCAGTATCACCACTGATGCCAACATTGCCAGTAACAGTAGTGTCACCACTTACATACAATTCATCGACAAAAGCAATTCCTGTGACAGTTAAATTGTTGAGAGTAGTATCCCCACTAACATTTAAATTCTGGTCAAAGATTACGTTACCGCTAACATCTAATTGACCACTGATAAATGTGTTACCAGAGATAATGACATCACCAGTAAAAGTAGGGTTACCGATCAGGCTTGAAACTGTGACAGTCCGATTGCCTTCAGCCGGAACAACGCCGGTTGTATAGGTGATGTAATCAACCCGTACTTCGCCATACTGTGGCATAATTTTCTACCTGACTACCACTACTGATCTTTTCATTCTACTTTAGCCACCCCAAATTGTTAGAATGAACCTTCCATTACCAGAAGAAAGTGTCATTCCTGACGCTTGCTGGTTAACGAAAGTCATTTCACTGTACTGTCCGCCAATATTTTCACACATGATGCCGTCATAAACGGTTGGCTGCCCTTGTCGTTTAAAACCTAATCCAGGTTCAGTTACTGTTCCAAAGGGTACGTTAAGTTCATCAATGACAGTGATGCCACTACATTCAATGCCACTCGCAAGGATCTCTGTAAAATTACCTGTTTCGCCAGTGACAATTAATCCTGATACGGTATTCCTTCCATATACAAAAGTAAAGTCTGCTGTTGATCCCGTTACTGTTCCTTGGAATAAACCGGAACCATCAACTTCTAAATCACCACTTACCGCTAAGTTGCCGCTAATTGTATGAGAACCACTGACAACAATCGTGTCAAATAAACCAGAGGTAAAACTGGCAGTCGTTCCCGTTACTGTGATCGCATGAACTGTGTCACCAGTAATTGTTCCGAGGAAATTGCCGTTATCTCCAGAAATATCTCCTGTAGCAGTAATATTGTCTGTAACAATAATGTTTCCTGTCGCAACAATGTTATCAGCTGACAGGTCACCTGAGATTGTTACGGCATTTAAAAATTCTGCTGCTCCACTGACTGACAGTCCACCAGTAACAGTGAGGTCTCCACTAATAACTGTATTGCTGCCTACATATAATTCATTGCGAACTGTTAAATCATTGACATTTAAATCACCAGTGAGCATAATGCCTCCAGCAATTTCTAAATCACCTGAGACACTAAGGCCACCAGTGATTGTTGCATCAGATGCAAAGATTGCATCTTCCAGGAATAAACCACTGCCTTCAAAGAGGCTTTCACCAGAAACAATAAGATCACCACTTGGGCCAACTACAACATCACCACTGACGAATACGTTGTCAAGAACGGTAAGAACACCACTGGTAGACAGTGAACCACTAACATCTAAATTGCCTTGTAACTCAGTATTACCACTGACCACAGCATCGCCACTGATCCAGATAACTTGAGCTTCGAGGCCACTAACTCTGGTTACATCTGAATCAAGTGTTGGGAAGATTCCTGAAGTGCCACTGATTGTTCCTGTGACGGTTAAACCGCTTCGAACATAAACATCTCCGGTAACTGTAATATCTCCAATAACATCTAAACTTCCACTAATAGCCTGGTTACCTGAAAATTGAAGAGCAGCCGCATTGAGAACTGTAACGTCAATTTGACCAAATTCTCCTTTCTCCCCAGAGATTACTAAGCCTGAAAGGTATTGAAAATAGCCTGATCCAAATTCTCCGCTGTTGGCAACAATGTGATCAGCAGTAATGTCATCAATAACAAGGTCACCGCTGACATTTATATTGCCTGTAATAGTGGCATCACCACTAACGTACAAGGCTTCAAACTGTGCAACATCTCCAGTAATTGTGTGTACTGTTAAACCAGTAATTGTTGCATTATCAATGTTTGCAACTTCTGCATACAAGTCAGTAATGTTTGCGTCCAGAATATTGCTAGTGTTTCCTGTAAAGGTTTGCCCCGTCAGAGTTTGATAGCTGCCACTAACAATGGTCGCGTTAAAGATGAAAACATCTTCTCCGGTGATTGTCGTACCAGAGAGATTAAGGGAGCGTAGGTCTTCACCAGTCATACTGGTAAATTCACCGTTAGCAATTCCAACGTTGTCGCCAGTAATTGTGATACCGGAGATGTAATCGAAATTCCCGCTGGTAACGTTCAGATCTGTAACATTAACAACATCACCAGTAATTGTTGCGCCCGATAGGGTGCCAGTTACATTGATATCATTTGCATTGATTGTTCCACTAGAAATCAGCTCACCTGTAATAGTGATACCACTGACTTCAATTGTTCCTATATCAACAAAATCTGCTGTTAAGTTGGTGAAATTACCGTTAACAAAATTAGAAGTAATACCTGTTTGCGTAACAGTAGAAGTGTGTTGATACGTTCCACTTGTGGCTTGGATTGTATTACCAGAAAGATTATTAATAAAACCAGATACTTGAGCTTCGAATCCATCAGTGGTAATAAAAACTGCATCAATATCGTCTACGTTTAAGTCACCAGTGAGATTTAAATCTCCTAATACGTTTAGGTCTCCTGTGATTGTTACATCAGAAGAGAAAAAAGTATTACCACTAACATTTAACGTTGATCCAAAAATGCTTTCGCCACTGATAATGGCGTATCCAGAAACAATAACATTTCCTGCTACCAGAGGATCAAACTCTGCTGTGTTGATATAGTATTCGTCTAGATATAAACGAAGCTGTTCAAAGCTAAACTTTTTATTACGCAGTGCAGGGTCAACTTCAAAAACGTGCACCAAAGTAAGCACGTCTTGATCGTTGATATCCCCTGGTGCAATAACAGGGAATTGCGTTATTCTTCTATTTGCCACCCTGCTATAACGCTAAGATCCTTTGTTGATTATAGGACTGCTTATTTATCGCGGATCTCAATTCGTGGCAAGACATCAGTAGCTACATACCATCCAAATTGAATACCTGTTACAACACCAACTGAAAGGGCGAATACAATAATTAATTCTGCAAATGTCAGGTTGCGCCTGACATATATGACTTCAGGGTTTTGTTGAACCTGAGGCTTTGGGGGATTAGGTGGGATAGCCCGTGGTGGATTAGGGGGAATCGCTTGTGGTGGTCTTGCGGGAGGAGCTTGAGGAGTAGGGACTTGCTGACCTTTTACTTGTTCAATTGCTTGCTGTAAAGCAGCTTGCCGCATGGCTGCAAAATCAGGCACATTGAACTGAACACCAGGCTGTTGTGGTTGAGGTGTTTGAGCTGCCATGGCCTGCTCGTATTCAGCTGGATTGTTGTAGCGAGGGCCTTCAGGGTTCTCAAAATAGTTCCCTTCTTGAGGGACTTGACTGGGAGTAACAAAATCCCTTTGCTGAGTTACTTGATCTTCCATCAAAAACACAGTATTTTCAAATGAACTGTAGCATTAAACTTTCGTATATGTCGGAAGTAAATAAGAGCTTAGACGTTATTGCAGGAGAGCTGAAAGGCATCCGTAATATACTTGCTTCTATGTGGCATTCTCGGTATAGCAAGGATGAGACTGATATGGTCAGTCCTGAAATCTATTCTGATGAATACATTTCCACTGAGGAGTGTGCAAAACGTTTAGGCGTAACGGATCAAACGATTCGTAATTGGATTTTGCAAGGCAAGAAACGTAACAAGACCAAGGGCTTTGACGGCTGGGTCCAGGGGGTTCATTACATTGTTATTCCCGCAGGTGCCAAAAAACAATTGGTTCGTATCCCTTGGAACCAGTTGATCTTGTCTTATCACAAAGGCCCAGAGGCTACCCTCAGGACTTTTGACAAAAGCAAGCGTCCTCTTTATGAGCCTCATGACCGCTCGCATTGGGACAACGTTCCTATCCCTAGAACTCAGGAAGAAAAAGATGCCGCATCGTTTTGACAAAGTTGAGATCGAAAACTTAACTATTGATAATTATGTCGAGCTTCTTCCTGAAAGCTTGATCTTGCAAGTGGAACCATTCACACCTCCATCAGGTTCTTTTGATAACGAGGTACTACAGCGATACATCCAATTGCTCAAAGATTTTGAGTTAGAGGATCCTAATAGCAATATGACGTTAGCTAACCGTTTACGGTTGGCTTTCCGTGATATGACACCTGATACGATTTGTACTCGTTTTCCCAATGCTGATCTACCCTTGAAACGGCGGTTACGTTGCGTTGCTGAGTATTTAATCCGTTCAGGTGAGTTTGAAAAAATGCGTCATGAAAATGGTAAGCTGATTAAAAAGCGGGGCGTTTTGGGAAAAATGGTTGTTATCTATCAGCCATTACCTAAGATGTTGACTGTCTTGCAAAAACAAAAACTGATCACCAATGACAGATAGAAGAGAAAAAATCCTCCAAGCTGTTTGCGGGAAGGATGTCGATGGTAATAGCGCAGCTTACGCAGACGTAACTGCCAGAATTATCTTGGCAGATATGGGTAAATATTTTTTTGAATTTTGGAAAACAGAAGGCCCTGGTGCATTGGTAATGCAACCAGAGGATGAACGTTCAATGTTCTGGCTGACACTGGAAGAACTTCATGCTGCCAAGGAAGAGTCTGAACGTAAGGGGGAAAAGAAAATGGCAGAAACATTTAATACAATTCTTGAGTCAGCAGCTAAGATCGATCCCACTGCAGCAGCTGCTTATATTCTCAATGACAGTCAGGGGATGCGTTATTTTGTAGTTGATTATGAAAAGGATGCAAAATAATGGGATTAAGGAGAGGGAACTTAAAGTCTGAAGACTTTGAATGGATTTCAAATCGTGATTTAGTTGACTCTGCCCATATGCTCATGGGTGAAATTGATCTTGATCCTGCTAGCTCAGCCTTTGCCAATCCGTATGTAGGAGCAAAAAATTATTACAACCCAGTTGACGATGGGCTTAACGATCAAAAATGGTTTGGCAAAGTCTACTTATTTCCTCCACACCAGTCTTACTTCTGGGATAAAAAGAATGCTCGCTGGAAGCCGACTAGAGGTTTGTCACCCACTCTTACATCAGGGCATTCTCTCTGGTGGAGAACTTTAAAGCGTAAATGGTTGGCTCGTGAAGTAGAGCAAGCTGTTTATCTTACCAATTATGTGGATATGGTGATGTACAGCCAGGACATCTTTGATCATCCAGTGTGCATCATGAAGCAAAGACCTTCTTTATTGCGTCACTATTATGCTGATGACAAAGTGGAGCCAAAGTCTACTGGGGTTTCTATGATTGTCTACTTAGGTCCACCAGACAATATCGCTGAAGCAACTGAAAATTTTGTCGATATTTACTCTGAAAAAGGTAGAGTGCTGGTGTAGATTATCTGAACAGACATAGTCAGATGAGCGTTCTAAGCGATAAAGAGATCCGTAAATTTGCAAAGAAGGGGATGATTGAACCCTTTCAGGATCGTCTTGTGACCAAAGAAAAAGATGTACCTGTACTTAGTTACGGACTTAGCTCTTATGGTTACGATATCCGGTTATCTCCCAGTCAGTGCCTTTTGTTTGGTGGCGTTCAGCACGGAATGTGCGATGCTAAGAACTTCGATCCTGAAATTTTAAAGGAGACTGCACTTCATGAAGACGAGCGCGGAAAGTATTTTATCTTGCCTCCTTACGGTTACTGCCTTGGCGTTGCTATTGAACGCCTGGCTCTACCCAGGGACGTTACGGTGGTGGCTGTAGGCAAAAGTACTTATGCCAGGGCTGGCATTATGGCTAACATTACTCCTGCGGAGGCTGGTTGGGAAGGGCATTTGACTTTGGAGATTAGTAATTGCACTCCTTTGTTCAATAGAATTTACGCCAACGAAGGTATTTGCCAGCTCTTGTTCTACCAGGGTGAGCCCTGTGAAGTGAGCTATTTAGAACGCAAAGGAAAATATCAGAACCAGCCGCTGGAAGTAATATTAGCTAAGGCTTAGAAAAAGCTACTGGTTGACGCTTGTGGTTTATCTGCATAGTTCGTTGAACCGGCCCTGCCAAACTGATCACCTTCGGTAAAAGCAGGGACTTGTCCTTCTCTGTTCGTCCATGGACCGTCGAATTTTCTCTTCTGAGAAAACTTACCTGCAGATCGCTTTGCTCGCAGAAACTTTTCAACACGATTTTGCTTCCCTACGTTGCGAGTGTCCGCAGCCTTCGCGATTTCTCTCTCATCCTCATCTAATCGACGAATATCTACGTCATAAGCCCTTTGTGGGTTAAGGTCATTAACCTCTCCACCAGAAGATCCCGCATCTAAACTGCGGTCATAATTCTTTGAATAAGCCATAATAGAATTATAGTTGACTTAAACCAGGGCATAGTGTAATGAGTTTCCTCAATGAATTCATGGGAACGAATGATACGTTAAAAGATCGTATGTTGACTCTTGATAGTTTTGGTCAGCCTTTGGATAATGAGGCTAATGATGTTCCTTTGTATGACCAATACAATACTGGTCTTGCTGCAACGCAGCAAAATATGAGCGATCGTATTAACCTAAGTATTGATCCAAGAGCACAGCCCAGATGCGGAGTAACGGGAACGATTCCAAGCGCAGAAACCGGAATGATGCACGGAGCGGAACCTCAGCCAAGGCAGCTGATAGTAGACATGGGTCAGCTGTCACCAGAGGAGCAGGAAGTAGCGATGAACCAGCAACGCAAACTACAGACTGGTTTGAACCGGTCGGGAGCGGTTCTTCAGAATCTAGCGATGTGATTATGGAGTTTTCTGATTGTCCGGGGGGTGTTTGTCCTGTCCCTTGGGCAACAGATACAAGCGGAGATGATATAAAAGAAGATCTTGTCAATCATCCTGCACACTACACTGATGGCAATATTGAATGCATTGAAGCAATTGAAGCGCAGCTAACGCCAGAAGAATATAGAGGGTACTTAAAAGGTAACGTCGCCAAATATTTGTGGAGAGAAAAATATAAAGGAGGGGTTCAGTCATTACAAAAAGCGCAATGGTATCTCACGCGTCTTGTAGATATAGAATAAACAAGATCATGAAAAACTATGACGGTAACAACTAACGAGCATGGACAAACAAACGTCTTTGCTAAAGAACCCACAATGGAGGTAATTAAAGTGACCGAAGACCACAACACAAAAGCAGAACGTTTAAACGGTAGGTTCGCAATGCTTGGAATCATTGCTGCTATCGGTGCGTATGCGACCACAGGTCAATTGATTCCTGGCTTGTGGTAGGTGCACACTACACTCCTCCGCCATTGCCTGCAAAGCTGTGTGCGGAGGTTGCTTGGGAGATAATCCATACTCCTGTCCTTAAGACAGAAGATAAAAGAAAAGTTTTAAATAATCTTCGTCGTCGATGTGGACAAAACTTTTTGCACCCAGGAATTGTAGCTCCTACTGGGTGGCCTTAATCGCGTTGACGCCAATCATCAGTTTTTTCTTGACTAAACCAATTTGCAATATCATCTGGACCATTGAACTTAGTCCGATGATTGCTTGGGTCTGGATCACCTAGATCCATTGCATTCATAAAGCTGTCAAGACTACCTTCTTCCATTTCTGGTTTATTTGCTTTTCGCCTTGCTTTGCGCATCATCTCACCTGCTGAACGATTAGCTTTTCCTAGCTTCTCAGCCCAGATCATATCGGTGAGTTTTACCTCTTCTTGATTTGCAATGCGCTTGCAAATGTACTCTAGGCGTAGCCTGTATTCAGTTGATAGCATGACAATTTAACCAAAAATTGGCTGTTCATCATCCTCTTCGTCGTCCATCTCTTGACTCATCATGCTGATAGCAAGCTGAGTAAGCTCTAGATCTGTGGGGATATCAAATTCAATTTCAACGTCTTCAGCCTGGAGCATGTCCTTAATTGCTTGCAGCTCAAGCATTCGTTGGTGGTACAGATTCAAAAGAGCAATCTGCAGCTGGTCCCATGTCATCTCTTGCGCTGCCAACTCGGCTTTACGCATAGAAAGCTGTAAGTGTAAAGGCAGATCCATTTCTTTCAACGATGTGAAATCTTCCATTCTTCAGACCTTGTTGGAATAATTCTAACTCCAAGAACTAAAGATGTCTCTTAGCTCTTCGTCTTCCATTTCATCTATTGTATCTGTCACGCAAAAGGCATTTGCGAACTCACTTAAAACGTAAGGGCTGACTGCGCTTTCTAATTCCCGAATAGCACGTACCTGGTGAGGTGCTGCAGAATAATTTCTAAAAGCCTTTAGTAGAATCATGTCTGAAGGCCATGGGTTCATCTCTATATCTTGCAGAAATAGCCTGACTTCTTGTCTGCGTCTATCCAGTAAACCTCCTATCACCTGGTGGTTTTTATCAAAGACCCATTGGTTGATGGATTCAGTTACTGCCTTGTAATCGTTGCGGTCTAATTGGTCAATGATTTCACTGTATAAAAAAGCTTCCCATCCAATGGAGTGGATAAAAGAAATCAATGCTTCCAGGCTGGATGGGTATAGACCCATGTTTAAAGCTTTGAGTTCATGCGCAATGATATTGATGTCTTTGAGAACATACTCAAGAGCTTTCTTCTTGGTACACATATGTCCTTGCTTAACAGCAGTACCATCAGGGTAGAACTGTGTTCCATGGCCAATCGTGTAGGGTTCTCCTCCAGACCCAGGGTCTGGGTATGCTTTTTCATTAAAGCCCTCAAAGGTTTTAATGATGTTCAACGCAGTCTTATAGGGGTACATTGAACGCTGAAAGAGAATCCCTTTAACTATATATTACTTTCCTTGCCCTCGTAACTGTTTACGGCGATGAGAAGGCTTTGAATGCTTGCCTTGACCTTGACGTGTTTTCTTAGGCTTTGCTTGAACATAAGAGCCAGCGGTATTCATAAGTCATAATTAGCTTCACAAACTATACTAAACAAAAATAATTTCATTTGTCTATAATTTTCTTGCTCCTCTGCTGGTCTGGCTGGTGATCCAGGCCAGTATTCCAGTGCATCATTGACTGCTTGGTAAAGAGTACGTACTCCTTCTACTGAAACTTTAATGTCTACATGAGTCATAAGTTACCATTTGACCTTATGACTCCAATACCTGGCACTCATTTTAGATGGCTTGCTATCCTGTGCATTGTGTCTTGCGTAATATGACTTCTTACGTGCTCGCTCTTTGTCTGTCTGGGGATTTTTACCGGCTCCCTTCACGCCCTGCTGGCCAAAACGGATTATCTTTTCTTTACCGTTTTCGCAAGCTTTTACGACGTGGGACTTAGTTTTATGCCCTGGTGTTTTTTGTGGCTTATTGCATTTCATCTTATCTTTATGCAGCTTGGCAGCCTTCGCTGCTCTCTTAGGCTTGTCTGACATTTGGATAAGATCCTTTTGTTTATTTTACTTAAAGAAACTTGTAAAATCTGTAATCAACTCTCTTCCTGAATCGCTTGCGTAATCGTTATCATAATTTTTTTCATCAGCAAATAAATCAAAATAACTAGGTTCTTTGTCTTCTTCTTTATCTTTATCTTCGTCTGACGATCCAAATAGATCACTACCGTCGTCACCTAGGAAGCCTTGAACAGAACCTAAGGCGGTGAATGGATCACTCATGTCAGCATCTTTAAGTTGAAGCCCCTCAAGACCTTGGGTGATCATATTAAGATCATTTCTATCCATATCTGGCAAAAACGTTTCATAAAATTCTTCTTGCGTACCACCAAAACCAGCATTTTTAAATGTTTTGTATAAGGCATCAGCATCAGGATCTTCTTCAGGATTTGCGTCTTCGTCTCTTTCGATGTATGTGACGCCTAACTCTTTTTGCGTAGGCTTTTTACTTTTTTGGTTTAAATATTTAATACCTTCTCTTATATCTTTTGCTGCACCTGTCCTAACGGATTCAAGAATATATTCCTTTACTTCATTTAATGTTGCGCTTTCATCTAGTCCATATAGCTCAAGCAATTCTTTCCATTCATCTTTATTTTCTAAGGGATCAATACCTTCAAGTATTTCATTTGCAAATTCTTCAGGTGTAACAAAAGCAAGGAAAGGTGAATCACCAAACTTATCACGTGAATCATCTACTGCAGATAAAACGTTATTGCTAATAAAACTTTTTACATCACTGTCTGTTACTACATCACGTGCAGGGTCAAAATTTTTGCTTCGTCCTATTTTGTCGTAATGTAACTTGGCAAAAGAATTTTTATCTTTTAAATCTAGACCATAATAATAAGCAAGCTCTGCCCAGGTTACTCCAGTTCTTGACCCCGTTAAACCAAAGTCCTTAGCTTCCTTTTTAGTCAATGCGTAAGCGATGGAATTAGGATTTGCTTTTGCTTTTTTCCAGTCAGCAGCAACTTCTTTTTTCTGATTTGCATAATCTAATTTTTTGGCATCATTTACAGTTCCATACTTAGCGGAATTCCCAGGATTAAAATAAAATTCAGGATTAAAAGATTTTTGATAACTATCTCCTACTTTTCCTTCTAGTCCTGCATAAAACTCTTCTGCACGTAATGCTGCGACATCACGCAGTGCATTTACTGCTGTTTGTGTTTGAAAAATATTTTGTTCTGTTTCTTTATCAATAGTGTCAATGTAACTAATAAATTCATCCATAGATTTTGATTGATCAAAACGTGGCGTTACATAGTTATCGATAAAGTTCTTTTTAAAATCTTCTTCTAGTTCATAAACAGTTGTACGTTCGTCTCCGATTTTTACCTCTCCTGTATCTTTATTGTAATCAACACCAAAACCTAGTACTTCACTTTTACTCTCTATATCTTTAATTAAAGTATCGTTAAACCATTTTTGCCAGTTGTATTCTGAGCTATTGAAGTTTACGCCTGTAACCGCCCCTATTTGATCTTCAAAACTTTCTTCTAATTGGGATGTATTAACACCCATCGTTCCTAGGATTCCGCCTACACCTGAGTCACCCAGGATAGAGTTTGAAAGTGTCGCATTCATATTAAATATTTCACTAAATCCTGGTAAACCTTTGTATATATCTAATTCTCTTTCTCTTGCTCTTGCTTTATTTAATTCATTAATTGCATCAGTTGCCATGTCAAGACCAAGGCCTTTAAACTTATCTTGTTCTGTTAATTCTCTTTGTGCAATACTGCCGCCAATAATTACTTCTAAATCGCCACCTACTCCGTCGTCCCAGTTAACAGTGCGAATAGGTTTGCCATCTGATATCCTTTCACCCGTAAGGCCTAGCTGGTTATCACGAATTAATTGTCTATCAGCATCTGAAAAATTCTTTTGAAAATCTTCTCTATAAGCATCTGTTTGTGCTGTTGGTTTTTCTTTATTACCTCTATAACCAGCTGATTTTCCTACTGTACTGTAATCATTCCATGCAAAATTACCTTTGTTTTCATAACGAACAAGAATATCAAGGTCATCGTTTTTTACAGCATTATTCCATTTTTTTTCTAAATTACTGTTGCCTTCATTTTGGTTTATGTAATACTTACTATCAAAGCCCCCTACAGGGGGATTGATTCCTTGTGCTTCGTAATTCCAGGCTGTTACCCTTGTGCTGCCGTAGTAGGTCTTATAAGAAGTTGTTAAAGTACCTAAAAGATCCTTTTTTTCCTTATTTGTAATATAACCATCATTAACTAATGAAGTTAAGAACTCACCTTGGCCTCCAGAAGCATTTGAATTTATTTGAGAACGATTACCAACATAGCGACCAGTCGGACTAGCCTTCGCCCATTTAACAGCAGAAGAACTCCATTGGTTTATGGAATTTACTTTTGTTACTTGCTTATCACCTTTTGCATTAAATTCATCTGCTTTTTCTTGACGTAACGCAGGGACTGTTTCGTTATAAGCTTGGTCTGTTTCATTTAAAATTCTATTCGCATCATTTGTTCTTCTAGCTGTCTCATTATCTTTGATGTTATTTTCTCGCTCAGTTTTTATTCGGTCGCCAAAACCACGTGCCTCATTTAAATATTTATCAGTCCATTCAAAGTTTCTATTTTCTGCAAACTGCTTTAACCCGTAACCATCATAGTCATTCGGTTGCCTTATAGTAAATGCTTTCCATTCATCTCCTTGATAATCTTTGCCATCATTTTTAAGATCTACTACTCTTCCATTTCTAATTTTTACATAAATTTGTGTTGATGTTTCTTCTGGACGATTAGTCTTTGCATCCGTTTTACGGTTTGCTGATCTTGTAGGTATAGCTTCTGAAAACTCACCTGCTGTATATGGATTATTACTTGAGCTTCTTCCGTTGTATTTTAAATTTGTTGCTTTCCATCCTTTGCTTGTATATGTAGCCATTTATGCAACACCTAGCCTTAGCTGGCTCATATCAGAAGTAAATACTATTTTATCTCCTTTTGTCCATTCATGAACAGCATCTAATTTTTTTTGGGAAAAGAATTCTTGTTGTCTGTACCATTCTTCCATTGGGCTTGAAGCTTTATTAGTATTGCATGTACGACAACAAGGAATTAAATTATTTCGGTTGGAAGAACCCGATTTAAATTTTGGGATAATATGGTCCAGGCTGGTTGCCTCGTTTCCACAATATCCACATTTATAGTTCCAGGCTTTGTATATTTCATCTCTAAAACGTTTTTTCGCTTGTTTCGGTCGGAGTTCAAGTAGGAGTGCGAGCGGTTCGTTCTCCGTTTTGAACATGTTGTTCTAGCCGTTAATCCATCCTATGTCAGGTAAATATCATAAAACTTCAACCTGTTGAAGACTCTGTTAACATCCTCTGCACACAGCTTGACTTTTCTGTATCTGGAACTATTTTAGATATGTACATGATTAAAACTAATGGCTAGTAGCTGGCAACCAAGGCATCGCGCAGTAAAGATGCTTGGCGTAGATACCAGTACGCTCTATCGCATGCGGGATAGTGGTGACTACAAACTAGGAAAGCACTTTGGTGCGGGACCAATGACTAGGTGCCGTGACACTTACTATTGGAATATTCCTTTGGTAGAGAAGCTTCTCAAGCAGAAACAAGAGCAGGCAACTGCTTCTGTCGTTTAATAGGAGTGTAATAAATTTTACGAATCTTATGAGCAAGAATAAGACCATCAATTGAAAGATTGATCTGTTCTTTATTCATTGCATCAGTTAAGCTGACGACGAGGAGATTCCAGCAGCTTTTCTTTTTGAGAGGCTGCTTTTCTTTGAGTTGAAAAATAAAAACCCACTGAGGATGCAGAGGGTGAATGGGTCTTTTTTTTGATTTGATGTTAATTGAATTATCTTCATTCCAGGTAAACCCTTCTAGTTCAATAGGTGCTTTACCGTAAACGGCAACCATTGCAAGAAGCCACCCTACTTTTGCCAGTCCTGGTTTTGCAACTACATTGAAAACTTCGTCAACTATCCGGGCGTCGTTCGGAAGGTGTTGATGGATCATGGTAAGAGGAGAAAAAGAATAATGGCACTATAGACACTGGTCAACCAGCTCGACGAGTAACTTGATTTGAATATCAAGAGAACTTATTGTTCCTTGATAAAAACATTATAAAGGATTAAGTTATGCTAAGTCAAATCCTAGTAATTTATGCCTGGTCCTAAGTCGTAAGCGTTGGTTTTAAAGTTCCAGTCATTAATAGTGAATCCACTTGACTGACCGCCTGAATCAGGTTTCTGTCCTGAAGCAACACTATAGTAATTACCGTCTTTATCTTTCATCATGAAGTTTTTTATATCGATAAAAGTACTAGGTACATTGAACAGTCTTTGCATCATTGGCATCATCATTGGTGCCTGGATATTGAATGGTGGTACATCCATGTACCCCATTCCGTAATAATCCAGTTTATTAAATGCACGTACCTGTTCTGCTTGGGTTCTGAGAACTAATTTTGTTTCCCATTCACTCATAAGCCCTATTTCTACAGGAAAATCTGATGGTTCTGGTGGTGCTTCGCCAGCAGCAAATTTCATTGCATAAATGTGCTTGCACCAACGATAGGAATCAAGTGTGTAGGTCCAGTTGTCAGCGATGAAAGTAAGCTCTCCGCCGGGTGCCCTGTAATCGTTGTAGTTAGGCATGCCTTCTGCAACTTGATCAGGATTTGGTCCAACTCCTCTGGTATACGCTTTGCCGAAATCAGAGAAGACACCTGGTAAATCTCTATACAAGTTCTTAGGATCTTCAATGTTTTTGCCTGACTCAAATGTTCCAACCCCTGGTAA